>Ga0081539_10000367_pt1 | contig 98630 bp, 83 predicted proteins | sample TabmetS4T2R2_FD_71023 | JGI IMG/M metagenome (GOLD analysis project Ga0081539, IMG submission 71023) | Tabebuia heterophylla rhizosphere microbial communities from the University of Puerto Rico - S4T2R2 | ecosystem: Host-associated > Plants > Roots > Rhizosphere ... | reverse complement strand
CGGCAGCATCGTCTTCAAGCAGGCCGGTGTCGGCTTCTGGCAGGGCGCGCAGGCCGAGCACCAGAAGGTCAACCGGGCGTTGAACATCCAGCCGGTGCCGGTCTTCTCGGCCACCGGCGGCGACCCCCTGATGTGGCGGGCCGACGCGCCGATCTCCTACACCTTCGTCAAGAAGGGCGTCGGCAAGGACCGGATCGAGGAGCTGCTGCGCATCATCAACTGGTGCTCCGCGCCGCTCGGCAGCCAGGAGGCGCAGCTGCGCGACTTCGGCGTGGAGGGCAAGCACCACACCAGGACGCCGAACGGGCCGGTGAAGACCGACCTGGCCTTCAAGGAATGGGCCAACCAGTACTTCTTCATCAGCGGCCGCAATCCCACCATCGGGCCGTTCCCCGATACCCCCAACTTCGTGCGGGACCTGCTCACCTGGTCCAACGAGACGGTCAAGTACCTCGAACCGGACCCGTGGGACGGGATGAAGTTCGAGATGCCGGCGAGCTTCAAGGCCTTCGCGGTGCCGGTGGAGGAGAAGTTCACCGACGTGGTCCGCGGCCGCCGCCCGCTGTCCGATGTGGACTCGATCGTCCAGGAGTGGAAGGCCAACGGCGGCGAGGAGGCCCGCCAACTGCTCGCGAACGCGCTGACCGAGGCCGGTCGATGAGCACACGCGAGGCCACCGTCGTGGCCGGGTCCGAGCGGATCCGGCCCGGCGGGTCTCCACCGCGGCGGCGCCGCCGCGTTCCTTTCCGCACGCGCCTGCGGCGCGACTGGCAGCTGCTGGTGATGGTGGCGCCCGGCTTCCTGATCCTGCTCGTCTTCAGCTACGTGCCGATCGCCGGCAACGTCATCGCGTTCCAGGACTACAACCCGTATGCCGGCGACAACCCGCTCGACGCGTTCCTGCGCAGCGACTGGATCGGCTTCGGCCAGTTTCAGCTGCTCTTCGAGGACCCGGCGTTCTGGCACGCGCTGCGCAACACGCTCGCGATCACCGCGTTTCAGCTCGTCTTCTTCTTCCCGCTGCCGATCTTCCTGGCCATCATGCTGCACAACCTGCTCTCCAGCAGGCTGCGCGGCTTCGTACAGACCGTGGTGTACCTGCCGCACTTCTTCAGCTGGGTGCTGGTGATCACGTTCTTCGTGCAGATGCTCGGCGGCGCCGGGCTGCTGGCGCAGAGCATGCGCGAGGCCGGCATGCAGCCGTGGGGCATCATGACCAACCCCGACACGTTCATCATCCTGGTCACCGCCGAGGCGGTGTGGAAGGACGTGGGCTGGGGGACGATCGTCTTCCTCGCCGCACTGTCCACCATCGACACAAGCCTCTACGAGGCGGCGGCCGCGGACGGTGCCGGCCGGTGGCGGCGGCTCTGGCACATCACGCTGCCCGGCCTGCGACCGGTGATCGTGCTGCTGCTCATCCTGCGCCTCGGCGACGCGCTCTCGGTCGGCTTCGAACAGTTTCTGCTGCAACGCGACGCGGTGGGCCGGGAGGCGTCCGAGGTGCTCGACACGTTCGTCTACTACTTCTCCATCGCCACCGGCAACTACGGCTACGGCGCGGCGGCCGGCCTCTTCAAGGCCGCGATCGGCCTGTGCCTGATCCTGGCCGCCAACAAGGTGGCGCACAAGCTCGGCGAGCGAGGGATCTACTCGAAGTCATGACCGTCATGCTGAAATCCCGCCGCCCCGTGTGGGAGGAGCCGCCCACCCTCGCCGGCCAGGTGTTCAAGGCGGTCGTGCTCGCCCTGCTGGTGCTCGGCGTGCTCTTTCCCCTGTGGACGATCCTGGTCACCAGCCTCTCCTCGCGGGAGGCGATCGCCGACGCCGGCGGGTTCGTGGTGATCCCCCGGGGTGTGGACACGTCCGCGTACGAGACCATCTTCGCCGGCGGCGCGGTCACCCGGGCGCTGTGGATCAGCACGCAGGTGACCGTCATCGGCACCGCCGTGGCGCTCGCCGTCACCGTGCTGGCCGCCTACGGCCTGTCCCGGCCGCGCTCGCTCGGCAACCGTTGGCTGCTCGGCTACTTCCTGCTGCCGTTTCTCGTCTACCCGCCGCTGGTGCCCAAATACCTCGTCGTGACCGGCCTGGGCCTCAAGGACACCATCTGGGCGCTGATCCTGCCGCCGGCCATCAGTGTCTTCAACCTCGTGGTGGTGCGCGGCTTCTTCCAGGGCATCCCGCAGGAGCTGCTCGACAGCGCCCGGATCGACGGCGCAAGCGACTTTCGCATCCTGGGCCGCATCGTGCTGCCACTGTCCAAAGCGGTCATCGCCGTCATCGGCCTGTTCTACGCCGTCGGCTACTGGAACGTGTGGTTCGACGCGCTGCTGTTCATCGACCGCAACGACATGTACCCCATCCAGCGCGTCCTGCAAAGCTACCTGCTCGCCGGGCAGGCGCCGCACACCTCCGGCGCCACGGCCGGCGCCACCATGCCACCCAGCGAGGCGATCAAGATGGCCGTCGTCGTGCTCACCGTCGCACCCATCGTCGCGGTCTACCCGTTCATCCAGCGCCACTTCATCAAGGGTGTGCTGATCGGCGCGGTCAAGGGCTGACCCATGATCACCAGCGGGCACACAGCGGACTTCGCCGACGTCAAGGCCGCCAACCTCGGAGTCGTACTGCGCCACGTACGCGGGTACGCCCCGTGCTCCCGGGCCGACATCGCCGCCGCCACCGGACTCAACAAGGCCACCGTCTCCAGCCTCGTGGGCGACCTCATCGAACGGCGGCTGGTACGCGAGAACGGGCCGAGCGGCTTTCGCATCGGCCGCCCCGCCACGATGCTCGTGCTCGACGGCGAGCCGTACGCGACGATCGGCGTCGAGGTCGGCTCCGACCACCTGAACGTGCTGGCGGTAGACCTGCTCGGCCAGCGCCTGCTGTCCTGGCGCCGCTCCTTCGCCGAGCACCTCCCCTCCCCCGGCCGGGCGGTGGCCGCCATCGCCGCGGTGGCGCGCCGCGCGGCCGCCCGCGTCGCGCGCCAGGGCCGGCAGGTGCTCGGCCTCACCGTCGGCGTACCGGGCATGGTCGACGTCGACGGGGTGGTACGCCGCTCCTTCCACCTTGGATGGTCCGATGTGGACCTACGCGGCGAGCTGATGGCCGCGCTGTGCCAGCCCGCCTACCCGGTCGCCGTCGACAACGCCGCCAACCTCGCGGTGCTCGCCGAGGGGCGGTACGGCGCGTACCCCGGGACAGCGAACCTCGCCTACCTCACCGGCGGCGCCACGATCAGCGCCGGGGTGGTCGTCGACGGCCGGCTCCTGCGCGGCAACCGGGGTTTCAGCGGCGAGATCGGCCACGTCCAGGTGCTGGCGGACGGTCCGCCCTGCGTGTGCGGCCGGCGCGGCTGCCTCGAGGCGCTGGCCGGCGTACCGGCGCTGGTCCGCCGCGCGCTCGCCGAGCCAGAAGACGCCGCGGACCTCGCCCCGGACGTACAGGAGGTGCTCCGCCGCGCCAAGGCGGGTGACCGCCACACGCTGGACGCACTCGCCGAGACGGGACGGTGGCTCGGCCACGGAGCCTCGGTGCTGGCCAACCTCGTCAACCCCGAGGTCGTCATCCTGGGCGGCTACTTCGCCCCGCTGGCGCCGTGGCTGACCGCCGCCATGGAGGCGGAGCTCGTCCAGCGCACGGTGGCGCCGCGGGCCGGCGGCTGCCGCATCGCACCGGCGACGCTCGGCGCGGACTCGGCCGCCCTCGGCGCCGCCGCCCGCAGCCTCGACCGCATCGACGAGGGCCACCTACCCGAGCTCACCCGAACCGCTCCACCAGCACCCTGACCACATTGCGGTCGAACCCGCAGCGGCGGCGCCGGCACGTCGACGTGGGTAACGTTATCCAATCCTTGAGCTACCGCGATGTCCGCCGTGGTCCAGACCGCTGCTCCCGCGGCCTCGCCCTTCGCTTTTGGTTGCGGTCAGCCCGGTGATCGTTCGCCCGATATCGGTCCACGATCTGGGCGCCGAAAAGCCTCCCCGTTGGACCTGCCGTCGGCGGGTGGGTTGGGCTTGGCGCGCGGACGTGGCAGCGGGGGCCGGGGATTTCGGCTCGCCCCGCGAGCCGCCGGCCGCCGCGGTCTCCGGCGGGAGCAGCGGTCAGCGACTGACGCGGACCCGGGAAATCCTCTTGAAACTCAATGGCCGACTTAAGCTGAGCGGCGGACGTCGCGGTAGCTCAAGGCGCTTACCTGGCGGGTGGGGCGGTGCTTTCGCGGACGGTGAGGGTGGTCGCCAGCTCGATGCCGACCTGTGGGGCCTTCTCGCCGCGGCCGAGGGCGAGGGCGAGCTCGGTGGCGGCGACCGCCATCTCGGTGAGTGGCTGGTGGACGGTGGTGAGGCCGGGGTGGACAAGGGCGGCCATGGGCAGGTCGTCGAAGCCGACCACGCTCAGGTCTGCCGGGATGCGGAGCCCGAGCTCGTGCGCGGCCTGGTAGACGCCGAGTGCCTGCAGGTCGTTGTTGGCGAAGATCGCTGTCGGGCGGTCGGGGCGCGCCAGGAGGTCGAGTGCCGCGGCGCGGCCGCCTTCGGTGGTGAGGGTGGTGCGGACCACCAGGTCGGCTTCGACTGGCAGGCTGGCGGCTTCCATCGCGGAACGGAAGCCGTCGAACCTGGCGCGGCAGAACAGGAGCCGGTCGGAGCCGCCGATCATCGCGACGCGGCGGTGGCCCAGGCCGATCAGGTGGCGGGTGGCCGAGCGGCCGCCGGCCCAGTTTGTGGCGCCGACGAAGGGGACGTCTTCGGGCAGCTCGATGGTCGGGTCGAAGACCACGAACGGGATGCCTCTGGCGCGCAGCTGGTCGCGCTGCTCGTCGGACAGCTGGGCCACCGAGACGACGCAGTCGGGGCGGCGGGCGAGCGTGTCGTCGATCCAGTAGTGGATCGCGCTGCGCTGCGGGCCGAACTCGGTCAGCACCACGCCCACCCGGTGTGCCCGGGCCACCCGCTCCACGCCGCGGATGATCTCGACGCCCCACATGTGCTCGAGCTCGTCGAAGACCAGCTCCATCATGTTGCTGCGGGTGGAGGGTGCTGGCCGGCGGTACCCGTACTGGCTGATCAGCGCCTCGACCCGGGCGCGCGTGTCGGCGGCCACGCCGGAGCGGCCGTTGATGACCTTCGAGACGGTGGGGATGGACACGCCGGCGCTCTGCGCGATGTACGAGATCGTCACGGGCCGGACCGGCTCGCCTCCCGGGTCTTCCCGGTCGGCGACGACCTCGCCCGACTCGGCGTGTGACAAGCTGACTCCCTCTCCTCGCCGGCCCGCGCCGGGCAGGCGCTCTTCACCGCGCAAGGATAGCCTCCGTGGCCTCCGGGTCGAGCGGCTCGTAGTCGAACCAGTCGACGTGGACGGTGCCGGCGGCGGCATACATGCCGATCACTCGACCGGTGAAGCCTCCGGCCACCTCGGTCGACAGGTAGCGGCCGTCGAGCTCGGCCAGGACGTCGCCTTCGACGCTGAGGCGCAGCGTGTCCGGCTCCTCGCACGGGTGCCAGCTCCCCGGTGAGGAGGCGACCACGTCGAGGCCGAGCCGCAGCGGTCCGGGCGGCGCGGGGCGGCTCGCGACGACCTGCTGGAACGTGCCCGCCCGCGCGAGTACGCGCACCTCGCCCCCGCCGGCCTCGATCTCGTAGTGGTGCCGCTCGTCTACGCGCACCGCGAGGCCGCCCCGCCCTTCGCCGGGGTCGACCAGGGCGCGTACCCGGCAGGACATGTGCTGCTGGCGGCGGCCGACGAACGTGACGCCGGGGTCGTCGAGCGAGCCGCCGCGCGCCTGGAGGGTGAGCCAGCCCGGGCGGTCGGTGGTCGACCAGCTCTCGGCGGGCCGGGACCGGACGGATATCCAGCGCGGATGCAGGTCGAGCTCGTCGAAGTCGTCGCGCACCACCGGTGTGGCGACCGCCCGGGGCGGCCACGGCGGCGCGGCCATGCTTGGCGTGACGTCGCCGACGACCGGCCAGCCGTCGACCCACGCGACCGGCGCCAGGAAGGTCTCGCGACCCAGGACGTGCCACCCGGGGGTGCCGCCACCGGGGCGTACGCCGAGGAACACCATCCACCAGGAACCGTCGGGAGCCTGGACCAGGTCGGCGTGGCCGGTGTTCTGGATCGGCCGGTTGGTGCCGCGGTGGGTGAGGATCGGGTTGGCGGGGCACGGCTCGAACGGACCGCCGGGTGCCGGGCCGCGCGCGACGGAGACGGCGTGCCCCCGCTCGGTGCCGCCCTCGGCGATCAGCAGATACCAGAAATCACCGATCCGGTACAGGTGCGGGGCTTCCGGCGCCTGCGCTCCGGGCGCGCCGGACCACAGCCGCTCCGGTTCGCCGAACGTCTGCCCGGTGCACGGGTCGATGCGCACCTGGAGGATCCCGTTGTACGTGCACCAGCAGCGGCCCTCGTCGTCCCAGGCGAGGTCGGGGTCGATGCCCGTGATGCCGGGCACCCGGACCGGCTCGGACCACGGGCCGGCCGGGTCGGTGGCGGTGAGAAGCAGGTTGCCCCCGCCGGGCGCCACGTTGGTGGTGATGAGCCAGAAGCGGCCGTCGTGGTGGCGCAGCGTCGGCGCGTAGATCCCGCCGGACGACGGCGTCTCCGGTGGCAGGCACAGCTGGCTGGGGCGGTCGAGCGCGTTGCCGACCTGCTCCCAGTGCACGAGGTCGCGGCTGTGGAAGATCGGCACGCCCGGGAAGTACTCGAAGCTGGAGCAGGCCAGGAAGTAGTCGTCGCCGGCGCGGCACACGCTCGGGTCGGGGTGGAGGCCGGCGATCACAGGGTTGGTGAACGCGCCGTCGAGCCACTCGGCCACCTTGCCCCCTGGAAACTTTCTAAGCCTGCTCGGATAGTTTCTGCCCGAGGATAGTGACGATCAGCGATCCGGTCAATGCCGTTCGCGCCGCCGCCTCGCTCGGACGGCGAACCATTGACGCATGTCTAAGAAACGCGTAGCGTCCGCCGCGAAAGTTTCGCGGTGGGAGCCGTGCAGCGTTCGCGGAGGCGGAGGGCAGCCGTCCGCGAGACACCTGCGTCCGTCCAATCGTCACGGGCTGGAGGGCCCATGTCTTCGTCAACGAAGCCGCGCCGGCTGCCGGCGCGGCGCCTCCTTCGGCTTCCTCTGCTCCTGGCCAACACCAACCGCCCACCCGCGCTCAGCCGCACGGCGACGACATGACAAGGAAGAGTTCGATGAATCTGCGGAGCGTACGAAGAGCGGCCGGCGTGGTCGCCGGCGGCGTGGCCGCGCTGCTGGTGGCCGGGACGATGGTGGCCGCCGGCGCGCAGGCGGCGGCCGGCTGCCGGGTGGCCTACTCGGTGTCGGCGCAATGGCAGGGCGGCTTCACCGCCAACGTCAACGTCACCAACCTCGGCGACCCGATCAACGGCTGGAGTCTGGTGTGGACGTTCCCGTCCGGCCAGCGGGTCACCCAGGCCTGGAACGCGACCGTCACCGCCTCGGGTGACCAGCACACCGCCACGAACGCCAGCTACAACCCCGCCATCGGCACCAACGCCACCGTCTCCTTCGGATTCAACGGATCCTGGTCGGGCAGCAACACCGCGCCCACCTCGTTCGCGCTCAACGGGGTCGCGTGCACCGGCAGCGTCGGCGGCACCACGTCGCCGACGGTGTCCCCATCGGTGTCCCCGACCGTGTCGCCATCGGTGTCCCCGTCCACGCCTCCCCCGTCGGGTAACCCGATGGCGACCGTGGCCGCGATGCAGCCCGGATGGAACCTCGGCAACACGCTCGACGCCATCCCCGACGAGACCTCCTGGGGCAACCCGCTGACCACGCAGGCCCTGCTGCGGCACGTGAAGTCGCAGGGCTACAACAGCATCCGGCTCCCGATCACCTGGAGCAACCACCACGGCCCGGCGCCCAGCTACACCATCGACGCGGCCTGGCTCAACCGCGTCCGCCAGATCGTCGACTGGTCCCTCGCCGAAAACCTCTACGTGATGATCAACCTGCATCACGACTCGTGGCAGTGGATCAACACGTACCCCAGCGACCAGGCGAACGTCTCCGCGCGTTACCGGGCACTGTGGACGCAGATCACCGCCGCGTTCCGCGACCACTCGCAGCGGCTGGTGTTCGAAAGCATCAACGAGCCGCAGTTCGCCAACGTCACCGACGACCAGGCATACACCGCGCTACGCGAACTCAACGCCGAGTTCGTCCGCATCGTGCGCGCCTCCGGCGGCAACAACGCCACCCGCCTGCTCGTGCTGCCCACCCTGTACACCAACGCCGACCAGGGCCGCCTGGACGCGCTCACCAACGAGCTCAACCAGCTGCGCGACCCCAACATCGCCGCCACCGTCCACTTCTACGGATTCTGGCCCTTCAGCGTCAACAACTCCGGCTTCACCCGCTACAACGCCGAGGTGGAACAGGACCTGATCGGCACGTTCGACCGCGTCCACAACACGTTCGTCTCCCGCGGCATCCCCGTCATCATCGGCGAATGGGCCCTGCTCAACTGGGACCACAACCGGCCCGGCACCATCGAACGCGGCGAGTTCCTGAAGTTCCTCGAAGCGGTCGGCTACCACGCCCGGATCCGAAACCTCACCACCCAGGTGTGGGACGCCGGCCAGTTCCTCAACCGCAACACGCTGCAATGGCGCGACCAGGGCGTGTACGACATGTTCAGAGCGAGCTGGACCACCCGCTCCGGCACCGCCTCCGCCGACCAGGTGTACGTGCCCCGCACCGGCGCCATCACCAGCAAGTCGCTGACGCTCAACCTGAACGGCCTGTCGTTCCAAGGGCTGCGGCAGGGCGCCACCAACCTGGCCAACGGCAGCGACTACACCGTCTCCGGCAACACCCTCACCCTCACGCCAGCGGCCCTGACCAGACTGGTCGGCAACCGCGCCTACGGCGTCAACGCCACCATCGAGGCCCGCTTCTCCGCCGGGGCGCCGTGGCAGATCCAGATCATCACCTCCGACCCGCCGACCCAGGCGGCCGCGAGCGGCACGACGAGCTCCTTCGCCATCCCGACCCAGTTCCGCGGTGACCAGCTCGCCACGATGGAGGCCAAGTACGCCGACGGCAGCCCCGCCGGACCCTACAACTGGACCCCGTTCAAGGAGTTCTGGACCCACTTCCAGCCCGACTACAACGCCAACACCATCATCCTGAAACCCGAGTTCTTCGCCGAGGTCAACGACGGCACCATCACCCTCACGTTCCACTTCTGGAGCGGCACACAGATCACCTACCGCATCACCAAGTCCGGCACCTCGGTGACCGGTACCACCTGAGAAACGGCGGTGCCGCGGCTAATCCCCCGGCCGCGGCACCGTCCACCGAGGAGCGGCAGGCATAGGACCGTCGACGGCATCTACGACGGCGTGAGCCTGGCCTTGATGTCGGTCTTGAGGACCTTCCCCACTCTGGACCTGGGCAGGTCCGGCCAGATCTCGATCTGCTTGGGCGTCTTGACGCTGCCGATCCGTTGTTTGATGAAGGCTTGGATCTCCGCCGGCTCGATGGTGGCGCCGGTACGCGGTTGCAGCACGGCGGTGATCCGTTCCCCCGATGTGTCGTCCGGCAGGCCCACGACGGCGCAGTCCTGTACCGCGGGGTGCTGCATGATGGTCTGCTCGACCTCGATGGAGTAGACGTTGAACCCGCCGGTGATGACCATGTCCTTGGGCGGCGGACGACGAGCAGGAAGTAGTCCTCGTCGAAATAGCCGATGTCCCCGGTGTGGCCTCGGATACGCGCGCACGCCCTCGGGAGAGCGCAAACAACTCGACGGTCAGCCACGGAGTCGTTCACTACTACTTCCAGGACAAGCTGGAGCTGGTAGGGCATCGTCCCGTGCGCACCGGCGTTGAGGGTCCATCCACATCTGCCGGCCGCCGCGAGCAGGCGGCGGCCGACAGCGTCCATGGGGTTACGGACTCGTGCAGGTGACGGATGGGGTGGACGGTGTGCCGGTGGCGATGAAGCCGAACGACGTAGACGCGTTGGCCGCCAGGGAGCCGTTCCACGGGGCATTGCGTACGGTCGCGGTCGAGCCGCTCGTGGTCACGGTGCCGCCCCACACCTGGCTGATCGTCTGCCCGCCCCCGAGGTTCCAGCGGACAGTCCAGCCGTTGATCGGCGACGAGCCAGCCTGAACGGTCACCTCACCCTGGAAGCCGCCGGACCACGAGTTGGCCGTGCGATAGGTGGCCGCGCACGCCACGCCGACCGGCGGCGACGACGGTGGCGGACCCGTCGGGCTGCTGGTGGTCGGACCCACCGTCGGGCTGGACGTGGGCGGTGTGGTGGAGATCAATGGACAGGAGTTGAGGTACTGCGAGAGGCCCGACATGTCCGTCGTCGGGCAGAGGAACTGCTGGAAGCGGGCGTCGTTGTCGACGAAGATCTTCAGCCACGGGATCCAGGTGCGGGCCAGCGCCGTGGTCGGCTGGCCGATCTGGTTGTGGCCGGCGCCGGCGAGCTCGACGTATGCCTTCTCGACGCTGGCCGGGATGCTGTTGTAGGCGCTGCGGTTCTGGCCCACCAGGCTGTCGTTCTGCATGGCGGTGATCAGCGTCGGCACCCGTACGGCGGACGCGCTGCCCGGAAAGTACGGCGCGTTCGGGATCGCGGCCTTGAGCGAGGGCCGCCGCAGGGCCGCCTCGAAGGCCCCGCCACCGCCCATGGAGTGCCCGGCCACCGCCAGCCGGCTCGCGTCGACCCGGGTGCGGACCGAGCTGGTCTGGGTCAGGTAGTCCAGCGCGGCGAGCAGCTGGGTGCCGCGGCTGGCTGGGCTGTCGTTGAGGGTGAGGGTGTCGATCCCGAACACGACGAAGCCCTGCGAGGACAGCCGCGGGCCCAGCCACGCGATGCCGGGCCACGTGCCGTTCCAGCCAGGGGAGATGGCGACCGCGCCGAACGTGCCCGGGCTGGTGTCGGTCGGGTAGTAGATCACGCCGCCGCCGAAGTTGCCCTGGCGCGGCACGCTGACCGACGCTGTCGCGAACGGCCCGGTCGCCGCGGAAATGCTGGCGGGTGTGGGATCCGGGCCCCGCTGGTAGGGATTGTCGGCCGCGGAGGCCGATTGCGTCACCGCCGTGGCGGCGGCCACGCCGAGAGCGATCATGGCTCCGGCGAAGGTCGCCCGGAGGCGCCGAGCGCGCGGCTCCCGTGGAGCCAGTGCTGTGTTCTCGTGTTGCGGCATGTGGGGTTCCTCCTTAGTGGACTGTGCCGCGAGATTGGGCGAGGTCTCGATCTGCGGGCATTCGTGCCATTGCCACACTCGCGCCGCGCACGACAGCGACCGAGACTCTTCACAGCGCCATCTTGGCGCTCCTGCGAGTCCCCATGGACGCCTGCTCGGCCCGGCCGGCGGTGCAGCGAAATGAAACGGTTCAGTAGATTCATGCATGACAATACGAGTGCGATGGCCACTGGGTCAAGTACTCACAGCCGGTTGGCGGATTTCCTCCAGTCCCGCCGATCATGATCTTCACTCACGCAGGCGACGAGAAACGTTGCCCGCGAAGGCGCCGGGCGCCTTCGGTGCCGCAGCCGTGCGGGCTAACACCGCGACGACGGTGTTCGTGGTGGCGGGCCACCCACATGACGGCGACGTGACACACTCGCCCCCTTGACGTCACAGGGAGTCAACTCGTAAGGTCAGGGCCCGAGCTTGGCGAACGTTACTCATGCCAGCGTTGACGATCGCGAGCAAACGCTGGCGGTGCCGCCCACCGGTGTTCGGCGCACTGGGGGCTGGACTCAAACAGGAGACGACGCTATGTCGCCTCGCATTTTAACGTCGCTTATGAATCGTTCTAACGTTTTGGCCCACGGCTTGTCGAACGGCGGAGTCGTTCCATTCAGCGGCTGGCCGCGGCGTGATAGCACCGCGCGCCAATCCTGAATCGCGTCCGCTGCCGAGGTCGTCTCCCCGGGCCATCGACGCCGTCCCGCAACCCACGTCATCGGCTCGCCATCTCATCTGCCATGCCCGGCGGGCTGCCAGGCCAAGGACGGGTCGCCGGTCGTACCGGTCCACAAAGGAGGATAGGAATGCGCGATCGTCATGTCGCATCACAGTGGACTGTCGGCCGGCGGTCGCGCGCGATCGCGCGAGCCGCGGTTCTGGTGCTGATCGTTACCGCGATGCCGCTCGCCGTGCCAGCGACCCCAGCCGCCGCGGCCCTTCCGACCTGGCCGGCCAACCCGGACTGGCAAAGCCTCGTGCCCGGCCCCACCAGCGACGACGTCAGACCAGTCAGCGTGGTCAGGACCCACGGCACCGTGACCAACCCCGGAGCGCTCACCGGGCAGAGCAGCGGATCCACGGTACTGACAACGGCACCGGGCGGTCCACAAGCGATCGTCGTGCTCGACTACGGCAAGGAAGTCGGCGGCACCCCGTACGTCAGGGTGGCCAGCCAGCCGGCGAACTCGCTCAATGTACGGATCTCGACGAGCGAGGCGCTGACGTTCCTCAACACCAACAAGACGACCACGTTGGCGAGCTCGGCGAGCTCGGGCGCCACGAACGTCAAGGTAGCAAGCGTGGCGCCGTTCTACGCCGGCTCGCCGATCACCGTCGGCACCGGGAGCACCGCCCAGACCCGCACCGTCACGGCGGTCGGAACGGCGTCCAGCTCCGGCACGGGCGTCACGTTCACGCCCGCCCTGTCCCGGTCGTACGGCTCCGGCACCACCGTCACCGGCATCGGCACCTACACCAACGACAACGGCTCGCAGATCAACCTCAACGTCTCGGCGGCGCAGACCTACACCGGCGGGCTGCGCGGCGGGTTCCGGTTCACGGCCATCGCATTGACCACCCCCGGCACGCTCACACTGTCCGCAGCCGGGTTGAACTTCAAGGCCTACCGAGCCGGACCGGACCGGTACCAGGGCTGGTTCATGTCCAGCGACGACCAGCTCAACCGGATCTGGTACGCCGGCGCCTACACCGCCCAGATGGACATGGTCCCCGCCGGCGTGGCCTCCTGCTTCACCGTTCCCGTGATCTTCGACGGTGCGAAACGCGATCGAGCCATCTGGTCCGGCGACCTGCTGATCACCAACCCGGTCGCCCTGCTGTCGATCGGCACCAACGGCGTGCCCTACGTCAAAGGCTCCATCGACAGCATCCTCAGCCGCCAAGCCGCCAACGGCAGGCTCACCAGCGCCGTCGGGTTCCGCGGCTGCGGCGTCTTCGACTACGCGGTCACCTACTCCGCCTACTCGGCGATCATCGCGGTGCAGTACTACCGGTACACCGGCGACACCAGCTACATCACCGGCCTGCTCTCCCGGCTGGAGGCGGCAACCGCCTACCACGGCACGCGGGTAAACGCGAACGGCCTTGTCGTGACCAACGACAACGACTACTGGCAGACGACGCAGACCGGCGAGGTGACCGAGTACAGCCTCGCCTACTACGAGCTGCTCCAGGAGATGATCTGGCTGGAGGGCAAGGTAGGCAGCCAGAGCAGGGTCACCGAGTACACCAACAAGGCCACCGCCCTCAAGAACGCCATCAACGCCCGGCTGTGGAACGCCAGCGCCGGACTCTACGTGCACACGAACACACGCACCAACGTCTTCCCGCTGGACGCGAACATGAACGCGATCCGGCTCGGCGTCGCCCCCGCCGATCGGGTGGCGGGCATCCTGACCTACTTCAGAACCCGCTGGCAGGCCCACGGCAGCCAGATCAGCCAACCATCACCGAGCATGGCCGACCCGTACGGCCACACCATCGAACCGCTGAACAACACCTGGGAACTCATGGCCAGGTTCCACAGCGACGACACCGCCGGCGGGCTCGAGCTGATGCGGCGGCACTGGGGCATCCAGGTCGATCCCAACAGCGGCTACTACACCGGCACCTTCTGGGAGTTCGTCAACAGCAACGGACTACCCTCGCGCGGCTTCGACAGCCTCGCCCACGCCTGGGGCGCCGGCCCCACCCAGATCCTCACCGAGTCCGTCCTCGGCGCCACCGCGGCCGACGCCGGCTACGCCCAATGGCGAGTCAAACCCCAACCGGGCAACCTGTCCTGGGCCCAAGGTCAGCTGCCCACCAGGACCGGGCCGCTGACCGTCAGATGGGCCCAGGACGCGGCACGCCAGTTCCACCTCCAGGTGGTAGCCCCGACCGGCACCAGCGGCGAGGTGTGGGTGCCACTCGCCACCCCCACCGGCACCAGCACCGCGCTGACACCCGGCGCCACCCTGCTACGCCGCAGCGGCAACTACGACGTGTACCGCGTCACCGCCGGAACCTTCGAGTTCGGCTCGACACCGTGACTCAAGTGCCGGAACGCTCAGTGGCTACGGGCGCAGCAGGGTCTTGATAGCGCGGCGCTCGTCCATCGCCTTGTAACCCTCGGCCGCCTGATCCAGCGGCAGCTCCTGGTCGAAAACCTTGCCCGGCTCGATCGTGCGGTCGCCGATCAGCTCCATCAGGTGTGGCAGGAACCGCCGCACCGGGGCCGGGCCGCCCTGCAGGCGGACCATCGACCAGAACATGTCCATGCCGGGCAGGGTCACGTCATGGGTGACGCCGACGAAGCCCACGCTTCCACCGGCACGCGCCGAGTGGATCGCCTGCATCATCGACTCCTGCGTGCCGACCGCCTCGACCACCGAGTGGGCGCCTAACCCGTTTGTGAGGTCCTTGATCCGGGCGATCCCCTCGTCACCACGCTCGACCACGATGTCGGTGGCCCCGAACTCGCGCGCCAGGTTCTGCCGCGACTCGTGCCGGCTCATCGCGATGATCCGCTCCGCGCCGAGCTGCTTGGCCGCCAGCACCGCGAGCAGCCCCACCGCGCCGTCACCGACCACCGCGACGGTCTTGCCCGGCCCCGCCTCGGCCGCCACCGCGGCGAACCAGCCGGTGCCCAACACGTCCGAGGCGGCCAGATAGCTCGGGACCAGCTCGGCCGGCGGGGGCTCTGGCATGGCCACCAGCGTGCCGTCGGCCAGCGGCACCCGTAGATACTCGGCCTGCGAGCCGAGCATGCCCATCGGCACCCGGTGCACGCAGGCACTCTGGTAACCCGCTTGGCACATCTCGCAGGTGTTGTCCGAGGCCCAGAAGGAACCGACGACGAACTGGCCAGGCTTGACGCTGGTGACCTCGCCGCCGACCTCCTCGACGACGCCCACGTACTCGTGACCCATCGGAGCCGGTCCCTCGACCTTCTCGATGCCGCGGTACGGCCACAGGTCCGACCCGCAGACACACGCCGCCGACAGGCGGATGACCGCGTCCGTCGGCTGCTCGATCCGGGGATCGTCGCGGTCCTCGACCCGGACGTCGCCAGGGGCGTACATGACAACACCGCGCATGATGCGCTCCTCGGTTCACTCGCTCGATCACGGCAGCACTTCTATTCACACTTACCGCATTCCAGGTAACCGCGCTGGCGGTTCCGGCTGGGAGTTTCTGATGAAGGGTGTACTGGTGGTACACCCTTCATCGCGGTGCGGCTCGCGCGGGTCGGACCCGGATCGCGCAAGATTCAGGGAGTCGGCGGCGGCAGCGTGGCGTTGTCGATGACGTAGCGGAAGCGGGCGCCCTTGGCGACGACGCGGTCGTGGGCGTCGTTGATTTGGTCGGCCGCGATCACCTCGACCCGAGCGGTGATGTCGTGCTCGGCGCAGAAGTCGAGCACCTCCTGGGTTTCGGCGATGCTGCCGATCAGCGAGCCGGCGATGTTGACCCTCTTCATCGTCACCGGGACGAAGTCGATGGCAGCCGGGAGGCTGGGGGCGAGCATGCCGACGGTGACCAGGATGCCGTCATGCTTGACCAGGGAGATGTACGGCTTCATGTCGAACGCCTCCGGGATGGTGCAGAGCAGGAAGTCCAGTGAGTCGGCGTGGCGGTCGACAGCGTCCTGGTCGCTCATCACGACCACCTCGTCGGCGCCGAGCCGCAGGATCTCGTCCTTCTTGCTGGGCGTGGTGGTGAAGGCGGTCACCTGGTCGGCGCCGCGGGCTTTGGCGAGTTGGACGGCGATGTGGCCGAGGCCACCGATACCGGCGACGCCGACCACCTGGCCGGGGCCGACGTTCCAGCGCGCGAGCGGTGACCATGTGGTCACGCCGGCGCACAACATGGGCGCGGCCCGCTCCAGCGGCAACGGATCCGGGATGCGAAGTACGAAATGCTCGTTGACCACGATCTGGTCCGAGTACCCGCCAAGAGTGATCTTGCCGGTGTGTGGGTCGTTGGCGTTGTAGGTGTAGACCGCTGGCGGGGTGAGGTACTGCTCGTCGGGCTCGCCACGCTGTTCCTCGGCGCCCCAGTAGACCATGCAACCCACGCCCACCCGGTCACCCACGGCGTACTTGCGCACATTGCCGCCGGTCTCCGCGACGATGCCGGTGATCTCGTGCCCAGGCAGGCAGGGATAGTTCGTTGCCAGTACCCCACCGAGCTCGTCGCGGACCTGGTGGATGTCGGAATGGCAGACGCCGCAGAACTTGATGTCGATGCGGACGTCTTCGGGCCCGACAGCTCGCCGGTCGAAGGCGAACGGTACGAGGGGTGCTTTCGCGTCGGCGGCGGCGTAGCCGATGTTCGCAGGCATGTCTGTTCGCTCCGTTCTTTCGGCGCGTGACTCGCTCTGCTTCTACTTGGCCACGGAAAGCGCTGACAAACCGATAAAGCGCTGTTATGGGGCACCCTGTCGGTACGCGTACCGTCAGAACACCGAACGCAGGGTTTAACGATCTACAACCTGGTTGACGACGGCCGGCGAGGCCACGCCGCGGTCAGGGTGCGGCAGCCGGTAACCGCGGCCGACCAGAGTTTCGATCGATCCCGCGCCCAGCTTGCGTCGCAGGGTGCCGACCGTGACCCGGACGGTCTGCGTCAGCCGGTCGGCGTGGGCGTCCCAGACGTGCTCGAGTAGCTCATCGCTGGAGACCACGTCACCAACCCGTGCCATGAGGTACTCCAGAACGCCGAATTCCTTGCGGGTCAGGGTCAGGGTGACGTCGCCGCGCGTCGCCCGGTGGCGTGCGGGGTCGAGAACGATGTCGCCGACGACCAGCGTGGTGGTGCCGGGTCTTTTCTCACGTCGCAGCAGAGCCCGCAGCCGCGCCAGAAGCTCCGCCATATGGAACGGTTTGACCAGGTAGTCGTCCGCGCCGTCGTCGAGTCCGCGCACCCGGTCGTCGAGTCCGCCGCGGGCCGTGAGCATCAAAACCCTCATCTCGTCCGAGCCCGGGGTCGGGATGCGCCCCTCGCGAAGCGCGCGGCACACGCTGAATCCGTCGCCGTCCGGCAGGTTCACGTCGAGCAGCAACGCGTCGTACTCGTTGGCCGTGAGCCGCTCGTACGCCTGCGCAGCGTCCAAGGCGAGGTCGACGGCGTAGCCTTCACGGCCCAGTCCGAGGCTGAGTCCTCGTGCGAGGTCCGGTTCGTCCTCCACCACCAGCAGCCGCATGGATACCACGGTAAGTATCGGTACGATCGGCAAAAAGGCATCGATGTGGCACGTATCAGCAGAGCGCCCCTGCGGGCTTGACATTTCCAGATTCCGTGGTCTGCAACCCGAAATAGCGGTCGAGATCCGCGTTGTCCACGGACCTCAGGGCTTGACGGGGGGCAACGGCTCGGCGAAAGTCCGGAACTCGTCACGGCTGGCGTGCGCCTGCCAGAGCTTGTCGGCGAGGATGGCAGGGTCGTTGTGCGGGTGGCCCGGCTCGATGGCGCCCGGGATGATCAGCTGACCGACGTGGATGCCCTCGTCTGCCAGCGTGTCGTGAAGCATCGCGGCGTAAGCGCCCTCGCCCGCGAAGGCGATCGAGGTCCCGGCGACCTTCGGGTTGGGGCGGGCGCCACTGCCTCCGTTGACGAACAGGATCGTTCCACGCCCGAGGGCACGCATCCCCGGCAGGACCTGCCTCACAGCGGTCGCGGGTCCGAGGATGGAGAACTCGACCGCGCCGAGCAGGTCGTCCGCGGTCGACTCCAGGACGGGGCGGAGGAAATCCCTGTGCGGCAGCGGGCTGTATTCGAGCACCTCGATAGTCCCGAGGTCCCTGGCCGCGCGATCGAGAGCAGCAGCCAGCGCCGCACGGTCCCGGACATCTGCCGCGTACCCCCGAACGGTGTGCCCCTCGGCCGTCAGGTCGGTGGCGAGCTCGTCGAGCCGCTCCTGGTGGCGGGCGAGAAGGGCGATGTGAAAGCCCTCGGCACCGAAGCGGCGTGCGACGGCGGCGCCGAGGCCGCGGCCGGCTCCGACAATGGCGACGGTCGTCACGATGCCTCCCAACTCGGATCACGTCCCGATTGGCATTCCAGCACGGTCATCGGCTGGCGAACCGCAGGATGCGGTCGTCGCCGTCGCGCACGTCACCACGGCCGTCGGTGTTGCTCGTCGTCACCCACAGCGCCCCGTCGGGTGCCACCTGGACGGTGCGCAGCCTGCCGTACTCGCCCTGAAACCGGGCCACCGGGTCAGCCACCGTCGCGCCCTCGAGGCGCAACGTCCACAGCCGCTCCCCGCGCAGGGCGGCGACGTAGGCCATTCCGCCCGTGATGGCGATTCCCGACGGTGACGCGTCGCTGGTCGGCCAGGTGATCAGCGGGTTGGTGTAGCGTCCGCCGGCAGTGTCGCCCTCGCCCTCGATCTCGGGCCAGCCGTAGTTGTTGCCCGCCTCGATCAGGTTGACCTCGTCCAGTTCGTTCTGACCGAACTCGGTGGCGAACAGCCGGCCGGCCTCGTCCCAGGCCAAGCCCTGGACGTTGCGATGCCCCAGGCTGTACACCGGCGAGCCCGGGGTCGGGTTGCCCGGAGCGGGCTGGCCGTCGGGGGTCAGGCGCAGGATCTTGCCGTTGGGGCTCGCCGCGTCCTGCGAACTGGAAGTGTCGCCGGCGTCACCGGTGCCGGCGTACAGGAAGCCATCCGGGCCGAACGCGATGCGGCCGCCGTTGTGGAAGCCGGCGCTGGCGATGCCGTCGAAGATCACCTCTAGGCTGCCACCGTCGAGGCGGAAGCGGCCGATGCGGTTGTCCTGCGCGGAGGTGAAGTACACGTAAACGAGGTTGTCGCGCGCGAAGTCGGGCGAGACCGCCAGACCGAGCAGACCGCCTTCGCCCCTCGCGGCGACGCCGGGCACCTCGAACACCTCCCTGGCATCACCGGCGCCTGGAGTCAGGCGCAGCACCCGCCCGGTGTCGCGTTCAGCGATCAGGGCGTCACCGTTGGGCAAGAACCCCAGGCCCCACGGCACGTCGATGCCTTGTGCCATCACCTCGGCGCGCTCCAGGTCCGGCGTGCCGGCCGGGACACTGGTGGCGGGGCTCGTCGCGGCGGCGGGGGCAGGGCCGGGTGCTTCGCCGGACGGAGCGCTGTCACAGCCGGCGGCAGCCGCGGCCAAACCGAGCGCGGCGACAAGCACGGTCCAACGTCGGTAGGCCATGGTCAGCGTCTCCTTGTCATCCGACATGGGCATGTCGGTTCCAGTCTTGGCGGGCACGCGCACTTCATCAGCATGATCCGAAAACTGGCGGAAAGCCGCGCACGATCTCGCGCCGCCGGCGGCCAGTCGGCCGGTCAGTCCCAGCTGAGGCTCACCCGGTCTCCCCGGAACTGGTCGAAGGTCACCGCCAGGCGATCGCCTTCCACATCGGCGAAAACCTGCATGCGGGTCAGCATCGGCACGCCGGCGTCCACCCGCAGAAGGCGCGCCGCCTGGGCGTCGGCCCTGGCTGTCCCCAGCTCGGCGTAGACCGCTGACACGGGGCCGATCCCGGCCGAGCCGTGCGACGCCGTCGCCCGTAGGTACGCGGTGCGGAAGCCGATCGGCACGCCCTCGATGGCGAGGCGGATGTCCCGCATCCTGAGGTCGTGGTCCTCCGATCGCAACAATCTTCTGAGCAGTGATGTGCTCAGGACGTCCCGGTCGACGAGCACTTCGCTGGTGAACCTCGACGGCGTCCGTCCCAAAGGCGGCTCATCCCAACGAAGGCGAACGGTGTTGTCGGTGACGTGTGTACCGAGCCGCTTGCGGCGCCTGAGAAGGCCGTCGCCGGCAAGCGTCAGCAGGGCCTCCCGAACGGCTCCCCGGCTGGCGCCGAACCGGGTGACAAGCCGGAACTCCGCCAAGGAGTCCGTGGTGAACTCGCCGTGCCGGATCGAGGCCGCGAGAAGGTCCCGGAGTATGCGCCGGGTTGTGTGACGCGCTTCCACCCCGCGGAGCCGTGGGGTGCTTTCGCCGCTCATCCAACCTCCCCTGCCGGGCGCGGCTCACGCACCGACCGGTGCGCGGCACGAGAAGTAGACAGCGCGGCGAGCGCTCGAGGGAGTCTCTGTCAGTACGTCCTTCAGCAGGCTTATACGGTGCGGCGCCCCTCGCCGGGCAGGCCGGGTCGAGGGGCGCCGACCATATCGCCGGCTAGCCGAGGTAGTCGCTCAGGTCGAACTCGGGATTGCCGATCGACGTGAACCACCGCCGGATCTGCTCCTGGTCGCCGCTGAAGGTCAGACCGAGCTGAAGCAGGATCCGGGCCTTCTGCGGAAGCAGGTCACCGGCGCCGATCACGCCGGGCGCGCCGGAGTCGTACGTCCCCTCACCGCCGGTGCGGCTCGCGGAAACGAACAGGACGCCCTTGGCTATCGCCTCCCGCTGCGCGGGTGACTGCACGTACGAGATGTTGCCCGGGCCGTGGCCCGCCGTCACGATTCCCTTGACTCCCGCGCTCACCGGGCCGTTGATGGTGGCCGCCGACGCTTCCACGTAACCGCCGACGATATCGACCGGGGCGAGCTTCTCCGGTGCTGTCTTGGTCAGGTCGAACGGTGTCTTCCACGCGTTGGTCCCGCACGTGGTGATCCGGGCGGGTGCCCGCAGCGTCCGGATGTGGTCTTCGTTGACGACTCCGAGCGCTCCATACGCGCGGCTGTCGAAGGTGTCCATGCGGTAGCCGTCGGTCTTCGTCACGTCGCGCGCCGCGAAGAACTGGTCGTTCAGCAGTACCACCGTGCCGTAACAGGTCGTCTTGCCACTGGCCGCGAGCCGGATCGAGCTGAACAGGTTGGTGTACGCGTCATAGGTGAACGTCCCGTACTGGTGCATCGAGCCCGTGACCACCACCGGCTTGTGCGACTGCACGGTCAGGTCGAAGAAGTACGCGTCCTCCTCGAGCACGTTCGTGCCGGCGGTCACGACGATGCCGTCCACCTGGCGCTTTCGCAGCTGAGCGTCGATCGTCCTGGAGATGTCGTACAGCGCCTTGTTCGTCACCGCCGACGAGCTGCCAAGCCCGCCGGCCCGCACCACCGAGAGGTTGGCCACCGGCGCGAGCTCCGGGTACATGTCTTGGAGGATCGTCTGGACGCCGCCCTCGACCGACCCGGAGTAGTGAAGGTAGCTGATCCGATCCCGCGCCCGGGCCGTCAACGTGCCACCCGCGTCGATGACGACGATGTCCGGCTTGTTCGGGTCCCGCTTCGGACCGATCTGGGTGACCGGGAAGTCCGGCACCGTGTATCCAGGGGCCGCCTTCGCCGCCGCCTCGACAGGCGCGGCGCCCGCCGCCGGCACCGGCGAGGCGAACGTGGCGAAGGCCAGCGCGGTAACCGCTGCCCCGGCGACCGCGCGCTTCTTACCCGTATGCAGCATGGTTCTCCTTGTTCGAGCTGGGCTGGCAGGCAGACATCGCAGTCACGCCGCGTTTCCGATCTTGTAATCAGAGGTAACGCGTGCGTTGCGCGGTCACGCAGCGCCGTCTTGGACGTGAACGGCGGCAATAACGCCGGTAGCCGCGCCGCTCTACAAGGGACGCCCTCCCACGATGTAGACCGCAGGCGGCTCCCGGTGGAGAATCAGCCGAGCAGGCGGACAAGTTCGGAGACGTCGGCCAGGTTCTCCAGATTCTGGGCTACGGACAGCACTTCCTCGACCCGCTCTCCCGCCTCGGTCGACGCGGCGACGCTCGCGCAGTCGGTGAACTTCCGGCCAAGATCCGCCCAGGTCAGTGGCTCGTCGGGGTTGCCGGGGACTCGATCCCCCGTTCTCGTGAACCGGCGTCCGTCGCGCAGGACGATCTCCACCCGACCGGGAGGCAGATCCAGCACCCAGTTCAGCGAGGCATCGGCGACGGGCACGACCTTCCGCGCGACGGCGAGGACCTGCGGCGACCGCAGTCCTTCGGCGGAGAAGTCCGAGATCCGCACCGCGCGCCGCACCGCGGCGACCGCCACCAGGAACGGCAGGCTGAACTTGGCGTCGACCAACGTGGTGGGTGCATGCCGGACGTCCAGGGGCTCGCACATCAACTCGTGGTAGTCGCCGACGTGGACGCGGATCTCGGTGATGTCCTCAGCCGCGATGTCGTGGTCGACGACGATGCCGATCGTGGCGCTGATGTGGCTGTGCGATGTTCCCACCGAGGGCCAGAGCTTGTACAACGTCGTGGAACCTTGGTAGTCCCGGCCGAGGTCTTTCAATATCGCGTCGCGGTCGTAGCGGCCACCGAAATACGTCTGGAGCACGCCATACCCGCCCTCGAAGAGCCGCTCGACACCGGTCACCCCCTTCTCGGCCAGAAGCGTGGCGAGGGCGGCGCCTTTGGCGGAGAAGCCGGCGTACATGGCGCGCAGGTTGCTGCCGGTGCCGGCCACGACTTCCATCACTCCGCTGGACTGCATGCTGGCGATCCCCAGGGAGTGGGCCGCTTCCGCTTCGGGTAGTCCCAGGATGCGACTGGTCGCCGCGGCGCCGGCGAAGACCCCGAGCACCGTGGACAGGTTCCAGTCCTTGCGCCAGCCGACGTTGCGGCGTAAGCGTGCGAAGATGTCCTGTCCTATCGCGACCGCCGTGATGAGCTCCCTTCCCGGCACGGCACCGCGCCGCTCCGCGACGGCCAGCACCGCGGGAACGATGGAACTGGCGGAGTGCTGGCCCCACGGGGTCTGGTCGTCGAAGTCCAGGCAATGCGCCATGGCGCCGTTGGCGAATGCCGCCCAGACAGCGGGCACCCGGTCACCGAAGGCGAGCACCGTCGACTCCGGCTGCCCGCCCACCTCTCGGACCAGATCGATGACGCCCTTGACTGCCGGCTCCATCCCGCTCGCCGCGAGGGTCACGCCCACCGTGTCCAGGATGCTCTTCTTCGCCGCGTCCACCGCGGCGGGCGGGAGCCGCTCGAAGGTGGTCGAGGTGATGTGGTGAGCGAAGTACTCGACAATGTCGGCGTCGGGCGCAGGCATCATTCGGCCGACAGACGGATGTTGAACGCGTCAAGGACACGCGTCAGGGTGTCAGGCCCGCCGACGTTGCCGGGCACGACGGCGTAGAGCACCTCGCGCCCGTGCCGATCGGCCAGCTGCCACAGCGACACTCCGGGCAGGATCTGGCCGAGCACCAGGGCTGAGGTCGCACCGATGCCGGTGCGCGCGACCTCGGCCGAGGTGATTCCTCCCTTGGCGACGACGACGTCCACGTCCGGCAGAAGCGACGCGACGGCCGTCGTGAGCGCCGTCATGATGCGTTCTCCATGGGCGAGGGTGTTGTGCTCGCGTGACCGGTGCCGTTCCGTGGCCAGGACCGCGAGTGCGCTGCCGGCGAACGTCTCCCGGACGGAATCGGCTGCCCTGAGACCCGCGGTCGTGGGATCGTCGAGCGCTGTCGCGGTATCGACCAGTGCCGGTGCGCCCCAGGTCCGCTCGATCGGAGCGAGCTGCCTGCTCGCGCCGAGCGTATGCGAACCGCAGACCAGCAGTGCGCGCACGGGCCGGTCCACCAATGGTGTGGGCAGGAGCCCCCGGCTGGCGACACCCGCGAGCTCGGCGGCCAGGGGCGCGGCACAGCGAACGACAACCGGACGAGTGCTGGCGTTCACGGCGCGCGCGACAGCCGTGACGTCGCCGGCGCTCACGACGTCCGGCGCGACGACGGTGCCGGCCGGCACCTCGGCGAGGATCTGGACGAGATCGCCGCCGCGGACCCGTTCGAGCGAGACGGGTACGCAGGGACGTCCCGACTTCTGTGCGACGTAATCGACGAGGACTCCGGTGGAGAAGCCGAACACGGGATCCTGTGCGTACTCGGTCTCGTGCGCGGGAAGATCGCCGTCGCCGACGCGGACGTAGTGAACCCCGCCCCGCGTCGTGCGCCCGCCCTCGGGGAAGGCGGGGACGAAGAGCAGGACCGCGTCGTCGTCCAGGAAGACCGCCGACTCGGCGAAGACGTGACCGCGCAACGTCGAATCTCCGCGCAGCACGAAGCGGACCTCGTCGTTCAGGTTGGCGGCCGCGGCCTCGCCGTCATTCTTGATCCTCTCCACCAACGCCACGGCCTGCCCTTCCGTGAGCGCTCGGCTGTTCGTCTGTACGTAGACGGAATCCGCCGTACGCAATGCGCGGGTCAGCAGCTCGGCGTCGGTGTCGAACAGAGCCGACACAGCGGTGGCGGACTGAGTCCCGGTGGGATCGTCGTCCAGAACGATGGTCTTCACGAACGTCAGGCGGGGAGTGACTCGAGGCGACGTGCGAGGTAGCTGACGCCAAGGCGCGGACTTGCCAGCACCGTTACCCCGGTCTTCTCCTGGAGTACGTCCACAAGTCGGGACATCGATGCCTGAGCCAGGACGATCAGATCCACCCGCTCGGCGAGGTCGGCGGCCTGTTCGACGACCATTGCGTCGTGCTTGTCACGGTCGCCCGCCATGAGGATGGAGAAGGCTCCGTCGCACAGTCGTCGTTCGATGGTGATGCTGCGGCCGGCCTCGTCGGCCTTCGACTGGATCAGGTCCGAGGTCGGCCCGAGCGTCGTGGGCACGGTAGCCAGCACGCCGATTCGCGTCCCGTCGTTGGCGGCGCGAATCGCCATCGCCTCGTCAATCTTGACAACGGGGGTGCTCACCTTGCGGGCCGCGACGTCCAGAGCCGGCCCGAGGGATGAGCACGCGGAGAAGATGATGTCGGCACCGGCCGCCTCGGCCGCCTGCGCGAGGTGCGTCATGCGCTCCTCGCTCTTCGTCGAGATCCCGCCCTCGCGCACGACGGTGGCGAGGACATCGGAGTCGACGAAGTGGATCACCTCGGCCTCCGGAATCAGTTCGCCGATGAGGTCGTTGATCGCGGGCTCCACGGAGACGAACACGAAGCTGGTGTGCAGGATGGCGATCTTTTTCGGCACGTGGAACCACTTCCCTCAGGTAGACGCATGGCGACCGACGACCCAGATCAACATCGAGCACGTCGGCTCGCTGGTCAAGATATCCCGTCATATGAGATATAGTCAACGCGCGCGCTCCTGCCGCCGCAGCAAGCGTCCCGAGATGGTCGCCGCCGCTTCTTTGACGGCCAGGACGGCGTGCTCGACCTCGATGTCTCGGCGTTCCTTCTCGTCCCAGGCGACACCCACGCTGCCAAGGGCCGTCTTCTGGTCGTTGAGAACGGGCGCGGCGACCCCGATGACGCCAGGGTTGAACTCGCCAACCGTCAGGTGATAGCCGTTCTTCTTGATCTTGCCGAGGATGCCGCGGAACTCTTTCCACGTGCGTCCCAGTCCAGCCTGCTCGATCTCGCCGCGCTGCCGTGCGTAGATGGCCTTCAGTCGGTAATGCGGCAGGTACGCGAGAATGACCTTCGACACCGCCCCCTGGAACAGTGAGCGGCGCTGCCCCCGGTTGAACCGGTTGGCAGGGCTGACGGGGGTCCTGAACTCAGCGATGCACAGCACCGAATCTCGGTAGGCGGTGCACAGGATGGCCGAATGGCCGATCTTGTCCACCAGATCCTCGAGCACACCATGGCTGGCCAACAGCAACGGATCCGTTTGCCGAATCTTCAGATCCATCTCGATGATCCGCGGCCCAAGGCTGTAGTGCCCATTGCGCACGGACGTGAGCAGTCCCGCGTCGTGCAACGCCTTGATGTAGCGATAGCCGGTCGACCTCGTAGCCCCCAAGGCCTCGATGATGGCCGTCGTCGACCACACAGGCTCGGACTCACTGAACAGGTCCAAGATCTGAAACGCCTTGCCCAGGCTGCTCGCGCCGTCGTCCGACGTCGTCATGCCAACACATTATCCCATTATTTGGGATTCGGTCAAGACATGAGCCACTTGCCACAGTTTAGCGCTCACAACCCCCACCGGAGCGCGGCCTTGTCATCAAGTATGGACGAGATCTCATTTGGTGGGATATATTAACGACGAGCGGGCGGTGGCGGCTTCGTGACGCCTGCCCTTCGCCTGTCCGCGACCATGCGACGCCACGAGGACTCGACGATGACGATGGCACCTTCCACCCATACCCCGTACGACTCCGGGGTGCCGGCCTCAGCCCGCGACTTCAGCGTGGCGGACCGCGTGGTCATCGTGACCGGCGCGGCTCAGGGCATCGGCCGGGAGCTGGCCCGCCAGTTCGGTGCGGCCGGAGCCATTCCCGTGGTGGCCGACCTGGACCACGCCAAGGCAGAGAAGGTGGCGGACGAGATCCGCGAGGCCGGCGGCACCGCGCTGGCGGTCGAGGTCGACGTTGCCGAAGAGTCCTCGGTCGCCGCGATGGTCACGGCCGTCAGCGACGAGCACGGCCGCGTCGACGTACTGATCAACAACGCCTCGATCTTCGCGACTCTCGAAAAGGGACCGTTCGACAAGATCCCTCTGTCCGAGTGGGAGAGGGTGTTGAAGGTCAACGTCACCGGCACCTACCTGTGCGCCCGGGCCGTCGCGCCGCTCATGCGCTCAGCGGGCTTCGGTCGCATCATCAACGTCTCGTCCGACTCGGTAAACCGCGGGACAGTCAACTACCTGCACTACGTCACCTCCAAGTCGGCCGTGATCGGCATGACCAACTCCTTGGCCCGCGAGCTGGGTCCCTACGGGGTCACCGTCAACTGCGTCAGGCCCGGCAGCGTCGCCACCGAAGTCGACCGGAGGGTGAATCCCACCGCCGAGGTCCGCGAGCGTACGGCGGCGTTGCAGTGCATTCCCAGGGGGATGGTGCCCTCGGACCTGGTCGGGATCATGCTGTTCCTGGCCACGCCGGCCTCGGGGTTCATCACCGGTCAGACGATCGCCTGTGACGGCGGCTACACCCACAGCAGCTGACACCAGCCCGAGGAGAGCTCGCTCATGAAGCAGTACCCGCACCTCTACATCGACGGCCAATGGGTCGAACCCCAGCACGCGCGCCATGCCGACCTCGTCGACCCGACTCGTGAGGAGCCGTTCGCCAGGGTTGCCATGGGCAGCGCCGCCGACGCGGAACGCGCCGTCGCCGCGGCCCGGCGGGCGTTCGAGACCTTTGCCACCACGTCGGTTCAGGACCGCATCGCGCTGATCGACCGCGTCGTCGAGGTGTACGAGTCGTACATCGACGAGTTCGCCGAGTTGATCGCCCGCGAGGTCGGCATCCCGGTCAGCAACCGAGCCCAGGTCACGGGTCCTGCCGAGCACATGCGGGTCGCGCGGAAGGTTCTCAGCGACTACCCCTTCGAGTCACGCATCGGTGGCACGATCGTCCGCCGCGAACCGATCGGCGTATGCGCGCTGATCTCCCCGTGGAACTGGCCAGTCCAGACCGGCGTCATCAAAGCGATCTACGCCTTGGCCGCCGGCTGCACGGTTGTCTCCAAACCCAGTGGCATCTCCGCGGCGAGTGGAGCGCTGTTGGCCCGGGTGATGCACGAGGCCGGCGTGCCGGCCGGCGTATTCAACCTGGTGAACGGCAGTGGCCGCGACGTAGGTGATGCTCTGTCCCGCAGCGCGGACGTGGACATGATCTCCTTCACCGGGTCGACCACGGCCGGCCGCCAGGTCGGGGTCGCCGCCGCGGGTTCCGTGACCCGCGTCTGCCTGGAGCTCGGCGGCAAATCGGCCAACGTCGTGCTCCCCGAGGCCGACCTGGAGCGGGCGGCACGGTGGAACATCCAGCGCGCGTTCTTCAACGCCGGGCAGTCGTGCCACGCCCCGAGTCGCATGCTGGTGCACGAGAGCCAGATGGAGCAGGTCGCGCCATTCCTCGTCGACGAGGCGAACAGCTTCCGGCTGGGTGACCCGCTGGACCCGTCGACAACCATGGGGCCGGTCGTCAGCGGTGCCCAGGCCAAGTCGATCAGGGACCTCATTCAAAGCGGCCTGGACGAGGGCGCTCACCTCCTCACCGGCGGGGTCGCCCGACCGGAAGGTCTGGACCGGGGCTACTTCGTGCGGCCCACCGTCTTCAGCCATGTCACCCCTGAGATGACCATCGCGCGCGAGGAGGTGTTCGGTCCCGTCCTGGCCGTCATCCCCTACCGCGACGAGGACGACGCCGTGCGGATCGCCAACGACTCGCCCTACGGACTGGGCGGATACGTCTTCGGCGACGACCGGGGGCAGACGCGCCGCGTCGCGAACCGTCTGCGTGCCGGACGCGTCAGCGTCAACGGAGCGCCCACGGACTCGTACTCACCTATGGGCGGATACAAGCAGTCCGGCATCGGCCGCTCGATGGGCAGGTTCGGGTTCGAGGAGTATCTCGAGGTCAAGTCCGTGTACGGGTTCGACGACGAAGCCCAGGCACTGCCGGCCCTGTTCGGCTGACGGCGACCGATCCGGTCAGGAGACCACAGACCATGAGCAATAAACCTCTGCTGCGCAACCACGCCAAGGAGAAGCTGGTCAAGGGGGAGCCGGTGTACTCGATGACCGTTCGGCTGGTGCGGTCCGTCGACATCGCCTCCATCGCGTACACGGCCGGCTTCGACTCCGTGTACATCGACCTGGAGCACAGCAGCTTCCCGCTGGACGCGACGAGCCAGATCTGCATGGCGTGCAACTATCTTGGAGTCACTCCCCTGGTGCGTGTCCCCGGACTGGACGCGGCCCTCATCGGCCGGGTCATGGACAACGGCGCCATGGGCGTCATCTTGCCCGGCGTACAGTCCGCCGACGAGGCGCTGGCCGCGGTTCGTGCCGTGAAGCACGCACCCCTGGGCAGGCGATCTCTGGCCGGCGCTGCGGCGCAACTGCACTACCGCCCCTACCCTCCCGACCAGACCGTCCGCGCGCTCGACCACGCCTCCATGGTGGTTGCCATGGTCGAATCCCGGTCCGGTCTGGACTCGGCGGACGCGATCGCCGCTGTCGAAGGCGTGGACATGCTGCTTGTCGGGGCCAACGACCTCAGCGTGGAGCTGGGGGTCGCCGGGCAGATGGACGACCCGCGCATCGACGCGGCGTTTCATCACGTCCTGGACGTCTGCCGGACGCGGGGGAAGGCGGTGGGGATCGGTGGCCTCGGTGGGCGGCCGGATCTCGTCAAGAGGTACCGGGAACTCGGCGCGGGATACATCTCCGCCGGGAATGACATCTCGTTCCTGCTAGCCGCCGCCACCGAGGCGCGTCAGCGGTTCGACGCGTGACACGCCTGGAGCGCCAGGCGCACCCGAGCATCTGCGTGTACGGAGCGGGGGCCGTTGGCGGACACATCGCCGGCCGGCTCGCGGCTGGCGGGAGCCAGGTGTCGCTCATCGCCCGGGGCGCACAGCTCGACGCGATCCAAAACCAAGGGCTACGGGTGGAAACCCGCGAAGGGCTCCTGGTTTCCCGCCCCTACGCCACCGACCGGCCGGACAGCCTGAAACCGCAGGACATCGTCGTCGTCACGGTCAAGGCTCCCGCTCTGCCGGCCATCGCAGGCGGCATCGCGTCGCTGCTCCACAGTGGCAGCCTGGTGCTTTTCGTCGGCAACGGCATTCCCTGGTGGTACTTCTACGCCCACGGTGGAGCCCACGACGGCACCCGCTTGACTCGGCTCGATCCGGGAGACGCGTTGTGGACCCGCGTCGGCCCGCAACGCGTGGCCGGCGCGGTGGCGTACACCGCCGGCAGCGTCGTCGCTCCCGGGGTGATCCGCGCGGAGAACGCCCGCAACCGCCTCGTCGTCGGACGCCCGGACGGCCTGGCCGACGACCGTCTCGACACCGTCGCCTCCCTGCTGACCCCCACCGGACTCGAAGTGTCGACCACCACCCGCATCCGAGACGCGATCTGGGCCAAACTCTCGATGAACCTCATCGGGGGCTCGCTGGGAGTGCTCAGCGACTCACCGATGAAGGATGTCCTCGACAAGCCCGCGATCGCCTCCGCGGCCGAGGCCATGGCCGCGGAGTGCGCCGCTGTCGCCCGCGCCCTGGGCTGCGACCCCGGCGACCCCGTCGAGGGCCTGGCCAAGCTGGCCACCTCCGGCCACCTGCAGAGCGTCGTGCAGGACCTGCGGGCGGGACGGCCCATGGAGATCGACGCCTTGTTCACGGTTCCCCTCGACCTCGCCGAGCTGGCGCAGGTGCCGACACCCACGCTCAACATGATCATCGGGCTGGCCACCCAACGAGCCCGAGCAGCGGGTCTCTACAAAGACACCGAACGGCATTGAGAATATCCCGCAGTGTAGGATACTGTTACTCGTCGGCTTGGTCCAGAGGGACCCGTTCGACCCTGGAAGGGGCAGGACATGCGAATCAGTACGGCGGCTGAGACCGGCAGCGAGAAGGTCGGCACGATGCGTGAGGGCAAGCTGGATCAGAAGCACCTGCTGTTCGGTGTTGACGGCTCGCCCAACAACTACGACCTCAACCTGGGCGTGACCGGTAGCGGTGGGTGGCGAACTCCTCGGCACCGTCACAACTTCGACCAGATCCGATACGTGATCGAGGGGACCCTGCCGTACAGCGAGACGGAGTCGTTGCCGCAGGGGTGGGTGGGCTACTTCCCCGAGAGCGTGTACTACGGGCCTCAAGAGCGCTCGGAGGGCCTCCGTACGATGGTGCTGCAGTGCGGTGGCGCCAGTGGCCAGGGATACCTGAGTGTGGCCCGGCGGGAGGCGGTCAACGCCGAGCTGGCCGAGATCGGTGAGTTCAAGAAGGGGCTCTACCACTACACCGACGAAAGCGGCGTGGAGCGGACGCTGGACGGGTCACAAGCGATCTTCGAGCGGGCCATGGGGCGCAAGCTGGAGTTCGCGGAGCCTCGGTACACCGACGTCATCGCGATGAACCCGCGGGCGTTCGCGTGGCTGCCGCAAGGTGATCCGGGTGTGGCGGAGAAATGGTTGGGGACGTTCACCGAGCGCAGCCTGCGGGTGGGTTTCCTGCGTCTGGATGCCGGTGCGGTGTTTCGGGCGGGTCAGCAGCCCTCGATAGAGATCTTGTTCCAGATCGACGGTCAGGTGTCGGCCGGCGGGATGAAGTACGGTCCGCAGACGGGCTACGAGTTCCAGGCGGGCGAGGGTCCGGTGCCGGTCGAGGCGCTCGAGCCGACCGAGTTCTTCCGCGCGGTGCTGCACACCTTCTGAACGACCGCCGGATCGTTGTGCTTCATGAAAGTCCTTACACGCAGGAGGTAGCGGGTGCTGATCGCCAAGGACGAGTTCGCGGGCAAGGTCGCCTTCGTCACGGGAGCCGGCAGCGGCATCGGCCGCGCGACCGCTCTCGCCTTCGCGGCGCACGGCGCGTCCGTCGTAGTGACCGACGTGGCCAAGGAAGGCAACAACGAGACCGCTGATCTGGTCGCGGCCGCCGGCGCGGAGGCGCTGGCCCTGACCTGCGATGTCTCGTCGGCGCAGGACATAGCGGCCGCGGTGGACGCCACGATCGAACGCTTCGGGCGGATCGACTGCGCCTTCAACAACGCCGGCATCGAGCAGCCCGTGGCGCCCCTGCACGAGATCCGCGTCGAAGACTTCGATCGGGTGCACACCGTCAATCTGCGAGCCGTCTTCCTCTGCATGCGGGAGCAGGTGCCGCGTATGAAGGCAGGCGGCGGCGGCACCATCGTCAACACCGCCTCCGGGGCAGGCGTCACCGGCATCCAGGGGCAGTCCGCGTACTGCGCGAGCAAGTTCGGCGTCGTCGGGCTGACCAAGGCAGCCGCGCTCGACTATGCCGACCAAGGCATCAGGATCAACGCCGTCTGCCCGGGCATCGTCGAGACACCCATGATGCACAGGTTCACCGGCGGGACGGCGGAGGGTCGCGAGCGGGTGATCGCCCAGGAGCCGATCGGCCGCATGGGACGACCGGAGGAGATCGCCGACGCGGTCCTCTGGCTGTCTTCGGGCGCCTCCGCCTTCGTCGTCGGGCACGCCCTGGTCGTGGACGGTGGTCAGACCGTCTGACGGCTGCGCGGCCGACCCATCGAACACCGAGATCCGGAGGGCACCGTCCATGGCAAAGGCCGAGAACCGGCGGCTCGTCGTAGGGACGGACAGTAGCGGTCGCTCGACGATCGTCCGGGACGACTACGACCTTGCGCGGACCGAACCCCTCACCGGCTACACCCTGCAGGAGATCTGGTTCCAAGAATCGGTTCCCGGCCGCCGCGACGACGCCGGCCTGCGCGTCGGCGAGATCGACATCGAGCCGCCGTCCGACGGCGCTCTCGTGCGCATCCTGACCATCGCGCCGCTCGAGTCGGCCACCGAATGGGTTCCCAACCTTCACGGCGACGACGACCGGCACGTGCTGACACTCGTCTCGGGGACGATCGACCTGATACTCGAAGACGGCGTCACAACCATGCACACCGGGGACAGCGTCGTGATGTCTGGCCACGTCCATGACTGGCGCAACACGTACGGGGCACCCGCCGTACTGGTCTACACGTCGTTCCCCCTCGCTCGCGGCTGATTGACCAGGGCCGTGAAGCGGCCGGCCGCTACTGGTCCAGGGCCTAGCGTGCGGACGCCGCGGAGTCCGCGTCGAGATCAACGGGCGCCTTCAACAGGTCGAGTACGCGGCCGCCGGCGAACCGGTCGTCACGGGCGCGAACGGCTCGGCGAATGCCGTTGTCCTTGACTTCCTCCCAGAACTCGACGACCGGGCGGGAAGCATGCGACAACGCATCGAGCTCCGCCGCCCGCACCATCGCGGCGGACATCCCGGCACCGTCCCAGGCGACGTTCAGGGACTGCTTCACGGTGTCGAGCAGCTCACGCGGCACCATGGCGATCCGCTCGGCCAACGCCACGACCCGCTCCGCCAGGAGCGAGTCAGGCAGCGACGCGGCGACGAGCCCCATCTGGGCGGCCTCGTCACCACGGATCCGGTCTCCGGTCAGGGCGAGGAGCTTGGCCCGCTGAGGCCCGACCAGCCAGGACCACAGGGGCAGCAGCAGCGTTATGCCGACGCCACGCACATTGGGAACGCCGATCGACGCGTCGTCGGCGGCAACCGCGATGTCGCTCGCCAGCATCAGGTCGGTGCCGCCGGCGACACAGTGGCCGCGTATCTCGGCGATCGTGATCAGGGACAGCTGCCGGTACTGCCGGTGGAAATCGGCCACCTCCACGAGGCGTGCCCGGTCTTCGAGGACGGTTGCCGGCCGCATGACCTCCGGGTCCAGCTTGTAGCCGGAGGAGAAGACGCCGTTGCTTCCGCGGACGATGAGTACATCGCCGCCGGCGGCGGTGACCTCGGCCGCCGCCTGCAAGATCCGGCCGCGCATCGCGGCGGACAGGGCGTTGCGGTCCTCGAACGAGTTCAAGGTCGCGCGCCAAACGGTCGGCGACAGCTTCTCAAGGTCAAGCATCGGCATACTCCGCGGGCAGTCGGATCAACATCTGGGGCGGGCGGTCAGGGCACGGCAGCCTCACGACCCGTGCACTCGGGAGGCCCCAAACCCCCTGCCCGGTCGGAGCTCGCGCCCACCAGCGGCAACTACTACCGCGATAATGTCATACATTCAACATAGCGGGAAGAGGTTTAGCCGATGGGCAACAACGCCGCAACACCGCGTTGACGCTCTCATCCAAAATCTCGTATCGTCATCCATGATGTGGGATGCGACCGGCCGCCCTCCTCCTCGCGGGCCGCGATCGATGTCCGACGACAAGGGAGTCACCATGGGCGAAGCTGCACTTCTCATCGACGGCATGACCTTGACCGAGGGCCTTCGCTGGCACGCGGAGCGGGTCTGGTTCAGTGATCTCTACAACCGCAGGGTCATGTCAGCTCTGGAGGACGGGTCGGACTTGCGCGTCGAGGGCGAGTTCCCGGCGATCCCGGTCGGGCTGGCCTGGCTGCCCGATGACCGTCTCCTGGTGGTCCAGCAGGACGCTCGCAAGATCCTCCGCCGCGAGCTCGACGGCACGTATGTCGTGCACGCCGACCTCACGGGCGTGACCTCGTCATGGCTCAACGACATCGTGACGACGCCGGACGGCACGGCATACGCCGGCTGCTTCGGGTTCGACCTGCACAACCACGCGCCTTACCGGCCCGGATCGCTGATGAAGATCACGATCGACGGGGAGGTGTCCGTCGTCGGCGAGGAGGCCCACTTCCCCAACGGCTGCACCATCATCGACGGCAGGTACGTCGTCGCCGAGTCCTTCGGCAACCGCATCTCGCAGTACGACATCGAGCCCGACGGTTCTCTCGCCAACCGTCGCGACTGGGCCACCTTCGGACCCCTGCCCGAGTCCACCGACCTGGGCCAGCGCTACAAGGAACTCGTCGTCGCCACGGACGGCGTCTCAGCACCGGACGTCGAAGGCGCGGTGTGGATCGCCGACTTCGTCCAGCCGCACGCCCTGCGGGTCATGCCCGGAGGCGAGATCGTCGACAAGGTCACCACCGGCGATCAGAACTGCTACTGCGTCGCTCTCGGCGGACAGGACGGGCGAACCCTGTTTCTGTGCACCGCGCCCTCGGAGATGGACCCCGAGCTGCGCAGGAACGAGCCCCGCGCCAACATCATGACCTACCGCGTGGATGTTCCCCTCGCCTGAGCCACCCGATGGCCTGGCGCATTACGCTCGCTGCTTACCGGCGGTGCACGTTCGGCCGTCGATCGAGGAGAGGAGCCCGGCGCGATGGCCTCAGGTGAGCGCGTCGCCGCTTCGGCGGAGCACCGGACGGTGGCGCGCGTGATGTCCATCCTGGAGCTGGTCCTCGCGAGCGAGTCGCGAGGCCTGCGCCTGGGAGACCTGTCGAGCGCGATCGACGCACCCAAGTCGTCGGTGCACATTCTGGTGAAGGGGCTCGTGGCCGAAGGGTATCTCCGCGTGGAGGACAACCGGTACCTGCCGGGCCCGGCCACCGCCAGCCTCCTCGCCGTTGGCAGCACGTCGGCGGCGGCCCCGTACCGCCACACGCTGGAGCAGCTCTCCCACCAGTGGAACGAGACCGCGATCGTCGCCACCTTGGTCGGGGACTCACTGGTCTACATCGACTCCGTCGAGTCCGACGAGTTCATCCGCGCCGCGCCTCAGCTCCATCGACGTTTCGAACTCTGGCCGAGGAGCTCAGGCAGGTGCCTGCTGGCCTTCATGGATAGGCAGCGGCTCGACTCGTACCTCGACCGGCACCACAGCCGCGAGGAGAGCGAATCCATCCGCGCCGCCCTGCACACGGTCCGCGAGACCAGGATCGGGGTCAACGGCCTCGACGCGGACTCGGCCCACATCGGCATAGCGACGCCGGTGATCACTGGGCCCGGGCCGGTGACGGTGTCCATCACCGTGGCCGGCCCGAAGTCCCGGATGGCGGACAAGATCGACGATATCGCCGCCAGCATGCTGCGGGCGGTCGAGAAGCTGTCCAGAAAATCCGTCCCGGGCTGACCTACCAGCCGATCTTCACGAGTGCCCCACCGTCGACGGGCAGTGAGACGCCCGTGACGAACCCCGCCTCATCCGACGCCAGGAAGACGGCGGCGTTGGCGACGTCCCAGCCCGTGCCTGCGCGGCCCACCAGGGGGACGAGTCGCTCCCGCTCGGCGAGGATGTCCTCCCGGGGACGTCCAGACCGCCGCGCGCGCTCGTCCACGGCCATGGCGGTGTCCATCCGGCCGGGCAGGATGGCGTTCGCCCGGATGCCGTAGGGCGCGTTGCGGATCGCGAACTGCTGGGTGAACGCGATCATGCCGGCCTTGCTGGCCCGATAGGTCACGAGTGGCCCGGACGTCTCGATGGCCGACATGGACGAGACGTTGACGACCACACCTGACCGCTGCTCGCGCATCACAGGTTCCACGAACTTCGCCGCCATGACGGCGCCGCGCAGGTTGATCGCCATGACCCGGTCGAACGCCTCGTCGGTCAGTGTGTCCAGCGGCTGGTCGCCACCGGCCAGGCTCACGCCCACGTTGTAGTGGAGAATGTCCACCCTCCCCCATCGGGTGAGCGCTTCGTCGACGGCAGCCGAGAGCGACGCGCTGTCTGTCGCGTCCGCGCCGACCGCGGCGGCGTCCGCGCCGTCGACCATGGTCAGCGATTCCCGCGCGGAATCGAGATCGCGATCGACCGCCAGCACCGAGGCGCCCTCCTGCAGGAAGCGGATCGTCGTCGCCCGGCCGTTGCCGATGCTCTCCCCCGGCGACTGCCCAGCCCCGATCACGATGGCGACCTTGCCCTCGAGTCTGTTCATCGTGCCTTCCACTCTGCCGTCGATCGAATCGTCAGCGTCTTCTGACGGGGGCGAACAGGAGGTCCCCCTGGTCCCGCCGGGAATAGGTGAGTCCAGGGTCCATGGCGACGAAGACGTCGCTGGGATCGACACGGGCCCACTCGTAGACGACCGTACGATCGAGGATCCGCCAGCCCACCCCCGGCCGGTTCTCGAAGGTGTCGATGAAACGGCAGGCGATCGTCCGGTGTATGCCTCCCTCGACCCCGCTGTCGCGAAGGAAAGGATCGTGCTGGGCCGATGTGATGATCTTGTGGCTCAAGCAGTAGCTTTCCGCACGGGCAAGGGTCGGGTCGTCGTCGGAGAGCTCGATGCGCACGTTGCTGAGTACGTGCATGCACGAGCTCACATGCTCGTGGTTGCCCTTCATCCACTCGACCAGCTCGGTCGGCGAGCCGGCGAACATGCCATGAGAGTCGTGGGCGTCCTCGTGGTAGCACGACAGGACAAGGTCCCAGTCTCGGCGGTCCACCCCCTGGGCGTACCGGGCGATGACATCGCTGATCTCGACATGGGCTGTGAGCCGGGCCAGATCGCTGCTCATTCGGCGTCTCCTAGGCGTCTTCGGATGTCTCGACCTGGATCAGGTAGTGAGTTTCGACGGGCGTCGTGGAATGGGCGGCTGCTCTGGACTGCAGCTCTCGCTCGTACGCCACCGAACGGTCGACCATCTGCTGTTCGTACTCGTCCCACGAGCCGACTGTGAACTCCTCGATGAATCGGTCCGGCAACTCCATGTGGCGCAGGAGCTGCCAGCGCAGGGCACCGGTCCGGAGCCGGATGCGGCGCAGTACGTGCATGTCGGCGACGAACTCGTCCTCGGACGCGCTCGGCACCGTGTAGACGACACGCACCTGGACCCGGCCCCCGAGCTGTTGCGGATCGACGATCAGTTCGGGCGTCGACCAGTCCCGAACGATCGAGCGGTCCACGTCGAGAGGATTCTTCAGCGGCCACCACACGGCCATGGTTGCCCCCGTGAGGAGGACGACCGCTCCGATCAGCAACCCGGCGCGTGCGGTGAGGAGATGGGCGATCACGCTCTGTCCGAGCGCGCCCAGGCCCTGGCCCCCGTGGACGGCCAGCAGGGTGACCGCGATCCCGCGGGCCCGGACCCAGGCCGGCAGGTGGAGCTGCATGGCCGCCTGGAGTGTGGCCAGGGCTGTCGTCCAGGCCCAGCCGACCGCGACGTTGGCCAGGCCGATGACGAGCAGGCTCGGCACCAGCCCGGCCAGCAGGCCGACGCCGGCCACCGCGAAGGACGCCGCCACGATGATGTTGGGACTGGCCAGGCGCCGCATCCACGGGATGGTCACGGCTCCAAGGACAGCCCCGACGCCCTGGCCGGCGAGCAATAGTCCGAGCTGGGCGGAGTCCGCTCCCAGTTGCGTGGCGACGACCGGCATCAGGCTCAGCAGTCCGACGATGCCGACGGTGAACCAGAGGCATCTGACGGTGATCTTCAACGCCTGGGGCGAATGCCGGACGTACCGGATCCCGCTGCGCACAGCCGGCATGAAGCGCTCCCGTGACGAGGTGCGGCCGCGCCGGCGCCGTCCGAGCACGACGGTCGCCAAAAGCAGGAGGGTCGGCGGTACGGCCGCGGTGAAGCCGGCTTCGACCCCTGCCAATGTGATGACGAAGCCCGACAGCGCCGGCCCGACGATACGGGTCGAGTTCGTCGCGATGGCCAGAAGCGCGGCGGCGGAAGGGATGGATTCCCGCGTGACCAGGTCGGGAACCATCGAGTTGAAGGGCGTGTAGGTCAGCACGATCGTGGACGACAGGACGGCGAGCAGGAGGAAGAGGGTCGCCGGCCGCAGGAGATCGAGAACGGCCAGGACGACGAGCACCAGTTCAGCCGCGAGAGCGACACTCTGGACGGCGATGATCATGCGTCGCCGGTCCACGTTGTCGGCCAGCACGCCGGCGGGGAACGCGAACAGAGCCATCGGCAGGCTGATGGCCACCTGTACCAAGGGCACCAGTGGCAGGCCGCCGGGGAGCGCTACGAGATACCACTGCGCGGCGACGGGCAGCATCCATTGCGACAGGAACGCGGCCGCGACTCCTGCCCACAGGACGGCGAATGCGGGTTCCCGCAGCGGCGCGGTCAGCGAGCCTTGCTTCCTCAACAACAGGACCTCGGACGGCGCACGGTCATTCGGCCCGGAACGCCGGCGGACGACGGTATCGCCAGGCCTGGACGCCCTCGCGGAAGTCCTCGGTCGCGAACAGCGGATCCATCGCCTCGCGTTCGGCCGAGAGCCGGGGCAACAGGTCGGCCAGGAGATCCGCCCGGAGCATCTGCCTCGTCGCGTGGACAGCCAGGGGCGCGGAGCCGGCGATCGTGGTGGCGAGTTCCAGGGCGGCGGCGTCCAGCTGTTCGGCCGTGACGACGCGGTCGAAGAGACCGGCCGTCTTCGCCTCGTCGGCGTCGAGACGCCGGCCGGTGTAGAAGAGGTCAGCCGCCTGCTGGGCCCCGACCAGCCTCGGCAGGGTCACGGTGAGTCCGAACCCCGGGCTGATGCCGATCCTGTTGAAGTTGGCCCATGCGTACGAATCGGCGGAAGCGACACGAAAGTCAGCGGCAAGGGCGAGCCCGAGGCCGCCACCGACTACCGCCCCGCGAAGCGCGGCCACGAGCGGGAGTTCCTGCTGGTACAGGCGGGCGACGACCTCGCTGATATGTGGTCCGGCTTCTCCGCTGGGCCGGCTGCGCACGAAGTCGGCGCCGGCGCAGAAGTGACGGGAATCCGTTCGCAACACTGCGGCTCGGGCACCGTCCTGCCGCGCGACCGCCAATGCGTCGACTATCCGCTCGACCAGCTCGTAGTTCAACGCGTTGCGCGTGCCGTGGCTGAAGGTGATCACGGCTACGTAATCGACGATGCGACCCTCTACCGAGACGGGCGAGGGAACGTCGACGTCATCGTCCTGCGCTGCCACCGGGTCAGTCCTCAGGGCGTTCCGGAGCCGCCGTCAACGCCGGCGACGGCACCCCCACGAACGTCCACGGGAGCCCGGTGACGCGGTAACGTCCCAGGGCGCGGCTCTCCACCTCGGTGAAGAGCCCCGTGCTCCCCAAGAAGGCATCACCCTCGAGGGTCGGCGCGGTGTGGACGGGGGCCGCCATCACTCCGGCCTCGAGAAGCCGGTCGGCGAGGTCGGCGGGCAGCTTTCCGGTCGTCGGCAGAAACTCCCCCTTGCGCAGGCCCCCGGGGAACGGCACGCCGGAGACTCTCTCGAAGAGCCGGACATCCTCGGGTTCGTGGAGGCTCACCGCCACGATCTCGGGTGCACCGTGGACGCGGACGTAGAAGTCGCCGCCGATCGGCCTGGGCGCGTAGTCCGCCGCGGGGTCGGCATCCCGCAGCTCGGCGATCTGGACCGCACCGATCTCGGCCATGGACAGGTCGATGCCTGTGCCGGCGTCGCGGTGCTCCGAGAGCGACCAGGCCAGGACCAACGCGACGATCGCCACGCTCATCAGAGGGTCTGCCCAGGGCGTCCCGAGATCGCCCATTTCTCCCTTGGCGTCGCGGGTGGCGGCGACGAGGCCGGAGAAGGCGTGGACGTTGTGTCCGTAGGCGCGATATCCCGACCATCCGCCGCGCCGCCCGAACCCGCTGGAGGTGATGGCCAGCGTCGGCGACGCGCTTCGCAGAACACGCTCGGGATCCACGCCCAGGGCCATCGCACGTCGTGGCGAGAGGTTCTGGATGACGACGTCGAACATCCGCGTGTCGATCGGGGCGGGCCCGTCGAGCGTCGTCACATCCACCGACGTCTTGCAGAAGTTGAGCTGGTTGAAGTACGCGCTCCGGTTCAGGCCAGGCCGGCCCTGAGCGAAAGGTCCGCGGCGGCGGTAGATGTCCAACCGCTCGGGGTCTTCCATCTTCGTGACCCGGGCTCCCATGGCACCGAGCCATCCCGCGGCGAGTGGCACGGCGAGGACATGCCCGGCGTCGAGGACGCGAAGCCGCTCGAGGGCGATCGGACCCGATTGGGCCAACGCGGGCGCCGCGAGGGGTACCTGATGGACGTCAGCCGGAAGCGGCGCCGCGTGCTCACCGAGCTCCAGCGGGCGACCGGCTTCGGCGGACCGTTCCGCGAGCCTCCGGAGGGTGTTCACGGCCGTGCAGGGGACCCCGGCCTCCTGCAGGACGCGCTCGCACTCGGCGACGGTGCGGCTCGCCGTCCAGACCCGCAACCGCTCGTTCACGAACGCCGTTCGTGCTCTCGCCATGTCGAGCGTGACCACGTCGTCGAGGCTGGGCGACATGACACGGCGGAACGCCGTCCACTGGTGCTCCTCGAGCACCAGGACGTACACGGCTCCATCCAGGCAGTCGTAGAAGCCGGACGGCGCACCGTACCTAGCCGTTCCGCCCTCGTCCGGGCAGTCCGACAGGGCATGGGCCATCTCCAGCGAGAGCCCGGTGGCCACCACGGCCGCCTGGGCCGAAAGGTCGACGTGCTTCGGGACACCGTCGGCACGGAAGGTCTGCAGTGCGTGCAGCGCCGACACCACCATGACGTAGCCGACGAGCTTGAGCCCCACCGTCCCGGGTGGGGTGACCGGCGGCCACTCGTCGCCGATCCGCGCGTGGCCCAGGATGCCACCAGCGGCGAGAAGCGTCAGGTCCGACGCGCGCGTATCGGCGCGCTCGCTCTGAAGGCCGTACGCGCTCGCCGTCACCCAGACCGAACCGTTGGCGGCCGCCACCCGTTCGCGGTACGCCGCCGCCCTCAGTTTCGGCCAGCCCGGCGGGCCACTCTGACCCGATATCCGGTCGACGAGCACGATGTCCGCGTCCGCCATGTCCTCGTCCGGACCAGCCGACCGGACGTAGGCACCGAACTGGCGCATCAGCCGTCCTGCGATGCCGAGCGTCGGCGTGCGCCCCACGACGACGACGGAGATCGCCCCGAGCCACGCCATCGACTCCTGAGCGGCAGCCTTCGTCAGATCTTCGGACGTCTGAGTCATGCCGTCGCTCCCGCCTCGTTCGCCGTCGTTTCAGACGGCATCAGGACGTGGGAGCCCCGCCGGGCGACGAAGTCGGCAAGGTCCGCCTCCCGGGTGAGCCTCCAGTAGTCGGTGGTCCGCCACGGGCTGTTCATCACCACGCGCCCCTTGGAGTTGCGGTAGTACGTGCTCGTCCCCGGATGGGTCCACACCATGCGGCTGTGCATGTCGGCCATCAGGTCGTTGTAGGCGGCACAGACGTCCTCGCGGCACTCGACCTCGGTGATGCCGTTCGCGAACATCTGGTCGAGGACCGCCAGGACGTAGTTGACCTGACATTCGACGACGAACATGAAACTCCCGCCGTGTCCGAGCGCGGTGTTCGGCCCGTACAGCGTGAAGAAATTCGGGAACTTCGGGGTCACGGTGCCGAGATAGGCGCGGGGGTCGTCGTCGTCCCATGCTTCGCGGATCGAGATCCCCCGCCGGCCGTACACGTCGATGGGCGCGAGGAACCGCGCCACATCGAACCCGCTGGCGGCGATGAGCACCTCGAGATCGATGTGGCGCCCGTCCTGCAACAGGACACCTGTCTCGTCCACCTCCTGGATGGGCGTGTCAACGAGATCGACGTCCGGTCGGGTCATCATCCGGAACCAGCCGTTGTCCAGCAGCATGCGCTTGCCGTACGGCGGGTAGTCCGGAACGAGGCGCGGGAGAAGGTCCTGGCGATCGCCCAGCTGCTCCTTGATGTACCGGGTGAAGAAGCGCCGATGACCGTCGTTGACGGCGTTGAGGGATCGCTCCGGATCTGGCCAGTCCGGATCGACCTTGAGCGACTCGTACACCTTGCTGTCGAAGATCCAGCTGAGCCGCAGCCGGTACCACCACTCGTACAGCGGGACCTCGGCGCAGAGGAAGCGGATGCCCGCCGGCACGTCCTTTTGGAACTTCGGGAACGGCGCCGCCCACTGCTTCGAACGCTGGAATACGGTCAGCGACTCCACCCGGTCGACGATGGCGGGGCCGAGCTGCATTCCACTCGCGCCGTTGCCGATCATGCCGACCTTCTTGCCGTCGAGGACGACATCCTCATCCCACATGGCCGAATGCTGAAGAACTCCCTGAAAACGTTCCAGGCCAGGGATGTCGGGCCACTTGGGGGTTCCGAAAGCTCCTACGGCGCAGACAAGGACGTTGGACTCGAGCACATCGATGCTGCCGTCAGCTCGGCGCAGGCGAGACCGCCAGCGCTGCGCTTCCTCGTCATAGCTCGTGCGGACGACCTCGGTGCCGAACTGGACGTGCTCCAGAACGCCATGCTCGCGTGCCACGTCCTCGAAGTAGCGCATGATCTCTCGGCGGGAGCCGAAGTATCGCTCCCAGTCACCTTGCGCGAAAGAGTACGAATAGAGGTGGCTGGGCGTGTCGACACCGACCCCCGGATAGCGGTTCTGGCACCAGACGCCGCCGACCCGGTCCTGCTTCTCGACGACGAGGTAAGGCACACCCGCTTGCCCGAGGCGCACGGCCGCACAGATGCCGGCCAGACCGGCGCCGACGATGAGGACCCGGAATCCGTCGGGAACCGGATGCTTGATGGGCGACTCGTCGATGCCGGTGAAGGCGTCGAACTTGGCGGCCATGAAGCGGCCGTAGTCGTCCGGGATGTCCTCCCCCACGGAGACGGTCATCATCCGGACCAGTTGCTCAGGAGTCGGGTGAGGGTAGGCGACCGGTTTGCCCGCCCGGGCGGCCAGAACGGCCTCGAACGCCGCGGTCCGAATCCGGTCCTGCAGCTCGTCGGTCAAACCGCCCGAGTCGTTGTCGTCCACGCCCCGAGGCCGGGTCGGCCGGTACGGCTCATCCAACCAGGACTCGTCACCGGTCAGCTGCACGACCAGCATCTGGAGCGTCGGCACGTTGGCCTCGGCGAGGGCCACACGAAGATCCTCTGCGAACTGGGCGTCCGTGGAATCGTTCTGCGTCGAGGTCAATGGTTCGCTCCTTGCCCGCGATACCCACGCTCGTACATCATGATGTACATACGTACGTTATCATGCATGATATCGTCGGGCAATTGCCTGACAGTTGAGGGGGTGCCTGGATGGCCGACGCAGCCGCGCCGAGGGACGCGGAACCGTCGAGTTCGTCCGCGCTGTTGGTCGAAGGTCCGGGCGATGGCGGAGTCCGCGTGCTCGTCCTCAACCGGCCCGGTAGGCGCAACGCTCTCGACACCGCCCTGTTGCGCCGCCTCCTGCGGGAGCTCGCCGCGGCTGACAGCGATCCGCGGGTGCGCGCGATCGTCCTGCGCGCCGAAGGGCCGGCATTCTGTGCCGGTGGGGACACCAAGGAGTTCGACGGGCGCCCCGACGCGCGAGAGCTCATGGCGGTGCGGGCCGGGTTACTTGGGGACGTGCTGGTGGGCATCCGCCGGCACCGGTGCCCGGTCGCCGCGGCGGTCCACGGTGCCGCTCTCGGCGCGGGGGCGGCTGTCGCCCTGGCCGCGGACTTCACCGTCGCCGAGCCTCGGACCGAGTTCGGCTTCCCCGAGTTCGCGCAGTCCGTGGTCCCGAGCATCGTGTTGCCCCTGCTCGCCCGCCAGGTCCACCTCAAGCCCGCCTTCGACGTCTTGACCACCGGTCGCCGGCTCGACGCTGCCGCAGCCGTGGCGGTGGGAATGGTGAGCCGGGTTTCCGATCCAGGGCTGCATGTCGACGAGGCGGTGGCCGTGGCGCGGCAATGGGCGGCCGTGGATCCGGTCGTGGCCCAGGAGACCAAGCGCCTGCTGCACGAGGCCTTCGGATCGTCTTCGCTGGAGGACGCGATGCGGGTAGGCCTCGCCGTGACCGCCGCGACGTGGCGTCCGGCCAGGTGACGCGGTTCAGCCGGCGACGGTCCAGGAGCAGTTCGACGAGTGCTTCAGGACGTAGTCGAGGTGGGTCTCCATCGCCTTGGCCGCGCCTTCCGCGTCTCCCGCCTCGATCGCGGTCGAGATGGCGATGTGCTGCTTCGTGCCGTTGCGCGCGACCTCGGGGGTGACGTCGAGGTACCGCACCGGTCCCGTGGCCGCGTGCAGAGCGCGCACGAACGCCCCGAGCAACCGGTTGCCCGAAGCCTCGCCGACGGTCGCGTGGAACTCGAGGTCGAACGAGGGGACGTCAGGATCGTCGATGGTCGTGGACCGCTGCTTGTCGAGCACGGCCCGCATCCGGCCGATGTGCTCCTCCGTGCGGTGGGCGGCGGCCATCCGCGCCGCGGGCACCTCCAGCAGGTGCCGGACCACCGTGATCTCGTCGATGTCGAGGGCACCGATGCGGAGAATGGTGTCGACCGAGTCGCGCAGGGTTGTGCTCAGCGAGTCAGTGGTGACGCTGTTGACGAAACTGCCGCCCGCCACCCCGGGCACCTTGCGGATCAGTCCGGCACTGACCAGCGACCCCAGAGCTTCGCGCACCGTCGGCCGGCTGACGCCGAACTGCTCTGCCAATTGTGTCTCAGCAGGCAGTTTGTCACCGTTCGCGAACTGGCCGGAGAGGATCGCATCCCGGATCTGCTGCTCCACCTGAACACGGGGTCGCACGACCTGCTTCGCGGTAAACGAGGGCTGCGCGCCCTTCGAGTCGGTAACGGCCATACTCGCCACCACCCTCTGCGTTGCGATCCGACGATACTGTCTGACACTTACAGGTCAGATAATAATCATTCCTGTGAGTCCACGCAGCAGGGTGTCCGGGCGGCACGACGGGTGTCACCTCCGCCTTACGGCATCAGCTCAGAGCGTCGGCCAGCTCGGCCGAGATGCCGATCGCCTTGCACTCGACGAACGGCTCCAGGCCCTCCGGCCCGAACTCACGACCAAGGCCACTCAGCTTCACGCCGCCCATCGGCGCCTGGAAACCGGCCGGCGCGCCGTTCAGCTCGACGGTACCGGTGAAGATCCTGCTGGCGACCTCCAGACCCCGCAGGGGATCGCCGGAGAAGACGGCGCCGCTCAGCCCGTAGCAGGAGTCGTTCGCGATGGCCACCGCCTCGTCCACCGTGGCGTAGGGGATGACCGCGACAACCGGACCGAAGATCTCCTCCTGGGCGATGGTCGCGTCGGGACGTACATCGGTGAAGACGGTCGGTTCGACGAACCATCCGTGATCGAGACCGGCAGGACGCCCACCGCCTCTGACAAGGGTCGCTCCCTCACGAAGGCCGGCCTTGATGTAGCCCTCCACGCGAGCCCGCTGGCGCGCGCTGACCAGCGGGCCGATGTGCGTCGCCGGATCGTTCGGATCGCCGACCACCAGGTCGTCGACGAGAGCGCTGAGCCGGTCCAGGAACTCCCCATGAAGCTTGCTCGGTACGAGCAGGCGGGTCTTCAGCGTGCAGACCTGCCCGTTGTTACGAAACGAGCCGATGCGAAGGGTCTCCACCGCCGTGTCGAGGTCCGCATCGTCCAGGAACACGGCCGCGGATTTGCCGCCGAGCTCGAGGGTGACCCTACGGAGGTCCTTGCCGCTGAGCTCCGCGATCCTCCGGCCCGCCGCGCTCGAGCCGGTGAAGGTCACCTTGGCGACCCCTGGATGGGTGACGAGATACTCACTGACGTCTCGGTCGGCGGGGACGACGTTGACCACCCCCGGCGGGCAGCCGGCCTCTTCGAGCAGTCTCGTGATCAGATAGGCGTCCAGCGGCGTCTCCGGAGCGGGCTTGAGCACCACCGTGCAGCCGGTCAGAAGCGCCGGGACCAGCTTCTGGATCGTCAGAGACGCCGGCACGTTCCATGGGACGACGGCGGCGACGACCCCGACCGGGTTGCGCGTCACCAGTGCCTGGCCGACCGCGGAACGGCGGACGGTCCGGAACGGGAAGTCCTTGGCCGCGTCGAGGTACGCCTCCAGGATCCGCACCGGATTGACCACCTGGATCGTCCGTGACTGGGTGATCGGAGCACCCATCTCGTCCGTGATGAGCTGTGCCAGCTCTTCGGCCGACCCCACGAGCAGGTCGCGGAACCGGGAGAGCATCGCGATCCGCTCGTCCAACGTCATCGCCGGCCACTTGCCGGTGCTCAGGGCACTGCCGGCCTCCGCGACGGCCGCGTCGACATCGGCCTTCGACCCGGCGGGAACAGACGCGATGACCTGCTCCGTCCAGGGCGACACGACCTCGATCCGGCCACCGGCGGCGGGCGGAACCCATTTCCCGCCGAGGTAGATCGAGTCGTGGTGGACCAGCATGGAACTGCTCATTGCGATGCCCCTCCGGGGATCGATGAAGGCGGACGCCGCTTGGGTCAGGCGTTGCGCAGCGACCTGGCACGCGCCCTTTCGAGGGTCGCATAGGCGGCGATGGCGGCGATGAGGACCACGCCGTAGAGGATCTGCTGCCAGGACGGCTCGATCTCCAGCAGGGGAACGGCGTTGTTGATGAGTGCCAGGAAGACGGCGCCGAGCAGGGCACCGACGAACGACCCGCGACCTCCCGTCATGACGGCTCCCCCGAGGAAGACCGCGGCGAAGCACGGAAGCGCGTAACTCGCGCCCACGTTGTTGGCACCGGCTCCAGCCTGGCTGGCGAGGAACACACCGCCGACAACGGCGCCGATGGTCGAGACGAATAGAGCACCGGTCCGGATGCGCGGCACTTTCCAGCCCACGCGCAGGGCCGACTCCGCGTGCAGACCGACGCCTCTGAGCGCCAGTCCGCGAGGGGTCCGGTGGAGCCACCACTCCAGGCCCACCGTGAGGATAACAAGCGCGATGAACGAGATGGGGACGAAGGCCAGACTCGCGCTGAGGGTTGTGGACAGCCCAGGGGCGATGATGCCGCCGTACTCCGGGCGCATCACGATGGCCACGCCTTGGACCACGCCCAGCGATGCGACCGTCGCCACGATCGGCGTAACGCGCAGGCCCTCGATCAGAACGCTGTTGAACGCTCCGACGGCCAAGGTCGCGAGGACGAGACAGGCCGCGGACACCAGCAGGGAGCCGGGGGTCAGGTCAGGCAACGTGTACGACAGGATCACCACGGTGAGACTCATGACCGATCCTATGGATATGTCGAAGAGTCCAGAGATCATGTTGTACATCTGACCCAGCGCCACGAAAGCCAGCGGCAATGCGAGGATCAGCCAGTTGGTTAGGTTGAGCGTCGTCCAGAACACCGGCTGGCGGCTACCCGTGTAGATCGCCAGGGCGGCGATCAGGAAGACCAGCACCGCGATCGGAATGTGTCCGGAAAGCTTGCCGAAGAGGCGCTTCCATCGCGATTCGGACCTGGCGGCGGCCGCGGTCTCGGAAACATCCGTGGCGCTGACGAAGCTGCGCACGATCTTGCTCTCCGTGGTCCTGCCTACGATCTCCTCGACCACGACACCACGAGACAGTACGTAGACCCTGTCACAAAGACCGGCCAGCTCCGAGGAGTCGGAGGAATTCACCAGAACTCCGACGCCGCTCTCCGACGCACCGGCCAGGACCTGATAGATGTCCAGGCGGGCACGGGCATCGACACCCTGGGTCGGCTCGTCCACGATCAGGACCTCAGGGCTTCTGAGGCTGGGGCGGGCAAGGACGGTCTTCTGCTGGTTTCCGCCGGACAGCCCGCTCACCGGCTGGTAGGGCGAGGCGGCGGAGATCCGCAGGCGTTCCTTGGCCTTGTCGAAGGCCGGCTCCACGTGGCGCGCGAGGAAAAGGCCCAGCGGGCCGGAACCTTGGCCGTACTGACCGGTCGCGTTGTCCAGCACCGACATCGGGGCGAAGACAGACTCGTGAGCGCGGTCGCCGCTCTGGAAGTTGATACCGGCGGCGAGAGCGGTGCTCGGGCTCAGTCGTTTCAGCTCCTTGCCGTCGACGTGGACGGAGCCACCGGACTTCTCGATGCCGATGATGCCGCGCAGCAGCGCTCGCTGGCCGTTTCCTTCGGCCCCGGCCACGCCGACGATCTCGCCGGCGCCGACCGTGAGGGAGATGGGCCCGAAGCCCCGACCCTTCAGGCCCTTCACGACGAGGCGGTCGGTGACCTCGCTCGGTGGTAACCGATCGGGGAACTCGAGATCGGTCGGGGCACCAACCATCAGCTCGACGATCTCCTCGATCTCCCAGTTGCCGTGCGTGTAGCTACCTTGGATCTCGCCGTCCCGGATGACCGTGAGGCGATCCGCGAGACGGCGGATCTCGGCCAAGCGGTGGCTCACGTAGACGATGGCGGTGCCACCGTCCCGCGCCCGCTTGATGATCTCCTCGAGCTTTTCGGCCAGTCGAAGGTCCAAGGCGGCGGTCGGCTCGTCGAGCATGAGGACCTTCGGGCGGTGAGCCATCGCCCGGGCCACCTCGAGAAGCTGTCGAGCACCTGGTCCGAGGGAGGCGACCAGGTCGGTCTGCCGGAATGGCAGATCGAAACCCCGCAGGAACTCCTGCAGATCAGCCGGTCGCCGCTCACCGAGGGCATCGAACGACAAAGATATGTTGTCCGCGACCGTCAGATCCGCGACAAGGGAGGTGTCCTGGTACGCCGTGATCAGGCCCAGTCGGCGAGACCGGAGCACTCCCCCGCGTCCCAATTCCTTGCCGTCGATGAGTACCTGCCCCTCATCCACGTCGAGGACGCCGGACGCCGCCTTGATCATGGTCGTCTTGCCCGAGCCGTTCTCCCCGACCAGCGCGTGCACCTCGCCGGGCCGGCAGTCGAAATCGACCGTGGAAAGCGCGCGGACACCCGGGAAGGTCTTCGTCACGTTCACGATCTTGAGAGCGGGCTCGGCCGGCTTGAGGTCGACGTCCGGGTCGACCATGTGCTCGAGCGGTGCGTTTGTCTGCATGTCATTTCCTCTGCGTCGGCCGGGAAGCCGGCCGGGACACGCTGTGCGCATCCCGGCCGACGTCGGTGCTGAGATCAGCCTTGGGCGGAGAGAATCCACTCCTCCTGCTCGGCCGTGAAGAAGTGCGGGACTGGCGCGTTCGCCGGCATCGCGGGGTCGAAGTCCTCGAGCAAGGTGTCGAGCGTCGCGGCCCCCGAGGGGATCATGAAGTTCTCGATCGTCTTGCCCTCTTCCAGATAGAGGCCCAGCTCAAGACCGATGCGGCTGTACCAGACTCGCGAGCTGGAGATGTACGCCTCCATCTCGACGCCCTTGTCCCGGGCATCCTTCGCTTGCTGCAGGAACGCGCTGTTCAAGGCGTCTGACGCAAGGATCGGCGGGGTCTGGCCGGCTTTGAGGAACGGCGCGGAGAAGTCTTCCAGCGCATAGTCGTAGGCGACGAAGTCAGGCTTCTTACCCGACGCGAACAGCGCGTTGCCCTGCTGCGCCATGCCCTGCTCGGTCCACTGCGTGAAACCCTCGATGCTCTTCTTCCAACCAGCGGCGTTAAGTGCCTTTGTCAGGCACGGCTGCCAGATGGCGGCGCTCCCGTTTCCCGGGATGCCCGTGTACAGGCCGTAGGTGCCACCGTTCGGAAATCTCTTGATGAGCTCGGCAGCCGTGTCCTGGTAAGGCTTGCAGAGGTCGTCGTCCGCCTCGCCGGACAGCTGGGACCTCACCTCCTCCGGCAGCGGAGTGCCCACCTGTACCACCTTCACTCCCGCTTGCTTCGCGGACTGGAGTGCGGGCAGCACCGCCGCTCCGTAGACCGAGTTCATGATGATGATGTCGGCCTGCTGGGCGATGTGGCTCCTGACGTTCGCGATCCACTTGGGCACCTCGACGCCGAGGCTGTAGACGATCTTCTTCACCTGCGGGGACTGGATGGCCGCCGCGGTGAACTCGGCTCGCCAGGTCTGCCGCCACGGGTTGATGCCATCGTTGGCAAGAGCCACCGTGAGCGTGCCACGACCGGTCTCGCACGACGTGGCTTTCAGGCACTCCTGCAGCTTGGCCCATTGATCGTCGGTCAGCGGTGTGGCCGCCTTGTCGATCGCCCGTTGGATGACCGGGTTGAGCGAGTCGAACGTGATCTCGTCCGACATGAAGCCCTTCTCGACGGCTGCCTGCCGTGCCTCGGCGGAGGCCGGCGGAAAGGCTTCGGCCGCGGCTCCTCCACCCGTCGTCGACGTGCCCGAGGTGTTCGAACACGCGACCAGGGCGACCGCTGCTGTGCCCGTGGCGATCATCGTTTGGAAGGTCTTGCCGATGCGGCGAAACCGCCTACGGCTGGGGATGGGCGTTGTCATTGGCTTCTCCGTCGAAATGGATGAGCTGGGTGGGGATTCCGTGGGGTCGCGGCCCCTGGCGGAGACCACGAATGACGTTTTGTAGCCGCGCGTGCGTGTGCTTGGCCCGCGCCTAGACCGCCTTGCGTACCCGGCGCCGCCCGAGACCGGCGCCGAGCTGACCGATGGTGATCGCGGCGACCGCGACGGCCAGCACCAGACCTTGGATCACCACGCGGGCACCGACGGGCACGCCGGCGAAGGAGAGGACCTGGTCCAGCATGATCAGGAAGAGGCAGGCGCTGAGGACGCTGGCGATGCTGGCGGGACCGCCGGTGAAGAGGACACCCGCGACGCCCGCGACCGTGATGGTGAGCAGCTGGTACATCTCCCCGGAGAGAACGTCCGGGGAGCCGATGTACCCCGCCAGAAGGACGCCGGCGGTCCCGTAGAGCAGACCCGCCAGAGCGAAGACGAGCATCTCCACGCTCTTCACCCTCGTGCCCAGGACCTGGGCGGCCCGCCGGTTGGAACCGACCATGGCCACCTTCCGGCCCAATCGGGTCTTGCCGAGGAAGAAGGCCAGCGCGGCGCCGATCGCCAGCGCACAGATGAAGACGGCGTTGACGCCGAGGATCTCGAACTGCGCGAAGTCCTGGAGACCCCGCGGGGTCTGGCCCGTCCTGGACAGAGCCACGCCCGTCCAGCGCTGGATCCCGCCTGTGATCATCCCGACCGTGGCCAGGGTGACGATCAGGGCATTGAGCCGAAGTACCACGATCAGGAAGCCGTTGAGGAGGCTGAGCAACACGCTGAGCGCGAGTGCCAGGGCTACCAGCGGGACGACGTTGGCGCCAGGCTCCACGCCGTAGTGCACGACGATGCCCGCGGCGAGCGAGACGATCGCGGACACGGACAGGTCGATGGCGCCGGTCATGATGATCAGCAACTGCCCGAACGCCGCGATGGCCAGCACGCCGGCCAGAGCCGTCACGAGTGTGGTCGACGCACCACCCAGAGCAGACGGCGTCAGGACCGCCGCACCGAGCACCACGAGGAGCAGCGCAGCCCATGAGGCGCGGTAGCGCGCGGGCCAGCGGTACTTGATGTTGGTCAGGAGTTGCGATTCGCTGCGCCGCCCCGGCCTGACGGATGGCGGTGCTGTTTGGAGGCTCATGGCATCCAGGTCCTGTCATAAACGGACATTGGTCACGTCCCGTGGAGTGATCGTTGTCGAGGTCGTCGGGAGTCGTGCGTCTGGGCCAGGTAAAACGTAAGACTAAAGCGTCACTTGTAATCTGTCTTCTTAATCCAGCTGTCATCTGCCAGTCAATAGCCGAAGCCAGCCGACGCACTCCGCCTGGCTGGCGGCATCGAAGCCCCTGACGAGCCACGGCTCGCACGAGTCGCAGAGGTGCTGGACACCTGGCCCGCAGGGGCAGTCGTCATACTCAGGAAACATATCCCAGCAAATGAGATACAGTCAATAGATGCAGGTGGGCCAACTCACACAGATCCCCCGTTCCGCATCGCGGCCACGCCAGCCACACCTGGGCGAAAGCCCCCCGACGAGGGATGCCCGCGCCCTGCGCGAGAGACCTCGACAGCCGACTCGGCGACAACCCGTCGCCCGCTGAAGGCCTGCCTGCTTATTGTCAGACTTCATACACGCTGGCAACATGGCTGCCATCCGCCGGCGGAGCACAGCCAGGGAGGGAGCGGCATGCAAGCCATCGTCTTCCACGGTGAGCGGAAGGTGGAGGTGGTCGACCTGCCCGAGCCAACTCCCGGGCACGACCAGGTCGTCGTCGCCATCAGAGCCTCGGGAATGTGCGGCTCGGATCTGCACACCTACCGAGGCGCCCGCCGGGACACGCCGGTCGTCGGCGGCCACGAGCCCGCCGGCATCGTCGTAGCCGCGGGCGAGTTGGTCCCTGCCGGCTGGGTGGGTAAGCCTGTGATGATCCATCACTACTTCGGCTGCATGCGGTGTGATCAGTGCCGGGCCGGCTGGACACAGATGTGCCGCGACGGCGCCACGGCGATGGGCGCGACCGCGCCCGGGGCCCACGCGGAGTTCGTCGCGGTACCCATCGGCACGGTCCTTCCGATGCCCGCCGGACTCTCCTTCCCAGCAGCGGCCGCCATCGGGTGTGGCACCGGCACCGCCTGGGGCGCCCTGAAGCGGCTCGGTCTTCAGGGCGACGACACGATCGCCATCTTCGGGCAGGGGCCCGTCGGGCTGGCGGCCACCCAAATAGCCGTGGCGATGGGCGCCCGGGTGATCGCGCTCGACATCTCCGCCACTCGCCTCGACCGCGCTCGCGAGTTCGGCGCGTGGGAGATCCTCAATCCCGCGGAGGTCGATTCGGTCGCTGACGCGCTGCGCGACCTCAACGGCGGCCGCGGCGTGTCGGCGAGCCTGGAGACGTCCGGTGCCTCATCGGCCGCGGTGGCCGCCCTCGACGCCCTTGACCTGTGGGGACGTGCCTGCTGGGTGGGCGTCGGCTCCACGATCCACTTCGACCTCACAGATCATCTGTACAAGCAGATCACCGCGATGACCTCGTGGACCATGTCCGTCCCCGCGATGGAGGCCTGCGCTCGATTCGTGGTCGAGCGCGGCATCGACGTCGACGGGCTCTTCACCGACCGGTGGAAGCTGGGAGACGGCGTCGAGGCGTACCGCCTCTTCGACCGACAGACCTCTGGCAAGGGCGTCTTCCTCCCCCACGAGAGCCTGACATCCACCGCTTCCTAGTCCACCGCACGAGAGGAGTCCAGTTCATGAGCGAGAACTTCACGGGGAAGGTCGCCCTCGTCACGGGTGCCGCGATGGGCATGGGGCTGGCAGCCGCCGAAGCCTTCGCGCAGGCCGGCGCGTCGGTGGTCCTGTCCGACGTCAACGAGGCGGCTGGCGAGAAGGCCACGGAGGGCCTTCGTTCCAAGGGACACGACGTGCACTTCGTGCTCTGCGACGTCTCCAAGGAGGCCGAGGTCAAGGCGCTCGTGGATGCCACGGTCGCGAGGTATGGCCAACTGGACATGGCCTTCAACAACGCCGGGATCATCGACATGCCGTCCGAGCTGCCCGACATCACCCAGGCGAACTACGAGCGTGTGATGGGCGTCAACCTCGACGGCGTGTTCTGGTGCCTCAAGTACGAGCTCGACGTCATGCGCAGGCAGGGCAGCGGCGCCATCGTGAACAACTCATCGATCGGCGGTCTCATCGGCAACCCGGGCCGGACCGTCTACCACGCCACCAAGCACGCGGTGATCGGCATGACGAAGTGCGCCGCCATCGACTTCGCCGCCCAGGGCATCCGGGTCAACGCGGTGTGCCCGGGCACCATCGACACTCCGATGGTGCGCGACCTCCTCGAGCGCGAGGGACTCGACGAGAAGTTCTTCGCCGACAAGCAGCCGATCCCTCGGCTGGGTAGGCCCGAGGAGGTAGCCGCCGCCGTGCTTTGGCTCTGCGGCCCCGGGGCCAGCTATGTCACCGGCCACGCCCTGCCGGTCGACGGCGGCTACACCATCGTCTGACGCCGGGCGCCTCCGAGGCTCTCAGCACACCGCGTAGGGATCGACCCCTCTCCACGCCTCGCGCCGCGCCTCAGCGAGGCGGTCGCGGAGCAGGCGCGGCTCCGCGTCGAACGAAAGGCACGCCCGACTGTGCGGGGTGAAGGCCGGCCAGGCCGGCAGGTCGGGGGCCGAAGGGCGGCCGGTGCGCGCGAACGCGACGAAGGAGTCCAGCATCGTCGAGGACAGGGCGCGTGCCGTCGCGGGGTCGGGCAACGCGGGACTGGGGTAGTCGTCCACGCCGAAGTTGCCGAAGGTGAACGGGACATCGGTGCCGTGCCAGGCCCCCATGGGACCGGCACCAGCGTAGTCGAAGGTGTACTGCCACACCCGATCGCCGGCCCGGTGGGCGTACTCGGCCAGCCAGACCGAGGGCATCACGATGAACCAGCTGCTGAGCGCGTCGTTGAGGGCCGTGTGCCCAGCGGGCGTGGTCTGGCCGTAGACCTCGAGGATGCGATCCCAGGCGCGGTCGCCCGCCGCCTGGCGGGCGAGAGTCTCGAAGCGCTGGGAGATGACGGGTGAACCCATGAACAGCTCGACCTCTTTGTCGCAGGTCCCGATCAGCAGGTCGACGCCGCCGCCCACCGCCCCGAGCGGGTGTCTCGGCAGCACCACGCCGTCGATGACGTGGCCGAACGGCTCCAGCAGTTGAGGGTCTTCCCAGGCCCGCGCCGAGGCGGCCAGCAGGTCACCGGCCGGCACTGTCATCAGGCGCGAGGCGTCCGTGATCCCGAGGGAGCGCATGACCGCCGCCCGCGTCGAGGAGGCGAACTCCCTGGTGTGTACCGGGCGCGGGCCGCCGCTCTGCACGATGGCGCGGCGGAACAGTCCTCGCGCTCGCGGCGCGCCGAGCAACGCTCCGATGGACATGGCGCCCGCCGACTCGCCCATGACCGTGACCGCACGCGGGTCACCGCCGAACGCGGCGATGTTGTCACGCACCCAGCGCAGCGCCGCCATCTGGTCCAGCAGGCGCAGGTTTCCCGAACCGGGGCGGTCCGGTTGGTAGAGGCTGCCGAAGGCACCGAGGCGGTAGTTCAGCGTGACCAGGACGCAGTCCCGCTGGGCGTAGTGCACCCCGTCGTGGGTCGGGTTGCCGCCCCTGCCGGCGACGAAGCCGCCGCCGTGGATCCAGACGATCACCGGTCGTTTCCCGGTTGGCGACGGGGACCAGACGTTGAGGTAGAGGCAGTCCTCGCTCTGGTCCGGCACCTCGGGCAGGCCAGGCAGCGGCGGCGCTTGCAGTGCGGAATGGCCGTACTCGGTGGCGTCGCGCACTCCGGTCCACGGTGTCACCGGCCGCGGCGCGGCGAAGCGGCGCGGCCCGACCGGCGGGGCCGCATAAGGGATGCCCTTCCAAACCAGCACCCCATCGCTCCGCTCGACACCGCGCACCTTGCCGGAGCGGGTAGCCACGACGACCGACCGGCTACCGCGGTCACCGCGCGAGCTTGCCAGGACGCCGGAGGGGGCGAAGCCGCCCGTCCCGAGCGCCGCTCCGACAACGCCCGCGCCCGCGAGCCCCAGAAACCCACTACGGCCAAGATTGTTAGCCACGCTGTCCTCTCCCTGCTTCACATGACGACGAGTCCCAGCAAACCGGGGCGCCACGGCAGGAGAAAGTCACTGACGATGCGTGTACTACCAGTACGTCGCACTCCCCGCTGCGCGGCGGCGCGTCGTACCGCGATCTCACCCCGCGACGGGAACGAGCCCGGCGCTGGCGCGGATCGGCAGGTCACCGTCCCGGAGCCGCCCGCCGCTGCGCCCGTTCTCCGCCGCGATCACCTCGGCCATGATCGATAGTGCGGTGTCGGCCAGTGAGGCGGCCCCCAGATCGAGACCGGCCGGCCCGGCGAGCCGGTCCAGCCCCCGCACGCCGGCGAGGCGCCGCAGGCGTTCCTGGTGGGTGGTGCGACTGCCCAGGGCCGCGACGTGGCCGGCCTCGCTGGCGAGCGCGGCGCGGATGGCCCGGTCGTCGATCCGCGGGTCGTGGCTGAGCGCGACCACGGCGTCGGTCGGCCCGAGCGGGTGGGTTTCGATCCACTCGTCGGGCCACGCGTGTACGACCTCGACGGTTTCGGGGAAGGCACCCGAGGCGACGTGGCCGGAGCGCGGGTCGACGACGACCCGGCGGCGCAACGGCTCGGCCAGGGTGGCCAGGTTCGCGGCGAGGTCGGTGGCGCCGGCCACTACCAGCCGGCGGCGCCTCGGCAACTCCTCCACGTAGGCGTTGGCCCCGCGCAACTGGTCAATGGTGTCGGCGACCGACCACGCGAACGGCGGCCGCAGGTCGACGCGCACGGCCAGGGCGCGGTCGCCGGCCAGCGCCGCGGCGATCGCGGTGTGCACCGGTTCGCCCGGCGCGCGGTGTCGACGATGATGCTGTTTTCGGCAAGGTGTTTGAGCACCAGTCGGGCAACGAGAACGAGCACCACCTGCAGCGGCCGGCGATAGATGTGTCTGAGTGGGCAACGAGTTTGGGCACCATCACCGGGTTGGGTGATTTCTGGGTGTCGGCGTTGCCACGCGGGCCGTAGTAGCGGGTCGGTGGGGTGCCTGCGGTTTAGCATCGGCGTGGACCGGGCCCTGGCTGCTGCCCCCGACAGGTGAGCGCCAGGGCCCGGCTTTGTCGATGGGGGCGGCCGATCGCTAGCGGGTGTGGTTGTGCCCGTGGCAGGTGCTGGCGTTCAGCGCCATGAGGCCGAGCATGTCGGTGAGCCAGCCGACCGCGGCGTGGGGTGCGAATCCTTCGTTGGTGAGGAACCCTCGTAGCTCGTCGTGGGTGGCCGGGCTGGCGGTGGTGAGGAAGTCGTAGCAGAGGTTCAGTAGGACGGCGATCTGGTGGCAGCTGTTGATGCCGGCGCCGTCTGGGTCGAAGGCGGGCGGTTGCTCGCGGCCCGCGCGTTCTGGATGCTCTGATGTGGACACTGTGGCCCGATCGTCGTTCAGGCGGCGGGTTTCTGTCGGCGGTTGCGAGTGGTGCGTAGCCGGTAGGAGTCGGTGCCGGTCTCGATGATGTGGCTGTTGAAGGTGAGCCGGTCCACGATCGCGGCGCAGAGCCGCACGTCGGTGAAGGTGCGCTTCCACTCCGAGAACGGCGCGTTGGACGCCACCGCGATCGCTCGGCGCTCTTCCCGCTCGGTGAAGACCTGGAACAGCAGCTTCGCGCCGGCCGCGTCCAGCTCGAGGTAGCCAAATTCATCCAGGCAGAGCAGGTCGACCCGGCCGTAGCGGGCGATGGTCTTGGACAGGTGTTTCTCGTCCGCGGCCTCGACGAGCTCGTTTACGAGGTTCGCGGTGGTGGTGTACTTGACCTTCAGCCCGGCCTCGGCGACCGCGGTGCCGATCCCGATCAGCAGATGGGACTTGCCGGTGCCGGAATCGCCGATCAAACAGAGCGGGCTGCCTTCACGGACCCAGGCAGTGGAGGCGAGGGGTGTTCACCGCGGCTGGGGAGATGTGCGGGTTGGCGGCGAAGTCGAAGTCTTCCAGGCGTTTGGGGCGGGGGAACCCGGCTTCGCGCACCAGTCGGATCTTGCGGCGTTCCTCGCGGTCGGTGACCTCGCAGGCCAGCAGGTCGGCCAGGAACTGTTTGTAGGAGGCGTGCTCGCGCAGCGCGTCCGCGGCGACCTGGTGGTAGCGGTCGCGGATGGTGGGCAGGTGCAGGGTGCGGCAGGCGTCATCGATCGCTGCGTCGGTGGCGTCGACGCCGGGTGCGGCGGCCCGGGTGCGGGGCGGGCGCGCTGGGCGGTCGGTGACGGTGCTGGCGGTCATGCGTTGTCCTTTGCTGGGCGGGAAAGCAGTTGGTCGTAGATGTCGACCGACGGTGGCGGTCGGTTGTCCGGTGGGACGCGGCGGTGCGCGTCCAGGTCGATGACGGGTGCGATAGGCAGGTCATCGACCGGCGGCGGCTGCCAGTCCTCCATCAGCAGGCCGTCGGCGTCGAGGTCCGGCTCCCGTATCGGGTCGGCCGGGTCGTCGTGGTGTAGGCCGCCGGCGGCCTTGCGGGCCTCGATCGCGACCAGCTCTGGGCTGGTTGAGCCGACGCCGAGCGCGGCGCGCATGCCGGCGATCACGGCGTGGGCGGGCCGGTGCCGGTGCAGCAGCAACACCTCGATCAGCACCCGGGTGCCTTTGGCGTCGCCGTGAGTGTGTTTGGCCGCGGTCCAGAACTGCTCGTGCACGTCGGTGAACGAGCCCTGGGCCCGGGCCTGCGCCAACGCGGTCGACCCGGCCAACGCACCGGGCTTGGCGATCAGGATCTCCAGGAAGTGGTCCAGGTTGTCGCGGTAGTCGTAGCGGCGGTTGATCCGCGGATGCCGGGCCACCAGGCGCCGGCCGTCGAAGACCAGCACCTCGTTCGCGCGCAGCAGCACCCGCACCTTGGCGCCGATGAACCTGGCCGGCACCGAGTAGTAGCACTGACGCACGACGACCCGGGAATAGCGGTTCACGGTCGGCGTCAGCGTCGCCCCGCACTCGAACTCCTCGACGGGCAGCGGCGCCAGCAACGGCGCCTCGACAGCGAAGTTCACCCCGACCGAAGTCGGGCTGCCGTGCACGTGCCGGCTGTCCTCGGCGGCGTCGATGACGGCCAGCTTCTCGTTGAGCTCCGCCAAGGACTCCACTTCGGGCACCGGGACCAGGTGCGTGCGGCGGAACCGGCCGCCTTCCTGTTCGACGCCGCCTTTCTCGTGCGCGCCGTCCTTGCCGGGCTGGCAGTAGAAGGCGTCGAAGCCGTAGTGCGAGCGGAACGCGACCCATTGCGCGGACTCGACCCGGGTGCGGCCGAAGCAGATCCGGTGCACCGCTGGGCGTAGGTTGTCGTAGCGGATGTGCACCCGTGGGATCCCGCCCAGCACACAGAACGCCTCCACGTGTCCTTCCATGAACGCCTGCTGCGACTCTGAGGCGAACACGCGGTGGATCGCTTTGCCGGAGAAGGACATCCGCAGCGTGAACAGATGCGCCTTGACCGGTGCGGTCGCTCCGGCCAGGCGGATCCACACATCGCAGAAGTCCACTTCGGCCTCCGCGCCGGGCTCGTGCACCTGCGGGACCATTCCCGTCACCACCTGCCGGTCGCCCAACTCCTGAGCTCTGATCTGTGGACGACGGCCGCGCACGTAGTTGCGGACGGTGGAGTACGAGACCAGGTCGAAGCCGTACTCATCGCGCAGCCGTTCGAAGATCCGCCGGACCGTATGCCGCTGCTTACGCGGCGCCGCCAGGTCCTCGCGCAACATGCCGTCGATCCAGCGCATCGCCGGCTCCAGCTGCGAGGACCGCGGCTCCAACGCCTTGCGCGGCGGCGGCACCGCCGATGCCAGGGCAGCAGCCACCGTCCGGCGAGCCACCCGATACCGCTTCGCCAACGTCCGCTGCGACACCAGCGGATCAAGACGACGGTCACGGCGGATCTGCGCGAACAGCTCCACACGCGACGACATTCCGGCCTCCCGACATGACCGTTGATCGACGCAGAAGACCATCCCAGCAACCAGCACCAAAACAGCCGAAGACACCCGAAAGAGGGCGGGTCAACCGTCGTCGGACAGCCGGGAGAACACCACCATGTCCCGCCAGGTCTCGCCGATCACCTGCCAGCGGCGCAACAGCCCTTCCCGAACGAAACCCGCTCGTTCAGCGGTGCGGATCGAGGCGGCGTTGTCCGGCTCGACGAACAACTCCACCCGCACGATCGGCAAATCCGTCAACGCCCACGCCGCCGCCGCGATCAACGCGTGACTAGCGGCACCCCGGCCGCGGGCCGATGGCACCACCCAGTAGCCCACCGACACCCGACCCGCCGACACGTCACGCAGCCACACGCCGATCGAACCCACCGCCCGGTCACCCACACGGTCCACGATCACCATCGGATAGCCCTCACCGTCACGCACACGTGCGTGCTGCCGCGCGATGAACGCCAGCCCAGCCTCGCGCGTGAACGGGCACGGGACCGTCGTCACCAACGGGATATACGGATCGGCCGCGGCCTCCCGCACCAGCCCAAGGTCACCCGGCACGAATGCACGCAACACGTACGGCCCGGCAGCCAGCCTCGGCACCGTGAGCGTTGACGTCACCCGCCGATTCTCGCCATCCCCGCAGTGGTGCTCAAACTCATTGCCAAACGATCAAGGGCAACAACGCCAACTCTCAACCATCCAAGTAGGAAGTGGTGCTCGTTCTCGTTGCCCGACTGGTGCTCAAACGCGTTGCCACAAACATGATGCCTTCGACGCATCCGCCGGACAGCGAACCGCGCCAGGTGCCATCGGCTGCGACGGCCATGGTGGCGCCCAGTGGCCGCGACCCCGGGCCGTCGCGGTCCACCAGCCGGGCCAGCACGACCGGCCGGCCGGCGCGGCGATGGGCGTCGACAAACGGCCAGACCTCGTGCAGCACAGACAACCTCCCGCGGGTTAGTGCTTCCGCGTAAATTACTTACGCTTGTTCGGGCGTGTCGGAGTGATCGGGGTGGCGAGGGCGTCGTGGTCGTCGTCGGCGGTTGGGTACACGTCGTAGTTCCAGTCCGGGTGGAATTCATGCCGCTTGATGTGTCGGTCCAGCAGTTGGCGCATCTGCTGGTCGGTGATGCGCAGCCCGGTCGGGTAGCTGTTGTCGTCGAGGACGGCTTTGACGGTCAGGCCGGTGCGTGTGGTGGTCGCGGCGATGGTCTGTACTACGACTTCGTGGCTGGACAGTGGTCGGCCGCGCCAGTTCATGGTGATGTGGGAGAACAGTCGGTGCTCGATTTTGTTCCACTTCGAGGTGCCCGGCGGCAGGTGCACCACGGTGACGGTCAGGCCGGTCTCGTCGGCCAGGCGGGCCAGTTCGGCTTTCCACAACCGCAGCCGGGACCCGTTGCTGCCGCCCGAGTCGGCGGTGACCAGCAGCCGTTTGGCGTTGGGATAGGCGTCCGCGCCGACGTGGCGCCACCAGCGGCGGATCGACTCGGCGGCGAACACCGCCGTGTCGTGGTCGGTTCCCACGTTCACCCAGCCGGTGTTCGCGGCCATGTCGTACACCCCATATGGCAACGCGACCCCGACCGCGTCACCGGGGAAGTCGTGCACGTCCACCTCGACCGGTTCACCGACCGGCTCCCACTCCCGCCCACCGTTCTTGAACTGACCGACCAGTTCGCGTTTCTTGGCATCCACCGAGATGACCGGATCCCCGGCGGTCAGAAACTCCACGGCCCGCGCGTTGACGTACTCGAACTGGGCGTCCCGATCGGGATGCTGACGGCCCTCGACCACCTTCGCGTTGGCCTGCAACCGATACCCGGTCGTCTTGAGCAGTTTCGCCACCGTCCGCGGTGCGACCGGAAATCCCTGCGCGGTCAACGCATCGGCCAGCTGCTGGGTCGATTTGTTCGTCCACCGCAACGGCGACTCGGGATCTCCCCGGGTGACCGGATCGACCAGGCGCTCCAACGCCTCGACCACGCCCGGCACGGACCGGGTTACCGCCGGACGGCCCGCACCCGCCGCGCGGACCCGTCCATCGACCACCGGCCCGGCCCGCAGGTCCTTCACGCCACGCGAAACCGTTTCCCGGTCCACGCCGACCGCCGCCGCGATCTGTTTGATCCCACCTCGACCCAGCCGCGCCGCCACCGACCCCAACAGCAACCGCCGCTGCCGCTCATCCAACACCGTCTTCACCTCGGCATACACCGTGGCGATCTCCTCGAGGAACGGCTGACGCAGGCTGATGTCCACCCGAAGGCCATACCACAATCCCGAAGATCATGCACGCAAAAGCGGCACTAATTTACGCGGAGGCACTTACTGCAGCATCTCGGCGGTAATGGGCAGTCGCCGGATGCGGCGGCCGGTGGCGTTGAAGACGGCATTGGTGATGGCGGGTGCCACGCCGCAGTGGACGACCTCGCCGAGGCCCTTGACGCCGAGAGCCACGACGTGGGGGTCCTCGCCGCGAATGTAGAAGGCACGCAGAGCCGGCACGTCGGCGTTGACGGGGACCAGGTAGTCCGCGAAGTTGGCGTTGGCGATGCGTCCGTCACGGCCGTCGGTGACGGTGTGCTCGAGCAGGGCGGCGCCGATGCCGCCAACCATGCCGCCGAGGGCTTGGCTGTCGGCCAGCCGGGGGTTGACGATGCGTCCGGCGTCGTAGACACCGACCAGTTGACGGATACGGACGATGCCGAGGCGGGCGTCGACGGCGACCTCGGCGAACGTGGCGGCGTAGGCGGACGAGGAGTAGCGGCGGTCCCATGTGGGCGCGTGTACGCCGCGCGTCTCGAGGTAGTCGCGGTTGTTGCGGGTCAGCAGTTGCCGGTAGGTCTCGCCGCGTGCCGGCTGGTCGCGTAGGGACAGCCGGCCGCGGCGGACGATGACCTGGCCGGGGTCGGCGCCGTGGAGCGGGGAGCGCTGGTCGCTGACGGCGAGTTGGATGGCCTGCTGCCGCAGGGCGTCGCTGCCGAGCAGGACGGCCGAGCCGATGCTGGCCATGGTCATCGAGCCGCCGTGCGGTGGGGTCTGCGGCATCAGCGAGTCGCCGAGGCGGAAGGTCACGGTGCCGATGGTCAGGCCGAGGGCGTCGGCGGCGACCTGTGTCATCGAGGTGTAGGTGCCGGGGCCCATGTCGCTGGTCGCGGCCTCGACCAGGGCGGTGCCGTCGGCGTTGAGCCGGACCCGGGCCTGCGCCGGAGCGGATCCGGCGTGGTAGACGCCGGCAGCCACGCCCATGCCGATGAGCCAGTCGCCGTCGCGGCGCGTGCCGGGTCTGGTGGCGCGGCGGTGCCAACCGATCTCCCGCGCCCCGGTCGTCAGGCATTCCTCCAAGCGCCGGGTGGAGAACGGCGCCCCACTGGACTCGTCGACCTCGGGTTCGTTGCGCAGCCGCAGCTCGACGGGGTCGATGTTCAGCTCGCTGGCGAGCTCGTCCAGGGCCGATTCGATGATGTAGGCGGCGGTGGCGGGCCCCGGTCCGCGCTTCCAGATCGGGGTGTTGATGTCCAACGCCACGGACCGGTAGTCCATGCTGACGTGGGGCATGCTGTAGAGCATCTGCCCCGGCTGCATGACGCCTTCGCGGAAGTCCTCGTAGCTGGAGGTCTCCGCTCTGATGCTGTGTTCCATCGCGGTCAGCCGGCCATCGCGGTCGCTGCCCATGCGGATCCCGTACTCGTAGGCGGGCCGGAAGCCGGTGTTGAAGTACATCTGCCGGCGATTGAGGACCAGTTTCACCGGCCGCCCGGTCATCCTGGCGGCCAGCGCGGCGATGATGACGTGCGGCCACGGGCGCAGGCCGCTGCCGAAGGCGCCGCCCACGTACGGGGAGATCACCCGCGCCGACGCGGCCGGGATGTCGAACACCGCGGCGAGTTCGGCCTGGGTGCCGTTGACCCACTGGGTCTTGTCCCACACGGTGACCCGGTCGCCGTCCCAGCGAGCGATGGTGGCGTGCGGTTCCATCGGGTTGTGGTGCGTACGGGCGGTGCGGTAAGTCATCGCCAAGCGGACCGGCGCGGAGTCGATCGCCTCGGCCGCGTTACCACGCGCGTACGTCTGGGGTTGCCCAGCCGTCCCGGACTCCAGGGCTGTGGTTGGCTGTTCCGCGTCGTACGTGACCTTGACGAGGCTGGCGGCGTGCTGGGCGGCCTGCAGCGTCGTGGCCACCGCGACGGCGACCGGCTGGCCGAAGAACCGGACGCGGTCGTCCTGGAAGGCGCGCAGCCGCTGCCCCGGCGGGTGGTTGGAGTTGGGGTTGTCGCGATACGCCAGCCGGGGGGCGTTGCGATGGCTGATCACGGTGATGACGCCGGGCTCGGCCTCGGCGGCGCCCGTGTCGATGCCGGTGATGCGGCCGCGGCCGACGGTGGCGTCGACCATGACCGCGTACACCGTCCCCTCGACCTGCTCGTCCGCGGCGAACCGAGCCTGCCCGGTGACCTTGAGCCGCCCTTCCACGCGGGCGATGTCGGCGCCCACGGCTGTGCGGGGTTGGATGCTCATCGGGTACCTCCCACGACACGCAGCTGACGTTCGACGGTGCGCCTGAGGAGTTCGACCTTGAAGCGGTTGTGGCTCAGCGGCCGCGCGCCCTCGGTGGCGGCCTCGGCGGCGCGTGCCCAAAGCTCGGCCGACGGCCGTGCGCCGATGAGCCGCCGCTCGACGGCGGCCAGTTTCCACGGCACCGTGCCGACGCCGCCGGCGGCGACCTTCGCCTCGCGGATCACCCCGCCCCGAACGTGCAGGGCGACGGCGGCGGAGGTCAGCGCGAACTCGTACGACTGGCGGTCGCGGACCTTCAGGTAGCCCGAGACCAGCGGACGCGGGTAGGCCGGGATCTCGATCGCGGTGATCAGCTCGCCCGGCTGGATGTTCTGCTCGCGCTGGGGTGTGTCGCCCGGGGTGAGCAGGAAGTTCGCGAAGGCGACCCGGCGCTGCCCACCGGGCCCGAGCAGGTGCACGCTCGCCTCCAGCGCGGCGAGCGCCACGGCGAGGTCTGACGGGTGGGTGGCGACGCAGGCGGCCGAGGTGCCCAGGATCGCGTGGGAGCGGTTGTAGCCGTCCAACGCGGCGCATCCCGAGCCCGGGGTTCGCTTGTTGCAGGCGGCGCTGACGTCACGGAAGTAGGTGCACCGGGTGCGTTGCATGATGTTGCCGCCGATGCTGGCCATGTTTCGCAGCTGCGGAGAGGCGCTGAGCTCCAATGCCTGCGACACCACCGGATACATCGTGCGGATCAGCGGGTGCCGGGCCGCGTCGGACATCCGGACCAGCGCGCCCACCCGTACGCCGCCGCCTCGGACGCCGGTGATCTCGCGCAGGGGGAGGCCGTCGATGTCGACCACGTGGTCCGGTCGTTCCACCGTCTCGCGCATGAGGTCCACGAGGGTGGTGCCGCCGGCGATGTAGCGTCCGCCGCGGCTACCCGCGCTCAGCGCGGCCGGCACGCTGGTGGCTCTGGTGTAAGCGAAGGGAAGCATCGGGTCGTCACCTTCCACCCGCGGCCTGCTGGACCGCCTTGACGATCTTTATGTAGCAGCCGCAGCGGCAGAGGTTGCCGCTCATCCACTCCCGGATCTCCGCGGGCGAACCGGTGTGGCCTTCGGCGATACAACCCACCCCGGACACGATCTGCCCCGGCGTGCAGAACCCGCACTGGAATGCGTCCTGGTCGACGAAGGCCTCTTGCAGCGGATGCAGCTGGTCGCCGTCGGCGAGGCCCTCCACGGTGGTGACCTCGGCGCCCTCCAAGCGCCGCGCCAGAGTCAGGCACCCGTTGACGCGCCGCCCGTCGACCAGCACGGTGCACGCGCCGCAGGCGCCGGCGTCACAACCCTTCTTGGTGCCGGTCAAGCCCAGCTGCTCGCGCAGCAAATCGAGCAATGACGTCCGGTTGTCCACCGTCACGGTGTGCCCGCGGCCGTTGACGCTCAAAGAGACCCGCCCGGCCGTCGTATCCGCCTCCGGAGCGCCGGCCTGCGCCTCGGAACCACCGAGAAGCAGATCGGTGCCCACGGCAGCGCCGCCGACCGCGGCCGTGGTGCCAATGAAGGTTCTGCGCGACAGCGCGACAGCCGGTGTTTGTTCGGACACCTTCGCATCCCTCCCGAGACGACAGACAGCAGAACATGACCGCACGCGCGACGCACGCGCCGAGCACGCAGAACATTGGCGCAGACCGAAGCGACGACAGCGAATCAGCTAAGCCAGAAAATAATGCGAAAGCCTTCGAGTTCCGGCGAAACAAACCGATAGCCAAACGTAACAATATCGAAGATAGCCAAACTGGCTCACTGGATGTCAACGCCTCAGGGGTGCTCTATCAATACACCCCTGGGGGCTGTTGCGCTCGTCGTGCGCTGCTGGGTAGTACTGGCAGTACACGTTTTGACAGGGTCTGGCTACGCCATCGCTTCCGTGGTCGTCTAGGACCACAGGTCAGCACCATGTCGCTGGAGGACGTCATTCTTTCCGTCAACGCGATCACCGCGACCTCGGCCACCACCCCGCTCGTGCGTGCCACGATCGAGCGGCGTGACCTCGGGCCGCGCGATGTTCTGATCGAGATCCGCTACGCCGGCATCTGCCATTCCGACATCCACACCGTCCGCGGCGAATGGGGTGCGGTCCCCTACCCGCTGACGGTCGGTCACGAGATCGTCGGCCAGGTCACCGAGGTCGGCACCGAGGTAACCAAGCATGCCGTTGGCGACCGAGTAGGCGTCGGCTGCATGGTCAACTCCTGCCGCGAGTGCGACAACTGCCGCGCGGGGCAGGAGCAGTACTGCCTCAATGGCAACACCCAGACGTACGCCAGCGTCGACCGCGACGGCACCATCACGCAGGGCGGCTACTCCACGCACATCGTCGTCGACGAAGACTTCGTGCTCCGCGTACCGGAGTCGATCCCGTACGAGGCGGCCGCGCCGCTGCTGTGCGCAGGCATCACCACCTACTCGCCGCTGGTGCACTGGAACGCCGGGCAGGGCACCCAGGTCGCGGTGGTCGGGATGGGCGGCCTGGGCCACATGGCGGTCAAGATTGCCTCGGCGATGGGCGCCGAGGTGACCGTGCTGTCGCAGACCCTGGGCAAGAAAGACGACGGCCTGGCCTTCGGCGCGGCGCACTACCACGCGACCGGGGATCCGGCGACGTTCGAGGTGCTCAAGAACAGCTTCGACTTGATCATCAATACGGTCAGTGCGCCGATCGACATGGGCGCCTACCTCAGCTTGCTGCGCCTTGACGGCACCCTGGTCAGCGTCGGCGCCCCACCCCAGCCGCTGCCGGTGCCCGTGTTCGCGCTGTTCGGCAACCGCCGCTCGTTCGCCGGCTCCGGAATCGGCGGCATCGCCGAAACCCAACAGATGCTCGACTTCTGCGCCGAACGCGGCATCGCCCCCGACATCGAGCTCATCGACGCCGACACCGTCAACCAGGCCTACGAGCGAGTCCTCGCCTCCGACGTGCGCTACCGGTTCGTCATCGACATCGACACCCTGCGCTGACATGGCTGGAGACGTAGCCTCGTGATATGGAGGCGCGCGACGAGATTCGGCAGTTCCTCACCACCCGTCGCGCCAAGCTCACCCCGCAAGAGGCCGGGCTTCCCGCCAGCAGCGGCAACCGGCGGGTGGACGGGCTGCGCCGGAACGAGGTCGCGATGCTCGCCGGCGTCAGTGTCGAGTACTACGCGAGGATGGAACGCGGAAACCTCAGCGGGGTCTCCGAGATAGTCCTGGACGCCGTCGCCCGCGCCCTGCACATGGACGAGGCCGAGCACCAACACCTGCACGACCTGGCCAGGACCGCCAACCGGCCCGCTCGGGCACCTCGACGCCGGCCGGCACAGGGAGTCCGGCCAGGCGTGCGGCGGATGCTGGAGACGATCACCGATGGCGCGGCGTTCATCCGCAACAGCCGACTCGACCTGCTGGCCACCAACCCCCTCGCCCGCGCCCTGTACTCGCCCGTGTTCGACAACCCCGCCAACCGGGCCAACGTGGCCCGCTTCCGGTTCCTGGACCCGAACGCTGCCGCGTTCTGCCCGACCGGCGACAAGTCGGCGAGCATCATGGTGAACCTGCTGCGCACCGAGGCCGGCCAGAATCCGCGCGACGCGGAGCTGACCGAGCTGATCGGGGAACTTCGCGCCCGCAGCCCGGAATTCCGCAGGCGCTGGGCAGCCCACGACGTACACCTGCACTACACCGGCACCACGCTCTTCCACCACCCGGTCGTCGGCGATCTCGCTCTCGCCTACGAGGCCATGCCATTGCCCGCGGATCCCGGACTGACCCTCACCACCTACAGCGCCGAACCCGGCACGCCCGCCCACAACGGGCTCAAACTGCTAGCCGACTGGGCCGCGACCCGCGCCACCGGGGGCGCTTAGCGATCCGACGTCGTGAGGCTGGTGTCCGTGGTGGTGGCGGCCCAGGAGGCGAGCAGGCTGAGCCCGTGCGCGGTCGGCGAGTCAGGTTCGGCGGCGTAGATCGTCATGACGAGTCCCGGCTCGGCCAGCAAGTCCATGCTTTCGTACGCCAGTTCCAGGTCGCCGACGATCTGGTGGTGGAAATGTTTGGTGCCGGTGCCGTGGATGCGCACGTTGTGCGAGCCCCAGCGACGGCGGAATTCGTCGCTGCGGGTGGACAACTCGCCGACGAGGTCGTGTAGGCCTTTGTCGTGGGGGTCTATTCCCGCCGCGGTGCGCAGGTTGGCCACGGTCATGTCGGCGAAAAGGTCCCAGTCCGGGTAGAAGCGGCGGGCGGCGCTGTCAAGAAACGTGAACCTGCCGAAGTTCGGCACCGCGGTGGGTGCGGCGTAGACGTCGCTGTACATGGCTCGGCCGAACAGGTTGGCGGCGAGCAGATCCTGCCGGCCGTTCACCACGATCGCTGGGGCGGTGATCGCATCCAGTGACCACCGCAGGCTCGGCCGCGCGGTCCGCTGCTTGGCTCGCCGGCTCGGCCTCAGCAGCGCATTGGTGCCGTTGGCTTCGTGGGCCAGGCGCAGCAGGTGGGCCCGTTCGGCCTCGTCGAGCTGCAGCGCGCGGGCGATCGCGTCCAGGACGCTGGCGGAGACCCCGGCCAGCAAACCGCGCTCGAGCTTGGCGTAGTAGTCGACGCTCATCCCGGCCAGGGCGGCGACCTCGCTGCGGCGCAAACCGGGAACACGGCGCTGCCCCGCGATTGGGATCCGGGCCTGCTCCGGAGTGATCTTGGCACGCCGCGAGATGAGGAACTCGCGTACTTCGGCTCGGTTGTTCACACGCTCGACGGTACGGCGTGCCACGCTGAGCTGGGATGCACTACTGGTACACCCCATTGTCGGCGACGCCGACGCGCCGCGTCGAACGGCCGCCCTCCGGGAGTCGCCGAGGATGGGTGTACTGCCAGTACATCCCGCATCCGAGCGGCGCGTCGTACCGTCGGTATTGTGAACAACCGAGCCGAAGTGCGCGAGTTCCTCGTCTCGCGCCGCGCCAAGATCACCCCGGAGCGGGCGGGCATACCGACCGCCGGGCAGCGCCGCGTCCCCGGCCTGCGCCGCAGCGAGGTCGCCGCCCTGGCCGGGATGAGCGTGGAGTACTACGCGAAACTCGAACGCGGGTCGCTCGCCGGGGTCTCCGCCAGCGTCCTGGACGCGATCGCCCGCGCGCTGCAGCTCGACGAGGCCGAACGGGCCCACCTGCTGCGCCTGGCCCACGAAGCCGACGGCAGCGCCGCGATCGTACGGCGCAGCCGACCTAAGCACTGGACCGTGCGGCCGAGCCTGCAATGGACGCTCGACAGCATCACGGCACCCGCGATCGTCGTCAACAACCGCCTGGACCTGCTGGCCGCCAACCACCTGGGCCGGGCCATGCACAGCGACCTCTACACCAACCGCGGCGGCCCACCGAACTTCGCCCGATTCACCTTCCTCGACGACGCGGCTCGCCGCTTCTACCCCGGCTGGGACGTCGCCGCCGACATGACCGTGGCCAACCTGCGCACCGCCGCCGGCAAGGACCCCCACGACAAGGGCCTGCACGACCTCGTCGGCGAGTTGTGCACCCGCAGCGACGACTTCCGCCGGCGCTGGGGCGCCCACAACGTCCGCACCCACGGCACCGGCATCAAGCACTTCCACCATCGCATCGTCGGCGACCTCTCCCTCGCCTACGAAAGCCTCGACCTGCGCGCCGAGCCTGACCTGGTCCTGACCATCTACACCGCCGAGCCGGACTCATCGAGCGCCCACGCCCTCACCCTCCTCGCCAGCTGGGCCGCCACCGCCGCTCAGCTCCAGCCAGACACCCCGACCCCGAAGACCTAAGCACCCGAGACCCGCCCCAGTCGTACCAGTTCCGTGCGATCGGCGATCTTGGTACGGGCACGCTCGAGGCTGGCCCCGAGAGCGCGTTCGGCGGCGTCGATGCGTAGCCATCCGTTCCAGTCGATGGGTTTCAGGCCTCTTTCCCGGACGAGTTCGTCCGCGCCGCGCCGGCCTTTCCCGAGTGCCTGGTCGCCGAGCAGGGTTTCGACGGTCTGCCGTGCGTCGGACTTGGTGGAGCCGATGAGGCCGACGCAGCCACGTTTGATCCATCCCGTCACGTAGAGTCCCGGAATCGTTCGCCCGTGGCCGTCGAGCACCGCTCCGGCCCGGTGCGGGACGGTGTGGGTGGATGCGTCGAAGGGCACCCCCTCCAGAGGCGCGGCCGCGTACCCGACAGCGCGGTAGACAGCCTGGACTGGATGATCCTCGTACTCGCCAGATCCGGTGATGTGGCCGTAGCCGTCGGGGACGGCCCGCTCGGTGCGCAGTCCCTCCACCTTCGTCGTGCCGAGAAGGGCCGACGGGATCCGGTAGAAGTGCAGGTGGGCGCGTCGGGATGCGGTCCGCTCCGCTGTCGGGATCTGGGACCAGCGGCGCAGGATCTCGACGACCTGGCGAGTGGGCGCGAACTGCCTCGTCATCCGCTCGACGTGCGGGTCGGGGACCATATCGGCGGGATCGACGATCACGTCCACGTCCACCTGCTGCCCCAGTTCGCGCAGTTCGGTGGCGGAGAACCGGGTGTCGGCGGGACCACGCCGCGCGTACACGTGCACGTCCCGGACGGGGTTGGCGGCGAGCGCGGCCATGACGTTCGGCGCGATGTCGGTGTCGGCGAGGGTGTGCGCGGGTTTGATGAGCATTCTCGTCACGTCGAGCGCGACGTTGCCGGCGCCGATCACGGCGACGGACTCCGCGCCGAAATGCCATGTCGCGGGTAGCTCCGGGTGACTGTCGTACCAGGCGACGAAGTCCGCCGAGCCGAAGGAGCCGGGCAGGTCCACGCCAGGAAGATCGAAAGGTACGTCGCGGAGCGCGCCCGTGGCGATGATCACGGCGTCGTACCGGCTACGCAGCTCGGCCACGGTGATGTCGGCGCCGATCTCGACATCGCAGAACAGCCGCACGGCGGAGCCGTCGAGCACCTCGTGAAGAGCGTCCACGATGCGCTTGATCCGGGGGTGGTCCGGCGAGACGCCGTAACGGATCAGCCCGTACGGGGTGGGGAGTTTCTCGAAGATGTCGACACGCGTGCCAGGCGCGAGCTCGCCGAGGATGTCGGCGGCGTATATGCCGGCCGGACCGGCCCCCACGATCGCGACGGCCAGCGATGAAGATTCAGTGGTCACGGCGAGGACGCTAAAACCTCAACCGCACTTCACGTCAAACCCGACGACCGGCCGCGGCTCAGCGGCAGTTGACATGAAGTGTGGTTGAGGTTTTAGCGTCACGTTGTGGATCAAGGAGCTGCGCGGGAGCAGACCACCGAGCCGTTCATGGAGGCATTTCGCCGGTACCCGACGGGCATCGCCGTCATCTGCGCGGCCGGCCCACACGGGCCGGTCGGGCTGACCGCCTCCAGCGTCGCATCGGTGTCACTTGCGCCACCAGCGCTGTCCTTCTCGGTGATGGACACTCGGTCGGCACGGCTCCTCCTCGACGCGTCGAGCTTCGTCGTCCACCTTCTGGGGTCGAAGCACGTCGGTCTGGCGCGGGACTTCTCCCGTGCGGACGGACCACGCTTCGTTCCGGAACAGGGTTGGCGAACCTTGCCCTCGGGCGAACCGATCCTGCCCAGCGCCCTCGCCGCCCTTCGCGGCACGCCTTTGCACCTCGTGCCGGTCGGCGACTCGACACTCGTCGTCGCCTCCGTGGTCGAGGTCTTTCACGGACCGGACGACGGGCCGCTGATGTACCACGCCAGAAGGTTCGTCACCTCAACACCGTTGCCGGAAGGAATCTGATGCGACTGCCACGCCTTCTCCGCCCGCGCCTCGTCGCGAGCGCCCACTGCGATCTCCCCTGCGGCGTCTACGACCCGGCACAGGCACGCATCGAGGCCGAGTCGATCAAGGCGATCTGCGGGAAGTACGAGGCCAGCGACGATCCCGACTTCCGGACCCGATCGCTGATCATCAAGGAGCAGCGGGCCGAGCTGGTCAAGCACCACCTCTGGGTGCTGTGGACCGACTACTTCAAGGCACCACACTTCGAGAAGTACCCGCAGCTGCACGCACTCTTCAACGAGGCCACTAAGCTAGCCGGCGCCAGCGGCTCGAAGGGCTCCGCGGACCCGGCCGTCGCCGAGCACCTCCTTACCAAGATCGATGAGATCGCCACGATCTTCTGGGAAACCAAGAAGGGCTGATCGGCTCGAGTACGGCTGAAGCGTCAGTCTATTGACAACATCATAGATGTCAGACAGATTACACGAGGTTGTCTTGTTTACTGTCTGGCGTACCGCGCGTTCGGGCTCACCCGAGGCCGTTCGTTCAACCGCGGTCATCGCCGCAAGTGTCACCGCACGGGGGTCGAACCCGCGTCCCGACGCAAGCGGAAGGAACGGCATGATCAAGATCAGCGCGGGAACGTGCGCTCAAGGACGCGCAGAAAGGCTGGGCCGGCTGCGGACCTGCCTAGCCGCTGCACTCGTTGGAACTGTCCTGACTACCGGTATCGGCGCCGGCGCCGCCAGCGCCAACCCCCGTCCGACGCCCACTCCCGCGGTGCCGAGCCCGACGGTGTCCGGGCCGACCACGGGCGGCACCCATGGTTATCCGTACTGGTCGACGACCCTCGACCTGGCAACCCACCGCTACGTGGAGGAGGAGTACTTCTTCCGCGGGACCGCGCGTTCGCTCGTACCCGTCCAGCCACTGGACGGCATCACCGACGGGCGCTGGGACTCGACGCCGACGGGCGCCACCGCTGACTACGACGTGCGGATGCTCGTTCGCCGCCCGCAGCACCCGGCGAAGTTCAACGGCAAGGTGATCGTCGAGTGGATGAACGTCACCGAGGGCTGGGAGATCGACCCGATCTGGACGCTGGCGTCTGACGAGCTCATTCGCAGCGGCTACGCGTACGTCGGCGTCGGCGCCCAGCGCACCGGTACCAGCTTCCTCCAGACGTGGGACAGCTCGCGCTACGGCGGTCTCAATCATCCCGGTGACTCGTTCTCCTACGACATCTTCTCGCAGGCAGGCATGGCGATCGCTCACCCCCGGCGAGGCGCCATCGCGCCTCTGGGCAACCTGACCCCGAAGGTCCGGGCCCTGCTCGCGGGTGGGCAGTCGCAGTCCGGCGGTCGCATGATCACCTACATCAACGCCGCCCACCCGACGGCGAACGTCTACGACGGCTTCCTCGTCGTCAGCTCCTCACGTGGCGCCGGCCTCAGCCAGGCTCCACAGCCAGCCATCGGTACGCCCGGCGGGGCACAGTCCCGGATCCGGACCGACATCGCCGAGCCGGTGCTCGTGTACCTGCCCGAGACCGATGTCCCTGGCGCCGCGACGGGGCTGCACCAGCAGCCGGACAGCGACCGCTTCCGGTTGTGGGAATACACCGGCACGGCTCACGCCGACCGGTTCTGGTTCGAGGCGTCGGCGCCGACCCGCGTCAAGGCCGGGGTCTCGGGTCCCGCGCTGGAGTCGCGGCCGTACGGACTGCTCATAACGACGTGCAGTCCCACTACGCCGATCAACGAGGGGCCGAGCACCTACGCCACGCGGGCGGCGGTCGACGCCATCGGCGAGTGGTCGATCAAACGCAACCGTGCGCCGGCCATCGGCGACCGCATCAGCCTCACGATCCCGACGACGGGAGCCGCGAGCGTCGACCGTGACCCAGCGACGGGCATCGCCATCGGCGGCATCCGGCTACCCCAGATCACCGTTCCGACCGAAACGCTCCGCGGTCAAGGCTCGAGCGCCGGCGGATTCTGCACCCTGTTCGGGCTGAGTGACCGGTGGAACCGTGACACCGATCCCTTCGACGGCCAAGTGATCGACAACCCGGCTCCGAGCCCCGAGCCAGACGTGAGAAGCCTCTACGGTTCACCGCACCGCTACGTCGCGAGGGTCCACGTAGCGGCGAATCACGCCGCTTCCGACAGGCTCCTGCTGCGGGCCGACATCGCCGCCGTCGTCAACACGGCTAGGCAGGTCCGCTTCTGACCGCTGCGCACGCCAGCACGCGACGGGGCGCTCCCCAATCGTGGGTGCGCCCCGTTGTCGTGCGGCCACCAGCCCTTCGAGGTCAGGAGGACCCACCGACGAGCGGAAAGCGCAGGACCCGATCATCGCCTGCGCGAGGCTGTCCGAGGGGATCCGTGTTGGAGGTGGTCAACCACAGCGCGCCGTCTGGCGCTATCGCCACCGTGCGCAACCGGCCGTGCGTGCCCCGCAGCTGAGCGGTCGGCTCGCCGAGCGTGTCGCCCTGGATCGGCATGGTCCACAGCCGCTGCCCGCGCAACGCTGCCATGTATATGGTGTCGCCGTATATGGCGATGCCCGAGGGGGATGCCTCGGCGACCGGCCAGGTGCGAAGCGGGCTGGTGAGCCTGCCGTTCTGGGTGTCGCCGGCGCCCTCCACGGCCGGCCAGCCGTAGTTGTTGCCGGGTTCGATGAGGTTGATCTCGTCGAGCCGGTTCTGGCCGAACTCGGCCGCGAACAGCCGACCGCGCGAGTCCCAGGCCAGTCCTTGAGGATTGCGGTGACCGAGGCTGTAGATCGCTGAACCGGACACCGGGTTGCCTGGCGCGGGATCCCCATCCGGGGTGATCCGCAAGATCTTTCCGTTGAGGCTGCTCGGATCCTGCGCGCGCTCGGGAAAGCCTCCGTCGCCGACGGTCGCGTAAAGCATGCCGTCCGGGCCGAAGGCGATACGGCCGCCGTTGTGGATCTCTCCGCGGGTGATGCCGGCGAGCACAACCTCCGGGGCGGCGTCGCCGCCGAGCTCGAACCGGACGATTCGGCTGTCCTGTGCGGCGGTGAAGTAGGCGTAGACGAAACCGTCCTGGGCGAAGTCCGGCGAGACGGCGATGCCGAGCAAGCCACCCTCGCGCAGCGGTGTGGCTCCGGGCACCTGATAGACCTGCCGTACGTCGCCGTCGCCGGGGTTGATTCGTAGTACCCGGCCAGTCTGGCGCTCGCTGACCAGAGCGTCGCCGCCGGGCAGAAACGCCACTCCCCACGGCACCTGGATGCCGGTAGCCATGTCCTCGGCAGCACCGAAATCCGGGATCTCGGATGGTGAACGGGACGGTACGGGCCCGCTCGGCTCGGGCGTGGAGGCTATGGCGCCGATCGCATCGGTGCCTTCGCAGCCGGCCAGTAGCGCCGCGGCCAGAAGCATGGTCCAGCCCATTGTCCAATGTCGAGCCTGCGGGTTGCCGATCATCAGGCCTCCTGGAGTTGCCACCGGCGACCCGTCCTACGTCAGCAGAAGCGGTGGAAAACCTTCCGAAAGTCACTGGTCAAGTCCCCCGGGCGCTCGGGGCACCGACAGATCGCCCTGTCCGGCGCGGCTGGGGTTCCGCGGCGGTCTTCTGTGTCACCTGCATGTGACGGGATTGACTGTCCTACGGTCTAGGTTTTAACTTATGGCCAATTGTAAGACGACTCACACCGTTGGCTCTGGTTGGCCTGTCAGACCGTGGCACAAGCCGTCCGCGCCGTGCGGGGCCAGACGCTGACCGAGGGCATCGGCGAGGGAGGACATGGCAGAGATGGACCACCACTTCTCCGGCGGGTCGTGCTCGTTGCTGGAGACGCGGCTGACAACGCCGGCCTCGCGGACGCTGTCCGCGTGACCCGGGTCCGCATACCGGCTGACGCCAAGGCCGTCTGACGCGCCGACCTCGCGCGGCGTCCCTTCCAGAGGGGCGACGTTTCGGTGCGCCCGATCGGCATCCCTTCTCAAACACGAACACCCACAATTCCGGCGGCTTCCGCACGCCGGTCTCAAGCATGGAGAAATAATGAATCGACGTGATTTCCTGAGCCTGAGTGTCGGCACGGGCGCGGCCACTATCCTCGCGGCGTGTGGCAGCTCAGGCCCATCTGGCGGTGGCACCAGCGGAGGCGAAGGCGCGGCCACGTACTGGTCGCTGAGTGGCCTGCCGGGTGAGCCGATCCGGCGCGCGGCGATCGACCGCTTCAACAACGCCAACCCGGATACGAGGATCGAGGCGACGTTCTTCCAGAACGACGCGTACAAGCAGAAGATCAAGACCGCCCTCGGCGCCGGCGAGGGTCCGTCGATGATCTGGAGTTGGGGCGGTGGGGGCCTCAAGTCCTACGTGGAGGCCGGCCAGGTTCAGGACCTGACTGAGTGGTTCGATCAGAACACCGCGGTCGCGGACAAGATCTTCCCGTCCTCCTTCGGGGCAGCCACCGTGAACGGCAAGATCTATGCGATGCCGGTCGAGAGCGTGACGCCGATCGTCCTGTTCTACAACAAAAGAGTCTTCGAGCAGGTCGGCGTACTACCCCCGCAGACCTACGGCGACATCCTCGATTTGATTCCCGCGTTCAACGCCAAGGGTATTGCGCCGTTCTCGTTGGGCGGCCAATCCCGCTGGACCAACATGATGTGGCTCGAGCTCCTGCTCGACCGCACCGCCGGCTCAGAGGTGTTCGACCGTGTCTTCGCGGGCGAAGCGAACGCGTGGTCGGATCCGGGCGTGCTGGACATGCTCACCAAGATCCAGGACTTGGTGAAGGGCAACGCATTCGTGAAGGGCTTCTCGTCGGTCACCGCCGACTCGAACGCCGACCAGGCGCTGCTCTACACCGGCAAGGCCGCGATGATGCTGCACGGCTCATGGTCGTACGGCATCCAGAAGGCGGACGGCGGCGACATCGTGTCGAGCGGCGCCCTGGGCTACATGAACTTCCCACCGGTCGACGGTGGCAAGGGTGACCCGAGCAACACGGTCGGCAACCCTGGCCAGTACCTGTCTATCTCGACCAAGAGCACCACCGCGCAGCAGGACATCGCCAAGAAGTTCTTCTCCACGACCCTGATCGACGACGAGGAAGTCAAGGGCTGGATCACATCGGGCAACGTGCCGATCATCAAGGGCAGCGACGCGCAGATCGCCTCCTCGCCGGACGCCGATTTCCTGAAGGTCGTCTACGACATGTCGAGCAACGCCAAGATCTTCGCACAATCGTGGGACCAGGCTCTGAGCCCGACCGCGGCCGAAACGCTGCTGGACAACATAGCGAAGCTGTTCCAGCTGCAGATCAACCCGCAGCAGTGGGTGGACGCCATGAACGGGGTCATCGGTAAATGACCGTCATCGCTCCGCCCGCCGCCCGCGTCCAGCAGCCAACCACCAGAAGCGGCGGGCGGGGTGGTTCCATCATGTGGATGGCCCTGCCCGCGCTGCTGGTTTTCGGGGCGTTCGGGGTCATCCCGCTCATCGGTGTGCTCGCGCTCAGCTTCACCACCTGGGACGGCATCGGCACCATCCAACCCTCTGGGCTGGCCAGTTGGGGGGCCGCGCTTGGCGATCCGGCGCTGCCACACGCGCTGCTGGTCACCTTCGAGATCATGGCGTTGTCGTGGCTGGTGCAGACCCCGCTGTCGATACTGATCGGGGTGTTCATCGCCGCGCGGACACGCTACCGCTCGGTGCTGGCCGTGCTGTATTTCATCCCGCTGCTGCTGTCCTCGACCGCCATCTCGATCACCTACAAGGCGCTGCTCGACCCCAACTTCGGCATCGGCACGGGCCTCGGCCTCGACATACTCAACCAGGACTGGCTCGGCGAGCCGCGGCTCGCCATGGGCGTGCTGGTGTTCGTCGTATCCTGGCAGTTCATCCCGTTTCACTCGTTGATCTACCAGGGCGCGGTCCGGCAGATCCCGAGTTCGCTTTACGAGGCATCGCAGATCGACGGCGCCGGCCGGCTGAGGCAGTTCTTCAGCATCACCCTGCCCCAGCTCAAGTACACGATCATTACGTCCTCGACGCTGATGGTGGTCGGCTCGCTGACCTTCTTCGACCTGATCTACGTGCTCACCGCCGGCGGTCCGGGCGACGCCACGCGGGCGCTGGCGCTGGAGATGTACCAGACCGGCTTCATGGCCAACCTGATGGGCCCGGCGAGCGTGATCGCCGTGATCCTCGTCCTCGTCGGCCTCCTGCTCGCCCAACTGCTACGGCGCCTCAGTGGCCGGGGCGACGAGAGCCAGCTGGAAGGTATGTGACATGGCGACCGTCGACCCTCACGCCCCGAGGCGGATCACCCCGGCCGGCCGCGTGTCGCGGCTCAACTGGCTGGGCGGCGCGTTCGGCTGGCTCTGGCTGCTCGTGGTGATGGTGCCGATCTACTGGATCGTCATCACCAGCTTCAAGACCCAGTCGAGTTACTTCGTGACCAACACGTTCGCCCCGCCGAGCGATCCGACGTTCGACAACTACAAGCTGGTCATCGAGAACGACTTCGTCCGCTACTTCCTGAACAGCGTCGTCGTGTCGGTCGGCGCGGTGGTGCCGGCTGTGGTCATCTCCTTCATGGCCGCCTACGCGATCGTCCGGAGAGCTGGAAACCGGTGGCTGCGCTTCGTGAACACGCTGTTTCTGATGGGCCTCGCCATCCCGCTACAGGCGGTGATCATCCCGGTGTACCTGATCATTATCCGGCTGCGTATGTACGACACCCTGCTCGCGATCATCCTGCCCTCGATGGCGTTCGCCATCCCGCTGTCGGTCCTGGTTCTGTCGAACTTCATCCGGGACGTGCCACGGGAGCTTTTCGAGTCGATGCGCATGGACGGCGCGACCGAGTGGGGCACCCTGTGGCGGCTGGCATTCCCACTCACCCGGCCGGCGCTGGTCACGGTGACGATCTACAATGCCCTCGGTATCTGGAACGGCTTCCTGCTGCCCCTCGTGCTCACGCAGAGCCCCGAACAGCGCACCATGCCCTTGGCACTCTGGACATTCCAGGGCCAGTTCGGCATCAACGTCCCCGCCATCGCCGCGTCCGTCACGCTTACCACGATCCCCATCGTGCTGCTGTACGCAATCGGCCGGCGCCAACTGCTCAGCGGCCTCACCGCCGGCTTCGGCAAGTAAACCTGACCACGGGACCGGTGCTCCTGGCGTTATCCGTTTGCACGCTCGATCGTGACTTGGAATCCGTCGTTTTGTTGTGCGAGCGCATTCCGATCACCCTCGAAGGTGCCGATCCGGACGATGCCGTCCCAATAGCCAACTTCGCCGTAATAGAGCACGAGGTTACCGTCGGGGACCCAATAGCCGATGTCTCCTGGCACCGGATCATCGCCGCGTGGTACACCCTCGGTGGGCAACGGCTGCCCCAGCGGCGAAATCTTCTCCGCGCTCATCAGATCACGGAAGGGCAGCGTGAGCGGCAGCCGTTCAACGAGACCCTGTGCCGTTGAGGTGTTGTTCAGCCGAGCCGTGAATGTCGTGTCTCCGAAGGTGATACGGATGGGCAAGCCCGATTCCGACGGCGCGGAGGACGCGCCCGAAGCCGGCGCGGACGTGGCGGACGACGGCAACGGCTCGTTCGTGGACGCCACGTCGTCGCCTTCACTGCTGCATGAGGCCAGCAAGGCCGCGACGGCGACGGCGGTTCCTGCGTGCTTGAGGAGCTTATTCATACATCCACGCTAGAAGTCGCCGCGCTGTTGAGGGACGCCCTATCGATACACCTTTCGACAGCCAGTCTTTCGCGGCGCTTTCGCCCCGGCACGAGCGCCTCAGGCCGCGCCTGGGCGTCGGCTCTGCGAAACCGCTACTGGTCGCGGTCGGTGTGCAGGTGGCCGACTGGTTGACGTTGACCGCCGGCGAGGAGCGCGTTCCTCACCACACGCAGCTGAAGAAACGTGCGGATGTCGCTGATGGATCCTGTGGGAGCCTCCATCGTGGCGAAGTGCCCGCGTCTGTTCGCGTGCGAACAGACGCGACTCCCAGCGGGACGGGCGAACGTTCCTGCCGGCGCCTCACGCCTTCGAGTTTTCCCACAGCTTGAACGGTTCCACTGTCCAGACGAGCTGCCCGACCGGCGAGTCGTGCAGGCCGAACGCCACGGTCTGCGGCCGGCGGTTCGCGCCTGTCCACCTTCGGCGGTGCTGATGCGTCCGCGGTCGCTGGGCAGGTGGACCGGGCGGGTGGTCCAATCCGACTCGTCGAGAAGCACCGCCACATCAAACTTGCCTTCGGCCGATTTTCGGTGCCGACTGCTGTCCTTTCTCCCGGGGGCGGACCCCCCGGCTTCCCCCGTGGCCCGGGCGTCCGCCCCCACCCGGCTCCGCTGAGTCGCGGTCACCCGGAGGGGAAGTGCAGTAGAACTCGATCGGGCCAGGCGACCGTCTGCTTGATCCGTTGACGAATCGGTTTGTGATCATGACTGCTGGCGCTTCAGCGGTTCGGCTGCGCTATGCACTGGATGCGGCTTGGCTCATGGGTGTGGCGAGCCGCGACCGGATTGCAGGAGACGTTAGGACCGGCGGTGTGCAAGGAGGACTTGCCTGGAGCGCTCTGGTCGAGGTCGATCAGCATTGGGCGTTGACTGTGAACCCGGCGTCGCGCAGCCAGGCTCCCACCTGGTCGGGCTGGCGACGGTGGACGTAGACATTCATCGGGGTGGCCGCCGTATCCCTGCGTCTTCAGCCGTGTCTGGTCGCCGACGTGGAAGCCGAGCAGCAGCAGGGGGAGCCCGCCCTTGATCATTTGTCCGTCTGGCGTCCGTCGTATCGGGCCCTCAGACCCTCGCAACGGCACCACCTCAGCGAGCGCGAACCGGAGTCCGTCTCTCCTCGCCCGTGCCCACGTCCTCCTGAGCCGGCTAATGGGCGGGGTGGGTCGGGTCGCGGCCAGGTCCGGCGTAGCGGTGGCCTTGGTGCGCGCCGATAGCAAAGCCGCGGCGGTGCCCACGTCGCTACCGGTCCTGCCGTCGGACGTGCTCACTTTGGCGCAGATCAATTTCCGCCAGGCCACCCCTGCTCCGTCTGGACGGCTTGGCGGACCGTTTCCCGGGGCTCCACGCCAGAACCGGGGTGCCGCCGCCGGAAACCAGGTAGCTTACGGGTTGTCCACGCTCGCATAGGGGCGGTCGACCACCCCAGGACGGTGAGACGGAGAAGCTCGCTGGTCATCCGGGGTTTATAGAACGTTCGATCCACAGGTATCGACGATTCTCTCGACAAGCCAGGCGTTCGACAACGACGACTCGCCGAGGATCCGACATTCGTGCCGCTGTCACGCTCCGGTCAGCGCAAGTGCTCGGTCATGAAACTGGCGACGAGCGTTGCTGGCTGGTCGAGGTTCCGGCTGAACTCGTGGTTCTGACCGGGAAGCATGTGCAGTTCGCCGTGCTGGAAACGGGCAATGTAGTCCTCGGCGAAGCTCGTGGGAATGAGCGCGTCGTCGGAGCCTTGGATGAGGCTCACCGGGCCGGTGTAGTGGGTGGGGACCTCGTTGATCGGGAGGGCCTGCGCAGTGCGGAGATACTCGCGGCCGATCCGCACACCGAACAGGTTGATGAACTCCGGCGGGTTGGCTGGGTCGAACTGGGTGCCGCCCATGTTTCCGCTCCGCGCGCCCTCGGGAATGACGGTCGCGGGAGCAAGGAGCGCGAGTGCGGTGATCTCGCCGCGCAACTGCCCGGCCAGCAGCGCGGCTACCACTCCGCCTTGCGAGTGGCCGACGAGGCCGATCGTGGAGACGAACGGTAGCGAACGTGCGTAGTCGTAGAAGAGCCGAGCGTCGTCGACCTCGTTCGGGACGGTCATATCGACCATCTCGCCGCCGCTGGCGCCGTGGCCGTTGAAATCGAACCGGATGGAGGCGATCCCCGCTGCCAGCAGCGCCCGCGTCGTAGCACGCACAACCGGCTCGTCTTGGCTGCCGGTGAGCCCATGCATAAGGATCGCCAGCGGCACCTTCTGCCCGGCCGTGAGCGCGGGGACCTCAAGGGTTCCGGCCAGGCGGATGTCCCCCCGGGTCAGCGTGATCGGCTGCGAGCGGGCCGGACCCTCGTAGGTGGTGCTGCTCACGGGGTTCGGGGTGCCCTCTGCTGTCTGCGCTGCCGTTGGCGCGCCCGTCCCAGACGTGCAGCCGGTCACCGTCAGCAGTAACGCCAGCAGGCCGGCGACGGCGACGGTGACGGCCCGGCGGTCGCGGCGATGCGACGGGGGTCTCGCGGGCGCGCAGAAGACGGCGAGACCGTCCTCCGCGCGCCTGCGCAGGGCGACGGCCGTGGTGCGTACGACAAGATGGGCAGCTGTCGTCATTCGTCGACTCCTCGCTGGGGTGGTCTTGGTGATTTGGTCGAGGACCAGTGACGCCGAGGGGGCTGGACCAGGCGACGCGCGGCCGATCGTCGTGGGTCAGACAGCGGAGAGTCCGTAGTTGACCCGGTGAGTTCCTCCGAAAGCGACCGCAGCCGCCCCACCGTCGGCTCGTCGCGTGCTTTGGCGGCTGGACGCCCCACTGTCGGTGAGCTTGTGAAGCCGATCCGGCCGTCCGAGCCGCTGAACTGTCCGCCTCCGGCGCGCGCGGATTGCTGGCGGCGTGGAGGTGCGGAAGCGCCCCGTCCGCGCCGACGGGCCGTCAGCACCGTGTCGACCATGCCGCGGGGGTGGGGGTTTCCGGTTGGCGATGGCGAGGCAAGATGCGCCCGCAGGCATCAACTCGGCGAGTCAGTGTGCCCACGGGCCTCTCCGGATCATGCGCGCTTGGATGCGGGCTCCCGATCCGTCTGAGCGGTCTGGCTGAGACTCTCAGTGAGGAAGGTGGCGATCTTGTCGAAGGGGATGAGGTCCACGCGGTCGTACAGGTCGATGTGACGCGCACCAGGGACCACAACGAGGTCCTTCGGCTCGGCCGCCTGCTCGTAGACGGTGTCGCTGAAGTAGCGCGAGTGGGCGTGCTCTCCGGTAATGAGCAGGAGCGGCCGCGGTGCGATGTCCTGTAGGTGGGCCAGCGCTCCGAGGTTGATGTGGGACAGGCTGCTGGTAACCGTGAACCCACCGATCGAGCGGGGGTGGTGGCCGCGATCGGTGACGTAGTACTCGTGGAACTCGGCCGTGATGGGGTCGAACTTCTCGGGCGTGAACTTTTCGGGGAAGACCGGGGTCAGCGCCGGCTGGCCCGCGTCCACGTCCGCCCATCGCTGCGCCGCGATGTCGTCGAGCCCGGCGCGACGCTGCTCATCGCTCTGGCTGTCCAGCCAGCCGTTGCGAGCGACGCGGCTGATGTCGTACATGGCCGACGTTACGACGGCCCTGATACGCGGGTCGACCTGGGCCGCGTTCAGCGCGAACCCGCCGCTGCCGCAGATGCCGATGGCACCGATCCGCTGGCGGTCGACGTAGGGCAGCGTGCCGAGGAAGTCGACGCCTGCGCTGAAGTCCTCGGCGAAGATGTCCGGCGACGAGACGTGACGGGACTCGCCGCCGCTCTCGCCGTTGTATGACGGGTCGAACGCGACGGCGACGAAGCCGCGCTGGGCGAGTTCGTTGGCGTACACGCCCGGACCCTGCTCCTTGACGCCGCCATAGGGCGGGCCGATGACGATGGCCGGGTGCGGGACCGCCTTGTCGAGGTCTTTCGCGGTGTACAGGTCCGCCGCGATCTCGATCTCGTAGCGGTTCCTGTAGCGGACCGGCGTACGCGTCACCTTGGGCGCGAGGGCGAACGTAAGGCCGTCTTCGTACAGTGGCATGATCTCTTGCTCCTCGATGCCGACATTTCCGTGTGCTTCTATTCCAACGTGTCGGGGAGTCCCCGCCCGGCTTGTTAGTTCACCGAGCGGACCGGCGACGAGTGACGTCTACTGGGCGAGTAGCCCGCTTCGGGATCGCGGGTAGAATCTGACGGCGCGACTCACAGCGGGCTGTGGACACATCTAGGCTAGGCCGCTCTGCGGGCGGGAGGGATGCCCTGCCAGTACGCCTCTCACCAGTGCCTCCCACCCCCGTCTGCCCGCGAAGAAAACCGCAATTCAACAACGCATACTCAGATCAATATTCGGCTACCGGCGCCGAAGTGCGGTCGCGAGGGCTGAAGCTGTGTCGACCTGCGAGGAGGTCCACCTCTCGACGAGCGGCCGTTTGCGATCTCCTTCGACGGCTCCGTACACACACCGCTACGGGGCGGTGCTCGTCGGCGACGCCGATGCTCCGTGCCGGGGCGCGGGCGCTGGGATAACGGCGGGACCACCGTCCGGCATACCACCGGTCGTGCGGAATGACCGTCACGCCGGGGTGTTCTGCCAGTACACGTCTGGATAGAGATTCCCTCGATGAGCACGGTTGCGGTCCGCGGTAAGGCGACGCGCGCCGCCTTTGGCTCCACATTCCATTCACGCGATATTCCCAATGCATGCGAGAGGAGCGACCATATGCCCTGCTAGTGCCTTGTGATTCTGCTGTCATTACGTGATGTGAATTTGGTTCGCTGTCTGAGTGGAGTTGACGTCGAACGAGCGGGCCTCGTTGCAGGCGTTGGTCAAATAGCAGCGAGGTGTCTGCGGCGATCGGTGCCCGGGCGCGGATCGTGTTGTGGCACGCCGAAGGTCGTCTAACGCGGGACGTCGCGACCTTGGCGGCGATGTCGCGGCCTACGGTGGAATTGTGGCTGGGCCGGTACGCCGCCGACGGCCCGACTGATCAGCAGGCCGAAACCCATGCGCCGTTCCTTACGTGGGAGCAGATTTGGGAGCAGAACACTTGTTGATCTCCGTTTGCCTTCGATTCGAAGGTTAACTTCATGACCGCAACACTGTGAGCTGCGGCGACAGGGTCAGTTGACCTCTTATGGAGTGCGGCAGCGCGCACCAGCGCCACTCCGCCAGCCAGCGAGCTCATGACCAGGCACGACGCCAGCGAAGCGCGCTTCTTCAGATCGGAAGCGCGCAGTTGGACCGATCGCTGGTGGCAGGAGTAGGGGCCACAGTTGCGGAAGGTGACGGTGTCGTAGTCGGGCCGTACGCTTCGTGTCGATGGTTACGCGAGGTGTTGAAGGTGCCTACCAGGGTGCGCTTCGAGCGTTCCAGAATCCGATGCTCGCTCTGCTCCACCAGACCCATGCGCCGTTCGTGGTGACGGTGTTGGCAATGGTCTTCACCGCGGAGCGGCAGAGGGTGGCGGTGGCGGACGCGCACGCGGAGATCAACGATGCCCTTGGCCAGTTGCGGGCCGCGGGTTACGGCGACGAGGACGGCCAGCGGCTGCCTTCTGGGAACGCACGTGATTTGTGCAGGCAGTGGGTGCAGGCGGGGTGGTTGGTGCGGCAGGTGTCCGACGATGACGTCGAGGTGTACCGGCTGTCGGCGTACGGCGTCGGTGCACTCGAGGTCGCCGGGCGGGTCGGCGGAGTGCGGACACGGGTGTCGGAGTCCCGGGTCCGGACGCTGCTGGAGGCGATCGAGCGACTCGCGCAGGACGCCGATCCGGACGTGATGGCCCGAATGGTGCGCCTACATGAGGAGATCCAGCAGCGGCAGCAGGAACTCGCTCGGCTGGACCAGGGTGGCGCGGTCGAGACCGTGGAGGACGAGCAGCTGCTTGAGGCGGCTGAGAACGTGTTGCACCTGGCGCGGGAGCTGCCCGCGGACTTCGCACGGGTGGCGGAGTCGATCAAAGCCATCCAGCGCGATGTCGTCGCCGAGTTGCGGCACGACGTGCGGCCGACCGGTGAGGTGCTCCGCGAGTACCTCGCCCGCGGCCAGCAGATCTTGGATGCGACACCGGAAGGCCGCGCGTTCGCGGGGGCGTTGCGTCTGATCGGAGACCCGGCGCAGATAGATGCCCTGTGGAGCCAGCTGCGCATCGTGTTGCGGCATCGGTTCACTGATCTGTTGCCGGAGCAGCAGCGGCGGGAGCTCACTGAGATCTCGCGCCGGATCGAGCAGGGTGTCAAGGAGGTGCTGTCCGCGCAGCGGCAGGCATCCCATGTGATCACCACCCAGGTCCGCAACCACGATCCGATGCGGGACCGCCAGGTGGATGAACTGCTCAGGGACGTGATGTCCGGTTTCCACAAGTGGGTTCCTGGCTCACGCCGCGGTGAGGCTGTCGAGCCGCTGCGTCGCCTGCCGGTTGCCGACGTCGGGCACTTGCGGCAGCGGATGAGCGACCTGCGGCCGCCCCAGCCGCCGGCGCCGTTGCGTGAATGGGACGAGGCTGAGGATTTGCCGGCTGCGGACACTCGGGCATGGGGTGGCCCTCGGTACGCCGAGTTGCGCGCGCACTTGGCAGCGTTCGCGGGCGACACGGCGAGCGTGGATGTCGCGGCCGCGTTCCGAGCGGCGATTGAGGACATTCAGCGGCCGGTCGACCTGCTCGGCCTGCTGGAAATCGCCTATGACGCCGGGATGACCGAGACCGCTGAGGTCGCGATGGTCGACACGGTCCGACCCGACCGGACTCGACGACGGTTCGCCCTCGGCGGCGTGGTGGCGGCCAACCCGGCGAGCGCAGGCGGGAGCGGCGGAGATGAGTGAGCTGGACGGCGCCGACGACGGCTGGTCGGTCGACGCGGCGGCCGGTTTCATCGACCCGGTCTCGATGGAGGACGATCCAGCGGAGTTGTTCGCCGGCGACGCGGGCACTCTGGACGCGGACGTACGCCGGGTGCTGGTTCAGTTGCTGCGGCGCAAGTTCCTGCTGGCCGAGAAGAACCCGGCGCAGTGGCGCACCTTGCTGGAAAACCAGCAGATCATCGAATCGCGGATGCACGACCTGTTCGTCCGGCTCGTTGTCGACCACGACCGGGGCGTCGCCTACAAGCAGCAGGTGCGCTCGGCGGAGCTGGACGTGCCGATCCTGCTCAAGGACGAGCCTTACAACCGGGCCGAGACCCTGGTGCTGGTGCACCTGCGGACTGTCTTCCAGCGGGAGCGCGGCACGGGCGAGACGTCCGCGCGGGTGGACATCGAAGAGCTGGAGCAGACCGTGTTGACCTACTTCGATCCAAACGACCATAACCTGGCCCGCGGCCAACAGGAGGTCCGCAACGCGGTGCAGCGGCTGGCCACAGAAGGCCTGCTCGCCGAGGAGTCCGCAGGCAGGTATCGGATCACCCCGATGGTCGAGGTCGTGCTGAGAACCGCGAAGCTCGCCGAACTGGAGCAATGGTTGCGCGGACGAAACGAGGCCACGGCGTGAGCATGATCGACACACTGTTCGGGTTGATCCCAGCGGCGTCGCGGGGCCAGCAGTGGATAGCGCGGGACCTGCAACTGGTCAACTGGGGCGGCTACGACGGCTATCACCATCTGCGACTCGCGCCCGGCGCGACCCTGCTCAGCGGAGGTTCCGGGTCAGGTAAGTCGACGCTGATGGACTCCTACATCGCGTTGCTCATGCCGCACACGACTCCCTTCAACGGGGCGTCCAACGGCGGAGTGGTCGGCCGGCCCCGGGGCAAGGACCAGCGCAACATCGTCTCCTACGCGCGCGGCAAGCTCGACGAGTCCCGCACCGACGGCGAGACGAAGGTGCGGGTGCTGCGCGGGGACGGCCAAGACACCTGGTCCGCCATCGCGATGACATGGGTCGACCACACCGGTGCCGAGTTCACCGCGGTCCGGGCCTGGTACGTCCCGTCGTCCGCCCGCGGCCTCGACGACGTTGTGGCGGTACGCGCCACCTGTGACCACGCATACGAACTGCGGGCGCTGGAAGGCGCGGCGAGCAACAAGCTCGCCCGCGCCGAGGTCGCGGCAACCGGCTTGACCTGGTTTGACACCGACCGGGACTTCACCGCGCGCCTTCATGCCACGCTCGGCATCGGCGCCGCTGGCGACGGGCACAAGGCGGTCGCGCTACTGGGTCGGATTCAGGCCGGTCAGCAAATCACCACCGTCGACGCTCTGTACAAGACGATGGTCCTGGAAGAACCGTCCACACTGGCCACCGCGGACGCGGTGGTACAGCAGTTTGACGAGCTGTCCGGCACCCGGGCCCGGATGATCATTGCCCGCCAGCAGGTCAAAGCGTTGACTCCGATCCGCGAACACCGGCACACCATCGACGAAGCGGTCGACCGGTTGCTCCTGATCGACGAAATCGGATCGTTCACCGATCTGTCGTCCCCTGCCGCGCTGTGGCGTCATGAACGCCGGCTAAACCTGCTGCGCGCTGCTGAGACAGACCTGGCCCAGCGGCACCGCCGGGCCAAGGTCGAGCTGTCGGAGACCACCGCCTTGGTCAAGGCCGCCGAGGCGGAGCGCGAAGGGGTGGCTGACGCGCTTCGTGCTTCCGGTGGTGACCGCCTGGAGACCGCACTGCGGGAAATCCGCGGCATGGAGCTACGGCTGGGCGACGTCGAACGTTCACGGGAACGACTGGACCGGGCGCTCGTCGTCATCGGCACCTCCGTGTCGACCGTTGAGGGCTTCGCCGCGCTGGTCGAGACGGCGCATCAGTCTCTGGCCGACAGCGACGCCAGAAAGACCGCACAGAACCAGTTCGCCGAGGCGGTGGCCGAGAAGAAGGAGGCCGAGCGCGAGCTGGCAGGGTTGCTCGCCGACCACAAGGCGGTCAAGCCCCGCCGGGGCAACATCCCGACCGAACTGCACGCCGCCCGCGCCGCGTTGGCCGAGGCCGCCGGACTCACCCCCGACGACCTGCCGTTCGTCGGCGAGCTGATCGAGGTGCGGACGGAGTTCGAGCCATGGCGCGAGGCGTTCAACCTCGCGCTCGGCGGATACGCCACGCGGATGCTGATCGACATCGGCCGACTGAACTCGTTCCGAGAAGCGATCAACGCGGTACCGACCGCCCGCCGGGTCCAGTTCGAGGGCGTGCGCACCGGCCTGCGCGACGAGGTCGGGCTGGACGCGAAGACACTCCCCGGCCGGCTCGACTACCGGCCGTCGCCGTTCACCGCCTGGCTCAAAGGCGAACTCGCCCGCCGGTTCGACTACGTCTGCGTCGAGACGCCCCGGCTCCTGGCGCAGTACCCCAAGGCGCTCACGATCACCGGCCAGACGTCGGAAGGCGGTCGGGGCGCGCACGGCGGTCACGGCCGGGCCAACGTGCTCGGTTTCACGAACAGCAGGCTGCTAGGCGACCTCGAGAACCGGATCGGCCTTGCACGGAAGCGCCTCGACGACGCTGTCGCCAGGGCGTCAGGGGCGGAGGACGACCTCAACTCGTTCGAAACCAGACGCACCGCCTACCTGACCCTGACCGAGCTGTCCTGGGATCAGGTGGACGTCGAGTCGGTCTCGGCGGAACGGGATCGCTGGGCTCGCGTCGTCGACGAGGTCCGTGCGGGCAATCCAAGGATCGACCAGCTGCACCGCCAAGTCGACGAGCTCAAGGAGAAGGTCAGGAAACTGACCGAGCGCGTCGGCCAGCAGAAGGAAGCCGTACGGGTCCTCGGTGAATCGTGGGAGTCGACCGTCGACGAGGTGGACAGCGCCCAGCTCGCGCTCGACAAGGCCGCGGAGTCAGGCGTCGATGTCAGCCAGGAACACCGGTCGTACCTGGAGACGCTGTTCGGCGTCGACCCGGACAGCACCGCCGCGCCGGTGGCGCTCGTGGAGTTCGACGCGGCGGTGAAACGGGCCACCGAGCGGCTGCGTGCCGACCAGCAGGCAGCGACGGAGACAGTCGGCAGGTCGAGACAGGCGCTGCTCGACATATTCTCCACGTTCCTCGAGCGCTGGCCGAACCCGAACCTCGGCGCGGACGCGGACGCCTCCTACCGCGACTTCGACCGTCTCCTCACCGACCTGGAGACCAGCGGCCTGCACGAGTTGGAGACCGAGTGGCGGGACAGCCTGCTCAAACTCTCCGGCAACGACCTGACCGGCCTGGACAGCGAGCTCGCCGCCGCTGTCCGGGAAATCCGTGACCGGATCGACCCGGTCAACCGCATACTCGCCGAGCTACCGTTCGCCGACGACAACCACCGGCTGCGCATCGACCCGCAGGAGAGCCACTCCACGGTGCGTGCCCGGTTCCGCAAAGAGCTGCGCGACGTGCGCGGCTTCATCGACCAGGCCGCGACGGACGACGACCGGGAACGCGCCTACCACCGGATGGCCAAGGTGATCGATCGCATCCGACGCGCCGCCCCCGATTTCGCCGACCTCGTCGACGTGCGTAACCATGTGCGGATCAGCGCGGAAAAGGTCGATCTCGAGGATCGACACGTCGCCGTTTACGACCACATCGGCGAGAAGTCCGGCGGCGAGTCGCAGGAACTGGTGGCGTTCATCGTCGGAGCGGCACTGCGTTACCAGTTGGGCGACGCCGGCGCCGCTCGCCCCCGCTATGCCCCCGTTTTCCTCGACGAGGCGCTCATCAAGGCGGACGCGCACTTCACCGGCCGGGCCATCGGCGCGTGGCGCGGCCTCGGTTTCCAGCTCGTCATCGGCGCGCCCAACGACAAGCACAGCGCGATCGAACCGCATGTGGACGCGGAGTACCTGATTCTCAAGAACCTCCAGGGCCGATCCTGGGCGAAGCCCTTGGTCGGTGTTTCGGAGGCATGAGCGCGCTCGTCACCCCGAAGGACGCCGTCGCGGCTGTCCGCCACAAGCTCGATCGTAAGTGGGCGGAAGCGGTGTGCGCGGACCTTGGCGTCGGCGACCAGGTCATGTTCTCCGTTCCGCTTCGCCCCAACGTGTCGACGGGCAAGGCCGTCGAGCGGCTCGGGTACACCGCCTGGCACGAGTGGCACATGCGTTGGCGCGAGTTCTGCGACCGGCTCCCCACCGGCGTGGAGCTCGTTCACAAATCGGTGACCATCCGAGGAGTCGCCGGCGATTTCCCCGCCACGCTCAACGCGGACCTGGACGGCGCTGCCACGCTCATCGCCGACACCCGAAACGGTGCAGAACCACTACTCGTGGACATCGGCCGCGCCCGCGCGCTCGCCTCGGCGCTGCGATCCGCCGGCGCGATCCTCACCCCGGCCACCCTCCGGGCCGTCCACCGGCTTCGGGCCAACGACGTCGAAGTGCTGATCAGCGCGGTGACCTGGCTACGCCAGCACCCCGACGCAAGCACCTGGACCTTGCGGCAGCTCCCGGTCCCCGGCATGCACACCAAATGGCTCGACACCCACGGCACACTGCTACGCGATGTCGCCGGCCGCGACGTCCGAGACGAAGTCCGGCCCCGGCTGACCGTCGTGCACCTGACCTACGTCGACCCGCACCACGCCGCGTCGGGCCGACGCAGGCACGACGCCTGGACCACCGGCGACGTACACGACATCGCCTACCGGCCACGCGCCGTCCTCGTCGTGGAAAACCGCGACTCCCGCCTCTGGTTTCCACCGGTCAGCGACACCATCGTGGTCGAGGGCGGCGGCAAGGCCGCGGCCGCCCTCCTAGCGAACGTGCCGTGGATCCGCGCCGCAGATCACACCGTCTACTGGGGCGACATCGACGCGGACGGGTACACGATCCTCAACCAGTTCCGCGCCGCGCTAGCCGAGCCCGCACCCGACGGTGCACCGCCGAAGCCTGTCACCTCCATCCTCATGGAAGCCACCGACCTGCACCGCTACTCCCACCATGGCGTCAACCACGACAAGGCAGGCCGCCCCATCAAGCCATCCGGGGAGCCCTTGCCACACCTGACCGAAGCCGAGACCACCGCGTACAACACCATCGCAACCGCAGGTCCTACCCCGTTCCGCCGGATCGAGCAGGAAGCCATCCCTCTCGCCCACGCCGCAACCCGACTGCTGCAGATCCTGCAGGCCAGTATCGATCGTGCCTGAACATTCCCCGATCGGGACCTCCGCCGGCTACGACTTGACGCCGGCTTCGCGGGCACGTCCCATTCGGACCGGGCGTGGTATGCGGTCCGCCAGGCCCTTGCGACGGCGGGGCGGCCTCGCCGACGTCAGCACGCTCGACGGTCGCGTCTTCTTCCATCTCAGCGACGACTGGGCTACCACGCGGTCCGCGCGAACCCGGCCGACCATCAGACGGTCCCGACTGAGGCCCCGGTGACCAACTACCTCGTCGACCAGGTGCGGCGCCGCCAGCCGCGGTATCAATCGGTGGGCGCCTCCACGGTAAGGCCGGCCGCCGAGGCCGCGTCCGCCAATCGCTTGTCGTAGGTCACGAACGAGGTGAGTTGACCTCGATCGCGAAGGCGCAGCCCGGTGGCCAGATGGATAGCGTCGAGACTACGCACCGCAGGTGGGCTGACGGTCTGCGCGCGAATGCGGATGCCGGAGTCGATCTCGATGCGGACGATGAGGTCGAGTAGCGCGTGAAATTCGTTTATCACCGCGGGCATGTCGACTGATGCGGTAGCCCGGGCCAGTGCCCGGTAGGTCTCCACTTCCACCAGAGCCGAGCTGACCCACTCGACCTCGGTGTGTCGGTCAAGGAACTCCCGCAGGGCGGCGGAGTCGACCTCGGCGTGGACGAGTTTGACCACGGCCGCGGAGTCCAGATAGATCAACGCTCATGCCCCTTCCCGCTCACGCACGATGTCGTCAGCGAGATTGACCCCATCCGGCGTGGACATGGGCCGGCGCAGGAACGCGCGCTTCATCTCAACAAGACGCTCACGGCGCACCGCGGCCTCCAACACCGCCTGACGAATCGCTTCAGACCGGTTGGCGCCGTCTCGCGTCAGCACATCCAGGGCGTGCTCAGTGTCTGGGTCAGTCCGGATCGTGACGGTGTCAGCCATACGATCAGTGTAAGACATCACGTAAGACGCGTGCAACCAGCGTGGTCCAGGACCACGAACGTCGCACCGCCGCTGGTCGCGCCCGCGTTCCCATGTTGTAGGGGGACCCGCCGCCGACTCGAACCCGCACGCCTCGGCGAAGGATAAGCAGGCTCCTTGACGCGCAATCATCGGATCGACGACCAAGCTCTTCGTCGCCGCGCGGCCGCGGAGCGTTCAGCCAGCTGCAACACGTGGCCAGGACCTCGCGCCACAACCTACTCACTCCCAACGAGGGGGCGACGCGCCCGCTCGTTTGCCTATGTTCACCACGGACGGCACCTACTCCTGCCCCCGGCGGAGCACAGACGATGTGCCGATCATCGACTGGGAGCTGACGAACGGCGCCAACCTAGGAACGCGACGCCCCGATGCGCCTCCGTGGGGTCCACACCGCAGGCCCCGGAGGGTGGGAGCATATTGGGAGCAGCAGGGCGCTCCCAACGGCTCTGAACCGCATCCAACCGCGCTGACCTGCTCGTTACCGCCCCGCCGCGACCTGCGGTTTCTGGAAACGTGCAGGTCACGGCCTCGCCGTTATTTCGTTGACACGGAAGAGGTCACTGGTTCAAACCCAGTATCGCCCACCAAAGTTTCCGCAGGTCATGGGCTTGTTACCGATGTTGAGGTAACGGCCCATTTTCCTATTGCCGCTTACATTGGGAGCAAAATGGGAGCAGAGATCATCTAGCTCTCTGACATGCTTCCGCAGGCCAGCCTGGCTGTAGGTCAGGCTGCGCGGAGGTGGCGTCGTTGGGCGCCGGGCGGCTGGGTGGACAGCCACCGCTGCTGGAGTACCTCGCGGATCCGTTGCTGCATGGCCGGGGTGACGTGGCTGTAGATGCCGCGCACGCCGGCGAGGCGGTGGCCCAGACGCTTGGCTTGAGCGCCCTCGGGGATGTCGTCCTCGATGAGCCACGTCTTGTGGGTATGCCTGCGTCGAGGTCGCCCGGCATGAACGGCTGATGGCCAAGAGCGGTTCCCGCCTCGATCTCGATCACTACCTGGAAGCCCTGGTCCGCACACCGGGTGCGCTGCCAGGGGCGACCGCGCTGGACCAGGCTCGCGCCGCCGGCAAGTTCACCCCAGTCCACGACGCCTGGTGGGAAGCGGCCCGCAAGGCCCACGGCGACGCCGAAGGCACCCGCGCCCTGATCCAGGTTCTGCTGCTGCACCGGCACATGCGCCGCGAACATATCGTCGCCGGCCTGGCCCGGGCAGTGCTCAGCGGCGCCCTGACCGCCGATGCCGTCGCGCTGGAGGCTCGTAAGTGCGCCGAGACCGACGACCAGCCCACCCACGAACACCGCCCGGCGCCGACGGACACGACCGTGGTGTCGCTGACCGAACGTCGACTGGCGCACCTGCCGCCGGACACTCGTTCGCTGCCGTCGGTCGCCGCCTACGATCAGCTGCTGCGTCGCCGCCCGCCCACCGCAGAAGGGCCTATTGCGGCAGCCCGTTGAAGCGCAGGAGGCGTACCTCGGCGAGGTTGGTGTTGCCGCCGCGCTCGTCCAGGATCCGCACCATCGGCGCAGATGCGTGCCGCGGCAGGGTGAACAGGTCCCACTGCAGATCGCTGGTGACACCGCTGATCGTCACCAACGTGCGCCAGGTCGCGCCGCCGTCGGTCGAGCCCGCACGGTTGTGCCGTTGGCCCGCGAGGCGTAGCTCGCGCGCGTCCTACACCGCGTCGAGAACCCGACCTACCGAGGACGAAACGCTCACTGACTGTCGCCCGAGTGCACACGCTCGGCTCACGTTCGCGATATGCAGTCGGGCGGACGTGACCCTTCAGTCCTCTGGTTCCGGCGGGGCGGAGCGCTGCTGACTGGCACGGAGCATGGCTTTGTAGAGGGCGCGGGGCTCGGGCGGGTCGGGTAGGGGGCCGCGGGCTGGGGCCTGGAAGGACTGGAGCATCAGGGCGACGACGCGTTTCCAGGCGTGGGGGGCGGCGTCGCCGGTGGCGTTGACGACGCCGGCGGTGACCATGTGCATCAGCACCAGGTCCTCGGGGGAGAAGTCCTCACGCAGCCGTCCTGCGGCCTTGGCGCGGCCGATGAGCTGGACAACGGCCTCGTACGCCTGGTTTCGGCGCTCCTCCAGAGCCTTGGCCGTGGGGAAGGTCATGGTCAGCACGTCGGCGAAGCCGTGGTCGGCGGCCTGCATCGCGCAGACGGTTTCGATGAACCCCGCGAGACTGTGCCAGGGATCGGGGTCGTCGAGCGCCACGCCGACCGCCTCGACGTAGGCGTCCATACGGTCGGCGAAGACCGCGGCGACCAGTTCCTCCTTTGTCGGGAACCGGCGGAACAGGGTGGCGATGCCCACTCCCGCCTCGCGGGCTACGGACGCCATGGAGGCATTCAGGCCGTCACGCCTGAACACCGTGCGCGCGGCGGCGACGATCCGCGCGCGGTTGCGCTCGGCGTCGCTGCGCAGAGGCTGCGCGGCCGGGTCATCGCTGGCGTGGGCGCCGAGGTTCATGCACTCAGCCTACCGAATCGGATTGCCCTATCCACTTGTGTGTTATCGTGGGCTCCGCGAAACCGGATAGGGCTTTCCGGATCGCGAATCGGATAGCCCTCTCCGGATCGATACCGATGTCAAGGAGTTGATGATCATGCGCGCTGTGACATTGGCACAGGTACCCGGCAGCCCTGAGGTGACCGAGGCGGAGGTGCCCCGCCCGGAGGCCGGTGAGGTGCTGGTGAAGGTGGCCGCGTCCTCGGTGAACGGCTTCGACCTGGGCACGGTGGCCGGATACCTGCAGGGCATGATGGAGCACCGCTTCCCGCTGATCCCCGGCAAGGACTTCGCCGGCACCGTCGAGGCGGTCGGTGCGGATGTCGAGGGTTTCACGGTCGGCGACGCCGTGTTCGGCGTGGTCACCAAGGCGCACCTGGGCACCGGTTCGATGGCGCAGTACGTCGCCGTTCCCGCTGCCATCGGCATCGCCCACCGGCCCGACGGGGTCTCCGTGCGTGACGCCGGCGCGCTCGGGCTGGCGGGCACCGCCGCCTTCGACGGTCTCGCCCTGCTCGGCCCGCTGGAGGGCGCGACGGTGCTGATCTCCGGTGCTACCGGCGGCGTGGGCGCCTTCGCCGTGCAGCTGGCCGCGGCCCGGGGCGCGCGGGTGATCGCCACGGCCAAGTCGAGTTCAGAGAGCGGCTTCGTCTCGGCGCTGACCGACGCTGAGGTGACCGTCATCGACTACACCCAGGACGTGACCGCGCAGGTCCGGGCGATCGCCCCCGACGGCGTGGACGCGGTGCTGCACCTCGCCGGGGACCTGGCCGAGCTCACCGCGCTCACCCGCGACGGCGGCGCCGTCGCCTCCGCCCTCACCGTCCCCGAGGCCTCGCAGGACCGCAAGCTGCAGACCGCCATGATCCGGTCCAACCCGACCGCCGGCACCCTGTCCACCCTTGCCGGGCAGGTCGCCTCCGGCGCCCTCAAGGTGCCGGTGAACTCCGAGTTCGACCTGGAGCGTGCCCCCGAGGCGTTCGCCGCGTTCGGCGCCGGCACCGTCGGCAAGATCGCCATCACCGTCGCCTGACCCGTCCGTACCCCAGACGCCTCCCCCGAAAGGACTTCACCATGCCCAGCATCGCCATCGTCGGAGCCGGCCCCGGCATGGGCGTCGCCATCGCCCGCACCTTCGGCTCGCGCGGCTACAACGTCGCTCTCATCGCCCGCAACCGCGCCAAGCTCGACGACCTGGTCGGCCGGCTCACCGCCGAGGGCATCACCGCCGCCGCGTTCCCGGCGGACGTACTCGACCACGACGCCCTGACCCAAGCCCTTAAGAACGCCGCCAACCGCTTCGGCGGCATCGACGTCCTCGAGCACTCCCCCGCACCGAGCATCGACTCCATGACCCTCACCGCCCCGTCCCAGACCAGCCCGTCCGACGTCCAGGGATGGATCGACTTCCTGCTCGGCAGCGCCATCACCGCCACCCAGGCCGTCCTGCCCGCGATGCGTGAGGCTGGCACGGGCACCCTGCTGTTCACCAACGGTTCCGGCTCGGTCGACCCCATCCCGATGCTCGGCAACGTCAACCCCGCCCAGGCGGCACTGCGCAACTGGGCGCTCAACCTGCACAAAGAGCTGGCCGGCACCGGAATCCAGGCCGCGCACGTCGCCATCGGCGTGTGGATCGGCGCAGGCGGCCCTCCCGAAATCCCGACCGCCGAGGCCGAGGAGATCGCCCCTCTCTACTGGGACCTGCACACCCAACGCGACGAAGCCGAGCGCGTCTTCACCGCCTGACGCCGACCCGGCTCTCCGCCGTTGCATCCTGATCCGCTCGATCCACCTGCACCCGGCAGACGAGCGGGATCCTGACGAAAAGAGGCATAGCCGTGGAGACACTGCAGGTCGTCATGCCACGCTCGGGCGAGCCGGACGTGCTGGAGCTTCGGCGGCGGCAGGTGCGGCCACCCGGTCCGGGCCAAGCGCTGGTCCGTGTCGAGGCCACCGGGGTGGTCTCCGCCGAGGTGCAGATGCTCCGCGGGCGCTACTTCGCCCAGCCGAAGTTTCCGTTCGTGCCCGGCTACGACCTGGTCGGCACGGTGGAGGCGGCCGGACCGGACACCCCGGTGCCGGTGGGCCAGCGGGTCGCGGCCATGACCCGTACCGGCGCATGGACCGAGCGGATCGTCCTACCGACGGCCCACCTCGTGCCGGTCCCCGACGAGCTGGATGCCGCCGAGGTCGTCGCCCTCATCACCAACGGCGTCGCCGCGTACCAGATGGTGCACCGCGTCGCGAAAGTGACGGCCGGCCAAACAGTGCTCGTGCACGGCGCGGCCGGCGGCGTCGGCACGCTGCTGGTCCAGCTCGCGCGGCGCGCCGGCGCCCAGGTCATCGGCACCGCCTCGCCAGGCAAACACCACCGGCTCCGCGAGCTCGGCGCGATCCCGCTCGACTACCGGCAGCCGCACCTCGCCGACCGGGTACGCCAGATCGCCCCCGACGGCGTGGCCGCGGTCTTCGACCACGGTACCGGTCCCGGCCTGCACGAGTCTTGGCGGTCACTGGCCCGCGGCGGCCGGCTGGTCGCCTACGGCACCACATCGAGCCTGGACGACACGGGTTGGCGGTTCACACCGCTGTTGTCCACGGTCGGCAAGCTGCTGTGGTGGTCGCTGCGACCCGGCGGACGGCGCTGGACGTTCTACGGCCTCAGCCAGAACAAGAACTTCGACACCGACCTCGCCACCCTCCTCGAACTACTCCGCTCCGGTGAACTACGACCCGAAGTGGCGGCGCGGCTGCCACTGTCCGAGGCCGCCAAGGCGCTTCAGATGCTCGTCGACCGCACCGTCGTGGGCAAGATCATCCTTCTTCCGTAGACCGGCCAAGAACGAACGAGCGCCGGCCCGCTGTCACCTGGCTGCCGCCTGCATCCCGTTCGCGGTCGACCACCAGTGCGGCTTCTGGGCGGGCCGCGAAGGTGACGGCCACCGATGAGTTCGGCCGGCGACTAGCAACTACCCAGCATGCGCGAAGCGGACTATCCGCTTTCGGTACGAGATGGAAGGAACCGTGACATGGATAGGCGAACAGTGTTGGCGGGTGCGGCGGCGATCGGCGCGTCCGCGTTGACCGCTGGTGTGGTGCCGGGCGGTCCGGTGGCGCAGGCGTCGGCCGGCACCAGCGGGTCGTGGCGGGCTGGACTCGCGCGGCTGCACGAGGCGATGGCGGCCCGCGTCGCGCGGCGCGAGCTGCCCGGCATCGTCTACCTCGTCGCCCACCGCGGCCTGCTACACGTCAACACGATCGGCACCTTGACGCTGGATGGCCACGAGCCGATGCGACGGAGCACGCCGTTCCGGATGGTCTCGATGACCAAGCCGATCATCGCGGTAGCCACGATGATGCTGGTCGAGGAGGGCCGGCTGGCACTGGACGAGCCGGTCGACCGGCTGCTGCCCGAGCTGGCCAACCGGCGGGGGCTCACCCCGACCGACGGACCGCTCGCCCCA
>Ga0081539_10000365_pt1 | contig 99063 bp, 100 predicted proteins | sample TabmetS4T2R2_FD_71023 | JGI IMG/M metagenome (GOLD analysis project Ga0081539, IMG submission 71023) | Tabebuia heterophylla rhizosphere microbial communities from the University of Puerto Rico - S4T2R2 | ecosystem: Host-associated > Plants > Roots > Rhizosphere ... | reverse complement strand
GGACGAGATCCAGCCTTGCCGGCGACAGCGCGAGCACCGCCTCGACCTCGTTGGCGGTATACCCGCGCTCACGGAAGTAGCCGCGCACGCGCTCGTAGATGAAAGCCTGCAGTTCCGCACGCGCAGCGGGCTTCGCCGCCGCAAACGGCGCCAAGGCCGCCGCGAGCATTTCCTCGAGCGACAGAGCGAGCGAGCGTTCCACGACGATGCGAATGAGGCCGAGCGCCGCACGGCGCAGCCCGAAGGGGTCGCGCTCGCCGGTCGGCGTCTGGCCGATGGCGAAGAAGCCCGCGAGCGCCTCGAGCTTGTCGGCGAGCGCCACCGCCGCCGCCACCGCATGCTCGGGCAGCCGGTCGCCGGCGAAGCGCGGCAGGTAGTGCTCGCCGACGGCATCGGCGACTTCCGGCCGCTCGCCGTCGTGCAGCGCGTAATAGCGGCCCATGGTTCCTTGCAGCTCGGGGAACTCGCCCACCATGCCGGTGAGGAGATCGGCTTTCGCAAGGAGCGCCGCGCGCTCGGCGAGTGCCCCATCGGCGCCGAGGCGCTCGGCAATGCCGCGCGAGAGCGGCCGCAAGCGCTCCACGCGCTCGAGCAGGCTGCCGAGCTTGCCGTGGTACACCACCTTGGCGAGCTGCGGCACGCGCGCCTCGAGCCGCGTCTTTCGATCCTGGTTGTAGAAGAAGCGCGCATCCTCGAGGCGCGGCCGCACCACGCGCTCGTTGCCGGCGATGATATGCCGCGGGTCCGGCGCCACCATGTTCGACACGATGAGGAAGCGCGGCATCAGCCGCGCCTCGCCATCGAACAGCGGAAAGTATTTCTGATTCTGCCGCATGGTCAGGATCAGGCACTCCGCCGGCACTTCGAGGAATGCGGCGTCGAAGCCGCCGGCATAGATCTGCGGAAACTCGACCAGCGCTGTCACCTCATCGAGGAGATCGGCATAGCCGCCGAGACTCGCTTTCTCGGCGAGCGCCGCGCTCTTCAGCTGCCGGTCGATTTCAGCGCGCCGGGCGGCGAAGCAGGCAATCACCTTGCCCTCGGTTTGCAGCCGCGCCTCGTAATCCTCCGCACGCTGCAAGCTGAGCGAGCGCTCGCCGAGAAAGCGATGACCGGCCGTCGTGCGTCCCGCGTCGAGGCCGAGCACACGGCCGGGAACCACACGCTCGCCGTGCAACATCACGAGCCCGTGCACCGGCCGCACGAATTGCGCATCGCCCGCGCCCCAGCGCATGAGCTTCGGGATGGGCAGCGCCTTCAGCGCCTCGTCGACATCACCGGCCAGCAGCTGATCGAGCACCGCGCCTTTCGCCCTGACCCGTGCAACGACCACCGGTCCCTTTGGCGTCTCACGTTGCGCCAGATCCGCCACCGCGACGCCGTGCTTGCGCGCGAAGCCGGCGATCGCCTGCGCGGGGGCGCTCGCCGAGGGCCCGGCCACTTCGCTTTCGCGTCCCGGCGCGCTCGCGGCCACGGCCCCGATGGAGAAGGCGAGACGGCGCGGCGTCGCGTATACGGCGAGCGCCGCCCGCGATTCGGCGAGGCCCGCTTTGGCGAGCGCGGCCAGCACGTGTTCGGCGAACGCCTCGGAAAGCGCGCGCAGCGACTTTGGCGGCAGCTCCTCGGTGAGGAGCTCGACGAGGAGCGCGTTGGTCATGTGACCGCTTGTGCGTCGTTCCCGCCTCGTCCTAGCGGAAAGCCCAATCGCTCGCGTGACTCGTAGTACGCCTTGGCCACACCGCTGGCGAGGGCTCGTACCCGCCCGATGTAGGCCTGGCGCTCGGTTACCGAAATCGCGCCGCGCGCGTCGAGCAGGTTGAAGGTATGGGAGCCCTTCATCACCATCTCGTACGCCGGCAGGACGCACTGCGCTTCAGTCAGCCGCTTCGCCTCGGCCTCGTAATCATTGAAATGGCGAAAGAGCATCTCGACGTTGGCCAGCTCGAAGTTGTAGCGTGACTGCTCAACCTCGTTCTGGTGATAGACGTCGCGATAAGTAATGCTCGTCGTCCACACGAGGTCGAACACGTTCTCCTTGTCCTGCAGGTACATCGCGAGGCGCTCGAGCCCGTAGGTGATCTCACCAAGGACCGGTTTGCAATCGAGGCCGCCGACCTGCTGAAAGTAAGTGAACTGGGTGACCTCCATGCCGTCGAGCCAGACTTCCCAGCCGAGGCCCCAGGCGCCGAGCGTGGGCGACTCCCAGTCGTCCTCGACAAAGCGGATGTCGTGTTCGCGCGGCTCGATGCCGAGCGCGACGAGCGATTGCAGGTAGCGCTCCTGGATGTCGGCGGGCGAGGGCTTGAGCACCACTTGATATTGGTAGTAGTGCTGCAGCCGATTCGGGTTTTCGCCGTAGCGCCCGTCCTTCGGGCGGCGCGACGGCTGAACGTACGCTGCATTCCACGGCTCCGGGCCGATGGCGCGCAGGAACGTGGCGGTGTGGAAGGTGCCGGCGCCGACTTCCATGTCGTAGGGCTGCAGCAGCACGCAGCCTTGGCGATCCCAGAAATCGTTGAGCCGCAGGATGAGTTGCTGGAAGCTGAGCATCGAGGCCGGTGGATTCTAGCGGCTCGCTTTGCGCCGGGCGATCAGCGCGGCGGCCACCAGCACGCCGAGCGAGGCGAGCACGATGGGCCAGTCGCGCAGCCGCACATATGGCGTCGCGCCGGTATAGCCTTGCGCGCTCGTCTCAAGCCGCCCTTCGGTGAATTGCGCGAGGCGCGCGAGGACCTCGCCATCGCGGTCGATCACGGCCGTGATCCCGGTATTGGTCGCCGCGAGGTGCATGCGCGCCGTTTCGATCGCGCGCAGGCGCGCGATCTGCAGATGCTGTGCCGGCGCGAGCGAGTCGCCGAACCAGGCGACATTGGAAACGTTGACGAGCAGCGTTGCCTGTGGCAGCTGCGCCGCGATCTCGTCGCCGAAGGCGTCTTCGTAGCAGACGTTGACCGCCACCTCCTCGCCGGCGACGGCAAGCGGTTGCTGGCCACGCGTGCCGCGCGAGAAATCCGACATGGGAATGTTGACGAGTCGCAGCGTCCAGGCGAAGCCGGGAGGCACGAACTCACCGTACGGCACGAGATGCACCTTGTGATAGACCTGGATCGGCGAGACGCCGAGGCTGATCACGCTGTTGAAGAATTCGGCGCCGCTGCGCCTTGTCGGGACGCCGAGCAGCAGGTCGCCGCCATTTCGTTGTGCGAGCGCATCGAGCCGGCGCAAATAGCCGCGGTCGACCTGGTCGAGAAAGCGCGGCACGGCGGTCTCGGGGAAAATGATGAGCCGGGCGCGCGCGTCCTCGGCGAGGCGGGCGTAGGTCTCGAGCGTACGCTCGTAACGCGCGGGATCGAACTTCAACGACTGCTCGATATTCCCCTGCAGCAACGCGACCGTGAGTGGCGCAGCGCGCGCCACACTCCATTCCACATGGCGCAGCGCTTCGCCGCCCGCCACGACGACAACCAGCGCGGCGAGCCAATGCACGCGGCGCGGCGCGCGCGTCGCAACGAGCGCGAGCATGCCGGCGAGCGCCAGCGTGAGAAAGGAAAGGGCGAAAACGCCGCCGAGCGGCGCGTAGCCCTGCACCGGCCAGCCGACGGCGGCATAGCCGAGCGAGAGCCAGGGAAAGCCCGTGAGTATCCAAGAGCGCAGCCACTCGAAGAGCGTCCAAGCGGCCGGAATGACGAGGCACGCACGTACGGCTGCATCCGTCGGCAGGCGCGCCTGCAGCCAGCCAGCGGCTGCCGGAAAGAGCGCGAGAAAGGCGCAGAAGATGAGCGTCGCGGCCGCCGCTAGCACGGGTGGCATGCCGCCGAAGGTGTGCAGGCTGACATACACCCAGGAGACGCCGGCGCCGAAGAGTCCCAGCCCGAAGGCGAAGCCGAGCCGCGCGCAATCGCGCGGCGCCCGCGAGCTCCACGCATGAGCGAGCCAGGAGAAGGTAAGGAGGGCGACCGGGTAGAAGCCGAACGGCGCAAACGCCGACACGGTCGCCGCGCCCGCGACGAAGGCGATAAATGGGGACGGACCCCATTTACCGAAAATAGGGACAGTCCCTATTTATCGCCCTTCGGCTTGTCGACGAGCAGCGTGTAGACGCGCCGGCTGTCGGCGCGCAGCACCTGGAAGCGCAGGCCCTCGATCGTGACCGTCTCGCCGCGCTTGGGCAGGCGGCCAAGATGCGCGATCACCAGGCCCGCCACCGTATCGGCGGCCTCGTCGGAGAAGCGCGTGCCGAAGGCGGCGTTGAAGTCCGCGATCTGAGTAAGCGCCTTGACGCGAAAGCGCCCGCCCGGCTCGGGAATGATGTTGTCGGAGGCCTCGTCGAAGTCGTACTCGTCCTCGATTTCGCCGACGATCTGCTCGAGCACGTCCTCGATCGTGACGAGGCCCGAGACGCCGCCGTATTCGTCCACCACGATCGCCATGTGATTGCGGCTCGCGCGGAACTCGCGCAAGAGCACGTTGAGGCGCTTCGCCTCGGGCACGAACACGGCCGGGCGCAGCATCTCGCGCACATTGAATTCCTCTTCGCCGGCGTAGTGGCGCAGCAGGTCCTTGGCGAGCAGGATGCCGATTACGTCGTCGCGATTCTGGTCGATCACCGGAAAGCGCGAATGCGCCGTGGCGATGATGCGCGGGATGAAGCTCTCGACCGGCTCGTTGATGTCGATGAAGTCGACCTGCGCCCGCGGGATCATGATGTCGCGCACCTGCATCTCGGAGACGTTCAGCGCCCCCTCGATGATCGAGAGCGCGTCGGCATCGAGGAGATTGCGCGAATACGCGGAGCGCAGGAGATGCACCAGCTGCTCGCGATCGCTCGGCTCGCGCATGAGGAGCGCCGAGAGGCGCTCGAGCAGGCTGGGGCGCGCGGGATCGTTCATGCCGGGCGCTTTCATTCTACCGTGTAGGGATCGCCGAACCCCAGGCGCCCGAGGACGCGCACTTCGGCCGCTTCCATGCGCTTCGCGCTGGCCTTGTCATCGTGCTCGTAGCCGCGCACGTGCAACGCGCCGTGCACCACGAGATGCGCGTAATGCGCGCGTACGCTTTTCCGCTGCTCTCGCGCCTCGCGCGCGATCACCGGATGGCAGAGCACGATGTCGCCGGTCCGACCGTAGGTAAAACTCAGCACGTTGGTCGCGTACCCTCGGCGCCGGAAGCGATGGTTGAGCGCTTGGGCTTCTCGCACGCCGACCACACGTATGGTGAGCGTGATGTCGGAGGCCGCCGCGCGCGCCCAGCGTCGCAGCGCCTGCGGCGAGGGCACGCCCGAGCGCGCGATCGCGTACTGCACGGTGACGTTATTCCTGCGACGCGTTGGCGTCGTAGGCATCGATGATGCGCGCGACGAGGGGGTGGCGCACCACGTCCTGGGCGCCGAATTCGGTAAAGGCGATGCCACGCACGCCGGCGAGGATGCGCCGTGCCTCGATCAAACCGCTTTTCTGGCCGCGCGCGAGATCGATCTGCGTGATATCGCCGTTGACCACCGCTTTGGCGCCGAAGCCGATGCGCGTGAGGAACATCTTCATCTGCTCGGGCGTGGTGTTCTGCGCCTCATCGAGGATGATGAAGGCGTGGTTAAGCGTGCGGCCGCGCATGTAGGCGAGCGGCGCGAGCTCGATCGTGCCGCGCTCGAGGAGCTTGCCTGTCTTCTCGAAGCCCATCAGGTCAAAGAGCGCGTCGTAAAGCGGCCGCAGATAAGGATCGACCTTCTGCGCGAGGTCGCCGGGCAGAAAGCCGAGGCGCTCGCCCGCCTCGACCGCCGGCCGCGCGAGCACGATACGCTTCACCTTGTCGCGCTCGAGCGCATCGACCGCGCACGCGACCGCGAGATAGGTCTTGCCCGTGCCAGCCGGGCCGATGCCGAGGGTAAGGTCGTGCGCGAGGATGTTCTCGATGTACTGCACCTGGTGCGGCGTGCGGCCGTGCAGGTCGGTGCGGCGCGTAAGGAGCTGCGGCGCGCCGTCGTCCGGCGGGGCGGCGCGGCTTCCCTGCAAGAGCTCAGTGAGGCCGAGCTGCACATCGTCGAGTGTCAGCTCGCCCGAGGCGCGGTCGTAGAAGTGCTCGAGAGCATGCGCGGCGCGCTCGGCCTGTTCGCCGCGCACGGTGAACTTGGCGCCGCGGCGCGCGATCGTCACGTCGAGCGCCGACTCGATCTGGCGCAGGTTCTCATCGAGCGCGCCGCAGAGCCGCGCCAGACGCTGGTTGTCCACCGGGTCGAGGCGCACCTCGACGGGCTTCGCCCTCATCGCGCGAGTTCGCCTCGCAGCGTGTGAGCGCGGCACCCCGTGATGCGCACATCGGCGAACTGGTCGACGAGCTCCGCGGCAGCGGCGAAATTGACGATGCGATTGGTGCCCGTCCGGCCGGCGAGCTCGCCGGCCGCGCGGCGCGAGCGGCCTTCGACGAGGACGCGCTCGACCGAGCCGATCATGCGCTCGGCAAAGGCGCTCGCCTGCGCCTGGATCTGTGCCTGCAGGCGCTGCAGCCGCGTGAGCTTTTCAGCCGCGGGCAGGGCATCGGCGAGTTCGGCCGCGGGCGTGCCGGGCCGCGGGCTGTAGACGAAGCAGTAGGCCTCATCAAAGTCCATATCGCGCGCGAGCTTCAGCGTCGCTTCGAAATCGGCGTCTGTCTCGCCCGGGAAGCCGACGATGAAATCGCTCGTGACGCTAATTCCCGGGTTTGCCGCGCGCAGCCGCCGGATGATCGACCGATATTCAAGCGCGGTATAGCCGCGCTTCATCGCCGCGAGCACGCGGTCCGAGCCCGATTGCACCGGCAGGTGGACATGCGGCGCCAGCTTCGCGAGCCCCGCGTGCGCATCGACCAGGCGCTGCGTGAACTCGCGCGGATGGGAGGTCGTATACCGGACGCGCTCGATGCCGTCGATTTCGCTGACGAAGGCGAGGAGCTCGGCGAAATCGGCGGCGTCGCCGCCAATGGTTCCACGCCACGCATTGACATTCTGGCCGAGCAGCGTCACTTCCTTCACGCCCTGGCGCGCGAGCGCCGCGATCTCGGCGATGACGTCGGCGAAGGGGCGCGACACTTCCTCGCCGCGCGTGTAGGGCACAACGCAGAAGCTGCAGTACTTGCTGCAGCCCTCCATGATAGAAACGTAGGCGCGGGCGCCCGCCTTTCCCCCTGTTTCGCGCGGCGCGGGCAGGCTGTCGAACTTCTCGATCAGGGGAAAGCTGATATCGACCTGCGGCTCGCCGCTCGTGCGCCGGCGATCGAGGAGCTCCGGCAGCCGGTGCAGCGTCTGCGGCCCGAACACCACATCGACGAAAGGCGCGCGCTCGACGATCGCCGCGCCTTCCTGACTCGCAACGCAGCCGCCGACGGCGATCATCAGGCGGGGATTGGCATGCTTCAGGTGGCGCACGCGGCCGAGGTCGGCGAAGACCTTCTCCTGCGCCTTCTCGCGCACCGAGCAGGTGTTGAACACGATGAGGTCAGCCTCTTCGGGCTGCTCGGTGCGCTCAGTGCCGTGCGCGGTGCGCATGACGTCGGCGATCTTCTCCGAGTCGTACTCGTTCATCTGGCAGCCGAACGTGCGCAGGTACAGCTTGCTCATATCAGCGCGCGGCTTCTTGCGTCGTCAGGATCCAGACCTGGCTCACGGCGCCATTGGCGTCGCGGCGATACTTGACGATGGCGCCGGGCGCCACGGCGCCGGGCAGGATGATGCGGTTCGCCTCGTCGCGGATCTGCGCGCCCGGCGCGAGCGTTTCGCGCTTGCCGTCCAGCTCGATGACGTTCTCCTGCACATGGCGCAATTCGCCGCGCTCGGCATCGGCGGGGATGGTGCGCAGCTGCGCTGCCGCCGTGCCAGCGACGAAGACGGCGATGAGCGCGAGGGCTCTCATGCAATTGGTGGCGTGGAAGGGAAATGGTGGCGAATCAGGGACTCGAACCCCGGACACACGGATTATGATTCCGCTGCTCTAACCAGCTGAGCTAATTCGCCACGTCAAGGGTCGGCATTATAAACCGGCGCGAGTTCGATCTTATCGTCGTGGGCGCCGGTCCGGTCGGCGCGAGCCTCGCGCGCGCGCTACGCGACGTGACGGTGGCACTGGTCGGCGCACCACCCTCGTCCGACACGCCCGAAGGGTTCGACCCGCGGGTCTATGCGCTCAGTCCCGGCAACGTCGATTTCCTGCGCCGGCTGGGCGTTTGGGACGCGTTGCCCGCGGAACGGCTCGCGCCGGTGCACGCGATGCGCGTATACGGCGACGACGCGCGTTCCTCGCTCGAGTTCAGTGCGTACGAAGCGGGCGTCTCAGAGCTCGCCTGGATCGTGGAAGACACGGCGCTGCAGCGCGCTCTCTCAACCGATGTGCGTCCGGTCCAGTGCGAACGGCTGCAAATGGACGAGCGCGTCGCGCGTCTTGTCCTTGCTGACGGCGATGCGATGGAGGCGCGCCTCGTGGTCGGTGCCGACGGCGCAAGCTCATTCGTGCGGCGCGCGGCGGGCATTGCCGCGGCGGAGCGCGATTATGGCCAAAGCGCTCTCGTCGCCAATTTCCGCTGCGAAAAACCACATCGCAATACCGCTTATCAATGGTTCCAGGGTGGCGCAGTGCTCGCGCTTCTGCCGCTACCGGGCGAACACGTGTCGATGGTCTGGTCATTGCCGACGCAGGATGCCGAGCGCATACGAGCGCTGAAGGCGCAGGCGCTTGCGGATGAGGTAGCGCAGGCGTCCACGCGAGCGCTCGGCGCCTTGGCGCTCGCCTCCGAAGTGCGCAGCTTTGCGCTGCGGCGGCTGCGTGCCGGCCGCCTCGTAGCACCGCGCGTCGCGCTCGTCGGTGACGCCGGCCACGTCATCCATCCGCTCGCCGGGCAAGGGTTGAACCTCGGCCTGCAGGATGCACGGGCGCTCGCGCAGGTGATCAACGAGCGCGAACCGGGCCGCGACGCGGGCGATGAGCGGCTTCTCGGGCGCTATGAGCGGCAACGCGCCGAGCCTATACTCGCCATGGATGCGGTGGTCTCGGGTCTCTTTGCCCTCTATGGCGCCAAAAGCGGCTGGATCGGGCGCCTTCGCAACGCCGGATTGAACCTCACCGACCGGCTGCCGGTCCTAAAAAACATTCTCATGCGACAGGCGATGAGCTGACATGAAGCGCGCGATAACCGTAGGCGCCGCAATGGCGCTGCTGCAGGTCATGACCAGCGCGCTCGCGGACGAAGCGCAGATCCGCAAGGTGATGGAAGAGAAGCTCGGCGGCGTCAAGATCGAGGGCGTACAGCCCGCTCCGCTCGGCTTGTACGAAGTCCGCTTTCGCTCTTCGAGCGGCGGCATGCGCGTCGTCTATACGGACGCAAACGCCACGCACATCTTCGTCGGCAAAATCTACGACACGCAGAACGACCGCGACGTGACCGACGAGCGCTTGCGCAAGCTGAACGCCATCAAGTTCGAATCGCTGCCGTTCGACCAGGCGGTGAAGGTGCAGCGCGGCAACGGCAAGCGCGTCATGGCGATGTTCTCCGATCCCTACTGCCCGGCGTGCAAGCAGTTTGAGCAGACGCTGCAGCAGATCGACGACATCACCATCTACGTCTTCATGTTCCCGGTCATTCGACCGGAGCTCGCCGAGCAGTCCAAAGCGGTGTGGTGCTCGCCCGATCGTGCGAAAGCGTGGCTCGACGTGGCGCTTCGCGGGAAGCCGCCCGCGGCGAAGGCCAATTGCGCCAACCCGGTGGAGAAGAACCTCGAGCTCGGCCGCAGCCTCGGCGTCAACAGCACGCCGACGCTCGTGCTTGCGAATGGCGAGCGCATTACCGGCGGCTTGAGCCGCGCCGATCTCACCGAACTGCTCGAGTCGAAGCGCTAATCGACGCGCGGCAGGGGCTCGCCGCGCGGCCAGAGGAGCCACATGCGGCCCGGCTGGCGCATGCGGCCGGCACTGGCGCCCGCATCCGCGCCGGTTCCCCAGAAAAAATCGGCGCGCACGATGCCGCGAATGGCACCGCCGGTGTCGTGCGCGGCCATCAGGCGCTCGAGGGGCGTCTCGGAAAGCGGATAGGTGGTCGCGAGATACACCGGCGCGCCGAGCGGCACGTAGCGCCGGTCGACAGCGAGGCTGTGCTCCGGCACGAGCGGCACGCCGAGGGCGCCGACCGGGCCGCGCGGGTCGGCGGACTCGCGGAAAAACACGTAGCTCGGATTCGCGTTCAGGGCGTCCTGCAGTTTTTGCGGATTCGCCGTCGCCCACGCCTTGATGCCCTGCATCGATGCCTGTTCGAGCGTCAGCTCGCCGCGCTCGACGAGGTAGCGTCCGAGGGAGCGATAGGGGTGGCCGTTCTGATCGGCATACGCGAGGCGCATGCGCTCGCCCGTTTCCAGCTCGAGCTGTCCGGAGCCCTGCACCTGCAGAAAGAAAAGCTCCACCGGATCGGCACCCCAGCCGATCACGGGCGCGCGCAAGGCATCAGGACGCGCGTCGATCTCGGCGCGGCTGTAGTACGGCACGACGCGCCGTCCCTCCAGGCGGCCGCGCAGCCGCACGGTGCGCGTCTCCGGCGCCACGGCAGCGAGATCGATGACCAGCAAATCGTCCGGCACGCCGTAGATTGGAAAGCGGTTGATCTCGCTGCGCGTGCGGCTGCCGCGAACGATCGGCTCGTAGTAGCCGGTGATGATGCCGGTGTCGCCCGTTTCGGAGCTGGTGAGCCCATAGGGGACGAAATACAACTCGAAGAAGCGGCGCGCGCCCGCTTCATCGCCCGGCGCGACGGCAGTGGCGCTCGCGCATGCGTTGATGAGCGCGCCCCCGGCGCGCGGGCAACCGGCCATGAAAGCGCGCAGGCTGGGCTCAAGGCTCGCCGTCTGCCACCCGGGAAGCGCGGCGAACGAGCTTTCGATGTATTGCGCCCGCTCGGGCGCCGGCTTCGCCGGCGGGCAGACCGGGCAGGGTTTTTCAGCGAGCGGGGCGCAGCCGGCGATCAGTAGAATCAGAAGACAAGCGAAGCGCGTCATGTGGATCGTCTACCTGGAAATGCTCGTCGCGCTCGCGATCGCCGCGGCGATCGTCTGGTTCACCTGGCCGCGCAAGCCAAAATGATCAGTGAAGAACGCGCGGCACCGACAGCGTGAACTGCGGGATCGTCGCCTCGAAGCGCGTGCCATCCTCGGCCACCATCTGGTAGGCGCCGCGCATGGTGCCGACCGGCGTCGCGATCGAGGCGCCGCTCGTGTACTCGTAGCTCTCGCCCGGCTGCAGCAGCGGCTGCGCGCCCACCACGCCGAGGCCGCGCACTTCCTGCACGAGACCCTGCGAGTCGGTGATGATCCAGTGACGGCTGATGAGCTGCGCGGCGACGGTGCCTGCGTTGCGGATGGTGATCGTGTACGCGAAGACAAAGCGGCCGTTGGCTTCATCCGATTGCTCGGCGAGGTATTGCGTTTGTGCGCTGACGGCGACGTCGTATTGTTTTTGCCCGGCCACGGGCCCATTGTAAACTCCGCCGCGCATGTCGTATCGCATCGCACCGAGCATCCTGTCGGCCGACTTTGCACGGCTCGCTGAAGAGGTGAAGGCGGTGGCGCGCGCCGGCGCCGATCTCATTCACTTCGACGTGATGGACAACCATTACGTGCCCAACCTCACCGTCGGACCGCTGGTGTGCGCCGCACTTCGCCCGCATGTCGAGCTGCCGCTCGACGTCCACCTGATGGTGAAGCCCGTGGATGCGCTGGTCCCCGATTTCGCCAAAGCGGGCGCCAACATCATCAGCTTTCATCCGGAAGCGAGCGAGCACGTCGACCGCACGATCGGGCTTATCAAGGAGCAGGGGTGCAAGGCGGGCCTGGTGCTCAACCCGGCGACGCCGCTCGCCTATCTCGATCACACGCTCGAGAAGCTCGACCTCGTGCTGCTTATGTCGGTGAACCCTGGGTTTGGCGGCCAGCAATTCATCGCGAGCGTGCTGCCGAAGATCCGCGAGGTACGTAAGCGCATCACCGCGACTGGAAAGCAGATCTGGCTGGAAGTCGATGGCGGCGTGAAGACCGACAACATCGGTGAGATCGCGCGCGCCGGCGCCGATACGTTCGTCGCCGGCTCGGCCATCTTCGGCTCGAAGGACTACGCGGCGACGATTCGGGAGATGCGGTTGCGCCTCGATCAGGCGGGCACGCGCACCCAGAACTGATACATCCGGGCGAAGGCCCCGGGGTTGTCTTCCTCGTAGCGGTCCCAGTTGCGTAGATCGGCGAGGCCCCGGTCCCCGGGGAAGCGCGCCCGATAGCGCGCGGCGGTGATGCCGCTGTCGGGGAACTCGAAGCCGAGGAAGCGCAATCCCAGCCGCTCGATCATCGCCGCGATCTGCGGCAGCCGGAAACGGTGCTCCTGCACATGGAAAAGCAGGTCGCGGCAGCCGCTCAGGCTGTAGAAATCCTCGTTACGCACCACGGCTGCGAGCAGCTCATCGCCCGTGGCCGCGAGCATCGCGGCGCGACAGCGTCGTATGCCGCTCGGCGTTGCTTCGAAGCCGTGGCGGGCGATGAATTCCCGCGCATGCACGATCGCGCGCCGGCCGCGCTCGCTGTAGAGGCCGATGCGCATGAAGCCCCCCGGCTTGACGAGCTTCGCCAGCACCGCCCACCCGGCAAGCGGATCCGCCATGTGATGCAGCACGCCGGATGCTTCAACCAGATCGAAGCGCTCACCGAGTGAGCCGAGCGCGAGGATATCGGCTTGCCGGTAGTCGATGTTCGCGATGGCGAGCTCTCGCGTCTTGCGCATCGCATAGGCGAGGCTCGCCCGGCTGAGATCGACCGCAAGCACCTTGGCAGCGGCGAAGCGCCGCGCCGCGACGATCGCGTTCTGCCCGGTACCGCAACCGGCGACGAGGATGCGTGTCGCGGCCCTATTGACGCCCGCGAGCTCGGCGGCGGGAAACAACTCCTGTACCACCGTCGCGAGCGGCGCGGCGTCGAAATTCGTCTGTGTGCGTAGCCACCGCGGGTAAGGATTCTCCTCGTACTGGGCGCGCACCGCTGCTGACACCGGGTCTGGCGCTTCGCCGAGCGATGCGACGCCCGCGGCGAGCTCGCGCTCTTCCAGGGGCTCAACGATCTGCCGCTGCGCGAGCGAAGCGAGCGGTGTGCTCGCCAGCGCCTGCGCTAAGTGTTCGGCGGCCGGCAGCGTGTGCAGCGGTCGATAAGCCGCATATAAGGCACAGGCGTAGGCATCGGCAGGCTCCAGTCTCAGCGTTGCGAGCCGTTCGCTCTCGGCCGGCGTTTCGTCGAGCACGTACTCGGTGTTGAAGCACTGGTGCGCGATGGCGCTCAGGGTCTCGAGCGGCAGGGAACAATGCTCGAGTGCGCGGCGCCGCGCGACGGCGAGCAGCTCATGTAGTCGTGCGTCCCGGATAACGGCATCGCGCATGAGGCGAGGGAGCAGTGGCTCGCGAAGCACCTCGTCCGGCTGCCGTGACAATGCGAGGCTGGTGATCGGTCGCGCGAGGTCGCCGGGATCCACCGCGGGATGCCCGAGCGCCCGGTCGAGGAGGCTCCGTAGTCGCCGATCGAGCGGTTCGCGGAAGTTGAAGAAGCGGATGACTTCGCCGAACTGGGCCCACAGCGCGTCGAGTTCCGGCGCGAGCTCGAGCGCTCGCACCACGTCGCCCAGTGCCGGTGCGATCGCCGATTGCGCAACGAGCGCCTTGGCGCGCGCCGCGAGTTCGAGCGCCTCGCGCCGGTCGTTCATAGCCGAAGTATCGCGCAATGGCGCGCATGGCCCGGCGTGCTATAGTGGCCGCGCGTGTCCTACCATCAAGCGAATCTCGAGCTTCTCTCCTGGCGTAGCTGGCGCCGCTGGCGCCGCTAAATCCCCTCGCGTCGCCGCGCGGCTCGGCGATGCGCTAAGCAAAGCCGCGAAGCAGTTCCGTCACCTCAAGCAACGGAGAAGTTCGTGACCCAGGTCGAGTTCGACCGGCTTGCCGCCCTTGGCTATACGCGCATCGCACTGACCGCCGAAGCGCGCGCCGATCTTTATACGCCGCTCGCCGTCTACATGAAGCTCGCGGGCGGCCCCTACAGTTATCTCCTCGAATCGGTAGTCGGCGGCGAGCGCTTCGGCCGCTATTCATTCATCGGTCTTTCGTGTGCCGAGCGTATCGAGGCGCGCGGACGGCGCCTGCGTCGGTTGCTGCGCGATGCGCGCGGCGCGGACGTATGCCTGGAAGAGCAGGAAGCCGATCCGTTCGAATATGCGCGCGCCTGGCTGAAGCGCGCGCATACCGCTCCGCTGCCTGCGGCCTTGCGCTTTGGCGGCGGCCTGGTCGGTTACTTCGGCTACGAAGCCGTGCGGCATATCGAGCCGCGGGCGCTCGGCAAGGAAAAGGCCGATCCGCTTGGCACGCCGGACGTGCTGCTCCTCGTCTCCGATGAGCTTGCCGTGGTGGACAACGTGCTCGGCAAGCTCTACCTCGTCGTCTACGCCGATCCGCGCCAGCCGGCGGCGTTCATCAAGGCGAGCGAGCGGCTGGACGAGCTTCGCCATCGCCTGGCGCGCCCACTGCCCGAAGCGGTGGTGCTGGCGCAGCCTGCGGCGGAGCCGCCCTTGCCGGGTCCCATCGAGCGCTCGATCAGCGAGCCGGAATTCCTGCAGGCCGTGCGCCGCGCCAAGGACGACATCATGGCGGGCGAGCTCATGCAGGTGCAGATCTCCCAGCGCGCTTCGCTTCCTTTCCGCGCCAGCGCCTTGTCGCTTTATCGGGCGTTACGCGGGGTGAATCCTTCGCCGTACATGTATTACTTCGATTTCGGCGACCATCACGTGGTGGGCGCATCGCCCGAGATCCTGGTGCGCCTCGCCGGGGAGACGATGACCGTGCGGCCGATCGCCGGCACGCGCCCGCGCGGCGCGAGCGCGGAGGAGGATGCCGCGATCGCCCGCGAGCTCCTCGCCGATCCGAAGGAGCGCGCCGAGCACGTCATGCTGATCGACCTCGGCCGCAACGACGTCGGCCGCGTCGCCGCCCCGGGCAGCGTGCGGGTCACCGAGCAGATGGTGGTCGAGCGCTACTCGCACGTCATGCACATCGTGTCGAATGTCGAGGGCCGCATCGCGGCGGGCCGCGATGCCCTTGACGTGTTGAAGGCGAGTTTCCCGGCCGGCACGGTCACCGGCGCGCCGAAGGTGCGCGCGATGCAGCTCATCGATGAGCTCGAGCCGGTAAAGCGCGGCGTCTACAGCGGCGCGGTCGGCTATCTCGGCTTCAACGGCGACATGGATATGGCGATCGCCATCCGAACCGCGGTGCTGAAGTCCGGCATGCTGCACGTGCAGGCGGCCGCCGGCGTGGTGGCGGATTCCGACCCGCAATCGGAGTGGCAGGAGACGCAACACAAAGCGCGAGCGCTATTGCGTGCCGCTGCGGTGGCCGCGAGCGAGACGAGCTAGGAACGTCCATGGTTCTGATGATCGACAACTACGATTCCTTCACCTACAACCTCGTCCAGTACCTGGCGGAGCTGGGCCAAGAGGTCGCCGTCTACCGTAACGATGAGATTGCCGTGTCGGAGGTTGAAGACCTTGCGCCGCGGGGCATCATCATCTCGCCCGGGCCCAGCCGGTCCGAGCATGCGGGCATATCGCTCGAGCTCATCTCGCGCCTCGCAGGGCGCATTCCGCTCCTCGGCGTGTGCCTGGGCCATCAGGCGATCGGGCAGGCGTTCGGCGGCAAGGTAGTGCACGCGCAACGGGTGATGCACGGCAAGGTCTCGCAGGTGCGCCACGATGGCAAAGGCGTGTTCCATGGCCTGCCTTCGGAATTCCAGGTCACGCGATACCACTCGCTCGCGGTGGAGCGTGCCTCGCTGCCCGCATGCCTGACAATCACGGCTGAAGCCGAGGACGGCGAGATCATGGGCTTGCGCCATTCCCGCCTGCCCATCGAGGGCGTGCAATTCCATCCGGAGGCGCTGCTCACCGAGCACGGGCGCGAGATGCTGCAGAATTTCATACAGGGGGCCACGTCATGAAGCAAATCACCATCGCCGAGGCGATCCAGCGCACCGTCGAGCACCGCGAGGTGTTTCACGACGAGATGCTGCACGTCATGCGTCAAATCATGCGCGGCGAGCTGAGTCCGGCACAGATCGCGGGATTCATCGTCGGCTTGCGCGTCAAGAAGGAGACGATCGGCGAAATTGCTGCGGCGGCGCAGGTCATGCGCGAGCTGGCGACGCCAGTCGAGGTGGCGAACGATCGCCACCTGGTCGACACCTGCGGCACGGGCGGCGACGCGGCGCACACCTTCAATGTTTCCACCTGCGCCGCCTTCGTTGCGGCCGCGGCGGGCGCCAAGGTGGCGAAACACATGGGACGCTCGGTCTCCTCGTCCTCCGGTAGCGCGGAAGTGCTGGAGGCGCTTGGCGCGCAGATCAACCTGTCGCCCGCCGAGACCGGGCAGGCGCTCGAGAAGACCGGCATCGGCTTCATGTTCGCCCCGGCGCATCACGCGGCGATGAAGTACGCCGCGCCGGTACGCAAGGACCTCGGCGTGCGCACGATCTTCAATATCCTCGGGCCGCTCACCAACCCCGCGGGCGCAAAGAACCAGGTGCTGGGCGTGTTCCATCCCGACCTGGTCGGCATCCAGGTGCGCGTACTTCAACGCTTGGGCTCGCGGCACGTGATGACGGTGTTCGGCATCGATGGGCTGGACGAGATCTCCATTTCGGGCGAGACGATGGTCGGCGAGCTCATCAAGGGCGAGATCAACGAGTACAACATCCACCCATCGCAGTTCGGGCTCGAGCTCTATGACCGTCGCGCCATCCAGGTCAACACGGTCGACGAGTCCAAGGCGATGATCGAGGCCGTGCTCGACAACCAGCCGGGGCCCGCGCACAACATCGTGGCGATGAACGCCGGCGCGGCGATCTATGTCGCCGGGCTCAGCGACAGCCTGAAAGCGGGCATCGAGCGCGCGAGCCAGGCGATCAAAAGCGGTGCCGCGAAGCACAAGCTTGAGGACTTCATCGCCTTCACGCGGCACCTGAAGCGGTGAGCGTTCTCGAGCGCATCGTCGCGGCGAAGCGCGCCGAGATCGCCGCCGCACGTGAGCGCGCGCCGCTCGACAGCGTGAAAACGCAAGCGCGCTCGGCGCCGCCGGTGCGCGATTTCGTAGCTGCGCTGCGGGCGAAGCGGCCAGCGGTTATCGCCGAGATCAAGAAGGCAAGCCCGTCGCGCGGTGTGCTGCGCGAGCATTTCGAGCCCGCCGCCATTGCGCGTAGCTACGAGCGCGCGGGCGCCGCTTGCCTGTCGGTGCTGACCGACGAGCCGTTCTTCCAAGGGACGGCGGAGCATCTCGTCGCCGCACGCAGCGCGTGCGCGCTGCCGGTGTTGCGAAAGGATTTCGTCATCGAGCCCTATCAAGTGTTCGAATCGCGGGCGCTGGGTGCCGATTGCATCCTGCTGATCGCGGCCTGCGTGACGGTGGAGGAGATGCTCGAGCTCGAACGCATCGCCACGGCGCTTGGCATGGGGGTGCTCGCGGAGGTTCACGACGCGGAGGAGCTGCGGCGCGCGCTTTTGCTCAAGACACCGCTGATCGGAATCAATAACCGCAATCTGCGCACGTTCGAAACCCGACTGGAGACGACACTCGAGCTGCTTTCGCGCGTGCCGACGGAGCGCATCGTCGTCACGGAGAGCGGCATCCTCGGCAGCGCGGACGTGCAACGCATGCGTGACGCGGGCGTCGAGACCTTCCTCGTAGGAGAAGCGTTCATGCGCTCGAACGATCCGGGCGCGGCTCTACAGGAGCTTTTCGGCCTATAGCGCCCTGCTGCAACGCAGCACCGCTGTTGTGAACTCGCAACGCGCGAGCGTCGTTCCGCATAGAAGCACCCCCGGTTTCTTGGTTGCGCAACCTGCATTCGGCACACTGCCGTGGACTTCTCCACTGAGGGGTTGGCGGGAAGGGCCAATTCGGCACGCACTCGCCTGGTTTAAACCAGAGAGGAGTAAGGCATGCAAAAGAAGTTTCTAACCATGGCAGTGGCCGGAGCCTTGGCCGCGCCGTGCATCGCGCTCGCGCAATCGAGCGTCGAGGTGTACGGCACGATCAACATGGCTTTCGGCAAGTTCAAGTACTCGGAGAGCGCCGCTGGGCAGGCGAGCGTTTCGAAGTGGGACGTGGCGCAAGGTGCCTCGAACTATGGCCTGCGCGGTCGGGAAAGCCTCGGTGGCGGACTCACCGGCTGGTTCCAGCTCGAGCAGAACGCGCCGTTGGAGCGCTCGAACAACATCTCCATCACGCCTGCGTCGCGTAACTCCGCCGTCGGTATCCAGGGCGGCTTCGGTAACGTGTTCCTCGGCCAGTGGACGACCCCCTGGGCGGACCTCGACGCTCTTTGGAGCATCGGCACGGTCGGCTTTTGGGGTCCGGTGACCTCGATCATCGGCCGTCGCGAAACCACGGGCACGGCGCCCAACCCGAACTGCATCAACACGCCGGGACGCACCGGCGGGCCGGCTTGGGGCGCAACGTATCCGGCCGGCGGCCCGCAGCCGACGTGCGACGCGGTTGAAGCCAATGGCGGCGTAGGCCACAGCTTCTGGCGCCGCGCCTCGCAATCGCTCGTCTACCAGTCGCCGGTGTTCGGCGGCGCGCAGGTGAAAGCCCTGTACCAGACGGACGAAGGCAAGGCGACGATTGCCTCGGCCCCGAACGGCGCTGTCGCTGATCCGTCGTTGTGGTCGTTGTCGGCGCAGTGGGCCGGCATGGGCGGCCGTTTCCGCATCGGTGCGGCGTATGACCGGCACAAGGACTTCACGTCCATGGGCAATACCGATACCGGCTGGGCCGTCAAGGGCGGCTGGAACTTCGGCGTGGCCGATGTCGGTCTCGCTTACGAGACCATGAAGTACAAGTGCGGCGACACTGGCAACCTCGCCGGGTCGGGTAACGGGCAGGGGATCAACGGTCTGCCGGCCGGTGGTCCGACCTCGGGTGGCGCGTGCCTCGCGGGCGAAGGCGATGTGAAAGCCAAGCAGTGGGGCGTGGCGCTCGCCGTGCCGGTCGGCCCGGGCTCCATCCGTGCGTCGTACTCGAAGGCGAAGGAGCTTGAGTCGAACGTCAGCCGCGCGGGCACGGGAGCCAAGCAGTACAACATCGGCTACGAGCACCGCTTCTCGAAGCGCACCAACGTGGGCATCGGCTACGCGAAGATCGATAACGACGCCGCCGCCCAGTTCACGTGGACGGGCGCGCCACCTGTGCAGAACGGCTCGAGCAACACGCCGCTCGCCGGGTCGGATCCGAGCACGTTCTTCGTGAGCATCACGCACCGGTTCTAAACGCAGCGGTAGTGTCACAAACGGGCGCCTTCGGGCGCCCTTTTTTTGTTAGGCTCGGCGCAATGGATCGCCTGATCAGCGAATTCGATCGCGCCCTGCGAGCAATCGCGGGCGTAGCCAACGCAGCGCGCGAATCGCCGGCGCGCGACCAGCCGGAAGCGGCGCTCGAGGCCGCGGAGCGCGCACATGCTGCGGCGCTCATGCGCGTCAACCACGTGGGCGAGATATGCGCCCAGGCGCTCTATCAGGGGCAGGCGCTCACGGCGCGCGACGCCCGGAACAGAGCCGCGCTCGAGCAGGCGGCGCGGGAAGAAGAAGACCATCTGGCCTGGAGCGCGCAGCGCATTCGCGAACTGGGCGGCCGCCCGAGTCTTCTCAACCCTCTCTGGTACGCCGGCTCCTTTGCCATCGGCGCGCTCGCCGGGGCGCTCGGCGACCGCTGGAACCTCGCATTTCTCGCGGAAACCGAGCGGCAGGTGGAAGAGCACCTGAACGGGCACCTGGCGCGGCTTCCGGCGAGCGACGAGCGCACGCGCATCCTCGTCGAGGCGATGCGCGATGACGAGGCGAAGCATCGCGCGACCGCGCTTCGCATGGGCGGGGCGGAGTTGCCGGGACCTGCGAAGCTCGCGATGCGCCTTGCGTCGAAGGTGATGACGACGCTCGCGTACCGCGTCTAGTCTTCGATCAGCTCGAAGTCCTTAGTGATCTCGGCGGTCTTGCCGAGCATGATGGAGGCTGAGCAGTACTTCTCGTGCGAAAGGCGGATCGCCTGCTCCACCAGGTTTCGCTTGAGCGCGCGCCCGCGCACGCGAAAGTGCAGATGGATCTTGGTGAAAACCTTTGGATCGCTCGGCGCTCTCTCCGAAGTGACCAGGACCTCACAGCCGCGCACGTCCTGTCCGCTCTTTTTCAGGATCAGCACGACGTCGTAGGCGGTGCAGCCGCCCGTGCCGACGAGCACCATTTCCATCGGCCGCGGCGCGAGATCACGCCCGCCGCCGTCGGGCGCGCCGTCCATCGCCACGACATGCTTGCTCCCGGTTTCGGCGAGGAAGGTCATGCCGTCCCCCGTCCATCGTACGGTGCACTCCATAGGCTCCCTCTAGCGCTCAGCCGCTTGTGCCAAGCAACATGATCGCGTCTTTTTTGTGTAAAATCCGCAGCTTTTCGTAATTCCGCGCATGAAAACCTATTCCGCCAAGACCGGCGAAGTCGAGCAGGGCTGGTTCGTGGTTGACGCCCAGAACAAGGTGCTCGGGCGGCTCGCCGTGCAGATCGCCGCGCGCCTGCGGGGCAAGCACAAGCCCCAGTACACGCCGCACGTCGACACGGGCGACTACATTGTCGTCGTCAATGCCTCGAAGCTGCGCGTCACGGGCCGCAAGGCGGAGCGCAAGACCTACTACCGTCATAGCGGCTATCCCGGCGGTCTCAAGGAGACGAGTTTCGCGAAGCTGCACGCGGCACATCCCGAGCGCGTGCTCGAGAAGGCGGTGAAAGGCATGCTGCCCAAAGGACCGCTCGGCTACGCCATGCTGCGCAAGCTCAAGGTCTATGCCGGCGGCACGCACCCGCACTCGGCGCAGCAGCCCAAGAATCTGGAGATCTGATGGTCGGTGACTACTATTACGGCACGGGCCGGCGTAAAAGCGCCGTCGCGCGCGTGTTCCTCAAGCCGGGCAAGGGCGATTTCGTCGTCAATGGCAAGCCGGTCGATGAATTCTTCGGCCGTGAGACCGGCCGCATGGTGGTGCGCCAGCCGCTCGAGGTGACGAAGAACCTGACGGGCTTCGACATCATGGTGAACGTTTATGGCGGCGGCGAGAGCGGCCAGGCCGGCGCCGTGCGCCACGGCATCGCCCGGGCGCTGATCGAGTACGATGCCGGATTGAAGAGCCAGCTCAGCGCCGCGGGTCTCGTGACGCGCGATGCGCGAGAAGTCGAGCGAAAAAAAGTGGGACTGCACAAGGCCAGGCGGCGCAAGCAGTACTCGAAGCGTTGATCGCACAAAGATGCGAAATCGGAAAGCCGCCTGAATGGCGGCTTTTTCATTTCTGGGTGGCTGGGTTGTTTTTGGGGTAGCGCAATGATCAAGGTGGGCATCGTCGGCGGTACCGGGTACACAGGCGTAGAGCTATTGCGCCTGCTCGCCCAGCACCCCCAGGCGGAGCTGCGCGCCATCACCTCGCGCAAGGAAGCCGGCAGCGCCGTGAGCGCGATGTTCCCCGGCCTGCGACGCCACGTCGACCTGAAATTCACCGAGCCCGGCGCCGAGCGGCTCCGCGGCTGCGATGTGGTGTTCTTCGCCACGCCGAACGGCGTGGCGATGGGCGAGGCCCGCGCCGTGCTCGACGGCGGCGCGCGCGTGATCGACCTGTCGGCTGATTTTCGCATCCGCGACGTCGCCGAGTGGGAGCGCTGGTACAAGACGAAGCACGCCGCGCCCGAGCTCGTGCGCGAGGCGGTGTACGGGCTATGCGAGGTCAACCGCGAGCGCATTCGCGGCGCGCGGCTGGTGGCCAATCCGGGCTGCTATCCGACGGCGGTGCAGCTCGGCTTTCTGCCGCTGGTCGAAGCCGGCGTGGTCGACCTCGATCACCTGATCGCGGACGCGAAATCGGGCGTCAGCGGCGCAGGGCGCAAGGCCGAGCTGCAGCTGAGCTTTGCCGAGGTCTCGGACAACTTCTCGGCCTATAACGTCTCGGGTCATCGCCACTGGCCGGAAATCCGGCAAGGGCTGGCGCAGGCGGCGCGGCGTGAAGTCGGTCTTGTCTTCGTGCCCCACCTCACACCGATCGTGCGCGGCATCCACGCGACGCTCTATGCGCGCATTACGCGCGAGCTCGATTTCCAGGCGCTCTATCAGGAGCGTTACGCGCGCGAGCCGTTCGTCGATGTGCTGCCGGCCGGCAGCCATCCGGATACGCGCTCGGTGCGTGCGGCGAACATGTGCCGCCTCGCGCTCCACCGGCCGCCACAGGCGAGCGGCAAGTCGGACATGCTGGTGGTGCTCTCGGTGATCGACAACCTGGTGAAGGGCGCGGCCGGCCAGGCCGTGCAGAACATGAACCTGATGTTCGGCCTCGCGGAAACAACGGGCCTCGAGCAGCCCGCGGTGGTGCCCTGATGCGCGATATCTCGGGCAGCTTCCGGCGAGTGCGCAAGCGCTTCGGCATTGCCGCGCCGCGCGTCCAGGTGCATTCGCAGCTGCCTTGGTATCTGCGCTGGCTGCTGGTCGGCGTGCTATTGGCCGTGTCCGCCGCCAGCGCCGCGTGGATCTACGATGCGGGCCGGCGTTTTGCCGGCTTCGAGCAGAGCGTGGCACAGACCGAACTCGACGAATTGCGGCGCGATCTCGCGACAGCGCGCGCCGAGCTGGACAAATTGCGCGCCGTGGCGAATGCCGCCGACAGCCGGCTGTCGATCGAGCGCTCGGCGCAGCAGAAGCTCGCGCAGCAGATCAGGACGCTCGAGCAGGACAACACCCGCCTGCGCGAGGATCTCGCCACCTTCGAAAGCATGCTCTCGACCGAGGCGCGCAGCGTCGGCGCGCTTTCCATCTACCGCTTCAAGGTCGAGCCGGATCTGCTGCCAGGCGAGTACCGCTACCAGCTGCTGCTGGTCACCCCCCGGGCGCTGCGCGAGCGTGAATTCAAGGGGCGTCTCGAGCTCATCGTCACCCTGAACGAAGGGGGGCGCAATGCTATGATGAGTTTCCCGGAGCCGGCCGATGCAGGGGCATCGGCGTTCCGGCTGGCGTTCAAGTACTTCCGCCGCGTGGAAGGCACTTTCAGAATCAATCCCAAGGCGAAGGTCGAGAACGTCCAGGCGCGCGTCTACGAGGCGGGTTCCAGCCAGCCGCGCGCGACGCATAACGTGACGCTGTAAGGGAGATAACGATGTTCAACAAACCGACCAAGCCGCAAAACCGTATCGACAGCCTCATTGGGGCGACCACGCGTATCGAAGGCAACGTTGTCTTCAGCGGCGGCTTGCGTGTCGACGGCATGGTGCGCGGGAACGTCTCGGCGCTCACCGACCAGCCCGGCACGCTGGTGGTGTCGGCGGACGCGCGCATCGATGGCGAGGTGCAGGCGGCGCACATCGTGGTCGATGGCACCATCCATGGCCCGGTTCATGCTACGGAGTCACTCGAACTCCAGGCGGGCTCGCGGGTCAAAGGCGATGTGTACTACAAAAGCATCGAAATCCATCAGGGCGCAGTGGTTGAAGGCCGGCTCGTGCATCACGGCGCCGAGGTGAAGAGCGTCGAGCTGAAGCTCGCCTCGGGCGCATAACTAGGAGCACATGATGAATGCAGTTACCGAGATGCCGGCGCCGCTGGTCTTCAGCGACAGCGCGGCAAACAAGGTCAAGCAGCTGATCGAGGAAGAGGGCAACCCGGAGCTCAAGCTCCGCGTCTTCGTCACGGGCGGTGGCTGCTCCGGCTTTCAGTACGGGTTCACGTTCGACGAGGTGAAGAACGAGGATGACGCCGTGATGGAGAAAAACGGCGTCATGCTGCTCATCGATCCGATGAGCTACCAGTATCTGGTGGGCGCCGAGATCGACTACCAGGAAGGCCTGGAAGGCGCCCAGTTCGTGATCAAAAACCCCAACGCGCAGAGCACCTGCGGCTGCGGCTCTTCGTTCTCGGTCTAGCTCCCTAGTCCAGCAACGCCACGGCGCCGTTCGCGAGCAGGTCGAGCCGCCCAACGAGCGGCTCCGCTTGCGCGCGGAATGCGCCGATTTGTGCCGCCGGCAGCGGTAACGCCGCGGGCAGGGCAATCGAGAACGGGTTGCGCGCCTCGCCGCCGATGCGGAATTCGTAGTGCAGGTGCGGACCGGTCGCCCAGCCGGTCTGGCCGACGAAACCGATGGTGTCGTTCTGGGCGATGCGCGCGCCGCGCCGCACCGCGATGCGGCTGAGATGGGCGTACACGGTCGAATACTGGCCGTTGTGACGCAAGACCACCACGTTGCCGTAGCCGCCTTTGAGGCCGGCGTATTCGACCACGGCGTCGCCGACCGCGCGCACGCGCGTGCCCGTCGGCGCGGCATAGTCGATGCCCTTGTGGGCGCGCCAGCCCGTATGGATGGGATGCTTGCGCATGCCGAAGCCCGAGCTCACGCGCGAGAACTCGAGCGGCGCGCGCAGGAAAGCCTTCCTGAGATTACGGCCATCGGGCGCGTAATAACCTGCGCCGAAATGCACCGCCCGGAGCGTGCGCCCCTGGTTCACGAACTCGGCGGCAAGCAGTCGCCCGGCGCGCACCGGCCGGCCGCCGAGGTGATGAAGCTCGTAAACCACGCTGAAGCGATCGCCCTTGCGCAGGTCGCGCAGGAAGTCGATATCGCCGCCGAAGACGTCGGCGAGCTGCATGGCGATGCTGTCCGGGATGCCCGCCGCGTCGGTCGCGGCGAAGAGCGAGCTACGAATGACGCTCGCCTTCATCATCACGCGCGTCTCGAGCGCGGCCTGCTCTTCGAGCGCGCGGAACGTGTCGCCCTCGTGCACGATGCGCACGAGCGTGTCGCGGCCGGTCATGAAGCTCATCGATTTCGGCGTGCCGTCGGCGAGCACATCGGCGCGCACGTAAGTACCCGGCCGCAGCGCGCGCAGCGCCGGCGCCCGGGCGAGACGCGCGATGAGCGAATCTTCGATGCCGAGCCGGCCGAGGAATCCGGCGAGCGTGTCGCCGCGCTGGAACTGGTCTTCGCGCACGTACTGCAGTGGCGCCAAGAGCTCGCGCGCATCAAATGCGAGCGGCTCTATGCGCAGCGTCGCTTCGGGCGCCGGTCCCGCGTCGTTCGTCGGTGCGATGGTGGCGAACGCCGCCACGGCGCCGAAGGCGGCGACGAGACCGATCGCGAGGTTGCGCTTGAACGTGCCGGGGAGCGCCATCGATCCGCTAGAATCCTTTTTTATTCAGAAGCCTGCGAAGTCTAGCAAAGGCCCCTCCCGACGCAAGCAAAATATGAGCGCCATCGAGCAGGCCATCCGGACCATCTGTCGGGGGTCGCAAGAGCTGATCGTCGAGGAGGAGCTTCGCAAAAAGCTGGCGAGCGGACGCAAGCTCCGCGTCAAGCTTGGCCTCGATCCCACCGCACCGGACCTTCATCTGGGCCATACCGTGGTGATCAACAAGCTGCGCGACTTCCAGGAGCTCGGCCACCAGGTGCAGTTCCTGATCGGCGACTTCACCGGCATGATCGGCGACCCGACGGGCAAGAACCAGACGCGCCCGCCGCTCACGCGCGAGGAGATCGAGCAGAACGCGCGCACCTACCAGCAGCAGGTGTTCAAGATCCTGGACCCGGAGCAGACCCAGATCCTCTACAACTCCGAGTGGTCGGACAAGCTCGGCGCGGAAGGCATCATCCGCCTCGCGGCCAAGTACACCGTATCGCAGCTTCTCGAGCGCGACGATTTCGCCAGGCGCTTCAGCGCCGAAAAGCCGATCGCGCTGCACGAGCTCCTTTACCCGCTGATGCAGGGCTACGACTCGGTGGCGATGAAGGCGGACGTCGAGCTCGGCGGCACCGACCAGAAGTTCAATCTGCTCGTCGGGCGCGAACTGCAGCGAAGCTACGGTCAGGAGCCGCAGGTGATCCTGACGATGCCGCTCCTCGAAGGACTGGACGGGCGGGAGAAGATGTCGAAGTCCCTCGGCAACTACGTCGGCATCGCCGAGCCTCCAGCTGAGATATTCGGCAAGCTGATGTCGATCTCGGACGAGCTCATGTGGCGCTACATCGACCTCCTGTCGTTCGAACCCCCCGCGAGCGTCGCGCGCTGGAAAGAGGACGTCGAGGCAGGCGCCAATCCCCGCGATGTGAAGGTGCGCTTCGCCGCCGAAATCGTCGCGCGCTTTCACGGCGCCCCGGCCGCAGACGCGGCGCAGGCCGAATTCGAGCAGCGCTTTCGGCACGGCGTGCTGCCGCAGGACATGGCGGAAGTGGCGGTGCGCTGTCCGCCCGAGGGGCTCGCCGTCACCCAGATGCTCAAGCTCGCGCAGCTCGTCCCCAGTACCTCGGAGGCCGCGCGCGCCATCGAGCAGGGCGGCGTGAAAATCGACGGCGAGCGCGTCGTCGACCGCGCGCTGCGCCTGCAGCCCGGCAAGACGCTCACGGTGCAAGTCGGCAAGCGCAAATTCGCGCGCGTGCGGCTCGCGTGATGGAGCCGGTGTACGAGGTTTACGCGCTGAAGTATGCGCGCCATGATCGGCGCGCCTCCGAGAACTTCATCGGCGGCGATCCTCACGACGGGCCGATGCCGCTCGACTATTTTGTCTGGCTCGTCCGCGGCGCCGGGCGCGCGATCGTGGTCGACACCGGCTTCTCGGCCGCGATGGCGGCGAAGCGCGGGCGCGAGCACCTGCGCTGCCCGGCGCGCGGCCTGCAGCTGCTCGGCGTCGATGCCGCACAGGTGCGCGATGTCGTCATCACCCACCTGCATTACGACCACGTCGGCAATTTCGATCTGTTTCCCTCGGCGACCCTGCACCTGCAGGAGCTCGAGATGCGCTACGCGACCGGCCGCTACATGTGCAGCACCTGCTTTAGCGGCGCGTACGAGGTGGAAGATGTCGTCGGCATGGTGCGGCGCGTCTACGACGGACGCGTGCGCTTTCACGATGGCGATGCCGAGCTTTTCCCCGGCCTGTCGCTCCACCTGATCGGCGGCCACACCCTAGGCCTGCAGGCGGTGCGCGTCGCAACACGCCGCGGGCCGCTTGTGCTTGCCTCCGACGCGAGCCACTTCTACGCCAACATGGAGCAGGCGCGCCCCTTCCCGATCGTCTGGTCCGTGGCTGACATGCTCGACGGCTACGAGCGCATGCGCTCGCTAGCGGCCGCCGCCGACTGCATCATCCCGGGGCACGACCCGCTGGTCATGGAGCGCTACCCGGCGCCCCAGCCCTCGCTCGCCGGCATCGTCGCGCGCCTCGACTGAGGGGTTTGACCGGGCCACCGGGCAGCGTGTAGGCTGCCCGTCCGCCCTGTGTAACCACCTGAGGAGGAGGACCATGAGGCCGTTCGTCAGAGGGCTGCTTGCCACGGCTGCGCTTGCCGTGTGCGCGGGCGCCCACGCGCAGCAGAGCACGACTCTCAAAATGCAGGCGACTTGGCCTGCGAGCCTCACGCTGTATGAAAACTTCACCTACTTCGCCGATCGCGTAAGCAAGCTCTCGAACGGCTCGCTGAAAATCGACGCGATGCCCGCCGGGCAGGTCGTGCCGGCGTTCGAGGTGCTCGACGCCACGCACAAGAAGGTGATCGACGGCGCGCACTCCTGGTCGGGCTACTGGGTCGGCAAGAACAAGACCGCGATCCTGATGACCGGCGGCCCCGGTGGCACCTTCGGCATGGACATGATCGATGCCTTCGGCTGGATGCATCACGGGGGCGGCATGGAGCTCGCGCAGGAATTCTTCCAGAAGGAACTGAAGCTCAACATCTTCTGGCTGCCGATCCTGCCCTCCGGGCCGCAGGCCTTCGGCTGGTTCAAGCGGCCGATCAAGAACCTCGCCGACTTCAAGGGCATGAAGTGCCGCGAGACCGGCATGGCGGCGGAAGTGTTCCAGCGCATGGGCATGACCACCGTCAACATGCCCGGCGGCGAGATCATCCCCGCGGCGCAGCGCGGCGTCATCGACTGCGCCGAGTGGGTGGGCGGCGTCGAGGATCTGCGCCTTGGCTTCCACAACGTCTGGAAATATCACTACACGCCGGGCATGCACGAGAACGTGACGATCGGCGAAGTGGTGTTCAACATGGACGTGTGGAAAGGCCTTTCGCCGACGAACCAGGAGATCATCAAGAGCGCGTCGAACGAAGCGTTCATCGTCTGGTGGGCGAAGTGGCAGCGGCAGAATGCCGACGCCATCAAGGAGCTGCAGGAGAAGCACGGCGTGCGGATCCTGCGCACGCCGCCCGACATCCTCACCGAGTTCCTGAAAACCTGGGACACCATCGCCGCCGAGGAGTCGCAGAAGAATCCGTTCTTCAAGAAGGTGCTGGAATCGCAGCGCCAGTACGCCGCGCTGGTCGTACCGGCGAAGCGCTTCATGTTTCCGCCGTACTCGTTCGCGGCCAACTATTACTGGCCGGAAGGCGGTTCGAAGCCGGGCGTCGCCAAGAGCGACGGCAAGAAGAAGTAGCGCGCTATCCCGACGGGGGCGGACATCCGCCCCCGTTTGATTTCCGGGGGAGGCCATGGCTGAGCAGTCCGCAGGCCTGATCAAGACGGTCCGCGTGATCGATCGGTTCACCGACACCACGGGCATGTGGCTCGCTTGGCTCAATGTGCCCCTGGTCGCGGCCGTGTCCTACGAGGTGATTGCGCGCTACGCTTTCAACGCGCCCACGCTCTGGTCTTTCGACGTCACCTACATGCTTTACGGCACGATCTTCATGCTCGGCGCCGCCTACGCGCTGCACAAGGGCGCGCACATCCGCACCGACTTCTTCTACGAGAAATGGTCGGCGCAGACCAAAGGCATGGTCGATTCTCTCTCGTACCTCCTGTTTTTCTTCCCGTCGCTCATCATGCTGTTCCTCGCGAGCGGCAGCGAAGCGGTCTACGCGTATAGCATCCACGAAGTGTCGGAGCAGACGCCCTGGCGGCCGATCCTGTGGCCGTACAAGAGCGTGGTGCCGATCGCCTGCCTGCTGCTCATGATCCAGGGCGTGTCCGAGACCATCAAGAGCGTCTACGCCTGGCGCACCGGCATTGAGCTCGAGCACAAGGAAAAGATCGAGATATGAGCGGCGACGTCCTGCTCGGGCTCGTCATGCTGATCGTGATGATCGGCGCCATCTTCATCGGCATCCAGATCTCGTTCACGCTTCTGTTCCTCGCACTCACCTTCGGCTACCTGGCACTTGGCCGCGTGGTGTTCGATCTCGCCTATTTTCAGACGATCGGCATGATGAAGGAGGAGCTGCTTGCGGCGGTGCCGCTCTTCATCTTCATGGGCTTCATCACCGAGCAGGCAGGGCTCATGGAGCGCCTGTTTTCGGCGCTGCGCATGGTGCTCGCGCCGGTGCGCGGCTCGCTTTTTATCGTCGTCATCCTTACCTCGACAGTCTTCGCCATGGCGACCGGCATCGTCGGTGCCGCGGTGACAGTGCTTGGCATCATGGCCGGGCCGATCATGATCAAGACGCGCTACGACCCGGTGCTCTCGGCCGGGGCGATTACTGCCGGCGGCACGCTCGGCATCCTGATTCCGCCGTCGGTCATGCTGATCGTCATGGGCCCGGTGCTCGGAGTCTCGGTCGCCGATCTGTACGCGGCGGCCTTCGGCCCGGGCTTTCTGCTCGCTGGCCTTTACCTGGTGTATCTCATTGCGCGCAGCTTTATAAACCCGCGCCTCGGACCGCCGGTACCGAAGGAGGAGCGGGTGACGAGCATCTACGCGATCCTGCGCGAAGTGGTGATCGGCGTGCTGCCGCTCGCGTTACTGATCGCCGCCACGCTCGGTTCGATCCTCGCCGGCCTTGCCACGCCGACTGAAGCCTCCGGCGTGGGCGCGCTCGGTGCGCTGATTCTCGCGGTCATCTACCGGCGGCTGACGTTCGCCGGCCTGAAGCAGGCGGTGATCAGCGCCACCACGACCTCCAGCATGGTCCTGCTGCTCGCCGTCACGTCCAATATCTTCGGGGCGGTGTTCGCGCGCATGGGCACCGCCGACTGGGTGACGAGCGCCATGACTTCGCTGCCGGTGCCGCCCCTGGTGATGCTGGCCTTCGTGGTCATCCTGCTCTTCCTCCTCGGCTGGCCCTTCGAGTGGCCGGCGATCATTCTTGTCTTTCTGCCCATCTTCTACCCGGTGGTGGACGCGCTTAAGCCGGCGCTGTCGCAGAGTTTTGGTATCCCGCCGGAGCTCTTCATGGTTTGGTTCGGCTCGCTCGTCGCCGTCACCATGCAGACGGCCTACCTCTCCCCGCCGGTGGCGATGTCCGCCTATTACCTTAAGCAGGTGGTCAAGGAGTGGTCCCTCGGAACGATCTACCGCGGCATGTTCGAGTTCATGGTCCTGCAGTGCATCGCCATTGCCATCGTGATGTTCGTGCCGGGCATTGCCACGAGCTTCCCGCAGAAGCTGCAGGCGGAGGCGCGCGCTACCACCACCGAGGAGGTCGATGACAGCATGAACCGCCTCGAGGACGACCCGTACAAGGCGCAGCCCGAGGAAGAAGAGCAGGACAGCCTCGAGAAGGACGAGCTGTCGCGGCCGCAGAAGAAATAGACTTCGACGCTCCGGTCGAGCGCGCGGGCTCCTGGAGCCTGCGCTGGGACCGCTACGCCGGCCGCGACATCATCCCGCTCTGGGTCGCGGATTCCGACTTTCGCGCACCGCGCGCCGTGCGCGCGGCGATGAGCGCGCGCGTCGAGCATGGCGTCTTTGGCTATAGCGCGCCGCCGGAAGAGCTGCGCCAGGCGATCGTCGAGCGCCTCGCGCGCCGCTATGGCTGGTCAGTGGATCCGGGCTGGATCGTGTTCCTGCCGGGCGTCGTTCCGGGGCTGCACGTAAGCGCACGCCGGCTCCTTATGCCCGACGACCATGCGCTGCTGCCGACGCCGCTCTACCAGCATTTCAAGCGGGCGCTCGAGCTCGCGCCGCGTGCGCATACCGAAGTCGCGCTGGTGCTCGATCGCGGGCGCTGGGTCTTCGATCTCGACGCGCTGCGCGCGGCGCGCAGGCCGAAGACCCGGGTGCTGTACCTGTGCAATCCACAGAACCCCGGCGGCAGCGTGTTTCGCCGAGAGGAGCTCGCGCGCCTCGCGCAGGCCTTGGACGGCTGCGTCATCGTGTCAGACGAGATCCATTGCGACCTGGTGCTCGACCCGGGTGAACGCCATGTGCCGATCGCGAGCATCGACCGCGAGATCTCACGGCGCACGGTGACGCTCATGTCGGCGAACAAGGCGTTCAACATTCCCTCGGCGGGCTGCGCCTGGGCGTTGGTCGAGGATGCCGAGCTGCGCGAGGCGATGTCGGTCGATGTGCGCGCGCACGTGCTGCCCTCGCCCTCGGTCTTTGGCTATGCGGCGACGCTCGCCGCGCTGCGCGAAGGCGACGCCTGGCTGGCGGCGCAAATCGATTACCTGCGTGCCAATCGCGACCTGGTCGAGCGCGAGGTGCCGCTGCCGATGGCGCATGTGCAGGCGACTTACCTCGCGTGGATCGACTGCGGCTCGCTCGCGCCCGAAGACCCCTACGAGCGCTTCCTGCGGCATGGTGTCGCGCTCTCGCCCGGCGCGCAGTTCGGCGCGCCGCGCTTCGTCAGACTGAACTTCGGGACGCAGCGCGCGCGCCTCGCGGAGGCGTTGCGGCGCATGCGTCGGGCGCTGGCTCGCGCAGGCTGAGCGCCGCTTCGAGCACGCCTTCGAGGTGCGGATCGCGCACCCCGACCTCGTGCATATGGTCCAGCGTGTTGCGGATGTAGTCGATACACGGGCCGCGCTGCCCGATGCCCTGGGCGACGAGCCGCGCGCGGCCGTGCAGGTCGAGCTCGCGCACATAGGCGGGATGGCCGGGATCGGCGACGAAGGCGAGGGCGCGCACCGAGCGGCCGCCGGGGAGGCGCACCTGCACGAGCCGTGGCTCATAGACGCGGCGGGGCATCTCGCGATGCCAGAGGCGCGCGAGGCAGCGGCCGACCTGCGCCTTGGGGACGCGGAACGCCATGCCCCAGCACGAGCCGCCCTGACATAGCCCCATCACGAGGCCGGGCTTGCGCCGGCTGCCGCGATAGCGCGTGGAGAGGATGCAGAGCGCCCGGTGATAGCCGTGCACCCGGGCGAGATGCTTCTCGCGGTAGGTGAAGCACGGCGACCACATGAGCGAGCCGTACCCGAAAACCCACAGCTCGCCCTGCGGCAGCGCGGCGCGAAACGATTCCAGTCGCATGTTTCGCCGCGCATTATGCCGGGCGTGTCAACCGCCGCCCGGTACGGCGCGTTTCTCGCTATGGATCCGCACCGGATCGTTCTACACCCTAGGAGAAAAGCCCCAATGCTTAAGAAGTTGCTTGCCACGTTGGTCGCGTCGGCGTTCGCCTTTACCGCGTTCGCCCAGGCACCGAAGTCAGACACCGCGCCCACCTCGCCGTCGGCCACCGAGGCGAAAAAGGACACCTCGACCACGAGCGACACGACCAAGGCTTCGAAAAAGAAGTCCAAGGGCGACAAGAAATCCAAGGCCAAGAGCAGCAAGGGCAAGGCCAAGAGCGACGAGACCAAGTAACGGCGCTTCGGCGCACCCGCCCGGCGCGAGCCGGGCTTTTTTTTGGCTACAGTGAGGCGATGAGAAAGCTTTTGGCCTGCCTGGTGGCCGCGGCGGCCCTGGTGGCGCGCGCCGATGAGAACGACTGGCGCGTGCCGTTCATCGCCACGCCCGACGAGGTGGTGGTGCGCATGCTGGAGCTCGCCGGTACCGGCCCGGACGATCTGGTCGCCGATCTCGGCTCGGGCGACGGCCGCATCGTCATCGCGGCGGCGCAGCGCTTCGGCGCGCGCGGCGTTGGCATCGAGCTCGACCGGGCACTGATCGACGCCTCGCGTGAAAACGCGCGCCGCGCCGGCGTCGCCGAGCGCGTCAGGTTCATTCAGGGCGACGTGCTGACGGCCGATTTTTCCAAGGCGAGCGTGGTCACGGTGTATCTGCTGCCGCAGCTCATCGGCGAGCTGCAGCCGCGCTTTCTCACGACGCTCAAGCCCGGTACGCGCATCGTCTCGCATGCTTTCCGCATGGCGGGGTGGCGGCCCGACCGCACCGAAACGCTGCGCCTCTCTGGAGCGCATCCCGGGCAGGGCGACGAAAGCACGCTCCACCTCTGGGTGGTGCCGGCGGACGTGCGCGGCACGTGGGCGGGCGACGGCCTGCGGCTGCGCATCGAACAGAACTACCAGGAGATCGAAATCGAGGGCGCGAGCGGCGCCACGCTGCGCGGCGCGGAGATCGCCTGGCAATCGCCGCAGGGCCGCTTTCGCGGCCGGGTGCAGGGCGCGCGTATCGTCGGTGAGCTCGCCGCCGAGGGAAAGGCCCGCACGGTGACGCTGCGCCGACGCTGACCTTGCGCCCTGACGACTAGAGCACTTTGCCGGGGTTCATGATGCCGCGCGGATCGAGCGTGCGCTTGAGCAGGCGCATGAGCTCGAGCTCGAGCGGCGACTTGTGCGCGCGGATCTCGTCGCGCTTCAGCTGGCCGAGGCCATGTTCGGCGGAGATCGAGCCGCCGAGCTCGGCGACCGTGTCGTAGACGATGCGGTTGACCGCCGGGCGCTCGGCCACCAGCCGCTCGGGGCCGACGTTGTAATGCACGTTGCCGTCGCCGACATGCCCGAAGGCGTACACACGCAGATCGGCATAGCGCGCCGCGAGCCGGCTGTCCGCGCGCTCGATGAACTCGGCCACCTTCGACACGGGCACCGAGATGTCGTGCTTGACGTTGGTGAACTGCGCCTCGGGCACCGTCTCGCGGATACGCCAGAGCGCGCGTGCCTGCTCGCCGCTTTGCGCGAGCGCCGCGTCATTGATCGCCCCGCGCTCCGCGGCATCGACCAGCGCTTTTTCCACCTGCTCGCGCAGCGTGCGCTCCTCGCCGCTGTCGGCGAGCTCCACCAGCACGTACCACGGATGCGGCGTCGCGAGCGGGTCCTGCGCTCCCGGTGCGAAGTTAAGTACCGCCTCGAGACAATTCCGCGAGAGGAGCTCGAACGCGCTCAGGCGCTCGCCGAGCCGCTCGTGCAGGAACGCGAGCAGCTCGATCGCGGCTTGCGCGCGCTCGAGCGCGATCCAGGCGGTGCTGGTCGCCGTCGGCTTCGGATGAAGCCGCAGCACGGCGGCGGTGATGATGCCGAGCGTGCCTTCGGCGCCGAGAAAGAGCTGCTTGAGGTCGTAGCCGGTGTTGTCCTTGCGCAGACCGCGCAAACCATCCCAGATTCGGCCATCGGGCAGCACCACCTCGAGCCCCAGCACCTGGTCGCGCGCGCTGCCGTAGCGAAGCACGTTGACGCCGCCGGCGTTGGTGGAGAGATTGCCACCGATCTGGCAGCTGCCCTCGGCGGCGAGGGAGAGCGGGAAGAGCCGCCCGGCTTCGTCAGCCGCGCGCTGGATGGTGGCAAGCACGCAGCCCGCCTCGACCGTGATGGTGTCATTCAGCGGGTCAAGCTCGCGCACGCGGTTCACGCGAGCGAGCGCGATGACGATCTCGCGGGCGTGGCCGGTCGGCACCGAGCCGCCCGAGAGGCCGGTGTTGCCGCCCTGCGGCACGATGGCGGCGCCGGCTTCGGCGCACAACTTCACCACCGCCGCCACTTCCGCCGTGCTTGCCGGACGGACGACGGCTTCGGCGCTCGCCGAATACTGTCGCCGCCAGTCTGTAAAGTAGGGCCGGGTGTCGTGCGCGGCGGTGAGGACGTTGGCGGCGCCTACAATGTCGCGCAGCTTCTCGATCATCGCTTCGACCCGATTCTCTTATGGCGAGCCACCTAAAGGAAGTGGCGCGGTTGCTCGGCGCTGTGCTCATCGCCGCGCTCGCGCTGCCCGTATCGGCGCAGAAGCCGCCGCTCGTCGTCGGCGCGGTCGTCTCGCAAACAGGCGCGCATGCCACGGCCGCGGACGAGTACCGCAGGGGGCTGATGCTCTGGCGCGACGAGGTCAACGCCGGCGGCGGCCTGCTCGGCCGCGGCGTGGAGTTGCGCATCCTGGACGACGGGTCCGAAGCGGTGCGCGCCGGCGCCGCCTATGCCGAGCTGATCGCCGCGGGTGCCGACGTGCTGATCGGGCCGTACGGCTCGGCCGCGACGCTGACCGCGGCGGCGGAGGCCGAGCGTGCGCGCCGTGTACTCCTCAATGCCGCCGGCCCGTCGAGCCAAGTGCATAAACGCGCGCCGCGCTACGTCTTCCAGACTGTAGCTCCTTATTCCGCGTACGCCGACGGGCCGCTCGCACTCGCGCGCGAGGCGGGCGTCGACTCGCTTTTCATCCTGGCGCGCGATGACGCCGGCTCGCGCGAGATGGGCGAGGCGGCACAAGCCGAGGCCCGCGCCATGGGGTTTCGCCAGGTGCAGCTCGAGATCTTTCCCCACGGCACGGTCGATTTCCTGCCGCAGCTCTATAAGGCGATGGCGATCCAGGCGCAGGGCTGGCTCGCCTTCTGCGAAGCACGCGACGCCGCGGACATGGTGAAGACGCTCAAGCGCCAGGGCTATGTGCCGAAGATGCTCTACGCCAAGGCTAGCGCCGATCCACGCTTCATCGCGCTCATCGGGCAGGATGCGGAGTACATCCTCGGCACGCGAGAGTACGACCCGCGCTTTCCGAGCACCGGCAACGCCGCCTTTGCGCAGGCTTACCGCGCCAAATGGTCGGCCGCACCGGGCGCTGTCGCAGCCGCGGCCTATGCGGCCGGTACCGTGCTCGTTCAGGCAGTGAGCCGTGCCGGCACGACCGAGCCGCAGAAGCTGCGCGCCGCGCTCTCTGAGTTGCAGACCGAGACCGTGCTTGGCCGCTATCGCGTTGACGCGAGCGGCGCGCAGCTCGGCATGAAGCCGGCGGTGGTGCAGATCGTGAAGGGACGCACCCTGACCCTATGGCCGGCGCTGTGGGCGGGGGAACGCAGCCTCCTTCCCTTTACGCCTTGGGCAGAGCGCCGGGTGCTGCGGTGATCCGCTCATTTCTCTTCACGCCGGCCAATGTGCCGCGGCGCGTGGCGAAGGCACTCACGCTGGACGCGGACGCCGTGATCCTCGATCTCGAGGACTCGGTCGCGCCGCAGGACAAGGCGGCGAGCCGCAAAAACGTCGTCGAGGCGGCAGCGAAGCCGCGCCGGCCGCGCCTTTACGTGCGTGTGAATGCGCCCTCGACGCCGTATTGCTACGACGACCTGGTCGAGACGCTCGGCCCGGACCTCGACGGCGTTGTTGTGCCGAAAATCGAGAGCGCGGCCGATCTGCACGCGATCGACTGGCTGATGGCGAATCTCGAGAGAAGCCGCGGGCTCGCCGAGGGCGCACTCGATCTCATGCCGCAGATCGAAACGGCGGCCGGCGTGCAACGCGTCGATCGCATCATGCAGGCGCGAAGCCTGCGCCCGTATCGCGCCGCCTGGCGCGTGAAGCGCGTCGCTTTCGGCGCGGCCGACTATGCGCATGCGCTCGGCCTCTCGCCGACGCTCGACGAGCCCGAGCTTGCGGACGCTCGTGCGCGCATTGTCCTCTCGTCGCGCGCGGCCGGCATGGAGAACCCGATCGACAGCCCGTGGTTCCACTTCAGCGAGCCTGAAGCATTCGGCCGGGCGCTCGAGAGAAGCCGCCGCGGCGGCTTCCAGGGCCGCTGCTGCGTGCATCCGGATCAGATCGCGCCCGTGAACCGCGCCTATTCACCGACCAGTGCGGAGGTCGCGGCGGCCGAGCGCATCGTCACGGCGTTTCGCGAAGCCGAAACGCGCGGCGTCGCCGCCATCGAGGTCGATGGCCAGATGGTCGACTATCCGGTGGCGCAACGGGCGCAGGCATTGCTCGACGCGGCGCGCAGGAGCGACGCCCGGTGAGCGCCGAAGTGATCCTGGTGCCGGGGCTGTGGATGCCGCGTGCGGTGATGGCGCTCATCGCCGCGCGCCTCGCGCGCGCCGGCTTCCGCGCGCGGGTCTTCGGCTACCGCGGTCGCACCTCCCTCCACGCGAACATCGAGCGCTTGGTGCGCTTCGTGCGCGAGCACTGCGACGGGAACGCGGCGCATTTTGTCGGCCACAGCCTTGGCGGCGTGCTGGTGTACGACATGCTCGCGCGCCGTCCCGAGTTCGCGAGTGGCCACGTCGTGCTGCTCGGCGCGCCGGTGCGCGGCTGCCATGCCGGCCGGCGACTCGCGACGCGCTCGATCGGCCGCTGGATGCTCGGCGCGTGCGCCGGGCGCTGGCAGGAGCACGAAGCGCGCTGGCCACGCGGAGAGCCTCTCGGGGTCATCGCCGGGACGCGGCCGCTCGGCCTCGGTCGGCTGCTGGGCGCGCTGCCCGGCCAGAACGACGGCGTCGTCTGCGTCGAGGAGACTCGGGTCGAGGGCATGGCCGATCAGGCGCTCGTGCGCGAGGCGCACAGCATGCTCACCGTCTCGAGCCGCGTCGCCGCGCTCACTGCGCAATTCCTGCGCTGCGGGCGCTTCGCATGATGCGCGCCGCGCTGCTTATCTTTTCTCTTCTCCTCACCGGCTGCGAATCGCTCTCCTACTATACGCAGGCGATCGGCGGCCACTTCCATCTGCTCGCCCAGGCGCGGCCGATCGACGCCTGGCTCGCCGATCCGTCGACGCCTGCCGATCTCAAGGCGCGCCTGGAACTCGCGCGGCGCATCCGCGAATTCGCGACGCGCGAGCTGCATCTGCCGAACAACGCGAGCTATACCTCGTATGCCGATCTCGGCCGCCGCTACGCGGTGTGGAACGTGTTCGCGGCGCCGCAGTTCTCGGTCGAGCCGCACCCTGAATGCTTTCCCTTCACCGGCTGCGTCGCCTATCGCGGTTTCTTCTCCGAACGCGACGCGCAGGGCTACGCGGAAAAACTGCGCGCGCAAGGCTACGACGTGCATGTGGGCGGTGTGCTCGCCTATTCGACGCTCGGCTGGTTCGACGACCCGCTGCTCTCGACCTTCATCCGCTACCCGGAGTCGCAGGTCGCGCGGCTGGTATTTCACGAGCTCGCGCACCAGCTGGTCTACGCCAAGGGGGACACTACCTTCAACGAATCATTCGCGGTGGTCGTGGAGGAGGAAGGCGTGCGACGCTGGCTCGAGGCCGAAGGCACGACCCGCGAGCTCGCCGCGTTCCAGGCGACGCAGGATCGCAAGCGCGAGCTCGCCGCCCGAGTCAAACAGACGCGCGAGCGGCTGAAGGCCATCTACGCCATGAACCTCTCGCGCGAGGCCATGCTCGAGCAAAAGCGCGGCGAGTTCGAGCGCCTGCGCGCCGCGTTCCCGACCATCGTGCCGGCGGAGCCCAACAACGCGTTCCTGGTTTCCATCGCGCTGTACAACGAGCTCGTGCCGGCCTTTGAGCGGCTGCTCGCCGCCTCCGGCGGCAATCTCGATACCTTCTACGTGCGCGCCCGCGAGCTCGCCCGCGAAGGCCGCGCCGAGCGCGACGCGCTGCTCGCGCGGCTCAACTGAGCGGGATGTCGACGATCTTGCGGTAGGCCGGCCGCTCGCAAAGACGCGCGAACCAGGCTTCCACGTTCGGGGAGCGCGGCCGCTGCCTCGTTTCAGATTCAGGCACACGCATCCAGCGCTGCAGCTCGCAGCCGATGGGAATGTCGCCCATCGTAAAACCCGCACCGGTGACGTACTTCTTGCCCGCCAGGTTTTGCTCCAGCACCGGTAGCAGCTTCGCAGTCTGCTGCCAGGCGGCCTCGATCGCCTTCATGTCGCGCTTCTCGGCCGGCGTGCGAATCAGTCCCCAGAATACATCGCGCATCGCGCGCTGGAACGTGAATGCCCAATCCATCCATCGCTCCGCATCCGCGCGCGCGCGCAGGTCGGTGGGGCAGAGCGTGCCAGCGGCGTGCTTCGCGCACAGGTAGCGCACGATGGTGTGCGACTCCCACAGGATGAAACCGTCATCATCGATCGTCGGCACCAGCGAGTTCGGATTCATCCTCAGATACTCCGGCGTCTTCGTCACGCCGTGCTCCATGCCGGCGTCGATGCGCTCGTATTTCAGGCCGAGCTCCTCCGCCGCCCACAGCGCCTTCTTGACGTTCACCGAATTGACGCGCCCCCAGATTTTCAGCACCGCTAGAACCCCACGGCCTGGCCATCGCGCCGCGGATCGCTGGCGACGAAGTAGCCGCCCTCGAGCGGCCAGATGAGCTGCGCGCTGCCGAACTGGTTGTAATCATCGATCGTCACGATGCGATGCCCGCGGCGCTGCAGCTCCTCGAGTGTCGCCGGCGGATAACGGTCTTCCTCAACGCTCACGTCCATGCCCTGCACGAAGCGAAAGCGCGGCCCATCGCATGCTGCCTGCGGGCTCTGCGCGTAATCGGCGATGCGCACCATGACTTGCGTGTGCCCCTGCGGCTGCATCGTGCCGCCCATCACGCCGAAGCTCATCACCGGTCTTCCATCGCGCGTGACGAAGCCCGGAATGATCGTCTGGTAGGGCCGCTTCCTCGGCGCGGCACAGTTCGGGTGGCCCGGCTCGAGCACGAAAGTCGCGCCGCGGTTCTGCAGCGAGATGCCCTCCACCACGACACCCGAGCCGAAGCCCATGTAGTTCGATTGAATGAACGAAACCATCATGCCGCTCGCGTCGGCCGCCGTCAGGTACACCGTGCCGCCCTTCGTCGGCGTGCCGTGCCCGAAGTGCTGCGCGCGCTTCGGGTCGATGAGCTTCGCGCGCGACTTGAGATACTCGCGATCGAGCAGCGCTTGCGGCTTTACGTCGGTCATGGCGTCGAGGTCGCCGACCCAGCGCCAGGCGTCGGCGAAGGCGAGCTTGATCGCCTCGATCTGCAGGTGGAGGCTGTCCGGGCCGTCGACCGCGTGCGAGCGCATGTCGAAGCGCTCGAGCATGCCGAGCGCCATCAGCGCGACGATCCCCTGGCCGTTCGGCGGGATCTCGTGCAAGGTGTAGCCGCGGTAATTCATCTCCAGTGGCTTCACCCAGTCGGACTTGTGCGCGGCCAGATCGGCCATCTTCATCGCGCCGCCGTGCGCGCGCGCATGCGCTTCGATCCTTTGGGCGAGCGCGCCGCGATAGAAGGCCTCGCCGCGCGTGCGCATGATCTGCTCGAGCGCCGCGGCGTGCGCCGGCCACTTGAAGCGCTCCCCGGGCGCGGGCGCGCGTCCCTGTGGCAGGAACGCTTCGGCGAAGCCCGGCTGTTCCCTAAGCTCGGGCACCTGCTTCGCCCACTGGCCGGCGATGGTCGGCGAGACGAGGAAACCTTGTCTTCCATACTGGATCGCGCGCTCGAAGAGGCGCTCCCACGGCAGCCGTCCGAATTTGCGGTGAAGCTCGACCCAGGCGGAGACGCAGCCCGGCACGCTGACCGAATTCCAGCCGCGCACCGGCACTGCCTTTTGGCCGCGGAAGTAATCGGGCGACCACGCCGCTGGCGAGCGCCCCGAGGCATTCAAGCCGTGGAGCTCTTTGCCGTCCCAGACGATCGCGTAGGCATCGGAGCCGATGCCGTTCGAGACCGGCTCGACCAGCGTAAGCGTAATTGCCGTAGCGAGAATCGCGTCGACCGCACTGCCGCCCTCGGCCAGCAGCTGCAAGCCGGCCTGCGCCGCGAGCGGTTGCGAGGTCGCCACGGCATTGGCGGCAAGGAGCGGCTTGCGCGGCCAGGCGTAGGGATTGGTCCAGCTGAACGTCATACCGCTCGCACCTCGCGAATGTCGGTGAAGCCGCGCAGTACTTTCGTGATGCCATCCTGCTTGAGCGTGCGCATGCCGTCGGCGAGCGCGGCTTCCGCGATCTGTGCGATCGGCGCGCGTGTCTGGATCAGCCGTTTCACCGCCGCATTCGCCGCCATCAGCTCATAGACGGCGAGGCGGCCCTTGTAGCCGGTGCGGTCGCACTCCTTGCAGCCTTTCGCCTGGTAGAGGGTGATTTTCTCCTGGCGCCAGCGCGCGAGCACGGTCTTCGGCTCGAGCGGCGTGCCTTCGCAATACTCGGTGGCGAGCTCTTCCAGCTCGCGCGCGGCGGGCTCGTGTTTTATCCGGCAGTGCGTGCACAGCCGCCGCACCAGGCGCTGCGCCAGCACGCCGAGGAGCGCGTCGGCGAAGTTGAACGGATCCATGCCGAGATCGAGCAGGCGCACCACGCTCTCCGGGGCGCTGTTGGTATGCAGGGTCGAGAGCACCAGGTGCCCGGTCAGCGAAGCTTCGATGCCGATCTTGGTGGTTTCCGCATCGCGCATCTCGCCCACCATGATGACATCCGGGTCCGCGCGCATGAAGCTGCGCATCGCGGCGGCGAAGGTCCAGCCGATCTTGGCGTTCATCTGCACCTGTCGCAGTCCCGCCTGGGTGATCTCGATCGGATCCTCGGCCGTCCAGATCTTGACGTCGGGCGTGTTGAGGTGCCCGAGCAGCGAGTGCAGCGTCGTGGTCTTGCCCGAGCCGGTCGGCCCGCAGACCAGGAACAGGCCGTGTGGCCGCGCCATGAGGCGCTTGATGGTGGCGAGCTCCGCAGCGTCGAAGCCGAGCTCGTCGATCGGCTTGGGCGTCGCCGCGGCGAGCACGCGCATCACCACATCCTCCAGACCGTTGGCGGTCGGAATGGTGGCGATGCGAAGCTCGACGTCGAGCGGCGCGTAGCGCTTGAAGTTGATCTTGCCGTCCTGGGGCTTGCGCCGCTCGGAGATGTCGAGCTGGCTCATGACTTTCAGGCGCGAGACGATGGCGTTGCGAAAGCGTGCCGGGATCTCGAGATAGGGAACGAGCGAGCCGTCCTTGCGGAAACGAACCCGCACGCTCTTGCCGGCGGGATTGACCTCGATGTGAATGTCCGAGGCCTTCTGCTCGACCGCATCGGTGATCATCTTGTTCACCAGCTTGACGAGCGTGCTGTCGGTCGCCGGAGCCTGCGGCTCCTGCGCCTCCTCCGCTTGGCCCTCGGTGGTCAGGCGCAGCGTGAGCTCGCTGATGTCGATGTTTTCTTGCGGGCGGCGCGTCGCGGCGTCGGCCTCGCCCGGGCCGTAGACAGTCTGCAGCGCGCGGCTGATCTCCTGCGCGCTCGCCACCACCGGAATGAGCATGGTGCCGGCGACGAAGCGCACCTCTTCCAGGCGCTCGATGCGCATCGGGTCCTCGATGGCGATGACCAGGCCATTGTCCACCTCCGCGAGCGGCAGCACGCGGTAGCGGCTCGCCATGGCGGCGGGGATGCGCTTCAGCGCCTCGGGCGCCGGGCGGAACTTGCGCAGGTCGACCACCGGGATGCCGAGTTTCTTCGCCATCACGCTGTGCACGATCTCGATATCGACAACGCCCATCTCGGCGAGGATCTGGCCGAGCGGCACGCTGCGGTCGCGCGCCTCGATGGCGAGCGCCTCCTCGAGCTCGCTCTGCGTCAGGAAGCCGAGCTCGACCAGCGTCTCGCCGAGCTTCTGCGACGGCTGCGCGTGCTGCGCCTTGAGCGCCGCGGCGAGCTGGTCGGGGGAAACGATCTGGTGAGCGGTCAGGTATTCGCCCAAGCGCCGCGAGCGCAGGTCCTTCTGGTGCTCGAGCGCCTCGGAGATGTTTTCCGCCGAGGCGGCCTGTTCCTCGATCAACAGCTCGCCAATTGGCTTGCCTATGCGGCTGTCGCGCACGGCATGCACCGGAACGAACCAGCGCACGATGCCCTTTGCGCTCGAGTGCGGCACGAAGAGAAACAGGCCGCATATGGCTTGGACATGCCCGGCGGTCTCGCCTTCGAGCAGGCTGCCATCGGCAAGCGACACCGAGAAAGGCTGGCGTTCGGACGACGCGCGCAGGCTCACGCCGTCGGGCAGGGTATGCACTTCAACGCGCACCGGCTCGATGAGCTGCACGCTGAGCAGGCTGGAGAAGGCGATGGTGACCGGGCTGCGGCCGCTTTCCGGCAGGAACTTCAGGATCTCGTGCTCCGGCAGGAACGTCTGCACGAGGCCGCTCGCCTTGCCGCCGTCGGTGAAGGTGAGGAGCGCGCGTTCGCCCTGCTGAGGTGGCTCACCCTGGTACTCGTAGTACGGCGGCGGCGGCCAGATCAGCCGTGCGCTCGAACGCGCATCAACTTCGCGCAGCGCGCGGATGATTTTTGCGGTGCGGTCGGGCCCGGTCATGCCGCCACCGCTTCGAAGTCGAGGACCAGGCGGCCGATCACGCGGCCGGCCTTGAGGTCGTCGAGCGCGGCGCTCGCCTCGCCCCCGGGGCGCGTGCTGACGGGCAGCGGCTTGAGCTTGCCTTTTTTCGCGAGCGCGACGACCTCGCGCAGCTCCTGCAGGCTGCCGACGTAGGAGCCGATGATGCCGATCGCGCGTTGCGCAATCGGCGGCAGCGGATGGACCAGCTCGCCGCCATACAAGCCGCAGATGATGTAGCGGCCACCCTTGCGCAGGCTGGCGAGGCCGAGGGCCGCGGTCGCCGGGCTGCCGACAAAATCAAGCGCGCCGGCGATGCCGCGCAGTTGCTCCGCCGCCTGCGGCGCGCGGGTATTGACGGTGCGTTTGGCGCCGAGCTTGGCCGCGACGGCCAGTTTGGCATCGTCGATGTCGCAGGCGACGATGCCCTTCGCGCCCTGCGCCCGCAGCAGCGACACGCCGACGAGGCCGAGCCCGCCACAGCCAAGCACGGCGACCTCGTCTTTCGCGCCGAACTCGGGCAGCTTCGCCGCCGCGCTGTAGGCGGTCAGTGCCGAGCACGCGAGCGTCGCCGCGAAGGCGTCGTCGATGCCGCGCGTATCGATGAGGTACTTGGGATCCGGCACCAGCATGTGCGTCGCATACGCGCCCGCGCGATTGACGCCGAGAAAGCGCGTTCCCGAAACGCAGTAGTTGTCCTGGCCGGCCTTGCATACCGCGCATTTGCCGCAACCGATCCATGGATAGACGAGGCGCTTGTCGCCGACCTTCACGCCGCGGGCGCGCGGCCCCAGCGCTTCGACGATGCCGAAAGGCTCGTGGCCGAGCGTGAAGGGAGGCACGCAGCCGCGCTCCTTGACGTAGAAGCGCTTGCCGCCGCCGAGATCGAAGTAGCCGTCCCAGATGTGCACATCGGAATGGCAAACGCCCGCGCGCGTGATGCGCATGAGCACTTCGCCCCCCTGTGGCTTCGGCGTTTGCGCGAGCACCTTTTGCAGGGGCTTCCCGTGCTCGACGATTTGATAGCTGATCATGCCTTTGCCGCCTCGTTCAGTGCTTGATCAATATCCCACAAGATGTCATCGAGCGTCTCGATGCCGACCGAGACGCGGATCATGTCCGGTGTCACGCCGGCCTTCGCGAGATCCGCTTCATCGAGCTGCCGGTGCGTGGTCGACGCTGGATGGATCACCAGCGTCTTTGCATCACCGATGTTCGCGAGATGGCTCATGAACTGCGCCGCCTCGATGAAGCGCTCCCCGGCTTTCGCGCCGCCCTTGACGCCGAAGTTGAGCAGCCCCGAGGCGCCTTTGGGCAGGTATTTTTTCGCGAGCCGGTGATATTTGTTGTCGGCAAGGCCCGGATAGTTGACCCACGCGACCCGCGGATGCTCGCGCAGGAACTTGGCCACCCCGAGCGCATTCTCGTTGTGGCGGTCCATGCGCACGTGCAGCGACTCCAGTCCCTGCAGGAGGAGCCACGCGTTCATCGGCGAGAGCGCCGGACCGAAGGTGCGCATGATCTCCATGCGCGCTTTCATGGTGTAGCCGAAGTCGCCGAAGGTCTCGTGGAAAATGACGCCGTGATAGCCCGGCGAGGGCGAGGTGAACTCGGGGAACTTGCCGTTGCCCCAGTTGAATTTCCCGGACTCGACGATCACGCCGCCCATCGTCGTGCCATGGCCGCCGATGTACTTCGTTGCCGAGTGCACGACGATGTCGGCGCCCCATTCGATCGGGCGGCACAGGTACGGTGAGGGCACGGTGTTGTCGACCATCAGCGGGATCTCCGCCCCGTGCGCGATGCGCGCGAGCGCCTCGATGTCGACGATATTGATAAGCGGGTTGCCGAGCGTCTCGGCGTATACGAGTTTGGTGTTCTTGCGCAGCGCGCGCCGGAAGTTCTCCGGCTCGTCCGGCGATACGAACGTTGTCTCGATACCGAGCTTCTTCAGGTTGACGTTCAGGAGCGTGTGCGTGCCGCCGTACAGAGTCGAGGCGGAGACGATGTGGTCGCCGGCGGTGCAAAGCGTAAGCATCGCCGTGACTTCCGCCGCCTGCCCGGTCGCGCAGGCAAGCGCCGAGCGGCCGCCCTCGAGCGCGGCCATGCGCTCCTCGAACATCGCCACCGTCGGGTTGGAGATGCGCGTGTAGACGTTGCCGAAGGTCTGCAGGTTGAAGAGACTCGCCGCATGCTCGGCCGAGTCGAACACGAAGGAGGTGGTCTGGTAGATCGGCGCGGCGCGCGCCCCGGTCGCCGGATCGGGGATCTGCCCGGCGTGCAGGCACAGGGTTTCGAAGCCGAATTTGCGGTCTGCCATGGCTCGGGCTCAACTAGCGATCGATGTCCCGCGATGCGGGGGGAATTGCGGCCGCGCTATCGCGGCGTGTGCGGCTCGGCGTTGTCGGCCGGGTCTTCGCGTTGCGTGCTGGTCGCGCGGCGGTACTCGGAGGGCGGCACGCCCACCTGGTTCAGGAAGAAGCGGGTGAAGTTGCTCTGGGCTGAAAAGCCGAGCTCCGCTGCCACCTCGCCGATCTTGCCGCGGCCTGACGAGAGGCGCGAGATCGCCGCTTCGACGCACAGCATGTCGAGATAGGCGCGCGGCGAAAAGCCGGTGCAGACCTGGAAGAGGTCGTAGAAGCGCGAGCGCGAGAGCTCCACCTCGTTCGCGAGCTCTTTCATGTTCAGCTCTTTGTTCGGGTGCGCGCGCATCAGCGCGATCGCGCGGCGGATGCGCGTGTCCTCGAAGCGCGATCCGCGCCACGCCGGCGAGGCGGTGCGCCGGCGAGCGAAGTAGGTCTCGACGATCGAAAGGAGCAGCTCCTGCAGCATGAATTCGAGCCGCTCGGGCGAGAGAAACCGGTCGTTCAGCACCTCGACCGCGAGCGCATCGGCAAGCTGGCGGATGCGCGGAGTGATCGCCTCGGTGGCGCTCAGGAAGGGACGCGCCTCTTCGGCCTCGAACACCGCCGGGAAAGACGTTCGCAGCCACTCGCGTGCCGCGTGCAGCGCCAAAACCCGGGTAGGTCCGGTGCTGGTATGCGCTTCGCCGGGATTCAGGAAAAGGACGAGGTCGTAGCGGCTCTGGAGCACGATGACGGGATCGTCCTGCGCCTCGAGCCGGTCTTCCGGCGCAAGCTCGGCCAGCACCAGCCGGCCAAACCGCCCCTCGCTTAACCTCAACATCCTCCCCATGGCGTGAGAATACTCCACTCGCGGCCTCAATAGGCGAGCCAGCGCGGTCTTTTGGCGGAAATGACCTTGGTATTGACGCCCACCCAGTTCAACCCGCCGAACAGGCGCCCGTGCTCGATCTTGACGCAGCGGTCCATGACGGCCTCCAGGCCGGCCGCGCGCGCCTTTGCCGCCGCCGCCTCGTTCTTCACGCCGAGCTGCTGCCACAGTACCTTGGCGCCGATGGCGATCGCGTCGTCGGCGATCGGCATCACATCCTCGGTCTTGCGAAACACATCGACGATGTCGACCTTCTCCGGGACCTCGCGTAGCGAGCGGTGGCACTTCTCCCCGAGGATTTCCGGGTACTTCGGATTCACCGGGATCACGCGATAGCCGTGCTCCTGCATGTACTTTGCGGCGAAGTAGCTCGGCCGGTACCAATCGGCCGAGAGGCCGACGACGGCGATCGTGCGCGAGTCGCGCAGGATGCGCCGCAGCGTATTGATGTCGTCCATGGCGCGAGAACTATAATCCAAAGCCCGTCCCCGCCTGAGCCCCTCCATGTACGTCGAAGAGCGCATGTACACGCTGAAAATCGGCGCCGTCCCGGAATATCTGCGCCATTACCAGAACGACGGCATGAAGGTGCAGCTGAAGCACTTGCCGCACATGGTCGGTTACTACTTCACCGAAGTAGGCGGCCTGAACATGATCGTGCACATGTGGGCCTACGAGAGCCTAGACCAGCGCGATCGCTGCCGCGCCGCCATGTCCGCCGACCAGGACTGGCAGGCTTACCTGACGAAGATCCGGCCGCTCATGGAGCGGCAGGAGACCCGCATCATGAAGTGCGCGCCGTTCTTCGTCGAGCGGCTGAAGACCATGCTCGCCGCCGTGAAATAGGAAAGGGGGAAAACCATCATTCGCCGTTTGGCCCCTTTGTGAGTGTGCACCCGCAGGTGCAGGCATTACTCGAGCGCGTCGCGCGCTCGCCGCTCCCGGCCTACCACACGGTGTCGCCGTTCGTCGCGCGCCGCATCTACCGCGACACCCGTGCCGCGCTCGCGCCCAAGGCGCCGGTGCTGCCGGAGGTGAGGCTTCTGGCATTCGAGAATTTCGCCATGCGCGTCTATCGCCCGGTGGTGGGCGAGGCCCTGCCGGCGCTCGTCTATTTCCACGGCGGCGGCTGGACCATCGGCGACCTCGACACGCACGACGTCCTCTGCCGGCAGATCGCCCTGGGCGCGCGCTGCGTCGTGTTCTCGGTCGACTACCGTCTCGCGCCCGAGCATCCGTTTCCCGCGGCGGTCGAGGACTGCTTCGCTGCCACGCGTTATGTGGCCGAGCATGCGCAGGAGCTCAAGGTCCGCGGTCTTGCGGTCGGTGGCGACAGCGCCGGCGGCAACCTCGCCGCGGTCGTCAGCCTTCTCGCACGCGACGCCGGCGCGCCGGCGATCGCATTCCAGCTGCTCATCTATCCCGCGACCGATCAGCGCTTCGCCACGCCGTCCCATGAGCGTAATGCCGAGGGGTACTTGCTCACGCGCGAGGCGATCCACTATTTCCGGCGCAACTATTTGCCGCGCGAGCGCGACTGGTCGGAGTGGCGTGCGTCGCCGCTCCTCGCCAAGAGCCACGCAAATCTGCCGCCGGCCTTTGTGGTGACGGCCGGCTATGACCCGCTGGTCGATGAAGGACGCGCCTACGCAGAGAAGCTGCGCGCTGCGGGCGTCGTGGTCGATTACCGCGAGTATGCGGACATGGTGCACGGCTTCGTGCTCTTCGGCGGCGTCCTCGACACGGCCAATGCCGCTGTCGCCGACTGTTGCGCGGCATTGCGTCGCGCTTTCGAGAGGGTGCCGGCATGAAATCGGATCTCAAGACGCGCCATGGCGGCCGCATCCTTGCCGATGCGCTCGCGGCGCAGGGCGTGCGCATCGCGTTCGGCGTGCCCGGCGAGAGCTATCTGCCCGTTCTCGACGGATTGCATGATCTGCGCAGCCAGATCAAGTTCGTCGTCTGCCGGCAGGAAGGCGGCGCCTCGTACATGGCCGAGGCCTACGGCAAGCTCGCCGGCGAGCCGGGTGTCCTCTTCGTGACGCGCGGTCCGGGCGCGACCAACGGCGCCATCGGTGTGCACACCGGCTTCCAGGACTCGACGCCGATGGTGGTGTTCATCGGCCAGGTGCCGAACGAGTTCGCCGAGCGCGAGGCGTTCCAGGAGATCGACTACCGGCGCATGTACGGCCAAATGGCGAAGTGGGTGGCGCAGATCGATCGCGTCGAGCGCATTCCGGAGTACGTAAGCCATGCTTTCCACACTGCCGTGGCCGGCCGCCCGGGCCCGGTGGTGCTCGCCCTGCCGGAGGATGCGCTTTTTGCCGAGGCGGCGGTGGCCGATGTGCCCAAGCACCACAGCGTGCGCCCTTCGCCCTCGCCGGCGGAGATGGAAAAGGTGCGCCAGCTTCTGGAAGGCGCCGAGCGACCGTTCGTGCTCCTCGGCGGCGGTGGCTGGAGCGAGGACGCGTGCACGCGGCTGCGGCGCTGGATCGAAGCGAACGGGCTCGCCGTCGGCACGTCGTTCCGCTGCCAGGACCTCTTCGACAATCGCAGCGCGAACTACGCTGGCGATGTCGGCATCGGCATCAACCCGAAGCTCGCCGAGCGCATCAAAGGCGCCGATGTATTGCTGGTCATCGGCGCGCGCCTGGGTGAAATGACGACCAGCGCCTATACGCTCGTCGAAGCGCCCGTGCCCAAGCAAACGCTGATTCACGTGCACGCCGGCGCCGAGGAGCTCGGCCGCGTCTACCGCCCTGCGCTGGCGATTAACTCCGGCAATGCGCAGTTCGTGCAGGCAATCGAGCGCTTGTCATTTGCGAAGCCCGCGTGGCGGGCGGATGCGCAGGCGCTGCGCCAGAGCTACCTTGAGTGGACCACGCCTCGCCCGATCCCGGGCGAGTTGCAGTACGGCGAAGTGATCCAATGGCTGTCCGATCGCCTGCCCGAGGATACGATCGTCGCCGGCGGGGCGGGAAACTTCGCCGGCTGGCTGCACCGCCACTTCCGATACAAAGGCTTTCGCACGCAGCTGGGTCCCACCAACGGCTCCATGGGCTATGGCTTTCCGGCGGCGATCGCGGCCAAGCTCGCCCAGCCCGAGCGGCCAGTCATCGCGGTGTGCGGTGACGGCGACTTCCTAATGAATGGCCAGGAGCTCGCCACCGCCGTGCAGTACGGCGCGCAGTTCGTCGCGCTGGTCGTGAACAACGGTCTCTACGGCACCATTCGCATGCATCAGGAGCGCGAGTATCCGGGCCGCGTGTACGGCACCGAGCTGAGAAACCCTGACTTCGCAGCGTATGCGCGCGCGTTTGGCGCGCACGGCGAGACCGTGACGCGCACGGCGGAGTTCGCGCCGGCGTTCGAGCGCGCCCGGAGCGCCGGCAAGCCGGCATTGATCGAGCTGCGCATCGACCCGGACGCGATTACGCCCGCGACCACGCTCTCCGCGATCCGCGCGAAGGCGCTTACGTCAAAGCGATGAAGTCGGGATCGTCCTGGTGCGCGCGCTCGAAGCGCAGGAAGTCGTAATAGCCGCAGCGCGTGCTGTCCGGATAGTCGCGGCACACGCCGGGCCGTGAATGGTAGACGCTGCAACGGCGGGTCTTGCGGTCGAGAAACATGCACACCGTTGCGAATACGGTGTCCTTCTGGTGCCGTAGCAGCCGCACCTTTTCCTTCGGATCGTACTTGGTGAAGCGCTCCTCCGCCTCGCGATAGCCCAGCTCGAAATGCTTCCCCAGCCGCTCGATGTCGCGCGGCGTCACCTCGATTTCCGGGTAGCTGCAGCAGTAAGCGGGACACTTCGAGCAGGAATAGCGCACGCGCACCGGAATCGGAAACGGCTTCCGCATTGTTGATCGCCCAAGACGCGAGAAGCGGCGAATTCTACGCGAGCGTATTGAAATCGGGCGCGAAAAACGCTGTAGGAGAAATAGCGACCCGCTCAATTAACCCTTTTCGCGCGGCGTTTCGTTTCATTGATCAGTGCATGCAAAAAGGAGCGAATAATGAAATGCCGAGCACTGGCGTTGCTGCTGCTGTTGTGCTGTCTGCCGTTCGTGGTGAGAGCCCACGGGACTCTCGTCGACCTCTCGGTCTACGATCGCACCGACGGACGCCGCTTGCCGGTTTACTGGCACGCAGGCCGTGCGTACATCGTCGGCAAACCGGGCAACGAGTATCAGGTGAGCGTGCGCAACCAGCAGCGTGAAGAAGTGCTCGCTGTCGTATCGGTCGATGGCGTGAACGTCGTCAGCGGCGAAACCGCGGATCCGCGCCAGACCGGCTACGTGCTCACGCCGGGAAGCTCGTACGACATCCTCGGGTGGCGCAAGAGCCTCGCCGAAACGGCGGCATTCTATTTCACGGCACTCGCCGACTCATACGCCGCTCGTACCGGCCGGCCCGACAATGTCGGCGTGATTGGCGTGGCGGTGTTTCGCAAAAAGCGCGAGCCGCAGGCGATTGCGCCGGCGGCGCCGCAGGAGGAGGCGCGCCTCGGAACGGGCCATGGGCGCCGCGAAAACTCGCCCGTGCGGGAAGTGGCGTTCGAACGGGCCGCGCCGAGCCCGGTCGAAACTGTCACGCTCTACTACGAGAGCTACCGCAATCTCGTCGCGCGCGGCGTGATTCCGCCATCGCCGCCGATCGCGCCCGGGCCGCAACCCTTTCCGGGGGCTTTCTCGACCTTTGCGCCCGATCCGCCGGGATAATCGCGCGGCATGCAGGCCGCCGACGAAGAGCTCATGCTCGCTTACCGGGCGGGTAACGCCGCGGCCTTCGAAACACTCTATCGACGCCACCGCGCGCCGCTTTATCGTTTCGTGCTCCGCAGCGTCAAAAACCGCGCGCTCGGGGAGGAGCTCTTCCAGGAGATCTGGATGCGCGTGATCGAGGCGCGAGGGCGTTACGCCCCTCAGGCGAAATTCACCACATGGCTCTACACCATCGCGCACAACCATCTTGTCGACCACTGGCGAAAGCGCGGCCTGTCCCTGGTGGCCCTTGAGGACGATCAGCACCAGGGCGGCGCGCCGGACCCTGCCGACCATGCGCAGGCGCGCGAGAGCTTGGCGCGCTTCGCCGCGGCGCTCGAGGCGCTGCCGCCGCTACAGCGTGAGGCATTCCTCTTGCACGAGGAAGGGGGCCTCAGCGTCACCGAGATTGCGGCGACGACCGGCACCCACGAGGAAGCGGCCAAGAGCCGGTTACGCTATGCAATGGCCAAGCTGAAGGCGGCAATCGAGGATGGCTGAGGAACGCGACCTGAAAGTGTCGCAGCACTATCGCGGACTCCAGGCGCTCGAGCCGCCGGCGGAGCTCGACCAGACGATCGTTGCGGCGAGCCGCCGGGCGGTCGCGCCCCGAGGCCGGCAACGCTGGTACTACTCGCTCGCGGCGGCGGCGGTCTTGGTCCTCGCCGTCGCGCTCACTTTGCACCTTGAGCGCGAGCGTCCCGATGCCGAGCGCCTGCCGCAAGCGGCGGCGCCGCAGCTACGCCTCGAACGCGAGCTGCGGGGAGTTATCAAGCCTGCGGAAACCGAATCACCGCAGACCGCCCGGCCGGAATCCAAGCCAGCCGAGGAAAAGCAGCGCATCACGCGAGAGGCCGGGCCTCGCCCGGGCTTCGCGCCGGACCCTCGGGCATCCGCGGCCGACAGCGTGGCGCCCGCGCCCGCGGCAGCGGCAGAGGCGCCGGGGGTGCCGGCGCGCCGAGTAGATGAAACGCGCAGGCGAGCCGACAATGTGCAAAACCCGCCGGCCAAGACGCGAGCGCAGCCCGAAATGCAGCTACGCCGCGAAGAGACGCTCGCGCCCCAACAAGCGCCCGCGCCGGCCGGAACGACGATGCTCGCGCAGTCGGCGGCGCCGGAAAATCCCGAGCGCTGGCTCGAGCGCATCGCCGAGCTGCGCAGCCGCGGCAGGCACGCCGAAGCGGACAAGGAGCTCGCGGACTTCCGCCGCGTATATCCGAGCTACCCGCTCTCGGAGGTCATGCGCGAGCGGGTCGAAGGCCGATGAAGCCTTAGTGGTGCAGGATCTTCGAGAGGAATAGCTGCGCGCGCTCGGAGCGCGGCGTGCCGAAAAAGTCGTTCTTGGCGGCGTCCTCGACGATGCGCCCCGCGTCCATGAAGATGACGCGATGGGCGACCTTGCGCGCGAAGCCCATCTCGTGTGTGACCACCATCATGGTCATGCCTTCGCGGGCGAGCTCGACCATGACGTCGAGCACCTCGTTGATCATCTCGGGATCGAGCGCTGAGGTCGGCTCGTCGAACAGCATGGCTATCGGGTCCATCGACAGGGCGCGGGCGATCGCCACGCGCTGCTGCTGGCCGCCGGAGAGCTGGCCCGGATACTTGTCCTTGTGGGCGAGGAGCCCCACCCGCTCGAGAAGCTTCAGCCCCTTCTCGCGCGCCTCGGCCTCCGAGCGGCCGAGCACCTTGATCTGGCCGAGCGTCAGGTTCTGCGTCACCGTCATGTGCGGAAAGAGCTCGAAGTTCTGGAACACCATGCCGATGCGCGCGCGCAGCTTCGGCAGGTTGGTCTTCGGGTCGCCGACCGAGGTACCGTCGACGGCGATTTCGCCCTTCTGGAACGGCTCGAGCCCGTTCACGCACTTGATGAGCGTCGATTTGCCGCTCCCGGAGGGGCCGCAGACCACCACCACCTCGCCCTTCGCAACTTCGGTCGAGCAGTCCGTGAGCACCTGAAAGCTGCCGTACCACTTGCTGACATTGCGGATGGAAATCATCGGATGACGGCGATCCTGTTCTGTAGGCGCTTGACCAAGAGCGAGAGGCTGTAGGAGATGATGAAGTACACGACGGCGACGAAGGTATACATCTCCACCAGGCGATAGTCGCGGTTCGCGACCTTCGACGCTGCGCCGAGGAAGTCGGTCGCCGAGATCACATACACCAGCGACGTGTCCTGGAAGAGGATGATCGTTTGGGTGAGCAGCACCGGTACCATGTTGCGGAACGCCTGCGGCAGGACGATGTGGCCCATGGTCTGCCAGTAATTAAGGCCGAGGGCGTATCCCGACCAGACCTGGCCGCGCGGTATCGACTGGATACCGGCGCGCATGATCTCGCAGTAGTACGCCGCCTCGAACATCGTGAAGGTGATCACCGCCGACATCCAGGCACCGACCCGAATCGGCTGGCTCGCGCCGGTGATCCACGCGCCGATGTAGGGCACGAGAAAGAAAAACCAGAAGATCACTAGCAGCAGCGGAATCGAGCGCATCAGATTGACATAGCCACCGGCGAACATCGCGAGCGGGCGGAATGCAGACAGGCGCATCATCGCGAGCAGGGTGCCGAAGATGATGCCGCCGGTCATCGCCAGCAGCGTGAGCGTCACTGTGAAGGTCATGCCCTCGCGAAAGAGATAGCCGAGCGAGCGCTCGATGACGTCGAAATCGAAGCCCATCAATGGCCTGCCTGCGGCGCACCGCCCGCGGCGATGAGTCCCGGCACGCGCACGCGCTGCTCGAGCACGCGCATGAGCACCACGACGACGAGGTTGGTGAGGAGGTAAATCACCGTGGCGGCAGTGAAAGCCTCGAACACGCGGAAGCTGAACTCCTGCATGGCGCGCGCGCGGCCGGTGAGCTCGAGGAGCCCGATGGTCAGCGCGACCGACGAGTTCTTGATGATGTTCATCGACTCGGAGGTGAGCGGCGGCAGGATGATGCGGAAGGCCTGCGGCAGGATGACGTGGCGATAGGCCTGCGACTGCGTGAGGCCGAGTGCGGTGCCGGCCATGCGCTGGCCGCGCGGCAGCGAGTTGATGCCGGCACGAACCTGCTCGGCGATGCGCACGGAGGTGAAGATGCCGAGGCACATCACCGCCGGCAGGTACGAGCCCCAGGGCGGCGGCATCTGCTTGATCCAATCGCCGAGCTGCGTCGGCAGCAGCTCCGGCACGACGAAGAACCACAGGAACATCTGCACGATGAGTGGGATGTTGCGGAAGATCTCGACGTACAAATTGCCGAGGCGCACGGCCCAGCGCGCGGTAGTCGTGCGCACGGTGCCGACGAAGGCGCCCACCAGGAGCGCGATGACCCACGCGGCAAGCGCCGTCGCGAGGGTCCAGCCGAGTCCGACGATCAGGTAATGGAGATAGGTCCCGCTGCCGCCGGGCTCGGCCTCGAGCAGGACCTTCCAGTGCCAGCTGTAGTGCACGCGCCCTCCTCGCGTGGCGACGACCGGTTACTTATAGTCGTTCGGGTCGCCCGAATCGGTCGGCTTGGCGATGACCTTCTTGAACTGCTCGCTCATGGGCACGTTGAGGTTGATGCCCTTGGGCGGCACGGGCTTCAGGAACCACTTGTCGTAGATCTTGTTGATCTCGCCGGACTTGTAGATATTGGTCATCGCCGCGTCGACCACCTTCTTGAACGCGGTGTCGTCCTTGCGCACCATGATGCCGTACGGCTCGACCGAGAGCGCGTCGGGCGAAATCTCGTAGTCCTTCGGATTGCGCGATTGCGCGGTGAGGCTGTAGAGCAGGATATCGTCCATCACGAAGGCGACGGCGCGACCGGTCTCCACCATCTGGAAGGCTTCCGGATGGCCGTTGGCGGAGATGATGTTCATGCCGAGGTTTTGCTGGCCGTTCAACTCGGTGATCTGCTTGATGTTGGTCGTGCCGGCGGTAGAGACGATGGTCTTGCCCTTGAGGTCGGAGAGCTTGTGCAGCTTCGCCGACTTCTTCGACACCCAGCGGTTGGCGGTGACGAAGTGGGTGATGGTGAACCAGACCTGTTTCTGGCGCTCGAGGTTGTTGGTGGTCGAGCCGCATTCGAGGTCGATGGTGCCGTTCGCCATGAGCGGTATGCGGTTGGCCGAAGTGACGAGCTGATATTTCGTGTCGAGTTTCGGCATCTTCAGCTCGGTCTTCACCGCCTCGACGATTCGCTGGCAGAGCTCGACGGCGTAGCCGACCACCTGCTGCTTGTCGTCGTAGTAGGAAAACGGAATCGAGGCGTCGCGATGGCCGATGGTGATCGACCCGGAGTCCTTGATCTTCTTCAGCGTGCCTTCCTGCGCGCTCGCCGCCGTAGCGGCCAAGCTGAGCGCGGCGGCGGCGAGCAGGGCGTTTGCGGTATTCATTGCTTCCTCACTCGGGATGTCGAAAAATTCTACCTAGTTAAGCGCCGCCGCGGTATTGCGCAGCCGCTCGGCCATGGCGGCGAGCAGCGCGATGCCGAAGGCCGGCTCCGATTTGACGAGACTCAGGAAGACGTTGCGGTTCATGGCGAGGAGCGCGCAATCGGTCTCGGCGATGGCGTTGGCGGCGCGCGGCGACTGGTCGATGAGCGCCATCTCGCCGAAGATGCCGCCCGGCCCGACGCGATCGACGACCGCGTCGCGGATCGAGATCGCGACGCGGCCCTCGGTCACCACGTACATCAGGGCGCCGGCCTGGCCGGCGAGCATGATGATCTTGCCTTTCTCGTAGCGCACGATCGCGCGCTCGCCCAGGCCCGTCACCATCGTGCCGAGCAGCGCCTTGTCGAAGACGCGCGATTCCTTGATCTGCGCCGCGCTCGGCGCGCCGGACAGGCGACTGATCATCGCGCGCAGCCGCAGGATCATGATGCCGAGCATCATCAGCGCGAACTCGGGCTTCTTCTCGAGGGCCGCGGCGAAGCCCTTGTCGTCGAGCGAGATGACACGACAGGCGGTCTTGGCGATCGCCGTGGCGCTCCGCGGCGAATCGCTGATCGCCGCCATTTCGCCGAAGATCTCGCCGACCTCCGGTGAGCCGACCGGCTTGCCCTTGGCAATCAGCTCGATCTCGCCCTCGAGGAGGTAGTACATCTTGGCGCGCTGCAAGAAGAAGCGGCTCACCTTCTCGTTCTCCGAGAAGAGCACGGTGCCCGCGTCGATTCGCTCTTCCTCGCCCGCCGATTCGAAGAAGGCACGCGCGACCGCCGGTACATAGAGCGGCGCGACGGGCGCGAGCGGCTTCACTGCGCCCGGGCCTTTGCTGAAATCGAGGTCCTCCATCACTGGCGGCATGATAGTGCCAGAATCGCGGCTCATGACGCAGCCTGTGCGCATCGAGCACGACCTGCTCGGCGATCGCGCCGTACCGGCCGACGCCTATTACGGCATCCATACGCTGCGGGCGCTGGAGAACTTCCCGATCACCGGCACTGCGATCTCGATGTACCCGGATCTCGTCACCGCGCTCGCCTGCGTGAAGCAGGCGGCCGCCATCGCCAACTGCGAGCTGGAACTGATCGACGACCGTCGTTCAGTGGCGATTCGCCTCGCCTGCGAGGAAATCCGTGAGGGCAAGCTACACGAGGATTTCGTCGTCGATGTCATCCAGGGAGGCGCCGGCACCTCGAGCAACATGAATGCGAACGAGGTGATCTGCAACCGCGCGCTCGAGATCCTCGGGCATCAGAAAGGCGAATACCAGCATCTGCATCCGCTCGACCACGTGAATCTTTCGCAGAGCACCAACGATGTGTATCCGACGGCGGTGAAACTCGCGCTGCAGCTGGGAATCAAGCGGCTGAACACGGAGATGGCGGCGCTGCGCCACGCGTTCGCCGAGAAGGCGCTCGAGTTCGACGACGTACTTAAGGTCGGCCGCACGCAGCTCCAGGACGCGGTGCCGATGACGCTCGGCCAGGAGTTCTCGACCTATGCGGTGATGCTCGGCGAAGACGAGGAGCGGTTGAAAGAGGCGGCCGAGCTCATTCGCGAGATCAACCTCGGCGCCACCGCCATCGGCACCGGCATCAATGCCCATCCCGACTACGCGCCGCTCGTCACGACGCGCCTTTCCGAAGTCTCCGGCGTCCAGCTGACGAGCGCTCCGAACCTGGTCGAGGCGACGCAGGACGCGGGCGCGTTCGTGCAGCTCTCCGGGGTGCTGAAACGGGTCGCAGTCAAGCTCTCCAAGACGTGCAACGACCTGCGGCTCCTTTCGTCCGGACCGCGCGCCGGCATCGGCGAAATCACGCTGCCCGCGGTGCAGGCCGGCTCCTCGATCATGCCGGGCAAGGTGAACCCGGTGATTCCGGAGGTGGTGAACCAGGTGGCCTTCGAAGTCATCGGCAACGACATGACCGTCACCATGGCGGCGGAGGCGGGGCAGCTGCAACTCAATGCCTTCGAGCCGATCATCGCCCACAGCCTGTTCAAGAGCCTGTACCACCTCGCCGCCGGCTGCCGCACGCTCAGCGATCGCTGCGTGAAAGGCATCGTCGCCAATCGCGAGCGCGCGCGGCGCCTGCTCGACGAGTCCACCGCGCTGGTGACCGCGCTTTCGCCGATCCTCGGTTATGCGCGCTCCACCGAAATCGCGCGCGAGGCACTCGCCACGGGCGCGCGCGTCTACGACCTCGTGCTCGCGAAGAAGGTCATGAGCCGCGAGCAGCTCGACGAGGTGCTGAAAGCCGAGATGCTGACCAAGCCGCATTACTCCACGGTGCAGCCGCCTAAGGCGGAAAAGTGAAGCGGGTGCTCGCCGTGCTCATGTTTTTCCTCTGTGCTGTCGCGCACGCGCAGCCGTATCCCTCTAAGCCGATCAAGATCGTTGTGCCATTTCCCGCCGGCGGCATCGCCGATCTCTATGCACGGCTCATCGGTGCACGGGTGGGCGAGCGCTGGGGCCAGCCGGTGCTGGTCGAGAACCGGACCGGCGCCGGCGGCAACATTGGCGCCGATGCCGTGGCGAAGTCGGCGCCCGATGGCTATACGCTGGTCATGGGCAGCTTCGGCACCCACGCCGTGAACGTGAGCCTGTTTGCGAGCCTGCCGTACGACCCGGTGCGCGACTTCGCGCCGATCGCGCTCGTTCTCGAGGCCGAGGGCCTGCTCGTCCTCCACCCGAGCGTGCCCGCGCAAAGCGTGCTCGACCTGATCGCCTACGCGCGCAGCCATCCGGGCGAGCTCACTTTCGCCTCTGCCGGCATGGGCACGGCCAGCCATCTTGCGGGCGAGCTCTTCAAGACCATGGCTCGCGTCGAGATGACGCACGTACCGTACAAGGGCAATGTGCCGGCGATAACGGATCTGCTCGCCGGCCAGACGTCGCTGCTGTTCGGCACCATGCCGACCGTGCTGCCGCATGCCAAGGCCGGCAAGCTGCGCGCGATTGCCACAATCGGCTCGACGCGCTCCGCGGCCGCGCCCGAGTTGCCGACGGTGGCGGAGACGATTCCCGGCTTCGAAGTGAACAATTGGATCGGGCTCCTCGCGCCCGCCGGCACCTCCGCCGATATCGTCCGCAAGTGGAGTGCCGAGGTGAATACGATCATGCAGGGCGCGGATCTCAAATCGCGCCTGCTCGCCGAGGGCGCGCGCTTTGCGCCCAACACCCCGGAGCGTTTCGCGGCGTTCATCAAGTCCGAGATCGCCAAGTGGGCGCCGGTGGTGAAGGCTTCCGGCGCGCGCGCGGACTAGCGACACATTTGACTGTCCTGACGAAGGCCCGGGCGCGGCGGCTATGGCTGCGCGCGCAGCGGCTCGACCAGGGCGCGCCTTTCGGCGCCGGTCCCGAGGCGACGCGCGCCGCCGTCGAGCACCTCGGGTACGTGCAGATCGACACGATCAACGTCGTCGAGCGCTGTCACCACCAGATTCTGTACACGCGCATTCCCGCCTATCAGCGCTCGGACCTGTACCGAGCGCAATCGATCGAGAAGACCGTGTTCGAGTACTGGACGCACGCGCTCTCGTACGTGCCGACGCGCGACCTTCGCTTCTATGTGCGCGACATGTTCCGCTACCGGCGATGGAACCATCCCTGGTTCGGTCCGGTGAAGAACGCCGACCTGCGCCGGGTGCTCGAGCGCATTCGCCAGTACGGCGCGCTGACCATCCGCGACATCGACGATGACGTCCTGGTGGAGAAGGAGCACGCATGGGCGAGCCGCAAGCCGTCGAAGCGCGCGCTGCAGATCGCCTTCTACCGCGGCCTCGTCACCATCAGCCAGCGCACCGGCATGCTGAAGACTTACGAGCTGATGACGCGGCATTTCGGCTGGCAGCGCTTGCCGCCGGCGGCGAGCGAACGCGAGACGGCGGACTATGCGATCGACCGCGCGCTACGCGCGCAGGGCGTGGTGAGCCTCGATTCGATCTGCTATCTCGACGCGCGGCGCAAGCCGGTGGTGGCGCGCTTGATCGAAGCGCGCGTGCGCCGCAACGCGCTCGTACCCATCGCGCTCGAAGGCGCCGGCAGCGCGCAGCATTGGGCAAGGCCCGAGGCGGTGGATGCGCCGATCGATGCGCAGCCGCGCAGCGTGCACATCCTGTCGCCGTTCGATCCGCTCATCGTGCAGCGCAAGCGTCTGAAGCTCTTCTTCGACTACGAGCACCGCTTCGAGGCTTATGTGCCGAAGGAGAAGCGGGTATTCGGCTATTTCACGCAGCCGGTTCTGGTCGGCGACGAAATCGTCGCGCTCCTCGATCTCAAGACCGACCGCGTGCAGCAGAAGGTGCGGGTGCAGCGCTGGATATGGCTGACGAGCCGCTCGCGGCGCAGCCACAAGCGCGAGATCGAGGAAGCATTGCACCGCTTCGAGCGCTTTCAGCTCGCGCGCTGATCGCGGGCCTCGCTCAGGAGCTCCGTCACGCCGCCGATCGCGGCGGTGTTCACAGTAAGGGCGCGCTCGGTGGCGAAACGCAGCATGTAATGCGGGCCGCCCGCCTTTGGGCCGGTGCCGGAGAGCCCTTCGCCGCCGAACGGTTGCACGCCGACCACCGCGCCGATCATGCTGCGGTTCACGTAGGTGTTGCCGACGCGCGTCGCGCTCACCACGCTATCGACGAAGCTCTGAATGCGGCTGTGAACGCCGAGCGTCAGTCCATAGCCGGTATCGCGCAACCAGCGCAGCACCGTCGGCAACTCAGAGCGCCGATAGGTGCAGACGTGCAGCACCGGCCCGAAGACCTCGGTGCGCGGCAATTGTTCGAGCGGTAGCTGGAACGCGATCGGGACGATGAAGTGGCCAGGGGTGTCCGGCGCCGGCGCTTCGCCGATCAGCTTCGCCGACCGGCGCAATTTTTCGATGTGTGCCGCAAGCGCCGCCTGTGCAGGCGCGTCGATGATCGGCCCGACATCGGTGTCGGGGTCGGCAGAGTCGGCGACCTTCAGCTCGGCGAGCGCCCCGGCGAGGAGCTCGAGGATGCGCGCCGCTGCCCCCTGGTCGACGAACAGGAGGCGCTGCGCGGAGCAGCGCTGTCCGGCGCTCTGGAAAGCCGAGATGAGCGTGTCGTCGACCACCTGCTCGGGCAAGGCCGACGAATCGACGAGCATGGCGTTCACGCCGCCGGTCTCGGCGATCAGCGGAACAATCGGGCCCTCGCGCGCCGCGAGCGCGGCGTTGATGCGCTTGGCGGTCTCTACTGAGCCGGTGAATGCGACGCCCGCGACGCGCATATCGGCGACGAGCGGCGCGCCGACGCGTTCGCCGTCGCCGATCGCCGCGGTCACGGCATCGGCCGGAATGCCCGCTTCGCGCAGGATCTCGATCGCGCGCAGTCCGACGCGCGGCGTCTGCTCGGCCGGCTTCGCAATCACCGTGTTGCCGGCGGCAAGCGCCGCCGCGACCTGGCCGGTGAAGATGGCGAGCGGAAAGTTCCACGGGCTGATGCACGCGAAGACGCCGCGGCCGTGCAACTGCAACTCATTGCGCTCGCCCGCTGGGCCCCGGAGCACCGCCGCTTCGGCGAAGTGCCGGCGCGCCTGCAGCGCGTAGTAGCGGCAAAAGTCGGCCGCTTCGCGCACTTCGGCGACCGCGTCGGCGTAGGTGCGACCGCCTTCGCGCACGATGAGCGAGACGAGCTCGGCGATGCGGCCCTCGAGGAGCTCGGCCGCGGTCTCGAGATAGGCGCCGCGCACGCCGGCCGGCACGCGCGACCAGCGCTCGAAGGCGTGCGCCGCGCGGCCGATCGCCGATTGCAGCTCGGTGGTGCTGGTGTCCGCGACCGGCGCCAGGGGTCGATCGCTTGAGATCTTGCGATGCAGGGCGTCGAGCACGTCGCGGCGCGCGAGGTCGAGGCCGAGCGAGTTCAGGCGGTCCGGATAGAGGTTGCGCGGCAATGGGATGCGCTCGTTCGGCGCATAGGGCTCGGGCAGGTCAGCCATTGGGTCGGCGACGAGCGTGGCAAGCGGTACCTCGGGATTGGCGATCTGATGCACGAACGAAGTGTTGGCGCCGTTCTCGAGCATGCGGCGCACGAGGTAGGGCAGCAGATCGGTGAAGCTGCCCACCGGCGCGTACATGCGCACGGTGACCTTGCGCTCGGCGAGCAGCGCTTCATACAGCGCATCGCCCATGCCGACCAGCTTCTGGAACTCGAACTCGCGCCCGCGCCCGATTTCCAGGATGGTCGCGACGGTCCGGCAGTTGTGCGTGGCGAAGGCCGGGTAGATCGCCTCCGGCGCCTCGAGCAGCTTCGTCGCGCATGCCACGTAGGAGAGATCGGTCGCCGCTTTGCGCGTGAATACGGGGTAATCGGCCATGCCGAGCTGCTGCGCGCGCTTGATCTCGCTGTCCCAGTACGCGCCTTTCACCAGACGAATGGGCAGGCGCCGCCCAGTGCGGCGGCCGAGCTCGACCAGCCACTCGCAGACGGGCAGCGCCCGCTTCTGGTACGCCTGTACCGCGAGGCCGGGCGTGAATTCGTCGGTGAGTGCGGCATGCAGGTCGAGCGTGAGCTCCAGGCGTTCCGATTCCTCGGCGTCGATCGTGTAGGCGACGCCCCGTTCTGCAGCGAGGCGCGCCAGCTCGCGCAGGCGCGGCAAAAGCTCGCCCATTACGCGCGAGCGCTTCGCTTCCTCGAAGCGCGGGTGCAGCGCCGAGAGCTTGATGGAGAGCGTGTCGGGCGCACGCACGGTACGGAGGGCGTGCGAATAGAGGTGCATATAGCGCGCCGCATCGGCGGCGGTGCGCGCCGCTTCGCCGAGCATGTCGTACGAATGCACATAAGGCGCGCGCTCGGCGCCGCGGCGAACCGCCTCTTCGATGGTCTCGGCGAGCACGAACTGCTCGGCGAGGATGCGCATCGCCTGGCGTACCGCCGCCCGCACCACCGGCTCGCCCAGGCGCGCGACGATGTACTTGAGCGGGGAAGGCTCGTCGCGCCAGCGCGCGAGCTTGCCGGTGAGGAGCAGCGCCCAGTCGGCCGCGCTGGCAAGAAGCGAGTCGTCGCTCGCCGGCGTCCAGTCGCCCTGCGAAAGTTTCTCGCGCAGCAGCGCATCGGCGGTCGCCGCGTCCGGAATGCGAAGCAGCGCTTCGGCGACGCACATGAGCGCCACGCCTTCGCGGGTGGAAAGGCCGTAATTGCGCAGGAACGACTCGGCGCTGAGCGGACCCGGTGGCGTCGCGCGCACGCGTTGGGCAAGCCGCAGCGCGGTCGCCTCGATTTCGCCGCTCGCGCGCGGCTGCAGCGCGCGCAGCCGGGCAACGGCTTCGGCTTCGGCGATGCGGTGGTGGCGGCGAATGGCCGCCAGGGCCTCGGGCAATATAATCACCGCCCGATCCTAGGAGACCTTTCTCTGAGCCGCCAGCCTGAACTGCTGTGGCAACCGAGCGAGCGCGCCATTGAGGAGGCGCAGCTCACGCAGTTCGCGCGCCAGGTGAGCCGCAAGCGCAAGCTCGACGTCGCGAGCTACCCCGAGTTCTACCAGTGGTCGGTGGAGAATCCGGAGGAGTTCTGGTCCGACGTCTGGGACTATTGCGGCGTCATCGCTTCGCGCAAGGGCACGACCGTGCTGGTGGACGGCGCCAAGATGCCCGGTGCGCACTGGTTCCCGGAAGCGCGGCTCAATCTCGCCGAGAACCTCCTTCGCCGCGGCGATCGCGGCGACGCGTTCGTCCTCTGGGACGAGACGGGCGCGCGGCGGCGCCTGAGCTATTCGGATCTGACGAGCGACGTGTCGCGCGCGGCGCAGGCATTGCAGGCGCTCGGCCTGCGCGCGGGAGATCGCGTGGCGGCGTTCATTCCCAACATCCCCGAGGCGGGCATGCTGGCACTCGCGGCGCTCTCGCAGGGCATCGTCTGGTCGTCGTGCTCCCCGGACTTCGGCGTCGAGGGGGTGCTCGAGCGCTTCGGCCAGATCGAGCCGAAGATGCTGTTCTGCGCCGACGGCTATCGCTACAACGGCGAGCGGCACGATTCGCTCGAGCGCGTGCGCGCCATCGCCGAGCAGCTGCCGAGCCTGCGCAAGGTGGTGATCGTGCCGCAGCTCAATCCCCGCGTCGACGTCTCGGACGTGCCCAAGGGCGTGACCCTCGACGAATGGCTGCGGCGCTATCAGCCGGGCGACATCAACTATGCCCATCTGCCGTTCGAGCACCCCGTTTTCATCCTGTTCACCTCGGGCACGACCGGCAAGCCGAAATGCATCGTGCACGGCGCGGGCGGTTCGCTGTTGCAGAGCCTGAAGACCTACAAGCTGCATTTCGACGTGCGGCCGGGCGATCGCTTCTTCTACTACTGCACCACGAACTGGGTCGTGTGGAACGTGCTCTTCATGGGCCTCGCGGCAGAGGCAAGCCTCATGCTCTACGACGGCTCGCCCTTCGCGCGCGGCGGCAAGATTCTTTTCGACTACGCCGAGAAGGAGCGCTTCACCCATTTCGGCACGTCGGCGAAGTTCATCGATGCCTGCGCGAAGCGCGATCTGCGCCCCATCGAGACGCACGACCTTGCCGCGCTGCGCATGGTGGTCTCCACCGGCTCGCCGCTCGTGGCGGAGAGCTACGACTACGTATATGACGCCTGGAAGAAGGACGTGTGCCTCGCCTCGATCTCCGGCGGTACCGACATCATGGGCGCCTTTGCCGACGCCAATGCCGTGCTGCCGGTCTATCGCGGCGAGATGCAGTGCCGCTCGCTCGGCATGGCGGTCGACGTCTACGATGAGGACGGCAATCCGGTGGTGAATCAGAAGGGCGAGCTCGTTTGCACCCAGCCCTTTCCGTCGATGCCGCTCGGCTTCTGGAATGATCGCGGCGGCGAGCGCTACCATGCGGCGTACTTCGACAAGTATGCGAACGTGTGGTGCCACGGCGACTGGGCCGAGCTTACCGATCGCGGCACGATGATCATCTACGGGCGTTCCGACGCGACGCTCAACCCGGGCGGCGTGAGGATCGGCACGGCGGAGATCTATCGCGTCGTCGAGCGCATCCACGAGGTGGAAGAATCGGTCGCCATCGGGCAACTGTGGCCGCCTGAGGAACCGACCGACACGCGCGTCGTGCTGTTCGTCAAGCTGCGGCCGGGCTTCACGCTCGACGAGGCGCTCGAAGAGCGCCTGCGCGCGGACATTCGCCGGCACGCGTCGCCGCGCCACGTGCCCGCCCGCATCGTGCAGGTTCCCGACATACCTCGCACCAAGAATGGCAAGGTCGTCGAGCTGGCCGTGAAAGCGGTCGTGCACGGCATGCCGGTCGCCAACAGCGACGCGCTGGCCAATCCCGAAGCGCTCGATTACTTCGCCAACCTCGCGGAGCTCGCGGCTTAGCCCTCGACCCGCAGGATCTCGACCACCGGCGGCGCGGTCAGGATTTCGCTGAAGCGATGCATCCAGCTACCGGTCTCCTGCGGCGAGCTCACGCCGCGATGGCGAAACTGTTCGAGCTGCTCGAGCTTGGTGAGCTCGATTTCGAATTGCAGCGCCGGAGCGCCCTGTCCACGTGTCAACGGCACGAGCAGTCGTGCCGTGAGGCCGCTCGCGCGAGCGGCTTCGACCTCCCGGTGAATGAGCTCGAGCGCGCGGTGGCGGTTCACGGGCAGGACGTCATAGGAGAAGCGGGCGAGAAACATGGCGGGGCTCCGTTGCGCAATCGCAAGCTAGCCGAGCACCTCGAAGATGCGCTCGCGCTCGTCGAGCTCGCTCACGAACGCCTCGAGCTCGGGACCGAGCGCATCGCGCGCCGAGACCACGCCCAGGGGCCTGCCCTCTTCGACGACCGGCACATGGCGAAAGCCGCCTTCGTGCATCATGTGCAGCGCATGCCCGAACGGCCGGTCCGGGGCGATGGTGCGCGGGTTGGCGCTCATCACCTCCGCGAGGCGCGTCTTCGCCGGATCGCGGCCTTCGGCCATCACGCGAAAGAGCGCGTCACGCTCGGTGAAGATGCCGGCGAGCCGGCCTTCGCGCATGACGAGCATCGCGCCAACGCGTCTGTCCTTCATGCGGCGCGCGGCCTCGGCTACGGTCATATCGGCTTCGGCGATGACGGGGTTCTGGCTGGCGATCAGGCTGCGTATGGGTCGCTGCGGCATGGCGGTCCTCCTCGGCCTTTGAATTTACACTTCGGCGGTCAATTTGCGTAGCGGGAGGCGCCATGGCAGCGCTCGGCGGAAAAGTGGCGGTCGTGACCGGCTCGACCAGCGGTATCGGCCTGGGTATGGCCCGGGCACTGGCGGGCGCCGGCGTCAATATCGTGCTGAACGGGTTCGGCGACGCGGGAGCCATCAGCGCATTGCGCGAGCGCCTGATCGACGAGTTCAAGGTGAAGGTGCGCTACGACGCCGCCGACCTGATGAAGCCGGCCCAGGTGCGCGGATTGATCGAGCGCAGCGTCGCGGAGTTCGGCGCGGTGGACGTGCTGGTCAACAACGCCGGCATCCAGCACGTCGCGCCGATCGAAGAATTTCCGGACGAGCGCTGGGAGGCCGTCATCGCGCTCAATTTGTCGGCGAGTTTCCACGCCATCAAGGCGGCGCTGCCGCACATGCGTCGGCGCGGCTGGGGACGGATCATCAACATCTCGTCGGCACACGGGCTGGTCGCCTCGGTGCAGAAGGTCGCGTACGTCGCCGCCAAGCACGGCCTGCTCGGCATTACCAAGGTCGTGGCGCTCGAGACTGCCGGCACGGCGATCACCTGCAACGCGATCTGTCCCGGCTGGGTGCTGACACCGCTCGTGCAAAAGCAGATCGACGAACTCGCGCGCCGCGAAAACATCCCGGAGGCGGAAGCGAAGCGGCGTCTCCTCGCGGAGAAGCAACCGTCGGGCGAATTCGCGACGCCGGAGCAGGTCGGCGGGCTCGCGCTTTTCCTCTGTTCGGATGCCGCGGCGCAGATTCGCGGCGCCGCGCTTTCCATCGACGGCGCCTGGACGGCGCAATAGAAATGCTCATGCGACAAATGAAACCTGCTAACGCATCGTTCGCTACCATGGTGCGATGCAACAGCGTTACTTCCACGCCCTCGGCAACGGTGCATTCCACCGCGTCGCTTACACCGATTGGGGCAACGTCGCGAATCCGCATGTCGTGCTCTGCGTGCACGGTCTTGCGCGCAACAGCCGCGACTTCGATTACCTCGCCGGCGCGCTGACGCCGGAGTGCCGGGTCGTCTGCATGGACGTCGCCGGCCGTGGTGAGAGCGAGTGGCTGGAAAATAAGTCCGAATACAAGTTTTCCACCTACCAGAACGACGCGGCGGCGATGCTCGCACGCGCGAGCGCGCCTCCGGGCAATCGCTGGCTCGAGCGCTTCAGCGCGCGTGCCGAGCCACGCATCGACTGGGTCGGCACCTCGATGGGCGGCTTGATCGGCATGTTCCTCGCCGCAAAGAAAAGGACGCCGATCCGGCGGCTCGTGCTGAACGACGTCGGCGCGCTCATTCCCTGGAGCGCACTCTTTCGCATAAAGGGCTACATCACGCGAGGCCGGCGATTCGCGAGCGAGCGGGACGCCGAGGTGTATTTGCGCGAGGTATGCGCGCCCTTCGGCCCGCTTAGCGACGAGCAGTGGCACCATCTCGCCCATCACAGTACGCGGCGCGCGCCGAGCGGCGACTACGAGCTTCGCTACGATCCGGCGATCGGCGAAGGCCTGCACGGTCACATCGATCCCGAGTTCCCGATGGGGCCGGACCTGATGCGCGGCATCGATCTCTGGAACGTGTGGGGCAAGGTGCAGTGTCCGACGCTCGTGCTGCGCGGCGCGCAATCCGAAGTGCTGCTGCCCGCGACCATTGCCGAGATGCGCGCGCGCAAGCCCGACGTCGAGGTCGTCGAGTTTCCCGACGTCGGCCATGCGCCGGCGCTGATGAGCGAGGAGCAGATCAGCGTCGTGAAGCAGTTTCTGCTGCAGTGAAGGCGCTCGTCGCGCTGCTCGCCGCGACTGCGGTGCACGCGGCGGAGCCATTGCCGGCGTTGCATGCGGCGCGCGACGGCATCACCGTCTCCGGCGTGTCCTCGGGCGGCTACCTGGCGGTGCAACTCCATGTCGCGCACTCCGCGCGCATCGTCGGCGTCGGCTCGATTGCCGCCGGTCCTTATTACTGCGCGCAGGGGAGCGTGTTCACCGCCCTGTACAACTGCATGAAGCCCGGGCGCTGGACGTCCGTGCCGGCATTGTCAGTGCTCACGGCGCAGGTCGAGCTACTTGCCGCATCCCGTGTCATCGATGCGTCCAGCAATCTCGCACGCTCGCGCGCGTGGCTCTTTACCGGCGGTGCGGATCCCACGGTGGATCCGGCGGTCGTTCACGCGTTGCGCGACTTCTACGCCGCCTATAAGGCACGGGTGACGCTGGTCGCCAATCCGCAAGCCGGTCACGGCATGGTGACCGAGCGCGCCGGCAACGACTGCAATGCGAGCGAGCCGCCGTTCATCATCCACTGCAACTACGACGCGGCGGGTGAGCTCCTGCACTTCGTGCTTGGCGCGCTTGCCGCGCCGGCGCAGCCGAACGGCCGGCTGCTCGCGTTCGATCAGCGGCGCTACGCCGGCGGTGACGCGCACGCAATCGCGATGGACGACATTGGTTTCCTGTATGTGCCGGACCGCTGCGTGAGCGAGCGCTGTCGCGTCCATGTCGTCTTCCACGGCTGCCGGCAAGGCGCTGGCGAGATCGGCGAGCGTTTCGTGCGCGAAGCGGGCTACAACCGTTGGGCCGATACGAACGCGCTCGTCATCCTGTATCCGCAGGCGATCAAGCGATACAGCCCATTCGTCTTCAATCCGCGCGGCTGCTGGGACTGGTGGGGCTACACCGGTGCTGAGTACCACACGCAGCGCGCGCCACAGATGCGCGCGGTGATGGCGATGCTCGACCGGCTGGCCGAGTAGTTACGGGCGCGCGATGGCCGCCGCGATCGCCTCGATGACCGGTGCCTGCTCGCCGATCGGCGCGTCGAGGCGAATCACAGTGTGCGGATGATCGACGCGCGCGCGCGCGACGAGCGCCGGCAAATCTCCTTTGACGTGGCCGCCGGCGCCGAGAAACACCGGTACGACGCGAATGGAGCCGATGCCTTGCGCCGCGAGCTTGCTGATCGCATCCGCGAGCGTCGGTTGCATCAGCTCGAGAAAAGCGAGCTCGACCGGGCCGCGCACTTTCGTGGCGAGAACTTTAGCGAGCGTTTCGAAGGGCCGCGCCCACTCGCGATCGCGCGAGCCGTGCGCGAAGAGGACGATGCCCTCGCTCAATGAATGGTGTGCCGCCGCCCCTCGTAGATGCCCTGCAGGAGTCGCAGCGACCCGAGGCTGATCGCGCGGTGCGAGAGCGCGTGGCCCAAGTCTTCGACGATGTCGAGCGTCACCGGCACATGCAGGCCTGCCAGCACCCGCGCCGCGCGCTCGGCGTAGACGCGCGAGACGACGGAATCGAATTCGCCGTGCACGAGGTGAATGCGCGAGCCGATGCGTGCGCCGCACGCGGGGAGCCGCGCATAGCGCGAGGAGAAGGCCACCACCGCGCCGGCGATGCCCGGCGTTTTCACCGCCTCGAGCGCTACCGTGCCGCCCTGCGAAAAGCCGATGAGGACCGTGCGGCTCGTCGGCACGCCGAAGTTCGTCTGCTCGCGGCGCACGAGGTCTTCGAAGTCGGGCAGCACTGCGGCGACGCGCTCGCGATGGTTGTCGCAGTTGAGACCGCGCGTCGGGTACCAATCTTGCGCCGCGCCGCCGCGTGCGTCGGGATCGAAGCCGCTCGGCACGACCAGCGCCGCGCTCGGAAAGCGCGCCTGGAACTTGAACGCGATCGGAATCATCGACTGGGCGGTGGCGCCGCAGCCGTGCAGGAACACGAACAGGTGATTCGGCTTCTCTTCTTGTGCGGGGGCGAAGCGGAAAACCCGGCCGGAGGACATGCAAGAGAGATTGTTACCCCGCGATGACGGTTCTGTAAACTGATTCGCGTCCTACCTGAGGTCTCCATGCAAAAGACAAGATTTCTAACGGCTTTCTGGGCGTTGACGAAACCGTATTGGGTTTCGCCGCAGCGCAAGAAGGGGCTGGCCCTCGCCGCCACCGTGATCGCCTTGTCGCTCGCGATGGTCTGGCTTTCGGTGCAGTTCAACCTCTGGAACAAGGACTTCTACAACGCGCTCGAGAAGAAGGACCAAGCGGAATTTTTTAAGCAGCTGTGGCGATTCACCTATCTCGCCATTGGCTGGATCATCGCCGGCGTTTACCGGCTTTACTTCCAGCAGATGCTACTCATCGAGTGGCGCGCCTGGCTGAACGAGCACTTCCTCGAGCGCTGGCTGCAGGATCGTGCGTATTACCGTTTGCAGCTTATCGACCGTGGCGTAGACAACCCCGACCAGCGCATCGCCGATGATCTGCGCATCTTCGTCGACATGACGCTCGACATGAGCATTGGCTTGCTTTCCTCGGTGGTCACGCTGATCTCATTCACCGCGATCCTCTGGAGCCTGTCGGGCGACTTCGCGATCGGCGGACTGTCCATACCCGGCTACCTCTTCTGGATCGCCGTTGTCTACGCCGGCATTGGCAGCTGGCTTACGCACGCGATCGGCAGGCCGCTCATCTCGCTCGATTTCAACCAGCAGCGCTACGAGGCGGACTATCGCTACTCGCTCGTGCGGCTACGCGAGAACAGCGAAGGCGTGGCTCTCTATCGCGGTGAAGCGCTCGAGCACGCCAACTTCCGCGAGCGCTTCAACCACGTGATCGGCAACTGGTGGGGCATCATGCGAAAACGCAAGCAGCTCAACTGGTTCGTCTCGTTCTACGAGCAGTTCGCCATAATCTTTCCGTACCTCGTTGCCGCGCCGCGCTACTTCGCCGGCGAAGTCGGCATGGGCTTCATCTTCCAGACCTCCTCGGCGCTCGGCGAGGTGCGCGGCGCCCTTTCCTGGTTCATTAACGTCTATCCGCAGTTCGCGTCATGGAAGGCAACGGTCGACCGTCTGACCACCTTCAACGCCTCGATGGAGCGCGTGCGCAGCGACGCCCGCGAAGCGCAGGGCGAGCGCGCCGAGGCGCGAGACGAGACACTCGGCATCGAAGGGCTGGAGCTGGCGCTGCCGCAGGGAAAGCCGCTTCTCGCGCCGACCTCTATCGAGCTGCGGCCGGGAGAGGATGTGCTTGTCACCGGTCCGTCGGGCGCCGGCAAATCGACCTTCTTCCGCACCATCGCGGGCATCTGGCCGTATTGGAAAGGGAAACTACGCCTGCCGCAGGGCGCACGACTTCTTTTCCTGCCGCAGAAGCCTTATTTGCCGGTCGGCACGTTAAAGCGCGCGGTTAGCTATCCGGCCGAGGAGTCGACACACAGCGATAGCGAAATCGCGGAAGCGCTTGCCGCGGTCGGTCTCGCGCCGCTCGCTGCCGACCTGGAGCGAAGCGAAAACTGGGCGCAGGTGCTCTCTGGCGGCGAACAACAGCGCCTCGCGTTCGCGCGGGCCGTGCTCAACAAGCCCGATTGGCTCTTCCTCGACGAGGCGACCGCATCATTGCCCGACGATGCGGAAGACGCCCTCTACGGCTTGATCAAGAAGCGCTTGCCGCGGACGACCGTCGTCTCGATCGGTCATCGCGCGAGCCTGCGCGCGCATCACCAGCGCGAAATCGGCTGGCACGACGGACGGCTAGCGGCCATTGCCTAGCACGATGCATGTGGTCGTGGCGTGCGCGTACAGCTTGCCGCTCGCGTCCTCGAGGCGGCCTTCGGCAGTGGCGATGCGGTTGCCGAGGTGCACCAGCTTGCCGATCGCGCGCAGTGCTCCTGTGCCATCGGTGATGGCGCGTACGAGGTTGGTCTTCGCCTCGAGTGTCGTGTAAGCGCCGCCGGCGGGCATGCGCGTGTGAACGCAGCAGCCCATCGCCGAATCGAGGAGCGTCATGGCGAGGCCGCCGTGCACGACGCCGATCGGGTTGTAGTGGTACTCGCCGGGCGTGCATTCGAACACCGCGTGTCCCGGCTCCACTTCCACGAGGTTGAAGCCGAGGAGCCGCGCGATCGGTGGCGCAGGCAGGCGGCCATCGCGGATGGCGCGCAAAAAATCGATGCCGGACATCGTGCGGCCGGCGGCGGCGAGCGCCCCCGGATCATCCCAGTGCACGCGAAGTGTTCGCTCAGTCACAGGATCGGCGCCGGATGAGGCAGGGCGGGCGCCGCGACGTCGGCCACGGCAGAACGGCCGGCGATGAAATCGGCTGCCGCGCGCGTCACGGTTTCGTCGGCGAGGATGCGGCCATGGCCGAGGCCATCGGTGCTCATGAGCCGCGCGCCGGGCCAGAGCTGCGCCACGCGCGCACCTTGTGTCCACGGCACATGGCGATCGTCGCGGTCGTGGATCACGAGCGCCGGGGCCGCAAGCCGCGGCGCGAGCCGCGCGACCTCCAGGTTTTCCCAAAGAATGCCGTAGCGCTCCTCGATGGCGGTCTGCATCGCGCGGCGCACCGCTTCGGGCATCCTGTACCAGCGGGCGAAGCGGCGCGAATAGCCGACGAGATCACCCGGCGGACTGACGAGCACCGCTTTGGCGAAGCGCACCTTGGCGTTCGCGAGCGCCAGCGCGCCGGCCGCCCCGCCGAGGGAGTGGCCAATGAACGCCTGCACGCCACCGTAGTGCCAGGCGACCTCGGCCAGCACTTCGGCGAAATCCGGGAGGCCGGTGAGCCGGCCTTCGGACACGCCATGCGCCGGCTGGTCATAGGCGATGACGCGCAAGCCGGCGCTCAGCAGCGGATAGACGAAGCCGCGCATCTGCGCCGCGTGACCGCCCCAGCCGTGCGCAAGCAGCACTGCCGGCGCGTCGCGCCCGCCCCAGCGCCACGTGGCAATGTGACGACCGCGATGCTCGACAAGAGAGGCGCGCGCATCGACGAGATCGAGCGACGCCGCGGCGCCGCCCGTGCGGGGTGGCGTGAGAAACAGGCGCTCGGCCCAAGCGCCAGCCAACTCTGGAAAGAGCAACGCCGAGGCGGCGAACCGAACGTTCGTGCTTATTTTGGGGAGCGACAGGGTGGCGCTCATGCGGGACATCTCCTTTCGTTATTGGCGCGCGGCGAGCAGGCGCTCGAGCGCGGCGAGGGCGCGCGCGCGGGCCTTGGAGTAACCGAGGAGCCGCCGGTGATGATGGACGACGAGCGCGATGCCGAAGAGCTCGAATACCAGCTGCTCCGGGTCGGTGTCGCGCGCGAGCTGCCCTTCATCGATTGCCTGCTGTGCCGCACGCTTCAGCGTTTCGATCCAGGCGCGCTGGCCGGAAGCGAGCGTGTCCCGCACCGGCCCGGGCTTGTCGTCGAACTCCGCCGCGCCGCCGATCATCGGACAGCCGCCCGGGAGCTCGGCCGATTCGGTCCAGTCGAGCCAGTGGGTGAACATGGCGCGAAGCCGCGGCACGCCACGCGGCCTGGCGAGCGCCGGCTTCAAGACGACATCGGTGAACTGTCGCTGGCCGTGCTCGAGGACCGCGAGCAGCAGGTCCTCGCGGGAGCCGAAGTGGGCGAAGAGGCCGGACTTGGAGAGGCCCGTGGCGTCGGCGAGCGTGCCGATGGTGAGGCCATCGAGCCCGGCCTTACTGACTAGCCGCAGCGCCTCATCGAGGATCGCCGCGCGCGTGCGCTCGCCCTTGGTGGCTTCGCGCAACGGCTCGCGGCGTACGGCGCTCGACATGCTGTTATAAAATAGTACGAACGTTCTGTCAAGCCGTGGCTCGCTCGGCAGTCCGGCGCACGGCGGCGAGCACATCGCGCAGATAGCGGCCGGTATGGCTCGCCTTGTTGGCGGCCACCTGCTCGGGCGTGCCCTGCGCGACGATGCGGCCGCCGCCGTTTCCGCCTTCGGGCCCGAGGTCGATCAGCCAGTCGGCGGTCTTAATGACATCGAGGTTGTGCTCGATGACGACGACCGTATTGCCGGCGTCGCGCAGCCGTTGCAACACATTGAGCAGGAGCTTGATGTCGTGGAAGTGCAGACCCGTGGTCGGCTCATCGAGGATATAGAGCGTGCGGCCGGTGTCGCGTTTGGAGAGTTCGAGCGAGAGCTTTACGCGCTGCGCCTCGCCGCCTGAGAGCGTGGTCGCCGACTGGCCGAGGCGCACGTAGCCGAGGCCGACGTCGATGAGTGTCTTCAGCCGGCGCGAGATCGCGGGCACCGCGGAGAAGAATTCCGCCGCCTCGGCGACGGTGAGTTCGAGTACCTCGTGGATGTTGCGCCCCTTGTAGCGGATCTCGAGCGTCTCGCGGTTGTAGCGCTTGCCGTGGCAGACATCGCAGGCGACGTAGATATCGGCAAGGAAATGCATCTCGACCTTGGTCACGCCGTCGCCCTGGCACGCCTCGCAACGGCCGCCCTTGACGTTGAACGAGAAGCGCCCGGCGTCATAGCCGCGCTCGCGTGCTTCGGGCACGCCGGCAAAAAGCTCGCGTATCGGCGTAAACAGGCCCGTATAGGTCGCCGGATTTGAGCGTGGCGTGCGGCCAATCGGGCTTTGATCGACGCTCACCACTTTGTCGAGTAGCTCCATGCCGTTCACCGCGTCGTGCGGCGCGGGATCGAGCGCGCTGCCGTAAAGACGGCGGGCGAGCGCCGCGTACAGCGTGTCGTTAATCAGGGTGGACTTGCCGGAGCCGGAGACGCCGGTGATGCAGACGAGGAGCCCGAGCGGTAGCGCGAGCTCGACCTCCTTGAGATTGTTGCCGCGCGCGCCCGTGACGACGAGCTTTTGCTCGCCCGGCCGATTGCGGCGCGTCGGGATGTCGATGGCGAGCTCGCGCGCGAGGTAACGGCCGGTCAGCGACTCGCGGCTCGCGAGAATGTCGTCGATCGAGCCCTGGGCGATGATGCGGCCGCCGGCCTCGCCGGCGCCCGGTCCCATGTCGAGGATGTAATCGGCCGCTCGGATCGCCTCCTCGTCGTGCTCGACGACGATCACCGAGTTGCCGAGGTCGCGCAGGCGCTTCAGCGTATCGATGAGCCGCGCGTTATCGCGCTGGTGCAGGCCGATCGAGGGCTCGTCGAGCACGTACATGACGCCGGTCAGGCCCGAGCCGATCTGGCTCGCGAGCCGAATGCGCTGCGCCTCGCCGCCGGAGAGCGTCTCGGCCGAGCGCTCGAGCGCCAGGTAATCGAGCCCGACGTTCACCAGGAACTCGAGGCGGTTCGCGATCTCGCGCACGATGCGTTCGGCGATTTGGCCCTTGGCGCCTTCGAGCTTGAGCGTGCGGAAGAACTCCACCGTTTTCGCGAGCGGCCAGCGCGAGATATCGAAGATCGTGTGCTCGCCCAGTCGCACGTGGCGCGCTTCGCGGCGCAGGCGCGCGCCGCCGCATTCGGGGCAGAGCTGCGGCGCGATCAGCTTCGCGAGCTCCTCGCGCACCACCAGCGAGTCGGTCTCCCGATAGCGCCGCTCGAGGTTCGGCACGACACCTTCGAACGGATGCTGCTTCTGCGCGGCGCGACCGCGCTCTCCGGGATACTGGAAGGGGATCGCCTCCTTGCCCGAGCCGTAAAGCACCACCCGCTGCACGCGCTCGTCGAGCATCTCCCAAGGCTGCTCGAGGTCGAAGCGATAGTGGCGGGCGAGCGACTGCAGTAGGGAGTAATAAAAGTGGTTGCGCCGGTCCCAGCCGCGGATGGCGCCGCTCGCGAGCGACAGATTGGGGTGCAGGACGATGCGCTTGACGTCGAATACCTCGACCGTCCCAAGGCCGTCGCAGCGCGGGCAGGCGCCCATCGGGTTGTTGAACGAGAAAAGGCGCGGCTCGAGCTCGGGCAGCGCGTATTCGCAGCCGGGCACCGGACAGGCATAGCGCGAGGAAAAGAGGTGCTCGCGCGCGCTGTCGGTTTCCAGCGCCAGCGCGCGGCCATCGGCGTGGCGCAGCGCCGTTTCCAGCGATTCAGCGAGGCGCTGCTTCGCGTCGGCGCGTGCGCGCAGGCGATCGACGACGACGTCGATCGAATGCTGGCGGTTCTTCGCCAGGCGCGGCGCGGCGTCGAGCTCATGCACTCTTCCGTCGATGCGCACCCGGCTGAAGCCCTGTGCACGCAGCTCGTCGAGGAGCTCCGACTGCTCGCCCTTGCGCGCGGCGACGACCGGCGCGAGCACCATGAGGCGCGTGTCTTCGGGTAGCGCTAGGAGCTGGTCCACCATCTGCGAGACGCTGTGCGCTTGCAGCGCCGTGCCGTGCTCCGGGCAATACGGCGTGCCCGCGCGCGCGAAGAGAAGCCGCAGGTAGTCGTGAATCTCGGTGACCGTGCCGACGGTCGAGCGCGGATTGTGGCTCGCCGCCTTCTGCTCGATGGCAATGGCGGGGGAGAGGCCCTCGATCAGGTCGACGTCGGGCTTCTCCATCAGCTCGAGGAACTGGCGCGCGTAGGCGGAGAGCGACTCGACGTAGCGGCGCTGGCCCTCCGCGTAGAGCGTGTCGAAGGCGAGCGAGCTCTTGCCCGAGCCGGAAAGCCCGGTGATGACGACGAGACGGTTGCGGGGCAGCTCGACCGAAATGTTCTTCAGGTTGTGCGTGCGTGCACCGCGGATGCGAATCGAATCCAAGCGAAAGCCGAGAAAGGGAAACTTGCTACTATAGCGCGACGCATTTTCCCGCCGCAGCTCCACGTGACTCCCGATCGCATGAGCGCAGCCGAACTGCGCGCCGGCGCGAGCCTTGCCGGCGTGTACGGGCTGCGCATGCTCGGGCTCTTCTTCATCCTGCCGGTGTTCGCGGTGCATGCCGCGACGCTCTCCGGCGGACAGGACCTCGCGCTCGTCGGCATCGCCATCGGCGGCTATGGGCTCTCGCAGGGCCTGCTGCAGATTCCGTACGGCATGGCGTCCGACCGATGGGGGCGCAAAGGGCCGATCTACGCGGGACTCGCCATCTTTGCTGCGGGCAGCTTCCTCGGCGTCGCCGCGCACGACATCTGGACGGCGATTTTCGCGCGCGTCCTGCAGGGCGCCGGCGCGATCAATTCGGTGGCCATGGCGCTCGCCGCCGATCTGACGCGCGAGCAGCACCGCACCAAGATCATGGCGATGATCGGCGCGAGCATTGGCCTCATGTTCGCCGTGTCGCTGATTGGCGCGCCCGTGCTCTACGAGCACGTCGGCATGGGCGGCATCTTTGCCCTGACGGGTGGGCTCGCGCTCGCGGCGCTCGCCGTCGTCAAGTACTGGGTGCCCGACCCGCCCGCGCGGCCCGCGCGCGGCGCGCCAGCGCGTGCCGGCACGCGACGCGGCGCGCTGCTCGACTTGGAGCTCGTGCGCTTGAATGTCGGGATCTTCGTCCTGCACATCGTGCTCTACGCGATGTTCGTGGTCGTGCCGCCGATCCTCGTGCAAGCGGGGTTGCCGCTCACGGAGCACTGGAAGCTTTATCTGCCGGTAGTACTCGCGTCCTTCGCGCTGATGGTGCCGGCCGTGCTCTATGCCGACCGGCGTAACCGGCCGAGGCCGGTGCTGCTCGCCGCGGTGGCGCTCCTCGTGGCGGTGCAGGCGATGCTCGCCGCCACCGCGCTGCACCTCGCGGTGCTCGCGGCGCTGATGCTTGCCTTCTTCGTCGCTTTCAACGTGCTTGAGGCGATGCTGCCCGCCCTCGTGTCACGCCTCGCCCCGGCACACGGGCGCGGCACGGCGATCGGCGTCTACAACACTACACAAACGCTCGGCGTGTTCTTTGGTGGACTGATCGGCGGCGCGCTCGCCAAGCAGGCCGGGAGCACCGCCGTGTTCGCCGCGTGTGCCGTACTATCCGGACTGTGGTTCGCGGCGGCCTGGGGCATGCGCGGGCCAGCGCGGCTCGTCAACGGTCTTTCGAGTCTCACGTTTAGCATCGCATCGGGAGTCAATCTCGACGGGTTGCGCGAGGCGCTCGCCGCAGTGCGCGGCGTGCGTGAGGCCGAAGTGCTGGCGGATGAGCGCATTGCGCGCCTGAAGGTAGTGCCAGGGCAATGGGATGAATCAAGTGTGCGGAAACTCGTAACCGGGGAGGTGTGAGATGGCATCAGTGAACAAGGTCATTCTGGTCGGCAATCTCGGCGCCGATCCGGAAACGAAGTATCTGCCGAGCGGCGACGCTGTCACGAATATCCGCCTCGCTACCACCGACCGGTGGAAGGACAAAGCGAGCGGGGAAATGAAGGAAGCTACGGAATGGCATCGCATCGCCTTCTTCGGCCGGCTGGCGCAGATCGCCGGCGAATACCTCAAGAAGGGCTCGCAGGTCTACGTCGAAGGACGTATCCGCACGCGTAAGTGGCAGGACAAGGACGGCCAGGATCGCTATTCCACGGAGATCGTCGCCGACGCGATGCAGATGCTCGGCGCGCGATCGGGCGCCGGTGAGCCGCGCACGGAGTCCTTTGGCGGTGCAAAGCCCGCCGACAAAGCGGCGGCGACCGCGAAGAAGCCCGCCGGCAAGTTCGACGACATGGAGGACGACATCCCGTTCTGAGGCGTGGCGCTTATCACCGAATAATCAGCGATATAATCGCCGCCCATGCCAATCTACGAATACCGCTGCAATGCCTGCGGGCACACGGAGGAGCACCTGCAGAAGGTGTCGGAGGCGCCCCTCACGGTGTGCCCGGCCTGCGGCAAGCCCGAGTATCGCAAGCAGTTGAGCGCGGCGGGCTTCCAGCTCAAGGGCACCGGCTGGTACGCGACGGATTTCAAAGGCGGCGGCAAGAAGTCTGCCGACAAGGACAAGAAGGCGGACGTGAAGACCGATACCAAGACTGACGCCAAACCGGAATCGAAGACCGAGTCGAAGCCCGAAACCAAATCCAAATCGAAGGCCGCCGTCTGAGCGGTAGGACGAACTAACCGGCCCGGCGCGTCCGGGCCTTTTTATTTCCGCCGCGTGAAAAAGCATTTCGTCTCGAGCGCGCTCAGGCGCTACTTCATCACGGGGCTTCTGATCTGGATTCCGCTCATCATCACGCTCTGGGTGTTGAAGGTGATCTTCGACATGCTGGACCAGTCGCTGCTGCTCCTGCCGGACTCGTTTCAGACCGAACACTGGCTCGGCGTGCATGTTCCGGGCCTCGGCGCAGTGCTGACACTCATGATTGTGCTTCTCACCGGCATCTTCGCCACCAATTTCTTCGGCGCGCAGCTGGTGCAGATCTGGCACGACGTGCTGCACCGTATCCCGGTCGTGAACTCGATCTACTCGAGCGTCAAGCAGATCTCCGACACGCTCTTTTCCTCGAGCGGCCAGGCGTTTCGCAAGACGCTGCTCGTGCAGTGGCCGCATCCGGGCATGTGGACCATTGCGTTCCTCACCGGCGCCCCGGGAGGCGACGTCGTGACCCATTTGCCGCCCGACTGCCTGAGCGTCTACGTGCCGACGACCCCGAACCCCACCGGCGGCTATTTCGTCATCGTGCGGCGCGACCAGGTGATCGAGCTCGACATGAGCGTCGACCAGGCGCTGAAGTACATCATTTCGATGGGCGTGGTGCCGCCGCTATCCAAGCCATAGCGATGCGCACCCATTACTGCGGTGAACTCTCCGCCGCTCTGGTCGATCGCGTGGTGACGCTGTGCGGCTGGGCGCATCGGCGTCGCGATCATGGCGGCGTGATATTCATCGATCTGCGCGACCGCGAAGGCCTTGCGCAGGTGGTGTGCGACCCGGACCGCGCCGGCGCTTTCGCCGCCGCCGAGCGCGTGCGCAGCGAATACGTGCTGCGCGTGACCGGCAAGGTGCGGCGCCGGCCAGAAGGCACCATCAACGCGGATCTCCGCTCCGGGGAAATCGAAGTGCTGGCGCACGAGCTGGAAATTTTGAATCCGGCGGCGCCGCCGCCGTTCCAGCTCGACGACGACAACCTCTCGGAGATGACGCGCCTCACGCATCGTGTCATCGATCTCAGGCGCGAGCCGATGCAGCGGAACATGCGCCTGCGCTATCGCGTGGCGATGTCGGTGCGTGCGTACCTCGATGCGCATGGCTTCATCGACATCGAGACGCCGACGCTCACGCGCTCGACGCCCGAGGGAGCGCGCGACTATCTCGTGCCGAGCCGGGTGCATCCCGGCGAATTCTTCGCGCTGCCGCAGTCGCCGCAGCTCTTCAAGCAGCTCTTGATGGTGGCGGGCTTCGACCGCTACTACCAGATCGTCAAGTGCTTCCGCGACGAGGATCTGCGCGCCGACCGGCAGCCCGAGTTCACCCAGATCGACATCGAGACCTCGTTTCTCGACGAGCGCGCGATCCAGGACCTGATGGAAGGGCTGATCGTCACGGTGTTCCGCGATGTGCTCGGCATCGATCTGCCGCAGCCCTTCCCGCGGCTCGCCTACGCCGAGGCGATGGCTCGCTATGGGGTCGACAAGCCGGACCTGCGTATCCCGCTCGAGCTCACCGAGCTCACCGACCTCATGCGCAGCGTGGACTTCAAGGTGTTTCGCCAGGCGGCCGAGCTCGACGGCGGTCGCGTCGCCGCGCTTAAAGTGAGCGTCGAGCTCACCCGCAAGGAGATCGACGACTTCACGCCGTTCGTCGCCGCTTACGGAGCGAAGGGCCTCGCCTATATAAAGGTGAACGACCGGACGAAGCTTCCGGATGGGCTGCAGTCGCCGATCGTCAAGTTTCTGCCGGCCGACGTGCTGCGCCAGGTGATCGAGCGCACCGGTGCGCAAAACGGCGACGTCATCTTCTTCGGCGCCGACAAGGCTGCAACCGTCAACGCCGCGCTCGGCGCGCTGCGCGTGAAGATCGCGCAGGACAAGAACCTGCTCGAGAAAGGCTGGCGCCCGCTCTGGGTGCTCGATTTCCCAATGTTCGAATGGGACGAGGAAGGCAAGCGCTGGTCGGCGATGCATCACCCGTTCACCGCGCCACGCGATGGCGACGAAGATCTCATCGCCAGCATGCCGGCGCGCGCCGTGGCAAAGGCCTACGACATGGTGCTGAATGGCTGGGAAATCGGCGGCGGCTCGATCCGCATTCACCGCGCCGACGTGCAGGCGAAGGTGTTTCGCGCGCTCGGCATCACGCAGGAGGAGGCGCGCGCCAAGTTCGGCTTCCTGCTCGACAACCTGCAATACGGCGCACCGCCGCACGGCGGCATTGCCTTCGGCCTCGACCGCCTGGTGGCGCTGATGGCCGGGGTCGATTCGATCCGCGACGTGATCGCGTTTCCGAAAACGCAGCGGGCCCAGGACCTGCTCGTGCAGGCGCCGAGCCCGGTGGATGAGAAGCAGCTGCGCGAGCTCGGCATCCGCCTGCGGGAGAAACCGAAGGCCTGATGCGCGCGGCGCTCGCGGCGCTGCTCGTCGCCTGCAGCACGGCGCTTGCGTTTTCCGGGAGCGTGCGGGTTGAGGAGCTGCCGCCCGAGGCGCGGCGCACACTCGCGCTGATCGATGCCGGTGGCCCGTTTCCGTACGCGCGCGACGGCGCGGTGTTCGCGAACCGCCAACGGCGGCTGCCGCCGCGCGAGCGCGGCTACTATCGCGAATACACGGTGAAAACGCCAGGCGTGCGCGACCGCGGGCCGCGCCGCATCGTCGCCGGGCGCGACGGCGACCATTACTATAGCGACGACCATTACCGCACCTTTCGCCGCATCATTCGACCGTGAGCAAGCTGCTGGAGCGACTGCGCGATCCCGCGCGCTCGGGCGTCTATCGGGCCCGCACGGCGAACGACATCGAGCAGGCGACGCGCGCGAGCGGCCTCGACGTCGTGACGATCGACGCCGGCGCCGACGTCTTCGCGGGCATGGCAAGCGCGCTCGACTTCCCGCCTTGGTTCGGCGCCAACTGGGATGCGCTGGAAGACTGCCTGAGCGATCTCTCCTGGCGCGAGCGCGAAGGCCACGTGCTGCTGCTCGCGGGCTATCCGCGCGGCGATGCACTTGGCGTCCTTACCGACGTGCTGCGCTCGGCGGCCGAATATTGGGCGTCTCGCGGCAAGCCGTTCTTCGCCGTTTTTCTCGATCCGGAGAAAAAGCTCGCGTTGCGCGATCTCTATCGCGACGCATGAGCTACAAGATTCCGCTTTCCGTCCTGGTGATCGTGCATACGGCGAGCCGCGAGGTGCTCCTCCTGGAACGCGCTTTGCGTCCGGGTTACTGGCAGTCGGTGACTGGATCGGTTGATACTATGGAGGAGCCGCTGGAGCGTACGGCGGCACGCGAGGTACAAGAGGAAACCGGCATCGACGCAGCCGCCGGTCGCCTCGAACGCTGGAATGTCGTTTATACCTTCGAGATCTACCCACAATGGCGTCATCGCTTTGCGAGCGGCGTGCTGCACAACGTGGAGCACGTCTTTGCGCTTGAATTGCCCGGCCGCGTGCCGGTCTGCGTGGCGCGCGAAGAGCATCTCGGTTTCCTCTGGCTGCCGTGGCGCGAGGCAGCGGCAAAATGCTTCTCATGGTCGAACCGCGACGCGATCGTGATGCTCGGTGAGTGATGACAATGGAGCGGCTAAGGGTCGTCACCCTGAATATTCATAAAGGGCTTTCGCACTTCAACCGGCGCATGGTGATCCACGATCTGCGCGCGGGCCTGCAATCGCTCGATCCGGACATCGTTTTCCTGCAGGAGGTGCAGGGCCTGAACCAGCGCTTCGCGCTGCGCTTCGCTGGTGCGCCGGTCGAGCCGCAACATGCCTTTCTTGCCGGCGAGACCTGGCAGCACGCCTATGGCTGCAACGCCGTCTACGACCACGGGCATCACGGCAACGCGATCCTCTCGCGCTTCGGCTTTCTCTCGTTCGAGAACCAGGACGTCTCCGACCACGGCTTCGAACGCCGCGGCCTGCTGCATGGCATCGTCGCCGTGCCCGGCTGGCGGCGCAACCTGCATTGCGTCTGCGTGCATCTCTCGCTTCACGAGCGCGGGCGCAACCGTCAGCTCGAGGCGATCTCCGGGCGACTGGAAGAGCTCGCCTCGCGCGATCTGCCGATCATCATCGCCGGCGACTTCAACGACTGGCGCCACCGCGCATCCTCGATCCTCGAGCGGCGCCTGGGGATGACCGAAGTGTCGCTCGCGCGCTTTGGCAAGGCCGCGCGCACCTTCCCGGCCATGATGCCGGTGCTGCGCCTTGACCGTATCTATGTTCGCGGCTTCACGGTGGTGGCGTCGCAGGTGCACAAGGGCAAGCCCTGGTCGATCCTCTCCGACCACCTCGCCGTGAGCGCGGAGCTGGAAAGAAGCTAGACGACGAGCCGCAAGCGCCCCTCGTCGAGCGCCGGTACCACGGGAAAGGCATCGACGCGGCAGGCGAACTCGACTTCGTGCGCGAGCCCGCGCGCGCTCATCATGCGACCGAGTCGGCATTCGAGCAGCGCCTGCGGCAGCGGCGAATGCCGGTACACCGTGCGTGCCGCGCGCGCGGCGTCGGACAGATCGGCCGCGCCGCCCAGGCGCTCGGCGAAGCGCTCGACGAAGCAGCCGGCACCGTAGAAATCCTCGAAGTTGAAGTTCGCACCGGAACCCGAGCAGACGAGCAGCACGGTGTCGCCGGCATGCGCGGCGAGGATGTGCTCGACCAGGCGCCGCGCGTTGAGCAGAGCGCCGCAATAGACGCGCGCGGCGCCCGCGGCGAGCGCCATGGCCACGGTGCCGTTGGTGGTCGAGTAGATGACTGTGCGATCTTTCACGCCGTGCTCGATTAGCGCGAGAGGCGCCGGGTGCACGAACCCGGGCAGCGTCTCGGCGTAGAGCTCGCCCGCCAGCACGCAAGCGCCGGCGCCGCGGCGCTGGTCCTCGGCGCGCGCCGCCGCCTCATCGAGCACGGGAATGACCTCGCGCGCACCATGGGCGAGTGCCGCCACCATGGTGCTCGTAGCAAAAAGTATGTCAATTACGACGACCACCTTGCCCGTTACGCGCACGCTGTCCAGTTCTTCCTTACGCGTGAGCACGTGCAGCTTGTGGTTCAGTTCAATTTTTACGCTCATTTATGTTTCTTCGCGGTCGACGGTGATCTTATTCCCGGGTCGCTGGCTAGAATCGCAGCGGTGGAAGACCAGTTCCTCGAGCGCATGAATTCGGAGCTTGCTGGCTGGAGCGATCCGGTCCAGCGGCTGCGCGGCGCAATCCAGAACAACGATTTCGAGCTCTATTGCCAGCCCATCCTGCAATTCGCAGGCGAAGAGCGCTATCCGATGGCCGAAGTGCTGGTGCGTCAGCGCGAAGAGGAACGCGCGCTCGTGCCGCCCGGGGAATTCCTGCCGATTTTCGAGCACTATCGCATGATGCCGCTGCTTGACCGCTGGGTGGTGCGCAACACGCTGAAATACCTCGCGCAGCGCTCGCGCATCGCGCGCTTCACGGTGAACATCTCCGGCCAGACGATCGAGGACGCCGAGTTCCCCCGCTTCGTCAGCGGCCAGCTGGTCACGAGCCAGGTGGCCGCCTCGCGGCTCATCTTCGAGATCGACGAGACCGACACCCTGGTTCGCCCGGAAGCCACCGAGCGCTTTGCCAATCAGATGAAATCGGTCGGCACGCCGCTCCTGATCGACGGCTTCGGCTGCCGGGCGGTTTCGTTCGCGCCAGTGAAGGCGCTCGGCGTGCAATTCCTCAAGGTCGACGGGCGCATCACGCGCAAGGTAATCTCGAGCGAGGGCGCGCGCAGCAAGCTGAACGCGATCCTGCGCGTCGGCGAGCGGCTCGGCTTCGGCGTGATCGCCGAGTGCGTCGAAGAGCAGGACGTGCTCCTCAGGCTGAAAGCCATGGGCGTGGCCTACGCGCAGGGCTTCGGCATCTACCAGCCTCATCCGATCGCCTCTCTGGTCGCCGCTCCTATCCCCGCGTAAGAAGTACCGCTGCATGGATCCGATCGTCGCGCGCGCGATGGCCCGCTGGCCCAACGTGCCGGCGGTGTATGGTTGGCTCGCGCTCGACCGTCGCGGCAACTGGCTGATCCGGAGCACAGGTGCGACTCCACAGTTCGAGCGCATCACCAACCCCGCGCTGCGCGATTTCATCGCGCGCAATTACGAGTCGGATAGCGCGGGGCGGTGGTACTTCCAAAACGGACCGCAGCGGGTGTACGTGTCGCTCGCCTATACCCCCCTCGTCGTGCACTACGAAGGCGACGGCCTCGTTGACCATTGCGGCCGGCCGTTTGCCGCCCGAGCCTTCTACGAGGACGAAGAGGGCTCGGTCCTCATCCACGGGCCGGGCGCCGCCGCCCTTCTCGACGATCGGGACCTCCTGCGTTTCGCCGATTCCGAGCCCTCGTTCGAACCCATCAGGCGCGACGAGGTCGCGCGGCGCTTTGGCTTCATTGCCGAGCCGCAACCGGGCTGATTTCCACCCGGTATTTTCTTGCACCGCGCCATTTTCCTCTTTATAATCCGGCCTCTTTTTTAGGACCCGGGGCGGCTACTGAGTACGGTCGTGGCCGCCCGGTTTGTTTCTGGACGAGCCAAATAAATGCCCACCGTCAATCAGTTAGTGCGCCAGGGGCGCGTCGCCAAGCGCCCGAAGTCGAAGGTCCCGGCGCTCGCCGGCTCGCCGCAGAAGCGTGGGGTGTGTACCCGTGTCTACACGACCACACCGAAGAAGCCCAATTCGGCTCTGCGCAAGGTGGCGAAGGTGCGCCTGACCAACGGTTTCGAGGTTATCGGCTACATCGGTGGCGAGGGCCACAACCTGCAGGAGCACTCGGTTGTGCTGATCCGCGGCGGGCGCGTGAAGGACCTGCCGGGCGTTCGCTACCACATCGTGCGCGGCTCGCTCGACACCCAGGGCGTGAAGGACCGCAAGCAAGGACGTTCGAAGTACGGCGCCAAGGCGCCGAAGTCGGCTTAAGAAAGTAGAGACATGCCCCGCCGCAGAGAAGTCCCGAAGCGCGAGATCCTGCCCGACCCGAAGTTCAACAACGTCGAGGTGGCGAAGTTCGTCAACGTCCTGATGACGCGCGGCAAGAAGTCGGTCGCCGAGCGCATCATCTACGGCGCTCTGGACACCATCAAGTCGAAGTCGGGCAAGGACCCGATCGAGGTGTTCAGCCAGGCGGTGCAGAACGTGAAGCCGATCGTCGAGGTGAAAAGCCGGCGCGTCGGCGGCGCCAACTACCAGGTGCCGGTGGAAGTGCGGCCGGTGCGGCGCGTGGCGCTCGCGATGCGCTGGATCCGCGAGGCGGCGCAGAAGCGCGGCGAGAAGTCGATGACGGTTCGCCTGGCTGGCGAGCTCCAGGAAGCGGCCGAGGGCCGTGGCGGTGCGATGAAGAAGCGCGAGGAAGTCCATCGTATGGCTGAAGCTAACAAGGCTTTCTCGCACTACAGGTTCTGAGGATATGGCTGTGGCACGCAAGACTCCCATCGAGCGCTATCGCAACATCGGCATCTCGGCTCACATCGACGCCGGGAAGACGACGACGACCGAGCGCATCCTTTTCTACACCGGCGTGAACCACAAGATCGGCGAGGTTCACGACGGCGCCGCGACCATGGACTGGATGGAACAGGAGCAGGAGCGCGGCATCACCATCACCTCCGCCGCCACCACGTGCTTCTGGAAGGGGATGGACCTTTCCTATCCGGAGCACCATATCAACATCATCGACACGCCGGGCCATGTCGACTTCACCATCGAGGTGGAACGCAGCCTGCGCGTGCTCGACGGCGCTTGCATGGTCTATTGCGCCGTCGGCGGCGTGCAGCCGCAGTCGGAAACCGTCTGGCGCCAAGCGAACAAGTACCGCGTGCCGCGCCTTGCGTTCGTCAACAAGATGGACCGAGTTGGCGCGAATTTCTTCAAGGTTTACGACCAGATGAAGGCGCGCCTCAAGGGCAATCCGGTTCCCATCCAGATTCCCGTGGGCGCCGAGGACAAGTTCGTCGGCGTGGTCGACCTCGTCAACATGCAGGCGATCTACTGGGACGAGGCGTCGCAGGGCATGAAGTTCGAGCGCCGCGACATCCCCGCCGAATTGATCGAGCAGGCCAAGGAGTGGCGCGAGAAGATGGTCGAGGCCGCCGCCGAGGCGAACGAAGAGCTGATGAACAAGTACCTCGAATCGGGCGCGCTCTCGGTCGACGAAGTGAAGAAGGGCATCCGCATCCGCACGATCAACAACGAGATCGTGCCGATGCTGTGCGGCTCGGCATTCAAGAACAAGGGCGTGCAGGCGATGCTCGACGCGGTCATCGACTATCTGCCCTCGCCGGTCGACATTCCGCCGGTGAAAGGCGAGACCGAAAAAGGCGAGCCGATCACGCGCAGCGCCAAGGACGACGAGCCTTTCGCCGGCCTCGCCTTCAAGATCATGACCGACCCCTATGTCGGCCAGCTGACGTTCGTGCGCTGCTACTCGGGCGTGCTGAAGTCCGGCGATACGGTCTACAACCCGGTGCGCGGCAAAAAGGACCGCATCGGCCGTCTGCTGCAGATGCATGCCAACGAGCGCAAGGAAATCAAGGAAGTGCGCGCGGGCGACATCGCCGCGGCCGTGGGTCTCAAGGATGTGACGACGGGCGAGACGTTGTGCGACGTCGAAAAGGTCATCGTCCTCGAGCGCATGGAGTTCCCGGAGCCCGTGATCTCGCAGGCGGTGGAGCCCAAGACCAAGGCCGACCAGGAGAAGATGGGCGTCGCCCTCGGCCGCCTGGCACAGGAAGACCCGTCTTTCCGCGTCCACACCGACGAGGAGTCCGGCCAGACGATCATCTCCGGCATGGGCGAGCTTCACCTCGAGATCATCGTCGACCGCATGAAGCGCGAGTTCGGCGTCGAGGCGTCCGTCGGCAAGCCGCAGGTCGCCTACCGCGAAACGTTCAGGAAGGCGGTCGAGCAGCAGGGCAAGTTCGTCAAGCAGTCGGGCGGTCGCGGCCAGTACGGCGACGTCTGGCTCAAGCTCGACCCCCAACCGGGCAAGGGCTTCGAATTCGTCGACGCCATCAAGGGCGGCCGTATCCCGCGCGAATACATCCCCGCGGTCGAGAAGGGCGTCAAGGAAGCGCTGCAGGAGGGCGTGCTTGCCGGCTATCCGGTGGTCGATGCCAAGGTCACCGTGTTCGACGGCTCGTACCACGAGGTCGACTCGAACGAGAACGCCTTCAAGATGGCGGCGATCTTCGCCTTCAAGGACGGCATGCGCTCGGCGCAGCCGGTGCTCCTCGAGCCGATCATGGCGGTCGAGGTGGAGACTCCCGAGGAGAAGATGGGCGACGTGATCGGCGATCTCTCCGGCCGTCGCGGCGTCATCCAGGGCATGGAAGACCTTCCCGGGGGCAAGGCCATCAAGGCCGAGGTGCCGCTCGGCGAGATGTTCGGCTACTCGACGACCTTGCGCTCGCTCACCCAAGGCCGCGCCACGTACACCATGGAATTCAAGCATTACGCCGAGGCGCCGAAGAACATCGCGGACGCCATCATCAAGAGCGACGAAGGCGACAAGAAATAAGCACGGAGCAACCGAGACATGGCCAAAGGCAAATTCGAGCGCAACAAGCCGCACGTGAACGTGGGCACGATCGGTCACGTCGATCACGGCAAGACGACGCTGACGGCAGCGATGACGCACATCCTGGCGAAGAAGTACGGGGGTGAGGCGAAGAACTACGACCAGATCGATGCGGCGCCTGAGGAAAAAGCGCGCGGCATCACGATCAACACCGCGCACGTGGAGTACCAGACGGAGAAGCGCCACTACGCGCATGTCGACTGCCCGGGGCATGCGGACTACATCAAGAACATGATCACCGGGGCGGCGCAGATGGACGGGGCGATCCTGGTGGTGAGCGCGGCCGATGGCCCGATGCCGCAAACGCGCGAACATATCCTTCTCGCGCGCCAGGTGGGCGTGCCCTACATCGTCGTGTACCTGAACAAGGCCGACATGGTGGACGACAAGGAGCTCCTCGAGCTCGTTGAAGTCGAGGTACGCGAGCTCCTCTCCAAATACGACTTCCCGGGCGACAAGACCCCGATCGTCATCGGCTCGGCGCTGAAAGCCCTCGAGGGCGAAGACAGCGACCTGGGCACGAAATCGATCATGAAGCTCGCCGAAGCGCTGGACGCCTACATCCCGACGCCCAAGCGCGAGATCGACAAGCCCTTCCTCATGCCGGTGGAGGACGTCTTCTCCATCTCGGGCAGAGGCACGGTAGTGACCGGCAGAGTGGAGCGCGGCGTCATCAAGGTGGGCGACGAGATCGAGATCGTCGGCATCCGGCCGACGCAGAAGACGGTGTGCACGGGCGTGGAGATGTTCAGGAAGCTCCTGGACGAGGGCCAGGCGGGCGACAACGTCGGCATCCTGCTGAGAGGCACCAAAAGGGAAGAGGTCGAGCGCGGCCAGGTGCTCGCGAAGCCCGGCAGCATCACGCCGCACTCCAAGTTCGAGTGCGAGGTGTACGTGCTAAGCAAGGAAGAAGGCGGTCGGCATACGCCGTTCTTCAACAACTACCGGCCGCAGTTTTACTTCCGCACGACCGACGTCACCGGCGCGGTCGAGCTCCCCAAGGGCACGGAGATGGTGATGCCGGGGGACAACGTGAAGATGGTGGTGACGCTGATCACGCCGATCGCGATGGAGCAGGGACTTCGCTTTGCCATCCGCGAAGGCGGCAAGACGGTCGGCGCCGGCGTCGTGGCGAAGATCATCGAGTAAAGGAAAACAGGGGCATAGCTCAATTGGCAGAGCGTCGGTCTCCAAAACCGAAGGTTGGGGGTTCGAGGCCCTCTGCCCCTGCCAAAGTCTGAACGATGATCGACAAGGTGAAGCTGGCGGTCGCCGCGGCCCTCGTGGTCGCGGGCATCTGGGCCTACTACTGGCTCGGCGAAGGCACGGCGTTCGTGCTGCGCCTGCTCGCCGTGGTGGCGGGCGTGCTGGCCGCAGCGGCGGTGGCGTGGCTGAGCGAACCCGGCAAGCAGTTCGTGGTGTTTGCCGGCGAGTCGATCAACGAAGTGAAGAAGGTCGTGTGGCCCACGCGCAAGGAGACCATGCAGACGACTGCGGCGGTCTTCGCGTTCGTGGTGGTGATGGCGGTTTTTTTATGGGTTAGCGACAAGACACTCGAATGGCTGCTCTACGACTTGATTCTCGGCTGGAAGAAAACATGAGCAAACGGTGGTACGTCGTGCACGCCTACTCCGGCTTCGAGAAGTCGGTCGCGCGCGCGCTCGAGGACCGCATCAACCGCGCCGGCATGACCGACAAGTTCGGCAAGATCCTCGTGCCGGTGGAAGAGGTCGTCGAGATGAAGGGCGGCCAGAAGCACATGTCGGAGCGCAAGTTCTTCCCGGGCTACGTGCTCGTCGAGATGGAGATGAACGACGACACCTGGCACTTGGTGAAGAACACCAACAAGGTCACCGGCTTCGTCGGCGGCACGGCCACCAAGCCCGCGCCGATTCCCGAGAAAGAAGTCGAAGCGATCATGCAGCAGATGCGCGAGGGCGTGGAGAAGCCCAAGCCCAAGGTGCTGTTCGAAGTCGGCGAGATGGTGCGCGTCAAGGATGGCCCGTTCACCGATTTCCAGGGAACGGTGGAGGACGTGAACTACGAGAAGAGCCGGCTGCGCGTGGCGGTGACGATTTTCGGCCGCTCGACGCCGGTGGAGCTGGAATTCGGGCAGGTAGAGAAAGCTTAACCGTAGGGTAAATGAGGGGAGAGGCGGCCAGCCTCGCTTGCACCCACTTAGGAGAAACGCATGGCAAAGAAGATCGTCGGTCTGATCAAGCTTCAGGTCCCCGCGGGAAAAGCGAATCCATCGCCGCCCATCGGGCCGGCGCTCGGCCAGCGCGGCCTCAACATCATGGAATTCTGCAAGGCGTTCAACGCGCAGACGCAGAAAGTGGAGCCCGGCCTGCCACTGCCCGTGGTGATCACGGCATATGCGGACAAGAGCTTCTCGTTCATCATCAAGACGCCGCCGACCACGGTGCTGATCAAGAAGGCCGCCGGCATCGAGTCGGGTAGCGCCAAGCCGCACACCGACAAGGTGGGCAAGATCACGAGGAAACAGGTCGAGGAAATCGCCAAGCAGAAGCTCCCCGACCTGAACGCCACGGATATCGAAGCGGCGATGCGCATCGTCGCCGGCAGCGCGCGCTCGATGGGCATCGTCGTGGAGGGCATGTAATGCCGCACATCTCCAAGCGCAGGAAGGCCTTCATCAGCAAGGTCGACCCGAAGAAGACCTACGCCGCCGCCGAGGCGCTGAAGCTGGTGAAGGAAACCGCAACCGCCAAGTTCGATGAGGCGATCGACGTCGCGGTAAACCTCGGCATCGACGCGAAGAAGGGCGACCAGACGGTGCGCGGCTCGGTCGTGCTGCCAGCGGGCACCGGCAAGAAGGTGCGCGTCGCGGTCTTCGCCCCGGGCGACAAGGGCGCTGCGGCGAAGGCGGCCGGCGCCGACATCGTCGGCATGGAAGACCTCGCCGAGCAGGTGAAGGCCGGCAAGCTCGACTTCGACGTGGTGATCGCCGCGCCGGAAGCGATGCGCGTCGTCGGCCAGCTTGGCCAGATCCTCGGCCCGCGCGGCCTGATGCCGAATCCGAAGGTCGGCACCGTGACGCCGGATGTCGCCGGCGCCGTGAAGAACGCCAAGGCGGGCCAGGTGCAGTTCCGCGCCGACAAGTCGGGCGTCGTGCAATGCACGATCGGGCGCGCCTCGTTCTCGCCCGAGCAGCTGCGCGAGAACCTCGCCGCGCTGGTCGACGCGCTGAACAAGGCGAAGCCCGCGGCGACGAAAGGAGTTTTTCTCAAGAAGCTTTCCGTGTCGAGCACGATGGGCCTCGGCGTCAAGGTCGATCCCGCATCGCTCTCGGCACAGCAATGACTTTGGGCCGTCGCATCGAGCGACAGCTGTCAAAGACCGCAGGGGTCCGCGAGGACGTAAACGGAGCATCGCCCTGCGCAGACGGCGTACCCGGAGGAAGGAATGCAGGTGGGTTCCTGATTCAAGGTCGCCGGTTTTGCAACGTTGGAAGGAGGTAGACCTTGGGTCTTAATCTGGAGCAGAAGCAGGCGATGGTCGCGGAAGTGGCGGCCAAGCTGGCGGCAGCCCAGGCGGTCATCGTCGCGGAGTATCGCGGCCTGGACGTCGGCCGCGTCACGCAGCTTCGCGCCAAGGCGAGGAAGTCGGGCCTTTACCTGCGCGTGCTGAAAAACACCCTCGCGCGCAGGGCAGTGAAGGGCACGCCGTTCGAGAAGCTGACCGACAAGATGGTCGGTCCGCTGATGTACGGCATTGCCGCCGACCCGGTCGCTGGCGCGAAGGTGCTGGCGGACTTCGCCAAGGACAACGATGCGTTCGTGATCCGCGGCGGGGCGATGCCGAATGCCGTGATGTCAGACAAGGACATCAAGGCGCTCGCGCAGCTGCCCTCGCGCGAGGAGCTCCTGGCGAAGCTGCTCGGCACCATGCAGGCGCCCGTGGCGAAGCTCGTTCGCACCATGAACGAGGTGCCCGGCAAGTTCGTGCGCACGCTCGCCGCCTATCGCGATTCGAAGGAAAAGGCTGCTGCTGCCTAACCAAACTGAGCAATCAGGAACCTATTGGAGACAACGATGGAACGTGCACAGATCCTGGAAGAAATCAGCAAGATGACCGTCCTCGAGCTCTCGCAGCTCATCAAGGACATGGAAGAGAAGTTCGGCGTCTCGGCCGCCGCTGCCACCGTGGTGGCCGGCCCGGCTGCAGGCGCCGGCGCCGCCGCGGCACCCGCCGAGGAGAAGACCGAATTCACCGTAATGCTGACCGCGGTCGGCGACAACAAGGTGAACGTGATTAAGGCGGTACGCGAGGTGACGAGTCTCGGCTTGAAGGAGGCGAAAGACCTCGTCGACGGTGCGCCCAAGCCGGTGAAAGAGGGCGTGTCCAAGGCGGACGCCGACACGGTGGCGAAGAAGCTCACCGACGCCGGTGCGAAGGTGGAGATCAAGTAAGGAACTTCGGAACCGCGGGAGGGGTCTTAGTACCCTCCCCGGAACCGAAGAGCAGAGCAAAGACCTCGCTTGCGCGAGGTTTTTCCTCTGTTCTTTTAGCCGTTGGCGCGACCAGGAGCCTAGATGACCTATTCGTTGACCGAGCGTAAACGTATCCGCAAGAGCTTCGCGAAGCGGGCGATCGTGCAGAAAGTGCCGTTCCTCATCGCGACCCAGCTCGAGTCCTACACCGCATTCCTGCAGGCGCACATGCCGCCCGAGGGACGTCGGAACGAGGGCTTGCAGGCGGCGTTTACCTCGATCTTCCCGATCGTCAGCCATTCGCAGAACGCGAGGCTCGAGTTCGTCAGCTACTCGCTCGGCGAGCCGCCCTTTGACGTCAAGGAGTGCCAGCAGCGCGGCCTCACCTACGCGAGCCCGCTGCGCGCGAAAGTCCGCCTCGTCATCATGGATAAGGAGGCGCCCAAGCCCACCACCAAGGAGGTAAAGGAGCAGGAGGTCTACATGGGCGAGATCCCGCTCATGACCACCACCGGCTCGTTCATCATCAACGGCACCGAGCGGGTCATCGTCAGCCAGCTGCACCGCTCGCCGGGCGTGTTCTTCGAGCACGACCGCGGCAAGACGCACTCGAGCGGCAAGCTTCTCTTCTCGGCGCGCGTCATCCCCTACCGCGGCTCCTGGCTCGATTTCGAGTTCGACCCGAAGGACATCGTCTTCTTCCGCGTCGACCGGCGGCGCAAGATGCCGGTGACGATCCTGCTTAAGGCGCTCGGCTACACGCCCGAGCGGATCCTCGGCGAGTTCTTCGACTTCGACACCTTCCATGTCAAGGCGACGGGCGCCGAGTTCGAGGTGGTGCCCGAGCGCCTGCGCGGCGAGGTGGCGCGCTTCGACATCAACGACAAGAGCGGCAAGACCATCGTTGCCAAGGACAAGCGCATTACCGTCAAGCACATCCGCGACATGGAGTCCGCGGGGCTGAAGAAGATCAACGCCCCTGACGACTTCGTCCTCGGCCGCACGCTCGCGCATAACGTCATCAACAAGGACACCGGCGAGATCATCGCCAACGCGAACGACGAGATCACCGAGACGCTGCTGCAGCAGTTGCGCGACGCCAAGGTCGACAAGATCCAGACGCTGTTCACCAACGATCTGGACCAGGGGCCCTACGTCTCGCAGACCCTGCGCACCGACGAGACCGCCGACATGAACGCCGCGCGCGTCGCCATCTACCGCATGATGCGCCCCGGCGAGCCGCCGACGGAGGACGCGGTCGAGACGCTGTTCAACGGCTTGTTCTTCGCCGAAGAGCGCTACGACCTGTCCGGGGTCGGGCGCATGAAGTTCAACCGCCGCATCGGCGCGCCCTCGGAGTTCAGCTGGCAGGTGCGCTTCCGGCCAGTGGCGCTGCCTAAAGAGGCGGAAGAGGAGCTGCGCGCCTACTTCAAGCACGCGCCCGAGCTCTCGCTCGGCAAGGTGAGCATCGAGGGCATCGCCACCGAGGCCGAGGCACAAGCCGTGGTCGAGAAAATGTTCCACGACCTGAAGGCGAAGGGCATCGACAAGTCCAAACTCGAGTTCCGCATCGAGCCGCGCCTGACTCTTTCGCCGAAGGACATCGTCGAGGTGATCCGCATCCTCGTCGAGCTGAGGAACGGTCGCGGCGAGATCGACGACATCGACCATCTCGGCAACCGCCGGGTGCGCTCGGTGGGCGAGCTCGCCGAGAACCAGTTCCGCGCCGGTCTCGTGCGCGTCGAGCGCGCCGTCAAGGAGCGCCTGTCGCAGGCGGAGTCAGAGAACCTGATGCCGCACGATCTTATCAACGCCAAGCCGATCTCGGCGGCGATCAAGGAGTTCTTCGGCTCGTCGCAGCTCTCGCAGTTCATGGACCAGACGAACCCGCTATCGGAGATCACCCATAAGCGGCGCGTGTCCGCGCTCGGACCGGGGGGTCTTACTCGCGAGCGCGCGGGCTTCGAGGTGCGCGACGTGCACCCGACCCATTACGGCCGCGTCTGCCCGATCGAGACGCCTGAAGGCCCGAACATCGGCCTGATCAACTCGCTCGCCCTCTACGCGCGCACCAACCGCTACGGCTTCCTCGAGACGCCGTACCGCAAGGTGAAGGACAGCAAGGTCACCAACGAGATCAACTTCCTCTCGGCCATCGAGGAGGGCAACTACGTCATTGCGCAGGCCAACGCGTCGATCGACAAGAGCGGCAAGCTGGTCGACACGCTCGTGTCGTGCCGCTTCAAGAACGAGTTCGAGCTGAAGTCGCCCGAGGAAGTGCAGTACATGGACGTGGCGCCGTCACAGATCGTGTCGGTGGCCGCCTCGCTCATCCCGTTCCTCGAACACGATGACGCGAACCGAGCGCTGATGGGCTCGAACATGCAGCGTCAGGCGGTGCCGTGCCTGCGGCCGGAGAAGCCGCTGGTCGGCACAGGCGTCGAGCGCACCGCGGCGATCGATTCCGGCACCTGCGTCATCGCGCTTCGCGGCGGCATCGTCGACTATGTCGATGCCAACCGTCTCGTCGTGCGCGTGAACGACGATGAAACGCTCGCCGGCGACGTCGGCGTCGACATCTACAAGCTCACGAAGTACACGCGCTCGAACCAGAACACCAACATCAACCAGCGCCCGATCGTGAAGCAGGGCGAGCGAATCGCCAAGAGCGACGTCGTCGCCGACGGCGCCTCGACCGACCTGGGCGAGCTCGCGCTCGGCCAGAACATGCTGGTCGCGTTCATGCCGTGGAACGGCTTCAACTTCGAAGACTCGATCCTCATTTCCGAGCGCGTGGTCGCCGACGACCGCTTCACCTCCATCCACATTGAAGAACTCACTGTGGTGGCGCGCGACACGAAGCTCGGACCGGAAGAGATCACCCGCGACATCTCCAACCTCTCGGAAGCGCAGCTCGTGCGCCTCGATGAGTCGGGCATCGTCTACATCGGCGCCGAAGTCGAGGCGGGCGACGTGCTCGTCGGCAAGGTGACGCCGAAAGGCGAGACGCAGCTCACGCCGGAAGAGAAGCTGCTGCGCGCGATCTTCGGCGAGAAGGCGAGCGATGTGAAAGACACGTCGCTGCGCGTGCCCTCCGGCATCAGCGGCACGGTGATCGACGTGCAGGTATTCACCCGCGAGGGTATCGAGCGCGACAAGCGCAGCCAGTCGATCATCGAGGACGAGCTCAAGCGCTACAAGACCGATCTCGCCGACCAGATGCGCATCGTCGAGTCCGACACCTTCGAGCGCCTCGAGCGCCTGCTCACCAACAAGACGGCCAACGGCGGCCCGAAAAAGCTCGCCAAGGGCACCAAGGTGGCGAAGGACTACCTCGACAGCATGGAGCGCTACGACTGGTTCGACATTCGCCTCGCCAATGAAGAAGCGGCAGCGCAGGTCGAGGGCCTGAAGGAGTCGCTCGCCCAGAAGCGCCGCGAATTCGACGCGATGTTCGAAGCGAAGCGCAAAAAGCTCACCCAAGGCGATGAGCTGCCACCCGGCGTGCTGAAGATGGTGAAGGTATACGTCGCGGTGAAGCGGCGGCTGCAGCCCGGCGACAAGATGGCCGGCCGCCATGGCAACAAGGGCGTCATCTCCAAGATCACGCCGGTCGAGGACATGCCGCACATGGCCGACGGCACGCCCGTCGACCTGGTGCTGAATCCGCTCGGCGTGCCTTCGCGCATGAACGTCGGCCAGATCCTCGAGACGCATCTGGGCTGGGCGGCGAAGGGCCTCGGCTTGAAGATCGGCGAGCTCGTGAAGAAGGCGCAGGAGCAAGGCATCGGCGAGATCCGCAAGACGCTCGAGCGCATCTACGCCGGGGGCGGCGAGGACAAGGATCTGTCCAAGCTCACGGACGAGGAAGTGGTGCAGCTCGCGGCCAATCTCAAGGAAGGCGTGCCGTTCGCGACGCCGGTGTTCGATGGCGCGGCCGAGACCGAGATCAATTCCATGCTTGAGCTGGCGGGCCTTCCCACCACCGGACAGGTGCAGCTGTTCGACGGCCGCACGGGCGAGGCATTCGATCGCAACGTCACCGTCGGCTACATGCACATGCTGAAGCTCCATCACCTGGTGGACGACAAGATGCACGCGCGCTCGACGGGGCCGTACTCGCTCGTCACGCAGCAGCCGCTCGGCGGCAAGGCGCAGTTCGGCGGCCAGCGCTTCGGCGAGATGGAAGTGTGGGCGCTGGAAGCGTACGGCGCGGCCTACACGCTGCAGGAGATGCTCACCGTCAAGTCCGACGACATCACCGGCCGCACCAAGGTGTACGAGAACATCGTCAAGGGCGACCACAAGATCGACGCCGGCATGCCCGAGTCTTTCAACGTGCTGGTCAAGGAAATCCGGTCCCTGGGGATCGACATCGACCTGGAGAGGTACTAATCGATGAAGGCACTACTCGAACTCTTCAAGCAGGTCCAGCAGGACGAGGAATTCGACGCGATCAAGATCGGGCTCGCCTCGCCCGAGAAGATCCGCTCGTGGTCCTACGGCGAGGTAAAGAAGCCGGAAACCATCAACTACCGGACCTTCAAGCCCGAGCGCGACGGCCTCTTCTGCGCCAAGATCTTCGGCCCGATCAAGGACTACGAATGCTTGTGCGGCAAGTACAAGCGGCTCAAGCACCGCGGCGTGATCTGCGAGAAGTGCGGCGTCGAGGTGACGCTCGCCAAGGTGCGCCGCGAGCGCATGGGCCACATCGAGCTCGCCTCGCCCGTCGCGCACATCTGGTTCCTGAAGTCGCTGCCCAGCCGCCTCGGCCTGGTGCTCGACATGACGCTGCGCGACATCGAGCGCGTGCTGTATTTCGAAGCGTATGTCGTCACCGACCCGGGCCTGACGCCGCTCAAGCGCTGCCAGCTCCTCACCGAGGACGACTATCTCGCCAAGGTCGAGGAGTTCGGCGATGACTTCCAGGCTGCGATGGGCGCGGAAGGCATCCGCGCGCTCCTGCGCGCGCTCGATCTCAACAAGGAGATCGACAACCTCCGCAAGGAGCTGGAAGCCACTTCCAGCGACGCGAAGATCAAGAAGTTCGCCAAGCGGCTGAAGGTGCTCGAGGGCTTCAAGGCCTCGAACATCAAGCCCGACTGGATGATCATGGAAGTGCTGCCGGTGCTGCCGCCGGAGCTGCGGCCGCTCGTGCCGCTGGACGGCGGCCGCTTCGCGACCTCCGACCTGAACGATCTCTACCGTCGTGTCATCAACCGCAACAACCGGTTGAAGCGGCTGCTCGAGCTCAAGGCACCGGAAATCATCGTCCGCAATGAGAAGCGGATGCTCCAGGAAGCCGTGGATTCACTGCTCGACAATGGTCGCCGCGGCAAGGCGATGACCGGCGCCAACAAGCGGCCGCTGAAATCGCTCGCCGACATGATCAAGGGCAAGGGCGGCCGTTTCCGCCAGAACCTGCTCGGCAAGCGCGTCGACTACTCGGGGCGCTCGGTGATCGTGGTCGGCCCGCAGCTGAAGCTCCACCAGTGCGGCCTGCCGAAGAAGATGGCGCTCGAACTCTTCAAGCCGTTCATCTTCAACAAATTGGAATTGCTAGGCCTGGCGACGACCATCAAGGCCGCGAAGCGCCTGGTCGAGCAGGAAGTGCCGGAGGTGTGGGACATCCTGGAAGAGGTGATTCGCGAGCATCCGGTGCTGCTCAACCGCGCGCCGACGCTGCACCGCCTCGGCATCCAGGCGTTCGAGCCGGTGCTGATCGAAGGTAAAGCAATCCAGCTGCATCCGCTGGTTTGCGCGGCATTCAACGCGGACTTCGACGGCGACCAGATGGCGGTGCACGTGCCGCTGTCGCTGGAAGCGCAGATGGAAGCGCGCACGCTGATGCTCGCCTCGAACAACGTGCTCTCGCCCGCGAACGGCGAGCCGATCATCGTGCCCTCCCAGGACATCGTGCTCGGCCTGTACTACGCGACGCGGGAGCGCATCAACGCGAAGGGCGAGGGCATGAGCTTCTCGGACCTCGCCGAAGTGCATCGCGCCTATGACTCGCGCCAGGTGGAGCTGAACGCCCGGGTCTGGGTACGCATCAAGGAGAAGGACGTCGCTGAGGACGGTGAGATCAGCGAGAAGGTGACGCGCTACGAGACGACCATCGGCCGGGCGCTCCTCTCCGAGATCCTGCCGCCGGGCCTCTCGTTCGAGCTGCTCAACAAGCCGCTCAAAAAGAAGGAGATCAGCCGCCTGATCAACGCGGCGTTCCGCCGTTGCGGGCTGCGCGAGACGGTGATCTTCGCCGACAAGCTGATGCAGGCGGGCTTCGGTATCGCCACGCGCGCCGGCATCTCGTTCGGCGTGAACGACATGCGCATCCCGGAGCAGAAGCAGCAGCTGATCCGCGACGCCGAGAACGAGGTGAAGGAGATCGAGGTCCAGTACACCTCGGGTCTCGTCACCGCGGGCGAGCGCTACAACAAGGTGGTCGACATCTGGTCGCGCTGCGGCGAGCAGGTCGGAAAAGTCATGATGGAGCAGCTTGGCACCGAGGAGGTCGAGAAACGCCACGGCAAGAAGGTGCGCCAGGA
>Ga0081539_10000364_pt1 | contig 99066 bp, 96 predicted proteins | sample TabmetS4T2R2_FD_71023 | JGI IMG/M metagenome (GOLD analysis project Ga0081539, IMG submission 71023) | Tabebuia heterophylla rhizosphere microbial communities from the University of Puerto Rico - S4T2R2 | ecosystem: Host-associated > Plants > Roots > Rhizosphere ... | reverse complement strand
GGGAAGTTGCCCCGCTCGCTGCGCCCGTCCGGGGTGACCTCCTCGTTGGCCAGCACGGTGCCCAGGCCGGGGCACCAGTTGACCGGAGCCTCGCTGACATAGGCCAGGCGATATCCGTCGACCAGCTTGCGGCGCTCGACGGGCGTCAGCGAAGACCACGGCTTGCCGGGCGCCGGCCGGGTCCCCGCCTCGAACTCGGCGATCAGCGCCGCAATCGGGCGGGCCCGGCGGATCTTCTCGTCGAACCACGAGTTGAAGATCTGCAGGAAGATCCACTGGGTCCACCGGTAGTAGTCCGGGTCGGTGGTCGCGAACGTCCGGCGCTCGTCGTACGCCAGGCCCAGCCGGCGCAGCTGGTCGCGGTACCGCTCGATGTTGGCCTCGGTGGTGGTGCGCGGATGGGTGCCGGTCTGCACCGCGTACTGCTCCGCGGGCAGGCCGAACGCGTCGAAGCCCATCGGGTGCAGCACGTTGAAGCCGGCCATCCGCTGATAGCGGGTGTAGCTGTCGGTGCCGATGTACCCGAGCGGGTGACCGACGTGCAGGCCCGCACCCGACGGGTACGGGAACATGTCCTGTACGTGCAGTTTGGGCGCGCCCGCCCGCGGATGCGCGGGATCGGCCAGGTCGCCGGCCGGGTTGGGCGCGTGGAAGGTCCCGTTCTCGGCCCAGTAGGCCTGCCAGCGCGGCTCGATCTCGTTGGCCAGCGCGGCGGTGTAGCGGAACGGCGGGGTCTCTGACTCGCTCATCGTCGGCATCTCATTCAGGTCGATGGGCACAAAAAAACCCCTCACGCAGGAGGGGTCGCCGTGCTGTGCCCGTCTATCGGCGGAGGCAGCACGGCTGGCTAAGAAGCAGGAACGGCCGGGCCATGCGTGCATGATACCGGTCCGCTCCGGTGGGCGACGACCGGTATCCGGCAAGGCCCGCCGGGCCGGTCCACCGATGCGATGGTCATGTCCGGTTGACGGTCGTCGAATCCACCATGCGGCCGGGTCGGCGGGGCGGGGTGCTCGGGATAACCTGTGGAGACGGGCGGCGAGCGCTGGAGGCCCGCACACCCTTCGCTGCCGTTTGCGCCGACCCGGCCCCGACGCCGATCGGTCGCGGAAGGGGCGAGAACGACTTGGAGGAGGCCCGTGACAACCCCGACGTGGGACCAGCCCGGTGGACCGATGGGCAGTGACGACTTCCGTGCCGCCACGCAGTCCATCATGACCAACATCGAGCAGGTCATCGAGGGCAAGAGCGCGACGGTCCGGCTGGCGCTGGCCGTGTTGCTGGCCGAGGGTCACCTCTTGATCGAAGACGTGCCCGGCGTGGGCAAGACGAAACTCGCCAAGGCGCTGGCCCGGTCGATCGACTGCTCGGTGCGCCGCATCCAGTTCACTCCCGACCTGCTGCCCAGCGACGTCACCGGGGTCAGCGTCTACAACCAGGAGACGCGCGACTTCGAGTTCAAGCCCGGTGCCGTGTTCGCCAACCTGGTGGTCGGCGACGAGATCAACCGGGCCTCCCCGAAGACCCAGTCCGCCCTGCTCGAGTCCATGGAGGAACGACAGGTCACGGTCGACGGCACCACGTACGAGCTGCAGGCGCCGTTCATGGTGATCGCGACCCAGAACCCGATCGAGATGGAGGGGACCTACCCGCTGCCCGAGGCTCAGCGCGACCGGTTCACGGCCCGGATCGCCATGGGCTATCCGGATCCCCGGGCCGAGCTCGCCATGCTCGGCGGCCACGGCTCGCACGACCCGCTGGACGATCTGCGCGCCGTCGCGGACGCGGCGCTGGTCCGGCGGCTGATCGCGACGGTCCGGGACGTGCACGCGGCCGACGCCGTCCAGCAGTACGCGATCCAGCTCGTCACGGCGACCCGCGAAGCCCCCGAGATCCGCCTCGGCGCCTCCCCCCGGTGCACGCTGCAACTGCTGCGCACCGCCAAGGCAGTCGCCGCCCTGGAGGGCCGCGACTACGTCCTCCCCGACGACCTGCAGGCCCTCGCCGTGCCGGTGCTCGCCCACCGGATCATCCCGACCGCGGACGCCCAGCTCAACCGGCGTACCACCGACGCCATCGTGGCCGAGATCGTGCACCGGCTCCCGCTGCCGCACGATCGCGGCCGGTCGCCGTACGACACCCGCAACACCGACGGCGTCCAGTACCAGCCGCGGAGGCGCTGATCATGCGAGAGGCCCTGCGAGGATTGACCACGCGCGGCCGATCGTTCCTGGCCGCGGCCGCGGCGGCCGGCCTCTCCGCGCTCATCCTCGGCGAGCGCGACCTGCTGCGGGTCGCGGTGCTGCTCGCGGCGCTGCCGCTGCTCGCCGCGGCGTACGTCGGGCGCAGCCGCTACAAGCTGGCCTGCACCCGGTCGCTGGACCCGGGCCGGGCACCGGTCGGCTCCACCGCCCGGGTCATCCTGCGCCTGCAGAACCTGTCCCGGCTGCCGACCGGGACGCTGCTGCTGGAGGACCGCCTGCCGTACGCGCTGGGCAGCCGCCCCCGGGTCGTGCTCGAACGGCTCGGCGCGCACCAGGCCAGCTCGGTGGCGTACACGGTGCGCGCCGACGTGCGCGGCCGCTACCCGATCGGCCCGCTGGTGGTCCGGCTGACCGACCCGTTCGGCCTGTGCGAACTGAGCCGCTCCTTCCCCAGCGTGGAACGGCTCACCGTCGTCCCGCAGGTGGTGGCGCTGCCCACGGTCCGGCTGGCCGGCGAGTACGCGGGCACCGGCGACAGCCGCGCCCGTTCGGTGGCCGTGCACGGCGAGGACGACGCCGCCACCCGGGAGTACCGGCGCGGCGACGACCTGCGCCGTGTCCACTGGCGGTCCACCGCGCGCACCGGCGAGCTGATGGTGCGCCGGGAGGAGCAGCCGTGGGAGAGCCGGGCCACGGTCGTGCTGGACACCCGGGTCTACGCCCACCGCGGCGAGGGGCCGACGGCCAGCTTCGAGTGGGCGGTCTCGGCCGCCGCCAGCATCGCGATGCACCTGCGCCGGGCCGGATACAAGCTGCGCATGGTCACCGGGTCCGGCGTCGACATCGACACCCCGGAGGCGGGCGGCGACACCGTCGTGCTGGACACCCTCGCCGACGTGAAGCTCGCCCAGAACGGGGACATCTCCATCCTGGTGGAACAGGTACGCCGGCGTTCCGACGGCGGTCTGGTGATCGGCATCTTCGGTGCGCTCACCGTGTCCGAGGCCGAACTCCTGGCCGGCCTGCGCGGCAACGGCGCCACCTGCATCGGCTTCGCGATCGACAGTTCGACCTGGGTCGGCATGCCCGCCGGCGAGCGCCAGGAGGCCGACCGCGAGCACGCGGCGGCCGCGCTGGCGCTGGTGCACAGCGGCTGGCGCTCGGTACCGGTGACGCACGGGGACGCGCTGCCCACGCTCTGGCCGGCCGCGGCCCGGGGCTCGTCCGGCTTCGCCTGGCGGGCGGCGATGGCCGAGACGGTGGGCGGGGTGATCCGATGACCGGCCGGCGACGACTCGGACTGGTGGCCGCGGGCGCCACGCTGCTCGCCGCCGCACCGATCTCGTCGATCTTCGAATCCTGGTCCTGGCTGATGCAGTGCATCGTGGCCGTCGGCCTGATCGCCGGTGCCGCGCTGCTCGCCCGGACCCTCCGGTTCCCCACCTGGGCACAGGCGCTCAGCATGTGCGCGGCGCTGCTGATCTCGCTGACCTGGATGTTCCCGAGCGGGCACGAGGTCCTCCTCCCGCAGTCCGCCACGTTCCGCCACTTCGCCGATCTGATGCGCCAGGCCGGGCAGGACACCCGGTCGTACGGCGTGCCGGTTCCGGACCGGGAGGGCCTGCTCTTCATCACCGTGCTCGGCATCGGCGCCGTGGCCATCGTCGTGGACCTGCTCACCGTCGTGGCCCGCCGACCGGCCCTGGCCGGCCTGCCGATGCTGGCGATCTATACCGTGCCGGTGGCGATCTACATCGACAGCGCCCCGGTGCTGCCGTTCATGGTCGGCGCGGCGGGCTTCCTCTGGCTGCTGGTCTCGGACAACGTCGACCGGGTACGGCGGTTCGGCCGCCGCTTCACCGGCGACGGCCGCGACGTGGACGTGTGGGAACCGTCCCCGTTGGCCGCCGCCGGGCGCCGGCTCGGCGCGGTCGGCGTGCTGGCGGCGGTGCTGCTGCCGCTGCTCCTGCCGGCCATGACCGGCGGCCTGCTCTCCCGGCTCACGCAGAGCGGCCCCGGGATGGGCACCGGAGGCAGCGGCGGTGGCCGGATCAACCTGTTCGCCTCGCTCAGCGGCCAGCTCACCCAGACCAGCACGGTCGAGTTGCTCCGGGTGCGTACGAATGAGCAGGACCCGTACTACCTGCGCTTCGGCGTCGCGGATCAGCTCACCAACCTCGGCTTCGGCAACCGCCCGCTGACCGGCGGTTCGATCAACCGGGGCCTGCCCGACCCGCGCGGCGGCACGGCCGGCGGCACGTTCCAGCAGTACCACGCCGAGGTGGAGGTCACCGACGACCTGCGGCAGACCATGCTGCCGGTCTACTCGAACACGATCCACACCGCCGACCTCGGCGGCGGCTGGTCGTACGACAACAACCAGCAGGTGATCTTCTCCAACCGCACCACCACAAAGGGCAAGAAGTTCTCGTTCGACTACGTGCGCGCCGCCTACAGCCCCGCGGCGCTGCGCACGGCCCTCCCGCTGCGCCCGGACAACCCGATCCAGATGCAGTACACGAACACGCCGCGCGACGCCACGGTCAAGGAGACGGTCGCCAACCTGATCCGCGGCAAGACCACCGAGTACGACAAGGTGCTCGCGCTCTATGAGTACTTCTCGAAGAAGAACGGGTTCTCGTACAGCCTCGGCACGCAGGCCGCGGCCAACAGCACGGAGATCGCGGCCTTCCTGCGCAACAAGGTCGGCTACTGCCAGCAGTACGCGGCCGCGCTGGCCTGGATGGTCCGCGACGCGGGGGTCCCGGCCCGGGTGGCGTTCGGCTTCACCCGCGGCACCCGGGACGGCGACTCCTACGTGATCACGAATCGGAACGCGCACGCCTGGACGGAGGTCTACCTGCAGGGATTCGGCTGGATCCCGTTCGACGCCACCCCCGCGAGCAGTGTGCCCGGCGCGACCCGCACGGTCTGGGCGCGGGACAACGACGAGGTCGACTCGAACCCGTCCTCCTCGAGCAGCGCGGCGCCGTCGGGCGGCAACGCATCGGCGGGCGCCGCCGACCCGAACGCGGCGCAACGCGGCCCGCAGGACCCGGCGGCGCACACGCCCGGCTTGCAGAGTGGCGGCGGCTCGTCCACCGGCCTGCTGGTCGCGGCCGGTGCCGCCGTGCTGATCGCGCTGTTGCTGACACCGGCCCTGCGGCGAGCGATCCTGCGCCGCCACCGGCACGTGGCGACGGCGCCGAAAGCCACGGTGGTCGCCGGTGACGCCGGCCCGGCGGGCTACGGGCGCGACATCGTGGTGACCCCGGAGGTGGTGCGCGCCCGGACGGACGCGCACGCCGCCTGGGACGAGCTCATCGACACGATGATCGACTTCCGGATGCCGATCGACCCCGCGGAGACCCCACGCGTCACTGCACAGCGCCTGATCAAGGACGCGGTGCTGGTGGAGGAGCCGGCCGCGGCCGCAACGCTGCTCGGCACCGCGGAAGAGCAGGCACGCTACGCCCGCCGGCCGATGCAGGGTGGCGAGTTGAGCGCGGCGCTGAGCGACGTGCGCCGTGGTCTGGCACGCTCGGCCACCCGGTGGACGCGCCTGGTGGCGGTGCTGATGCCGCCCTCGGTGCTGCTGCGGTGGCGGCTGGCCGTCACCGAGGCGGCGACCCGGACGGTGACCGCGGGCGGGCGGGTACGCGAGGGAATGCTCCGCTTCAGCCCGCGGCGCTTGCTCGCCGGAAGCCGGAGCCGCTGAGCGAGACGGCACCGCTGCCTCGGTGTCCGGCCGACCCGGGCCCGGCCTGAGCGAGGCGCAGACGCATCAAACGGCGATGGCGGCCGATAGCCGCCATCTGCCGGTGCTGGCCGGATTTGTCTCGAGACCAGCCCTGTTCAGAATGTGTGCCGGGTCAGCGATGACCCTCGGGGCGCTGCCGCCAGCGGTCTTCCAGGCGATCGAGGAGACCGGCCTTGCGCGCCTGCCGGGTCCGGCGGCTCGCCGTGCCGCCCACCGCCTGCAGATCGGGGGCCTGGCTCTTGCGGCGCGACTGCATCGCGAAGGCGGCCGAGCCCAGCATCACCACGAAGCCGGCCACACCGAGCGGTGTGTTGCTGCTCACGGTTCCGTAGACGACGAGGGCAAGACCAAGGATGATCACGAAGGCGGCGACGAGGAGCCGGCGCCGTGCGTGAAAACGCGGGTCGCTGGCCCGCACAGCCGAGGCGAATTTGGGGTCCTCGGCAAGCGACCGCTCGATCTGATCGAACAGCCGCTGCTCGTGCTCCGAGAGCGGCACGGCATTCCTCCCCGGGCGCAGGTAGGTGGCGCGGGACAGCCGTCGGCTGCCTTACCGAGCAAGTCTACGAGGGGGTCGGCGGGTCGGAAAGCGGGACGACGGTCGAGTGGGGGTGATTTTCGGTCCGCCGCAGATCGCTTCGTCCCAGAAGGCTGGCCGGACCGACGCTTGCGCTGCCGAAGCGGGCGACCACCGCGTCCGCCGCGGCCTCCGCCTCCCGCCAGCCTCGCTCGGGCTCACCGAGCGTGAGCTGCCGGGACGTGCCGGCGGCGCGCAGCCCCTCGACCCGGACGCCGACCAGCCGGATGTGCTCGGTGGTCCCGAGCGCCTCGAACAGGCTCCAGGAGATCTCGAAGATTTCGCGGGCCACATCCGTGCTCGACGGGACCGTCCGCGACCGGCTCACCGTACGGAAGTCGGCCAGCCGCACCTTGATCGAGACCGTGCGGCCGGCGTGCCCACCGGCGCGCAGCCGGGCGCCGACCTTCTCCGCCAACGCCAGCAGGCTGCGCCGGATCAACACCGGATCGGCGACGTCGGTGTCGAACGTCATCTCCGCCCCGATCGACTTCTCCGGCTGCTCGGGTACGACCTTGCGTGGATCCCGGCCCCAGGAGAGCTCGTGCAGGTGCGCGGCGGACGCCTCGCCGACCGCCCGGCGCAGCATGCCCGGCGGGGCATGCGCCAGATCACCGACCGTCGTGAGGCCCAGCCGGCGCAACGTCTCCGCCGCCCGCTCGCCGACCCCCCAGAGCGACTCGATCGGCAGTGGGTGCAGGAAGTCGAGGACCAGGGCGGCGGGCACGACCACCATGCCGTCCGGTTTCGCCCGGGTGGAGCCCAGCTTGGCCACGAACTTGGTCGGCGCGACCCCCACCGAGCAGGTGAGCCGCTGCTCGTCGCGGACGCGCTCGCGGACCCGCCGGGCGATCTCGGCGGGCCGGCCGATCAGCCGCCGGGCCCCCGCCACGTCGAGAAACGCCTCGTCCGACGAGAGGGGCTCGACCAGTGGTGTCACGTCGCGGAAGATCCCCATGACGGCTGCCGAGGCGGCCGCGATCGCCGGGCCGTCGACCGGTAGGTAGACCGCGTCCGGGCAGAGCGCCCGGGCCCGGGCGGTCGGCATCGCGCTACGCACTCCGAACCGCCGCGCCTCGTAACTGGCAGAGCTCACCACGCCGCGGGGCCCGAGCCCGCCGACCACGACCGGCTTGCCGCGGAGCTCCGGACGTGCCCGGATCTCGACGGACGCGAAGAACGCGTCCATGTCGACGTGCAGGATCGTGCAGCCCGCGTCGTCGGCCCCGGCCCCGAACCGCGGGTCACGGCCCCTCGGCACCGCCTGGCTGCGTCCCACGGATTGCAGGCTAGCGGCACCCTCCGACAATTCCGGTCAGCGCGCGACGAGCAGCGGCACCGTCATCTCCGCCGCGGTCACCGCGCCGTGGAAGGCCACCAGCCGCCCGACCGCCGGCGGCTCCCAGCCGGTGGCCAGGGCCACCGCACGACCCCGGCAGATCACCACGACCTCGCCGATGCGGCCGAGGTGGCCGGCGGGCACCGCGCCGAACCAGCCGGCCCCGATCGCCTCCTCCCGGGTCAGCACCCACGCCGCGGACCCGAGAACCTCCCGCCAGGCGGCCACCACGTCGTCCCGGGCACCGTCGGCGGCGTAGAGGTACCGCACCCGCGGCTCGCCGGCCACCCCGGTCACGCCGGCCCGCAGCGCCGGATCGCCGGCCATGTCGAACCGGTCCGCGGCGGGCACGTTGAGCTGGCCGTGATCGGCGACGACGACCAGTGCCGACCGGGCTGGCAGCGCGGACACGATCCGCCCGAGCAGTTCGTCGACCTCGCGCGCCGCCGCATGCCAGGACGGCGAGCCGACCCCGTCCTCGTGACCGCGCTGGTCGAGGTCGGGATGGTAGCCGTACACCAGGGCGGGACCGGTGGCCGCGCCGAGTGCGGCGATCATTCCGGCAGCGAGCTCCGCGCCGGTGCGGGCGCCGAGGAAGGCGGCACCCCGGTGCGCCGACACACTGAGCCCGCTGCCCTCGTACTCCGGGCGGTTGACCACGGTGACCGCGACGCCGGCCGCCGCGGCCGCCTCGAACCGGGTCGGCACCGGCTGCCACACCCGCGGATCCGGGTCGTCGTCCCACCGGATGTGGTTGAGCACGCGACCGTCCGGACGCCGGGTGGTGAAGCCGAGGATGCCGTGGGCACCCGGCAGCGCACCGGTGCCGACGGTCACCAGGCTGACCGGCGTCGTGGACGGAAAACCGGCGGTGAGCGTGCCGGCGTGACCGCCACCGCCGGCGGCGAGATCGGCCAGGACGGGCGCCCGCGCCGCGGCGACCGGCAGCTGGTACGCCCCCAGGCCGTCGACCAGCAGTACGCCGACCCGGGTCACGCCGTCGAGGTGGCGCGCCAGGCCGAGGACGTCCGCCGAGCCGGGGACGCCGAGCAGCGCGCACACGCTGGGCAGCAGCTCGGCGAGACTGCCCGACCCGTACGCGGGCCGCACCGGCAGCAGGGCCGCGGCCGGCAGCTCGTCGGCCGGCGGGTCGTCGGCCGGCATCGGGCCTGGTCCCGTCACGGGCGGCGGGCGAAGAGATGCAGCTGGGCGGCGATGTCCCGGAACGGCGGCCGGGCGGACAGCGCCAGCTCCAGGTCCAGCACCGCCTGCGGATCGCCCTCCACCACGGCGGCCGGCAGCAGGTCGATGAGGGTGCGCACCCCGTGCGTCTCCTCCACCCGCAGCCCGGCCCCGGTGAGCAGGGCGGACGCGGTCTCCGCGTCGTAGCGGCGGCGAAGGTTGTCGCGGGCGCCCGCGCGGCCCTCCGGATCGCCGGCCACCGCCGCCGCCGCGCGCAGGTGGCCGTTGACCGCCCGGCCGAGGATCGCCGCGGCTCGGCCGGCGACCAGCAGGCTCACCGCGCCGCCCGGGCGCAACGCGGTGGCGATCGCGGCGACCACGTCGGCCGGCTGGTCGACCACCTCGAGCACGGCGTGGCACAGGATCAGGTCGACACTGCCCGGCGCGACCAGCGTGGCGAGCGCGTCGCCGTCGCCCTGGACGGCCCGCACCCGGTCGGCGACGCCGGCGTCGGCGGCCCGGCGGGTGAGCGCGGCGAGGGCGTCGGGGCTCGCGTCGACGACGGTGACGGCGTGGCCCGCCTGGGCGAGCGGCACGGCGAAGCCGCCGGTCCCGCCGCCCACGTCCAGCACGGTCAGCTCGCGCCCGGCGTGCCGCTCGAGCTCCCGGCGCAGCACCGCCCAGACGGCGGCGGTGCGGGCGGTGACGAGCGGTCGGGCCGTACGCGTCGATGCTGTGTCCACACGCGCAGCGTATCGGCCCTGACCGCCGCCGGCGGGGAACGGACCCGCGGGGCGTGCGGACGCCGGCGCCGCCGATCAGACGAGCGCGTCACCCAGCGGCGTGCGCCGGTAGAGCACCGACCGCCCGCTGCGCACCCGGCTCACCAGCCCGGCGTCGCGCAGCACCGCCAGGTGATCGCCGACCGAGCCGAGGCCCAGGCCGAGCAGGCTGGCCAGCTGGGTCGTGCTGGCCGGTCCGTCCAGCGCGCGCAGGATCCGGGCGCGGGCCCGGCCGAGCAGCCGGTCGAGCGCGTCCGGGGTGCGCTCGTCGAGCGGCGCGGCGATGCCGCGCGCCGGGTACACCAGGGCGAAACCGTCGGGCGGATCGACCGAGATCCAGCCGTGGGTGAAGCCGGTCGGCACCAGCACGAGGCGGGAACCGGCGACGACGTACGGCGCGGAGTCCCAGTCGTTGATCTGCAGGTCGCCGTCGCCGAGCCAGCGGTAGCCGGGGCGCAGCCCCTCGATCGCCCGGGCCCAGCCGTAGGTCGCCAGCAACCCGGCGCGCTGTACGACGTCGCGCTCGAGCACCGCACGGCGGGCCGGCCAGTCCGCGGCGAGCAGCGCCTGCCACGCCGCGGCGATCTCCCCGGCGACGTGCTCGGCCACGTCCGCGCCGTCGAAGCCGACCAGCGGCCGGGGGCCGGCGGTCTGCGCCAGGTCGGCCCGCACCCGCTCGGCCGGCGCCGCGCGCACCCGGGCCAGCTCGTCGGCGAAGGCGGTGTCCATCCCGGTCGGCGGCGGGACCAGGAAGTCGGGCGTCCACACCGCTCCCCGGAACACGTCGAGCAGCCGGAGTCCGGCGACGGCCGGCCGGCGACGCGCCGCCCAGCCGGCCAGCCACGGCGGCGCGGGCGGGTTGGCGAGCAGGTGGAGCGCGGCCACCAGGTCGGCCAGCGGCGAGAGCGCGAACCGGGTGGCGGCGATGTCCTCGGTGCCGAGCCGGACGACGGTCACGATGTTTCGCCTCCATCCGAAACTCTATCGGTCACCGCGCCCGCGCCGGACCGTCGGGGTCATGACCACGTTCCACGAGATCTTCGCCGTCCGCGAGTTCCGCGCGCTCTTCGCCGGCAACGCGCTCGGCGTCGCCGGGCAGACGATCCAGATGCTGGCGCTTTCTTCCCTGGTGTACGCCGCGACCGACGCTCCCCTGCTCGCCGCGCTGGCACTGCTCGGCGGCCTGCTGCCCCAGGCGGTCGGCGCGCTCACGCTGCTCTCCTTCGCCGATCGGGTACGCCCGCGCGGGTTCCTGACCGTCTGGGCGGCGGCCGGGGTGATACAGGCCCTGGTGCTCGCGTCGGGCGTGCTGCCGATCCCGGGGATGCTGCTGATGATCATGGCGTTCGGCGTGGGGGAAGCGCTCGCCTCGGCGGTACGCGGCGGCCTGCTGGCCGAGGTGCTTCCCGGTGGATACGTGCTGGGCCGCTCGGTGCTGAACGTGTCGGTGGGCGGGATGCAGATCGCCGGGTTCGCCGCCGGCGGCACGCTGATCGCCGCGCTCGGACCGCGCGGGGCGCTGCTGGTCGCGGCCGGTCTCGGTGTCTGGGCCACCGCGGTCACCGGCACCGGGCTCCGCACCCGGGCGCCGCGGTCCACCGGCCGGGCCGGCGTCGCCGCGACCTGGCGCGCGGACCGGCTGCTGCTCGGCTCGGCGGCGGTGCGCCCACTGCTGCTGGCCGCATGGCTGCCCAACGGCGTGATCGTCGGCGCCGAGGCGATGTACGTGCCGTACGCCGGCGCTGCCGCGGGCGTCCTCTTCGTAGCCGGCGCGGCCGGGATGCTGCTCGGCGACCTGCTGGTCGGCCGGTGGATGACGGCGACCACCCGGGAGCGGTGGAGCAGTCCGTTGCGGGCCCTGCTCGCCGTGCCGTACCTGATCTTCGTGCTGCGCCCGGAACTGCCGGTGGCGGTGGTCGCGGTGTTCGTGGCCAGCACCGGCTACGCCGGTACGCTGGCCTTGCAGCAGCGCCTGGTCGCGATCGTCCCGGCGGGCCTCACCGGCCAGGCGATCGGCCTGGAGAGCAGCGGCCGGATGACGTTCCAGGCCGTGGGCGGGGCCTTCGTGGGCACGGTCGCGCAGGCGACCGGTGCGGCGACCGCGATGACCGTCGCCGGTGCGGCGTCGCTGCTGGCGACACTCGCGCTGGTGCCGCAGCTGCGACGAGCTCAGAAGGCGAACAGCACGCCGGTGGCGCGACGCATCTCGCAGCCGTTGCCGTACCGGTGACTCCACCGCACCGCCCGGCCGTGCCACACCCCGCTGATCCGCGCGGTCACCGGCGCGTACTGCAGAGTGCACAGCACCGGTGCCGGCTCGATCCTCGCCGGGTCGCCGCCGGTGCCGGCGAGCGTGGCGCAGGCCTGGTCGGCTTGCGGGTGCACGCCGCCGGTGGGCTCGCAGGCCAGCCGCACCGCGGCGGCGTAGCCGGCGTCGGCCAGGTAGGTCAACGTGAGCTTGGCGCGAGGCCCGGGCCGCGGCGGCGAGTGCGGGTAGGGAGCGGGATCCGCCGGGACGGCGGCGGCCGCCGGGACGGCGGCGGTCAGGACCGCGGCCGCCGTCGCGACGGAGGCGAGCAGGATACGGAGCATATCGGGACAGAATACCCGCAGTCACCGGAAGTCTCGGGACGCGGGCACGACCGGCGGGGTGACCGCCTCCAGCTGGTCCGCAACCAGGTTGAGTACGCCCTCCGCCTTCTCCAGGCGGCCCCGCACGATCAGCGCCGCGCTGGTCCGGGCCACCCGCCGGTACCGCTGCCACAGTCCCGGTGAGCAGGTCACGTTCAGCATCCCGGTCTCGTCCTCGAGATTCATGAACGTCACCCCGCCCGCGGTCGCCGGGCGCTGCCGGTGGGTGACGATCCCGCCGACCCGGATCCGGGTACCGGCCTCCACCCGGCCCAGCTTCGCGATCGGCACCGCGCCCACCCGGTCCAGCTCCGCCCGGATGAACTGGGCCGGATGCGCGTCCGGCGACAATCCCGTCGCCCAGACGTCCGCGACCAGCGCGTCCACCTCGCTCATGCCGGGCAGCGTCGGCGCCCGGGTGCCGGTCGCGGTGCCGGCCAGGCGGTCCGGCTTGTCCTGGGCGGCCGCGCCGGCCGCCCAGAGCGCCTCCCGGCGCGACAGGCCGAAACCGGCGAAGGCGTCGGCGGTGGCGAGGGCTTCGAGATGGGTGGTGGAACATCCGGTACGCCGGGAGAGATCCGTCATGCCGCGGTACGGCCCGTTCGCCCGGCGCTCCTGCTCGATGCGCTCGGCGAGCTCCTTCCCCACCGTACGGATGCTGGAGAGACCCTGACGCACGGCCGGGCCGCCCAGCCCCCAGGCGTGCGGCGGTTCGCCGGGCAGCGATCCCCACCGGGTCGTCGGGGTCGACTCGAGGGTCGCCGCGGCGTCGCTGAGGTTGATGTCCGGCCGGCGCACCTCGACGCCGTGCCGGCGGGCGTCGTCGACCAGGGACTGCGGCGAGTAGAACCCCATCGGCTGGGCGTTGAGCAGCGCCGCGCAGAACGCCGCCGGGTGGTACCGCTTGAGCCACGCGCTCGCGTACACCAGATAGGCGAAGCTCATCGCGTGGCTCTCCGGGAAGCCGTAGCTGGCGAACGCGGAGAGCTTTCCGAAGAGGTCGTCGGCGAGTTCGCCGGTGATCCCGCGCTCGGCCATCCCCTGGTAGAGCCGGTCCCGGATGCGTTCCATCTTCTCCACCGACCGCTTCGAACCCATCGCCCGCCGCAGCTGATCCGCCTCGGTGGGATCGAACCCGGCCACGTCGATCGCCAGCTGCATGAGCTGCTCCTGGAAGAGCGGGACGCCGAGGGTCTTCTCGAGGGCGTTGCGCATCAGCGGATGCGGATAGCTGACCGGCTCAAGACCGTTTTTCCGCCGTATGTACGGGTGGACCGACCCACCCTGGATGGGGCCGGGCCGGATCAACGCCACCTCCACCACCAGGTCGTAGAAGCACACCGGTTTGAGCCGGGGCAGCGTCGCCATCTGCGCGCGGCTCTCCACCTGGAAGACGCCGACCGAGTCGGCCCGGCGCAGCATCGCGTAGACCTCGTCGTCGGTCAGGTCCATCGTGCTGATGTCCAGATCGGACTGGATCATCTCGTACGCGTAGTGCAGCGCCGACAGCATGCCGAGGCCGAGCAGGTCGAACTTGACCAGATCGATCGCCGCGCAGTCGTCCTTGTCCCACTGCAGCACCGTGCGGCCCGGCATCCGGCCCCACTCCACCGGGCACACCTCGATGATCGGACGATCGCAGATCACCATGCCGCCGGAGTGGATGCCCAGGTGACGGGGGAAGTTCTGCACCTGATTCGCGAACGCCACCACCTGCTCGGGGATGTCGTCCACGTCGACCGCCGCCACGCTCCCCCAGCGGTCGATCTGCTTGCTCCACGCGTCCTGCTGGCCCGGGGAGAAGCCGAACGCCTTCGCCATGTCGCGCACCGCGGACCGGGGCCGGTACGAGATGACGTTGGCGACCTGAGCCGTGTGCTCCCGGCCGTGCCGCCGGTAGACGTACTGGATGACCTCCTCGCGCCGGTCCGACTCGATGTCCACGTCGATGTCCGGCGGGCCGTCCCGCTCCGGCGCCAGGAACCGCTCGAAGAGCAGGTCGTGCGCGACCGCGTCCACATTGGTGATCCGCAGTGCGTAGCAGACGGCCGAGTTCGCCGCCGAGCCGCGCCCCTGTGCGTAGATGTTCTCCCGCCGGCAGAACTCGACGATGTCGTAGACGACCAGGAAGTAGCCGGGGAAGCCGAGCGCCTCGATCATGTTCAGCTCGTACTCGAGCTGCTGGTACGCCTTGGGGTGCGCCTCCGGCGGCCCGTACCGCTCCCGCGCGCCCCGCATGGTCAGCTCGCGCAGCCAGCTCATCTCGGTGTGCCCCGGCCCCTCGTCTTCCGGGATGGGAAACGGCGGCAGCTTCGGCGCCACCAGGTGCAGGTCGAAGGCGAGGTCCTCGCCGAACATCGCGGCGTTCTGCACCGCGCCCGGGTAGGCGGCGAACCGGCGCGCCATCTCGTCGCCGGTGCGCAGGTGGGCGGTGCCGGCCGCGGGCAGCCAGCCGTCGATCTCGTCCAGGGCACGCCGGGCCCGGACCGCGGCCAGCGCGGTGGCGAGCCGCCGCCGGGCCGGGATCGCGTAGTGCACGTTGTTGGTGGCGACCACCGCGAGGCGGCGGCGCTGTGCCAGCTGGAAGAGGACGTCGTTGCGGTCGTCGTCGTACGGGTCGCCGTGCGCGGTCAGCTCCACCGCGACGTTCGGCTGCCCGAACAGCTCGACCAGCCGGTCCAGCTCCCGGGCGGCGCCCTCGACCCCCTCGGTGGCCAGCGCCCGCGGGACGCTGCCCTTGCGGCAGCCGGTCAGGACGAGTACGTGGTCCCGGAGCTCGCCGGCGATGTCCTCCAGGTCCCCGTACTCCGGTTTGCCCTTCTCTCCGCCGGCGAGCTGGGCGTGCGAGACGACCCGGGCCAGCCGGGCGTAGCCCTCGTGCCCGTGGGCGAGGGCGAGCAGGTGCCGCCCCTGCGGATCGGGCTCCCCGTTCTGCGGCCTGGTCAGGTCGAGGGAGAGCTCGGCACCGAAGATCGTCGGGAGTTCCAGCTCCCGCGCGGCCTGCGAGAAGCGCACCACGCCGTAGAAGCCGTCGTGATCGGTGACGGCCAGCCCGGTGAGCCCGAGACGGGCCGCCTCCTCGGCCAGTTCCTCCGGGTGGCTGGCCCCGTCGAGGAAGCTGAAGTTGGTGTGGCAGTGCAGTTCGGCGTACGGGGTGGTGGACTCCCGCCGGATCAGGCCCGGTGCCTGGTAGGGCTGGCGCTTGCGGGTCCACGCCGGCGAGTCGCCGCCGTCGGCGTCCACGGCGAGCGGGTCGACGACCAGGTCGTTCTTGTTCCCGGAGAGCGTGCGCTCGAGCTCCGTCCAGGACATGCGCGGGTTGTGGAAGCCCATCAGTCGTAGATCGCCTCCACCGTCCAGTGGCCGCCGGCCAGCGCGAGCAGCAGCGCCCGCCGGTCCGCCAGCGCGATCTGGAACCGGGCCCGGCGGCGCGACTCGTCCGGCGCCCACCAGCGCTCGTCGATCGGCCACGGTCCGGCCCAGCCGCTGATCTCGACGGGCGGCTCCTTCTCCACGACCAGGGCGGCGGGCTCTCCGGTCAGCTCGAGGCGCGCGCTGACCCCGACCGGCGTGCCGGTGTCGTCCAGGACGACCGCGGCCACCGGCCGGGCGAGCACGATCGCCGGGGCGGGCTTGGGCAGCCGCCCGGGCCAGGGCGGCAGCGCCGGCGCCCGGCCGGCGCCCACCGGGCCGTTGCCGGCTTGATCATTGCCGGCCGGGCCGTTGCCGGCTTGATCGTTGCCGGCTTGATCGTTGCGGGCCGGGTCGTTGCGGGCCGGGTCGTTGCGGGCCGGGCCGTCACCCGCCCGGCCGCCGCGGGGTGCTCGCCGCCCGGGCCGCAGCGTAATGATCGTGGTCCCGTCCCCGACGTCGCGTTCCACGTCCGCTTTGTTCCGGTCCTCCTTCTCGGCCGGCGCCGCCCGCTTCTCCGGTCCCGTGGAGCGCCGGGACCACATCGACACCACGGACCCGTCGGCCGGTTGCTCCGGGCGTACGTCCGGGGTCTGCTCTTGCGCCGCGGCCGGGACGAGCGTGAGCCCGGGAGCCACGGCTCGCGCCAGCACCGGGGTGGTCGTGACGCCGGGGACGGGATCGGCGTGCGGGGCGGCCGGCCGGTACGGTTCCCGCTCGTCGCCCCACGGCACCAGGCGAATCTGGTCGTCGGCGGAGCGGCCGCCGCCCAGGACCGGTGTGACCACCGCCTCCGGCCCGAGCAGCCCCTGCACCCGGCTGAACGCGCGGTGGGCGCGCTCCCGTTCCGCCCCGGCGTCACCCCAGAGGCCCGGCTGGAGTCCGAGGTGGACCAGCACGCCGTCGGGGATGAGACGCAGCCGCACCAGGCCGGCGGTGGGCCGGACCGAGGTGCCGAGGCGGGCCCCGGTGAGCCAGCCGTCCAGCTGCCAGCGGACCCGTTCGGCGATGGCCACGGTGGTGAGGGTGCCATCGTGCCGCCACACCCGATGCAGTTCCTGACCGTCCGCGGTGACCGCCTCGATGCCGAGGCGGGTGCAGGCCAGGCCGTGCCCGGCCAGCCGGTCGTGCAGGCGTTCGGCCAGCGCCCGTCCGGCGAACGCCGCCACGTCGACACGTTCCAGCGGCTCCTCGTAGGTCTCCGAGACCTCCAGGTCGGGCGGTGGCCGGCGGACCGCCAGCGGCCGGTGGTCGCACCCCGCGGCGAGCCGGTGCGCGAGCGCACCGTCGAAGCCGAACCTGGTCAGCACGTCACCGGGCGGCAGCGCCGCGAAGTCCCCGAGCGTCTTGATGCCCAGCCGCTTCAGCAGGTCGGTGAGCTCCGGCCGCTCCAGCGCCTCGATCGGCACCCCGGCCAGGAAGGCGGGGGTCTCCCCCGGCGCGATCACCCGGCCGGCACGGGCCGCGAGCCCCGCCGCGAAGACCCCGTCGGCGATGCCGACCTGGCTCTCCACCGCGCACGACTCGGCGACCTGCTCGACGATCCGTTCGGCCGCCGCCTCCTCGCCGCCGAAGTACCGCGCCGGCCCCCGCGCGGCGAGCGCGCACGCACCCGGCCGGATCACCTCGACCCCGACGGCCACCTCTTCGACCGCCGCGACCACCGGTTCGAACGCCCGGGCGTCCCGCCCGGGATCATGCTCGACGACCACCAGCCGCGGACACCGGCTCTGCGCCTCGCGACGGCGCAGCCCCCGGCGTACGCCCTCCCGCCGCGCCGCCTCCGAGCAGGCGATCACGCGGTTGCCGTGCAGGACGACGACCGCCCCCGCGGCCGGAATCCCCTCCACGATCTCGGCGGCGGCGACCGGCCAGTCCGGGCACCAGAGGAGCAGGGTACGAGTTCCCGCGGCGGTCACGTCACAGCACCGCCGTCGGGGAGAAGCGGTGACGCCGGTCGCCGCGGGCCGGCGTGCCGCGGATACCGGGGTCGCCTGCCGGGACGAACTGAATCACCTGCCCGATCGGCGTCAGCGCGAGACCGCCGCCCGCCGGGGCAGCGGCGGCCGAACCGGCGGCCCGGGCCTCCGGGGCCGCGCGGGACGGTTCGGGGATCGGCGCGCCGGGACCGGCCTCGCCGGAGTCTTTCCCGGCGGACGCCGGCGGCGGAACGGTGAACGGCCGGACCGTGACGCCCGGCATCCACATGGTGATCTCCTTGGGTCGGGTGGCCGCGCCGCGGCCGCGGGCCAGGATGGTCACCTCGCGGCGGCGCAGCCGCCCGTGCCCGGCACCGAGGCCCTCCCAGCGACCGTCGGTGACCTGCAGCGTCACGTCGGCGCCGTCCCACCGGCCGAACGGCATCAGCACGCTGCCACGCTGCCGGGCGCGCGCCACGAGGCGGCTGGTGATGGAGCCGGACACCGTCCCCGGCACGGCCGTGACCACCAGATCCACGCCATCGATCAGGGCCGCGACGACGGTGGGCCACTCCGGGCCCGGATCGGGGACGAGGGCGAGCCGCTCCAGCGCGATCCCGCTCTCGGCGGCCGCGATCGCTCCCAGCGAAGGGACTCCGACGACCGCGCACCACGATCCCGACCGGGATGCCTCGGCGAGCAGAGCGAGAAGCAACGACGTCCCGCCGCCGACCGGCGCCGTCCGCCCGGTGGCCACGGCCACGGTGCTTCCCCGGCGCAGCCCGCGGCTCGGCAGGAGCACGCTCAGCTCGGGCACCACCGGAAGGACCCGGTGGACACCGAACTCACCGGTCTCCCCGGCCGCCCGGACCAGCTCAGCAAGGGCGGCCGCACCGTTGATCATGCGTCCCGCCATGGTTGTTGCCCCGCTTCGTGTCGCCATGCTCGTCCCGCCGGTACGACACCCCCGTTGGGGCCGTTTCCGCCGGGTCGAAGCGCTGTTCCTCGTTCCTCGAGAACCGGTCGCCGGTAGGAAACCCGGCGGCTGATCAGGCGGCCAAGGGTGGTTGATACGTGACACCCAGCGAGGACTCGACGATGGCGACGAACTGTCCGGCGGCGCTCAACAGGTCATCGGCCTCGCGCGGACTCACCACGCGCGGGATGCCCGCCTCGGCCGCGGCGCGCTTGCCGGCCGCGAGAGCGAAATAGTTGGCCCAATCGCCGAACTCCGGGGCGACCAGCACCAGCAGCGACCAGACGCTGGTCACCCGGCTGCGCCGGCTGGGCGCGGCGGGACGGGCACGAGCGGCGAGCACAGCGGCGGCCGCGCGCAGGGCGGCCAGGTGGGCCGCCGCGTACCGCAGGCCGTCGGGGCGGGTGTGCGCCGCCTCGGCCAGCCCCTGCCGGGCTATGGTCAGCAACTGGGCGGGTGTGCGGTGCGGCAGCATGTGCGCCGGAACCGTGGGCGCCTCCGTCCGGGCCGCCGCGGTCGGCGCGTGCGCCAATCCGGGTACCGGCATGAGGCCCGATGCCGTGGTGCTCACCATGGTCGTTCTCCTCGCGTGTTTCGCATCCGACGTGCTGGGTCGAACCGATCCGCTGCGGAGGAAGGCGCAGCAGCCGTGGGGCGAGCCGGCCGGGCGTGAAGCTTCCCCACACCACACCCGGCCGGACCTTGCCGGCGGGTCCGCCGCCCGCCGCCCGGGGGTCGGGGGCGGCGGACGACGGTCCTGCCTTGTCTGGAGCCCGGACCCGCGAATGCCCGAGCCACAGGTGCGACACTTCGCGGTGCCGCACGCCGGGAGCCGAGCCGCGAAACAACGGCCCCGGCCGGCCAGCACGGTTGTTCGATCTCTTCGAACATCCGTTCTAACCAAGGAGAGATTAGCACCCACGTACGACAAAAACGCAAGACGGCGTTCCCAACGCCATCGGGTGGCGCGCGGTCGGCGCTCGGGTACGGCTGCCGACCTTGGCGCCCTTCGCCCCTCCGACCCCGTACCTCAGACGCAGGGACATCTCGCCGCGACCCACAACCGCCCGACCTGGGGTTGCGTTGGTTTCGCACCTCCAAAGGCGCAGCTCGCGATGGGATCGCCGCGCTGAACACCGGCAGCCGGCGAAATCCGCCGTCCACGCGAAGCCGGGTGGGCTGCGACGCGTCGAAGCCGGAACGCAGCAGCTCGGACCCGGTGCCGGTGACCGCAGAGAGGGCGCCGGCGAGCACGACCATCGCGTTGCCAGGGCGTCACGGGTGCCGGACGATAGCGGCTCCTTGCAGGCCTTACAGGCCGACCGCCGCGGTGCTGGCATCCCAGAGTTCGGCCGCGAGCGCCGGGTCCCTGGCGTGCCGGGCCGGCTCGGTCATCATGCGCCCGACGTAGTAGGCGCCGTCGACCAGTTCCGCGGCCGGTACGGTGGCCAGCCAGACCAGCCGCGCACCTGCCTTCTCCGGGGTGACCAGGAACGGCGCGAACCGGTAGAACAGCCGGGTGGCCCACCCGTCGCCGAAGTCGGTGCGCACCACGCCGGGATGGAAGGAGACGCTCGTGATGTCCGGCCAGCGGCGGGCGGCCTCCGCGGCGAACAGGATGTTCGCCGCCTTCGCCGCGCCGTAGCTCTGCCATCCGCTGTACCGCCCGGGATCGCCGACGAAGTCGCCCGGATCGGGCTGCCCCCGCTGGTGCGCCCGGGACGCGGTGACCACCATCCGGCCACCGGCGAGCCGGTCCCGCAGCAGGGCGGTAAGCAGGAAGGGCGCCAGATGATCACTCTGGATGGTCGCCTCGTACCCGTCCGAGGTGCGGCGGTAAGAACGGATCATGCCGCCCGCGTTGTTCGCCAGCACGTCGATCTTCGGATACTCCGCGAGTAGGTGAGCCGCGAGGGCGCGGACCTCGTCGAGGCGTTCGAAGTCGGCGCGGAAGCAGCCCGGCTCCCGGCCGCCTCCGGCAGCGCGCACCCGGGCCACCGCCGCGTCCAGCCTCTCGGGGGTGCGGCCGACCACGATCACCCGGTCGCCGCGGGCGGCGAACTGCTCCGCGGCGGCCAGTCCCACACCGGAGCCGGCGCCGGTCACCACGATGGTCTGCTCCACGTTCGTCTCCCTCTTGCCGGACAAGCACTCGCATCGAAGTGCCGATGCCGATGCTGATCTTGGAATCTGGTCCCTGTCCCGACGAGGAAGCGCTGCCAAGATTGACAATCGCTGTTGCCACTACGCTCGTGACCTGGCCTTCCCCCGGGCCGTCCGGCAACCTTGGCATCACAACCACGGTTCGAAGGAGTAGCGGTTCCAAGATCCGGCGGCCCAACCCATACACCACCGACCGGCAAGGCACTGAGGCCGACGCCTTCTGACGCCGGCAGCGATCATGGCACTGCTTCCCCACGCCAGCGGGGACACGGCACCAAGATTCTGCCGGCCGGCGCGGTGTCTCTCAAGGTCCTCGGCCCGGCCGTGATCGGCACGCTCGCCGAGGCCCACCGACACCGGCAGAGACGCACCGGGCAGAGACGCACCGGGCAGAGACGCACCGGGCAGAGACGCACCGGGCAGAGACGCACCGGCAGAGAGACACCGGCAGAGACGCACAGGCGGAGACGCACAGGCAGAATGGCGGCATGGATTCGCACCCCAATGTGATCGCCGTGCGCGACGCCCTCGATGCGGCGGGTGCCGGGACCGCCGAGCTGGTCATCCTCGACGAGGCGGTGCACACGGCGCCCGCCGCCGCGGCCGCGCTCGGCGTGGAGGTGGGCCAGATCGCCAACTCGCTGATCTTCGACGCGGACGGCGAGCCGCTCCTGGTGCTCACGTCCGGCGCACACCGGGTGGACACCGCCAAGGTGGCGGCCCGTCTCGGCGTGGCCAGGCTGCGCCGGGCCACCCCGGAGTTCGTCCGCGAGCACACCGGCCAGCCGATCGGCGGCGTCGCCCCGCTGGGCCATCCCAAGCCGGTACGCACCCTCGTCGACACCGCGCTGGAGCGCTACGACGTGATCTGGGCGGCCGGGGGCGTTCCCCGGGCGGTCTTCCCGATCACCTACGCCGAGTTGCTCCGGGTCACCGCCGGCACCCCGGCCGAGGTGGCCTGACCCACGATGCCGGTCACGCTGCTGGTGTGGCGGGTGCCGCGCCGGGCGGTCGGCTCGGCCATGCTGCGCCTCGCCGTCGCCCGGCGGCCGCCTGGTGCCCGCTTCGCGAAGTTCCTGGGAACGGGTACAGGGGTCACCTTCGGCCCGGGTGACGCCGACCTGACCAGGTACGCGGCGGTGGTCGTCGGCGACCGGCCGGTGCAGCTGCCCGGCTGGGACCGGCTGGCGGTGGCGCGGGCCCGGGTGGAGCTGGAGACGATCACGAGTCGCGGCCGGTGGTCGGGACGGGAACCGTTCGTGCCGTCCGGCCACCCGGCCCGGCACGGCGGGATGGTGCTCGCGCTGACCCGGGCGCGGCTGCGCCCCGCCAAGGCCGTGACGTTCTGGCGGGCGGTCCCGCCGGTCACCCGGGAACTGGCCGTCGCACCGGGCCTGCTCGCCCGATTCGGCATCGGCGAGGCGCCGATCGGCTGGCAGGGGACGATCAGCGTATGGCGGGATGCAGCGGACCTGGTCCGGTTCGCGTACCGTCAGCCGGAACACCGCGCCGTGGTCAAGCGGACACCCACCGACGGGTGGTACGCAGAAGAACTCTTCGCCCGGTTCGCGGTTCGCGGCATCAGCGGCGACAGGTCGGTGCTGGGCTGGCTCGAGGAGGGATAGACCAAGCGATGAGGCTTGTTGCGTGGCAGCCGGACGACCTGCTGCGACGGCTGGACGACGTGGTGGCGGTGTACGGCGAGGCGATGGGCTACCGCCAGGAGCTGCTGCAGACCCGCCGCGGCTACATCGGCGCCCACGTCCGCCGGCCCGGCTTCCGGGCGGTCGCCACGCTGACCACCGACGGGCGCCTCGCGGGTTTCGGGTACGGCTACACGTCCGGTCCCGGGCAGTGGTGGCACGACCAGGTGCGCTCGGCGCTCGGCGAGCCGGCCCGGCAGGAGTGGCTGGGCGACTGCTTCGAGGTCGTGGAGCTGCACGTACGGCCCGCCGCGCAGGGCCACGGCGTGGGCGCACGCCAGCTGCGTGCGCTGCTGGCCATGGCGGACGGCAGGACCGTGCTGCTGTCCACGCCGGAGGCGGACGAGCGCAAGTCCCGCGCCTGGCGGCTGTACCGCCGGTTCGGCTTCGTCGACGTGCTGCGTGACTTCCACTTCCCGGGCGACGACCGGGCCTTCGCCATCCTCGGCCGCGATCTGCCGATGGTGGAACGGCCGGCCGAGGACGCACCGGGCATCGTCGGCATCTAGTGGCGATGCGCCCCCGGCCGCCGTGGCTGCTGCTCGGGGCCCTGATCCTGACGCAGATCTGCTATCCGCTCACGGCCGGCACCACCCGGGCCCGGCTCACCGTGGTGACGGTCGTGCTCGGTTATCTGCTGTCGGTGTCGCACGCGCTGCTCACCCGCGGGCCGCGGGCGGCGGCCGCGTTGATCGGCACCGCGACGGTGGGCGGATTCGCGGTCGAGGCGCTCGGCGTGGCGACCGGCTTCCCGTTCGGCACCTACGACTACTCCGGCCAGCTCGGGCCGAAACTGCTCGGCGTACCGCTGATCATCCCGCTGGCCTGGACCTGGATGGCCTGGCCGGGGTGGCTGGCCGCGGTGCGGCTGACCGCCCGGCGGCCGGCCCGGGTGGCGATCGCCGCGGTAGGGCTGGCCGCGTGGGACCTCTTCCTCGACCCGCAGATGGTCGCGGAAGGGTACTGGCGGTGGCAGGACCCCGCCCCGGCGCTCCCCGGAGTCCCCGGCGTCCCGGTCGGCAACTACCTGGGCTGGCTCGGTTTCGCCCTGGTCCTGATGGCCGTGCTCGCCCGGGCGGCGGGTGCGGGCGCCGCGCTGCCGGCACCGGCCGACGCGCCGATCATCGCGCTCTGGCTCTGGACGTACGCTTCCTCCGTGCTCGCCCACGCCGTCTTCCTGGCCCTGCCGGCCTCGGCCGCCTGGGGCGCCGCGGTCATGGGCGTCGTGGTGGTCCCGCTGGCCGCCCGCCTGGTGTGGCGGGCGCGGGAGGGGCGGCGGTGGGCTTGAGCCGGCTCGTGCTTCTGCCCTGGCTGCTGCTCACCGGCCACACGGTCGTCAACGCGCTGCTGCTGCGCCGGTTCCCCAGCGGAGAACCCGAACCCGGCACGGACGAGGAGGTCGCCGTCCTGCTGCCGCTGCGCGACGAGGCGGACCGGGTGGGGCCGTGCCTGGCGGCGTTACTCGCCCAGCGCGGGGTGCCGAACCTGCGGATCCACGTCCTCGACGACGGCTCCACCGACGGCACGGCCGCCGTGGTCCGTTCGATCGCCGGCGACCGGGTCGACCTGCTCACCGGCGGCCCGCTCCCGGACGGCTGGCTCGGCAAGCCGTACGCCTGCCACCAGCTCGCCGCGGCCGCCGCCGGCGCCGGCGTGCTGTCCTTCGTGGACGCCGACGTGGTGTTGGCACCCGGCGCGATCGCCGCCGCCGTGACGACGCTGCGCCGGACCGGCGCGACGCTGCTCTCGCCGTACCCCCGGATCACCGGCGCCGGACGGCTGGTCCAGCCGCTGCTGCAGTGGTCCTGGCTGACCTTCCTGCCGCTCCGCGTGATGGAGCGGTCCAGCCGGCCGGCGCTGGCGGCGGCCGGCGGGCAATGGCTGATCGTCGACGATGCGGGCTACCGCCGGGCGGGCGGCCACGCCGCCGTCCGCGACGACGTGCTGGAGGACATCGGTCTGGCCCGGGCCGTCAAGCGCGCCGGCGGCCGGATCGTGCTGGCCGACGGCTCACCGTACGCGACCTGCCGGATGTACTCCTCGTGGCGGGAGCTGACCGGCGGTTACACCAAGTCGCTGTGGGCGTCGTTCGGCTCGGCGACGGCCGCGGCCGCCGTCGTGGTCGCCCTGCTGCTGCTGTACGCGGTGCCGCCGGTCGCCGCTGTGGCGCTGGCCGCGGCCGGCCACACCTCGCCGGCGGCCATCGCCGCGGCCGCGTACCTGCTGGGTGTCCTCGGACGCGTGGTGGCGGCCGCCGCGACGGGTGGCCGCGGGTGGCCCGACGCGCTGGCCCATCCGGTGTCGATCGTGCTTTTCGGGTGGCTGGTCCTACGCTCGTTCCGGCTGCGGCGCCGGGGCGGGCTGAGCTGGCGCGGGCGGCCCCTATGAGGCGGCCGGCGTGAGGTAGACCGTGGGATCGGAGCGCGAATGAGCCGGATCATCGTGATCGGCGCCGGCGTCGGCGGCCTCACCGCCGCGATCCGCCTGGCGGCCGCCGGCCACGGCGTCGAGGTGCACGAACGGGCCGCCGTCGCCGGCGGCAAGCTGGGCGTGTACGAGCGGGACGGCTTCCGGTTCGACACCGGGCCCAGCCTGCTGACCCTGCCGCAGGTCTTCACGGATCCGCCGCTGCCGGGGCCCGCGCTCGATCTCGTCGGCCTGGATCCGGTCGTCCGCCACGTCTATCCGGACGGGACGGTGCTGGACTCGTCGTCCACGCACGAGGTCTTCCTCGAGCGCATCGGGGCGGCTCTGGGCACCGCGGCCGCGCAGGACTGGCGGCGCTTCTGGGGCCGGGCCGAGCGGATCTGGGCCGCCTCGTGGCGCTCGGTGCTGCGCCGGCCGGTCACCCCGGCGTCGCTGGCCGGGCTGGCCTGGCGGCTCGGCGACCTGGCGGCGATCGCGCCCGGCCGGACGCTGCGCGGCCTCGGACGGCACTACTTCCGCGGCCCGCACCTGCGTACGCTGCTCGACCGGTACGCCACGTACACCGGCGCCGACCCGCGCCGCGCGCCGGCCGCGCTCGCCGCCGTCCCGTACGCGGAGTTGCGCTTCGGCGGCTGGTACCTGCGCGGCGGCCTGGGCATGCTGGGTTCCGCCCTGGTGGCCCGGTGTGCCGAGCTGGGCGTACGGATCGTGCTGGACTCCGCGGTCACCAGGATCGAGGTCGTGGACGGCCGGGTTCGGGGGGTACGCGTACGGAGGCCCGGTGGCGCCCCGGCGGGCGACCTCGTACCTGCCGACACCGTCGTGTCCGACGTGGACGCGCTGACCCTGTACCGCGATCTCCTGCCCACCCCGGGCCGGCTCGCCCGGCTGACCGATCGCAGCCTGGCCGGGTTCGTGCTGCTCCTCGGCGTGCGCGGGCACACCCCGGCGCTGGCCCACCACACCGTCTTCTTCCCGGCCTACTACGACGCCGAGTTCGACGCGATCTTCGGATCCGCGTCGCGGCGGGCGCGGCCCGCCTCGAATCCGACCGTGTTCGTGACCCGGGCGGTGGACCCGGCGGTGCACCCGGCCGGCTCCGAGGCGTGGTTCGTGCTGGTCAACGCGCCGGCACACGGTACCGGCTGGTCGGCGGTCGACTGGCGACGGCCCGGTCTCGCCGAGGCGTACGGGCGGCATGTCCTCGACGTGCTGGCCCGGCGCGGTGTGGACGTGCGGGACCGGCTGGAGTTCCTGGAGGTCCGCACGCCCGCCGACCTGGCGGACACCGCGGGCGCCCCGGGCGGCGCGATCTACGGAACGGCCGGCGGGCTGGTCCGGCCGGTCAACCAGGGACCGGTGCCCGGCCTCTACCTGGTCGGCGGGTCGGTCCATCCGGGCGGCGGGCTGCCGATGGTGACGCTGTCCGCGCGGATCGTCGCCGACCAGATCGGCCCGGCCCGGCCGTCACCTCGATAGGTGTGCCGCCAGGAAAGCCTTCGCCAGCGCCGACGGCAGATCCGCCGGGTTGGTGGCCGGGATCGCCGTGCCGCCGGTCGCCTTCGCCATCGCGGTCAGCGCGGCCATGTCCGCGTCCGGTCCGTAGCCCACGGCGATGATCGGCACCGGCCGCTTCTCGTCGGTCTGCTCGGCGAGCTTCGCCAGGAACGCCGACGTGGGCATGGCGTACCGCGACCCGTCGTCCCTGCCGTCGGTGAGCACGATCACGAGGGTGAGCGTCCCGGACCGGACGCGGTCCCGCATCTTCGCCCGCGCGTCCAGGACGCTCCGGTAGAGCGGCGTGCTCGCGCTGCCGGCGGCGCGGTACGTCGCCATCGCCCGGGCCAGCAGGTCACGCCGGGAGACACCGCCGACGGACTCGGTGATCGGGCCGAACGGGACCGCCTCGGTGTACGGGGGCCCGGTCGGCGTCCGCTCCGCGAAGTACCACTCGGCGATGCTGGTGTCGTCGGCGAACAGCTGGACCGCGTCGCGGCCGGAGTCGCGCAGCAGACCGGCGCGCGTGGTGGCGCGGCCGGCCCGGTCGGTGATCTTGTCGTTCATCGAGCCCGACGCGTCGATGAGCAGGAGAACCTGGAACCTGAGCCGGCGGTACTGCGCCCACTGGTCGACCGGCCCGAGCAGTTGCTCCGGCTCCTTCGGCAGGCCGAGCGTGCCCGGCACCGGATCGGTCCGGAAGCCCGCCCGGGTCAGCGCGGTGCGGTCGACGGCGGCGCGCAGCCGCTCGGCCAGCTCCGGCTCGGCGGTGTAGTCCGCTACCGCGTACGGATAATCAGCCTCGATCAGGCCGTCGGCCGGGTAGGCACCGGCCAGCGTGACCGGGTGCTCGACCCGCTGGTACAGGCGCAGCTGCTGCTCGGTGACCGGGAAGACGCCCACCGCGGTGGCGGCGCCGCCCCCGGTCACCTGCTCCCCCATCTGCCGCAGGATGGCGGCCGGGTCGGACAGCACCGGCGTGATCCGGCTGCGCAGGGACAGGGCCCGCAGCCGCGCGATGCCGGCGTCGGGCGTGGTGCGGGACATGGCGGCGTGCACGGCGTAGATCGAGAGCATCCCGACCGTGCTGCGCGGGTCCGGCATGGTGACGGCGGCGAGGCTGCGGTCCGCCGCGCGCGCCACCAGCCGCGCCCATGAGGTCCGGTCGCCCTCGGCGTACGTGTCCAGTACGGCGCTCGGCGCGGCCAGCACGATCGGCGTCCGCGCCAGCGGCGGCCCCTTCGCGGCGTAGGCGCGACCGCCCGCCGCGGCGATCCGCAGCCATGCGCTGCTCGACGGGATCCAGACGTCGGGCTGCGCGGTGGAGTCCAGAGTATCGGCGGGCTCCTGCGCGATGACGCGGACCGGCGCGCAGCCCCCGCCGGTGCTGCCGAGCCGGCGGGCGGCGTCCCGCACCACGGGGGCGATCTCCGGAGCGGCGATGACCTGCAGGGCCGGCGCCGGGCAGACGGCGGCGGCCGGCGCGCGTACCGCCTTGCGCGCCGACCACAGCCAGAGGGTGGCGCCACCGACCAGCGCCAGGACGAGCACCATCGCGACCGTCGAGCCGCCGCGGCCGCCGGGCCGTTGAAGCGGCCCGCTCCACGACACGATCTCCGACATGTCCCCGCCCTCCGTCACTCACGAGCAGCATCCGACTACGCAAGGTCAGAAAGACGAATGGTAGTCGGATATGGATACGTGGCAATGGGGTGCGAAGATGTGCGGAGTCAGCCCTGATTTTTCGGGCGTACGACCGCGATGACGACGAGTTCCCCGTCACCGCTCAGCCCGACCGGCTCGCGGGCCCACCCGCCGTAGATCCGGTCCACATCGAAACCCGACCGCTCCACCGTGGACCGCAGCTCGGCCTCGGAGCGGAACCGCAGCGTCGCCGAGCTGGTGAGCTCGGCGCCGTCGGGAAACACGTAGTGGTTTGTGAACGCGACGACGGCGCCGTCCACCGAGGTGACCTCGGTCCAGCCCACGACGCGCCGGCCGCCGGGCAGCACGATCGTGCGGCGCGAGTCCGCCGGATTCCAGCGTTCCCACCGGCGGTCGTCCGGATCGCGGCTGTCGAAGATCAACCGCCCGCCGGGCCGCAGTGACCGGCGGAGTGTCCGCAGCAGGTGCAACCACTGCCCGTCATCGACGAAGTACTGCGCAACGTGACTGGTCATGAGGACGGCATCGACCGAGCGCGGCGGCACGACCTCGGCCGATCCCTCGATCCAGTGCACCCGCTCGGCGCCCCGCTTGCGCCGCGCCGCGTCCAGTGCGGCCCGCGCCACATCGATGCCGATCACGTCGTGGCCGGCCGCGGCCATGGCGATGGCCAGCCGCCCGGTCCCGCAGCCGAAGTCGAGCACCCGGGGCGCCGACCGCTCGGCGAGCACCGCCATGAAGAGATCGTCGTCCCAGCCCCACACGTTCTCCGCGTCGTAGACCGCGACCAGCCGCGGATCCTCGAACTCACCGTGCCGCACAGCGCCGATGCTAAATCCGCCCGGCCGTGCAACGCTCACGACGGGCGTACGCCCAGGGGAAGCTCCTCGGTGGCGATGTGCGTGAGCAGCGTGGCCCGCAGGGCCTCGGCGGCGTGCGGCAGCACCGAGCGCCGGCGCCGCGCCAGGGCGATCGTCCGGCGCATGCCGGGCGGCGCCAGCTGGGTGGCCCGCAGCAGCGGCCGGTTGGCCAGCACCATGCCGGGCACCAGTGCGACGCCCAGTCCCGCCTCGACGAAGGCGAGCACCGCGTCCATCTCGCCGCCCTCCACGGCGAACGTCGGGGTGAAGCCGGCCGCCCGGCACGCCTCCAGCGTCACCTCGCGGATGTCGTAGCCGGCCCGGAACATGACCAGCGGGAGGTGCTCCAACTCGGCGAGCGCGATGTGGTCGTTCGGCGTCGGCGGCGAGCCCCCGGCCACGGACGCGACCACCAGGCTCTCCCGCAGCAGCGGTGTGGCCTCCAGGGCCTCGTCCACCCCGCGGGAAGGGCTCACGATCAGGGCCAGGTCCAGGGTGTGCGCGTGCAGGCCGTCGATCAGGTCCTGCGAACTGCCCTCGTCGACGTACAGCCGGATGCCGGGATGCCGGGCGCGGAAGGTGCGCAGCACCTCGGGGACCAGCGACGAGCAGAGGCTCGGCGTGGCACCCAGCCGCACCTCGCCGCGGCGGAGCCCGGCGATGTCCTGCACCGCCTGGCGCGCCGCGTCGGCGTCCGCCACCATGCGCCGCGCGAGCGGCAACAGCGTCTCGCCGGCGACGGTGAGCTGGACCGCGCCCCGGATGCGCTCGAACAGCGGCGCCCCGAGAGTCGCTTCGAGAGTGTGAATCTGCTTACTCAGCGTCGGCTGGGCGACGCCGAGATTCTCCGCGGCTTGGGTGAAATGCCGGGTTTCTTCGACCGCGAGGAAGTACCGGAGCTGCTGGAGTTGCACCTCCATAGCCTACCGCTATGGTCGCCGTGCTAATCATGCATTAGACGAATCGGCTTCGACTACCTACCGTCCACGGTGTGGCGGTAGACACGACCCGGAAGGCGCCGGCGGCGCCCGCACCGGCACCCCAGGCGAAGCGGCGGCGCTCCTCGGTCGCGCTCAAGATCTTGATGGCCGTGACCGGCCTCCTGCTGGTCCTGTTCCTGTACGTGCACATGATCGGCAACCTGAAGATCTTCTTCGGCGCCGCGACGTTCGACCACTACGCGCACTGGCTGCGGACGATCGGCACGCCGCTGCTGCCGGGCGACTGGTACCTGTGGATCCAGCGGACCGTGCTCACCGTCGCGGTGGCGGGGCACATCGCCGCCGCCACGATCCTCGCCCGCCGCGCCCGGGCCGCTCGCCCGGTGCGGTACGCGCACCGGCCCAAGGTGCAGGGCAGCTACGCCGCGCGGACGATGCGCTGGGGCGGTGTGATCATCCTGCTCTTCGTCGTCTACCACGTCCTCGACCTGACCACCGGCACCCTGAACCCGCGCGGTGTCCCCGGGCAGCCGTACGCGAACGTCGTCGCCGACTTCGCGCCCGCCCGCTGGTACGTGACGCTGTTCTACACGCTCTCGATCGTGGCCGTCGGTTTCCACCTGCGGCACGGCCTGTTCAGCGCGGCCCGCACGCTGGGTCAGCGGACGGCCCGCGGCGAACGGGCCGCCCGGGCGACCGCCCTGCTGCTCTCGCTCCTCCTGGTCGCCGGCTACCTCGCGGTGCCGTTCGCGGTCCTGACCGGATTGGTGGATTGACATGAGTGACCTGTGGCATGACGGCGACCCGATCGCCGACACCGCGGCCCCGGACGGCCCGATCGAGACCCGCTGGGAACGCCACAAGTTCGCCGCCAAGCTGGTCAACCCGGCCAACCGCCGCAAGCTGACGGTGATCGTGGTAGGCACCGGACTGGCCGGCGGCTCCGCCGCCGCGACCCTGGCCGAGGCGGGGTACCGGGTCAAGTCGTACTGCTACCAGGACAGCCCGCGCCGGGCGCACTCGATCGCCGCGCAGGGTGGCATCAACGCCGCGAAGAACTACCGCAACGACGGCGACTCCGTCTACCGGCTGTTCTACGACACGGTGAAGGGCGGCGACTTCCGCGCCCGCGAGTCCAACGTGTACCGGCTGGCCCAGGAGTCGGTGAACATCATCGACCAGTGCGTAGCGCAGGGCGTCCCGTTCGCCCGCGAGTACGGCGGCCTGCTGGACAACCGCTCGTTCGGCGGCACCCAGGTGTCGCGCACCTTCTACGCCCGGGGTCAGACGGGCCAGCAGCTGCTGCTCGGGGCGTACCAGGCGATGGAGCGGCAGATCGCGCTGGGCACCATCGAGATGAACGCCCGGCACGAGATGCTCGAGCTGATCGTCGCCGCCGGCCGGGCCCGCGGGATCGTGGTGCGCGACCTGGTCACCGGCGAGATCACCACGGAGTTCGCGGACGCCGTCGTGCTGGCCTCGGGAGGGTACGGCAACGTCTTCTTCCTCTCCACCAACGCCAAGGGCTGCAACGTCACGGCTTCGTGGCGCGCCCATCGCAAGGGCGCGCTCTTCGCCAACCCGTGTTACACGCAGATCCACCCGACCTGCATTCCCGAGTCCGGCGCCCACCAGAGCAAGCTCACCCTGATGAGCGAGTCGCTGCGTAACGACGGCCGGGTCTGGGTCCCCCGGCATGCCGAGGACTGCGGCAAGCCGGCCGCGGACATCCCGGAGGAGGACCGTGACTACTACCTGGAGCGGATCTACCCGTCGTTCGGCAACCTGGTCCCCCGCGACATCGCGTCGCGGGCCGCGAAGAACGTCTGCGACGAGGGTCGCGGCGTCGGGCCCGGCGGCCTCGGCGTCTACCTGGACTTCGCGGACGCGATCCGGCGGCTGGGTCGTACGGCGGTCGAGGCCAGGTACGGCAACCTGTTCGAGATGTACCAGCGGATCACCGGCGAGGACCCGTACGCCGTACCCATGCGGATCTATCCGGCCGTGCACTACACGATGGGTGGCCTGTGGGTGGACTACGACCTGCAGTCGACGATCCCCGGCCTGTTCGTGATCGGCGAGGCGAACTTCTCCGATCACGGCGCCAACCGGCTCGGGGCGTCCGCTCTCATGCAGGGCCTCGCCGACGGCTACTTCGTGCTGCCCAATACGATCAACAATTATCTCGCCGGCGGCCCGTTTCCTGACATTTCGGACACTCCGGCTGTGGCGGAAGCGCGCTCCGCTGTCGAGAGCCGGATCGCTCGCCTCCTGTCGGTCGACGGCGACCGCACCGTGGACTCGTTCCATCGCGAGCTGGGCCACATCATGTGGGAGTACTGCGGCATGGAGCGTACCGAGGAGGGCCTGACCAAGGCGATCGGCCTGATCCGGAGCCTGCGCGAGGAGTTCTGGACCAGGGTGAAGGTGCCCGGCACCGGCGAGCGGCTCAACCAGAACCTGGAGAAGGCCGGGCGGGTCGCCGACTTCTTCGAGCTGGCCGAGCTGATGTGCATCGACGCGCTGCACCGGCGGGAGTCCTGCGGCGGCCACTTCCGTGCCGAATCGCAGACACCCGACGGTGAGGCGCTGCGCCACGACGACGAGTTCAGCTACGTCGCCGCCTGGGAGTACTCCGGCGGCGACGGAAAACCCACCCTCCACAAGGAACAGCTCGAATTCGAGTACGTCCACCCGAGCACGCGGAGCTACAAATGAACATCAAAGTACGGGTGTGGCGGCAGTCCGGCCCTGCCGACCGGGGCCGGATGGTCACGTACGACGTCGAGGGCATCTCCCCGGACGCGTCGTTCCTCGAGATGCTGGACGTCCTCAACGAGAAGCTGATCCTCGACGGCGACGACCCGATCGCGTTCGACCACGACTGCCGCGAGGGCATCTGCGGCATGTGCGGCATGGTCATCGACGGCGTGGCGCACGGCCCCGAGCGGGCCACCACGGCCTGCCAGCTGCACATGCGGCAGTTCGCCGACGGCGACGTGATCGACGTCGAGCCGTGGCGGGCCGCCGCGTTCCCGGTCGTCAAGGACCTGGTTGTCGACCGGACCGCCTTCGACCGGATCATCCAGGCCGGCGGCTACATCACCGCACCGACCGGCGCAGCCCCCGAGGCGCACGCCACGCCGGTGCCCAAGGAGGACGCGGACGCCGCGTTCGAGGCGGCCACCTGCATCGGTTGCGGTGCCTGCGTCGCGGCCTGCCCGAACGGCTCCGCGATGCTGTTCACCGCGGCCAAGGTCGCGCACCTCGGCCTCCTGCCACAGGGCCGCCCCGAACGCGACACCCGGGTGCTCGACATGCTGCGGGCGCAGGACGACGCGGGCTTCGGCGGCTGCACCAACATGGGCGAGTGCACCGCGGTCTGCCCGAAGGGCATCCCGCTGACGCTGATCGGCCGGCTCAACAGCGACTACCGCCAGGCCGTCCGGAGGCGGCGCTCGGCCTGATCCCCATGCCGGCGCGGCCGGCCGGCCGCCGCCGCGACCGCCAGGGCGAGCAGCGCCGCGCCCAGCAGCGGGAGGCGGGCGCCGGCCGCGACCAGCGCCGACCCGAGCGGAACGGTCAGCGCGACCGGGCCGAACATCAGCGTGGTCGAGGTGGCGCCTACCCGGCCGAGCAGGTCGTCGGAGGTGCCGGTCTGCACGGCGGTGACCGCGGCGATCAACGGCCACGGCAGGCCGAGGCCGGCCAGCACGCTGCCCACGACCATCCCCGGCCACCAGGGCAGGCACCAGGCGGCGCACCCGGCGGCGAAGACGGCCGCGCCCGCCGCGGCGACCTTCGCCGGGACCAGCCGGTCCAGCAGCCGGCCGGCCAGCAGACCGCCGGCGATCGAGCCGGCGCCCTGCGCGCTGGACAGGATGCCGAGGTGGGTGGCGGGCAGGTGGAGCCCGTGCACGAGCCGGTCGAGGATCGCGGCGCTGGTCAGCCCGGACAGCGCGATCGCGGCGCCGGCGGCGAGGACCGGCACCCGGACGGCGGGGCTGGTGAAGAGCGCCGCGAATCCGGCCCGGACGGCCGGCAGCCCGCGGGTTTTCTCTGCCGGCTCCGCCGTTGGTGGCCGCAGCCGCAGCAGGGCGTAGCCGGCGGCGGTGAGCAGCGGCACGGCGGCACCGAGCAGGACGACCGGCACGGGACCGCGCCAGGCGTACAGTCCGGCGCCGGCCAGCGGCGCCAGCAGCTTCATGCCCTCCTGAGCGCTGGATCGCCAGCCGTTGACATCGGCGAGGCTCTTCGGCGGCAGCGCGGCCGGCAGGATCGCGGTCTCGGCCGCGTCGTTCAGCACGTAGCCGATCCCGCGCAGCAGCAGCACGGTGAGGAGCAGCCACACACCGCCCGGACCGCCGATCGTGAGGAGAGTGAGCAGGGCCGGGCCGAGGAGCACGTCGGTGAGGATCAGCAACGGTCGGCGCGGCAGCCGGTCGACCAGCGCGCCGAGCCAGGGCGCGGCGAATGTGGGTGCGTAGACACACACCCCGGTCAGCGCGGCCAGGCCGACCGAACCGGTGAGGTCGAGGATCCACAAGCCGGCCGCGAGCGTCATCGCCGTCCCACCGAAGCCGGAGAGCAGCGAGATGAGGACCAGGAGCGCGGCATTGCGTCGCATTCTGCCCTCCCGGTGCCGGAAGTCGTCCAGACTCACATCCTCAAGAGTTGAGCGTTGTTCTGTCAAGAATGGTGTGGCACAGCATCGGCGAGAGCCCGGCGGAGTCGTTCCACCGCCGCCCGGGTGGGGCCGGGCAACGGTCGCCGCGCACCCGCGGCCCCCTCCGGCCCGAACGCCTCGGCCAGATCGGCCACGACCTGCTCGACCAGCGAAAACAGCGCACCCGCCGGAGCGTCCGGCGCGGCGGCGAGGGTCTCGCGCACCAGCGCGGCCCGGGTGAAACGGCCGTCCCAGCGCCGGTCCGCACCGGTCCGAAGGCGCAGCTCCATCGCCGCGGAACGCAGCGCGGCGATGCTTTCCCCGTACGCCTCGCCGGGCCGCCGCGGCGCCGCCGCGGTCGCCAGCCGCCACCGCCGCTGCTCCGCCGCCTGCCGGCTGGAGAGGCCCAGGGCGGCGGCGATGTCCGCCCAGGTCGCACCGGCGCGGCGGGCCCGGTCGATGAGCTCGAGCTCCGCGGCGTCGAGCCGGGCACGGGCCGCCGGGATGGCCCGTAGGTCGGTCAGGTCCGCCACCGGGTCAGACTAGCATTTGTCAATACTGCGTTGACATCACGGGGCGGACGCCCTCCGAATCGCGGCGGCGAGCTGGACCAGCCCGATCAGGGCGAGCCCGAGCCAGATCGCGGCGGCCACGGCGAGCAGCCGCGTGCCGACGAAACCCGCGAGCAGCCCGGCGACCGTGATCAACACCCGCGTCGGCCGCTCCGCGACGGTGACCACGCCGATCTCGTCCATCCCGGCGGCGGCCGCGCGGGCCCGGGCGTACTCCTGCAGCCAGCTCGCCGCGCCCGCGGCGGCGACCAGCCAGCCCGGCGCGCCGGCCAGCCAGAAGGCGACCAGCCAGGCGAGTTCGCCGAGCCGGTCGGCGACCGAGTCGTAGACGTAGCCGAGCCGGCTCGCCCGACCCGAGATCACCGCGACGGCGCCGTCCAGCCCGTCCGCGAACGCCGCCAGCAGCACCAGCACCGCCGCGAGCAGCAGACCCCACCGGCCGGCGAGCGCCGCCGCCGGCACCGTGAGGCACAGCAGCAGACCCGCGGTGGTCACGGCGGCCGGAGCGACGCGCTTGCCGGCGAGCCAGCTTCCCGTCCGGTACGCGAGGAGGAGCCACCGCCGGACCACGGCGGACGCCCGGGCCGGGTCGAAGCCGCCGTGCAGCCGCGACCAGGCGGCGGCGTACTCCTCCCAGGTCACCGTCAGGCGGCCGCGCCGGCGACGTCGGACGGTTCCAGGAGCTGCCAGACCTCCCGCGTGGCGGTCGACCGGTTCAGGGTGATGAAGTGGATGCCCGGCACGCCCTCGTCCAGCAGGCGCTCGCACATCCGCGCGCACACCTCGATGCCGAGCGCCCGGACCGCCGTCTCGTCGCCGGCCACCGCCGCGAAGCGCTCGAGCAGGGCGGGCGGGAACGGCGCACCGGAGAGCTGGGTGGACCGCTCGATCGTCGCCATCCGGGTCACCGGCATGACGCCCGGCACGATCGGGGTGTCGCAGCCGGCCGCGGCCACCCGGTCACGCAGCCGCAGATACTCGTCGGCGTCGAAGAACATCTGGGTGATCGCGAAGTCGGCGCCGGCCCGGCACTTGCCGACGAAATTGGCGGTGTCGGCGGCCACGTCGGCCGATCGGGGGTGCTTGTACGGGAACGCGGCCACCCCGACGCTGAAGTCGCCGGCCTCCTTGATCACGCGCACCAGCTCCTCGGCGTAGAGCACGCCCTCGGGGTGGCGCACCCACTCGCCCGTCGGGTCGCCCGGCGGGTCGCCGCGCACCGCGAGCATGTTGCGGATGCCGGCCCCGGCCAGCCGGCCGATCACGTTGCGCAGCTCGGCGATCGAGTGGTTCACCGCGGTCAGATGCGCCATCGGCAGCAGCGTCGTCTCGGTGGCCACCCGCTCGGTCACCGCGACGGTCGTGTCCCGCGTAGTGCCGCCCGCCCCGTACGTGATCGAGACGAAGCTGGGCCGCAGCGGCTCGAGCTCGCGGATGGCCCGCCAGAGCAGCCGCTCCCCGTCCGGCGTCTTGGGCGGAAAGAACTCGAACGAGAACGTCGGCGCGTCGCCGCGGATGAGATCACCGATCGCCGGCGTGCCGGGCAGGCGCGAGGGTAGTCCGAGAGCCACGCGTCAGACTCTACCGTCGAGGTCGCCGGCACCGTCCGCTAGCGTCGTGGGGGTGACTTCCCCCGTCGAGGCCGCCGACCTGCGCTCCCGCGTCGACAAGGCGCTGTCCGCCTTTCTCGCCCTCCAGCGGGCCCGGCTCATCGGGATCGATCCGGCACTGGCGGACGTGTCCGAGGCGCTGGAGGACTTCGTGCTCGGCGGCGGCAAGCGGCTGCGGCCCGCGTTCGCGTACTGGGGTCACCGCGGTGCCGGCGGCGCCGACTCGGATCAGCTGGTGGCCGCCGTGGCCGCGCTCGAACTGGTGCAGGCCAGCGCCCTGATCCATGACGACCTGATGGACCGCTCGGACACCCGCCGCGGCGAGCCGTCGGTGCACCGCCGGTTCGAGCGCCTGCACACCGCGGCCGGCTGGCGCGGCGGCGCCGCGAACTTCGGCGACAGCGCCGCCGTGCTGCTGGGCGACCTGGCCATGGTCTGGTCCGACGAGCTGCTGCACACCTCCGGCGTCGGCCCGGTCGAGCTGGCCCGCGCCCGGCCGGTCTACGACGAGATGCGCACCGAGGTGACCGTGGGGCAGTACCTGGACGTGCTGACCCAGGCGACGGCCGACACCTCGCTCGAGCGGGCCGGGAAGGTGGCCCGCTACAAGGCCGCGAAGTACACCGTCGAGCGCCCGTTGCTGTTCGGCGCCGCGCTGGCCGGTGCGGCACCCCCGGTGCGCGACGCGTACTCCGCCTTCGGTCTGCCGCTGGGCGAGGCGTTCCAGCTGCGCGACGACATCCTCGGCGTTTTCGGCGACCCGGCGCAGACCGGCAAGCCCGCGGGCGACGACCTGCGCGAGGGCAAGCGCACGTACCTGGTGGCGGCGGCGTTCGCCGCGTCGGACGCAGCCGGGCGGTCCGCGCTCGAGGCCGGCCTGGGCGACCAGGGCCTGGACGACGCCGGAGTGCAACGGTTGCGCCGCGTCATCCGGGACAGCGGCGCACTGGCCGCCACCGAGCGCCGGATCGACGAGCTGATGTCCGCGTCACTGCGGGCGCTGGCGACGGCGCCGCTGGTCACGGAGGCGCGCGAGGTGCTGTACCGGCTGGCGGAGGCGGCGACGCGCCGGCTCACCTGACCGGGCGCCGCAGCCGGCGTAGCAGCGCGCTTCCCCGCCCCGCGACCGGCTCGCGCTGCACGCCGCGGCGTCCCAGCCACACCCACACGGAGAGCGTCAGCTGCACCAGCGCGAAGCCGAACAGCAGGTCCTCCACCGGGGCGTACACCAGGCGCCAGCCGATGATCGCCGCGGGGTCGTAGAGCACGATCCGGCGGCCGGTCAGGATGCCGTTGGAGATCAGCTGGAACGCGATGACGATCGGGTACGCCGCCCAGAACACCACCCGCGTCACCAGGCGCGTGCGCAGCACCAGCAGGTCGACGACGAGTGAGCCGGCCACCCCGAGCAGCGCGGCCGCCGTGTACGTCATTCGTCGCCGGCCGGTCCGCCCAGGACGGCCCGCACCGCCTCGAAACCGAGGATCGCGCAGACCGGCACGACCACGAAGAACAGCGCCTCGTCCAGGGGCAGCCCGCCCGGGAAGACGATCCCGGTGGTCTGCCCCGGATCGAACCGCCAGTGCCCCGCGGCGATGGCGGCCAGGTCCCAGAGCACGAAGACGATCGCCACGGGCAGCACGGTCAGCAGCAGGCGCCGCCCGCGGCGCACCACGTTCACCTTCAAGACCGGCTCGAGCCACAGCGCCGCGGCCAGGCACCCGGCGAGGACGGCCAGGTACGTCAGGTGGCGCATCGAGTCAGAACCCGAGGGCCTGCGCGCGCCGCTTGACCTCGCGCGCCTGGTGGCCGCCGAGCGCCCGGGCCGCGTTCCCGTCGAGCGCTTTGTCCGGTTCGTAGAGCCACCGGAGGGCCTGTTCGTCGTTATACCCGGCATCGCGCAGCAAGGTCAGTACGCCAGGGAGGTGCTTGAGCACCGTGCTGTTCGCCAGCAGCTCCGCGGGAACCACCCGGATCCCGTCACGCTTCACGGCTAGCAGCTGCCCGTCGCGGATCATCTGGTGCACCTTGCTGATCGAGACGCCGAGCTTCTCGGACACGTCCGGCAGGTTGACCCATGCGGCCGGGCCGGCGGTTACGGAATCACTCACCCCTCAAGCCTGCCAGAGCACGTCCGCACCGGAAGAGTCCCGGTCCGACGAGAGCGGAGAACCCACCCGATGAGCCTGTTCCGGAGGACCCACGCCGAGATGGCCGGCGCCTGGCGGTCGCTGCGGTACGACCTGGGACGCCGCCCGGTGGAGCCGCCCCCGGGACAGGACCCGACCTCTACGGGCATGAGCACCTTCGCCGTCGAGATCCCGGACGAGCCGCCGACGGGCGCGGCGGACGCGCGGCGCCCGCGGCGCGCCGCGGCGGTCATCGCGCTGGGGTTGCTGACCGCCGCCGGCACGGCCGGCGCCTACCTGGCCGTGGCGAACGGTCTGGGCCCGGCGCTGCCCGAGACGCCGGCCGCCGCCGACGCCCTCCCGCGGCCAGCCGCACCGCCCGCCGCGGTCGCGGCACCCGCACCGAACGCCGGAATCGGCCGCGGGACGGCCGCGACAGTTGCGCGCGGAACGGTGCCGGCGGCCGGCACCGCTCCCGCGGACGGGAATCCCCCGGCGAGACCCCGCGGCAGGACGGCCCTGACGACCGGCCGCGGCACCGCGGCGGCACCGGTACCGGCGGCACCGCATGGCGGGCCGGCGACGGCCCGGACGGCACACCCGCCGACTACGGCGTGCGACTGCCCGCAACCACCCGTGCCGACCCCGACCGCGCCGACCACCTCGCCGTCCCCGACGCCGTCCACCGACCCCACGCCGACGGGCTCGGCCGACCCGTCTCCCGCGGCATCCGCTGTTTCGCCCGTGCCCAGCGATAGCACGCAATCCTGGCAAGACCGCCACTACCGCTGAAACCAGTGCGGAAGCGGACGGATGTCAATGGCCTCCGTCACGGCGGGTAGGGGCACGTGCCGCGAGACACAGCTCAAGCCCTTCGCGAGTACCCGTTCGGGACCGAGCTATGACATCCTGGTCTGCCCTCACGCGAAAGACACATACACTTCACGCCGATGGACACCACAGTCGCCGACACGTTGATCGGCACGACGATTGACGGCCGCTACCGGATCACCGGTCGCGTGGCCCGTGGTGGCATGGCGACCGTCTACACGGCTACCGACGAACGGCTCGAGCGCACCGTAGCGCTGAAGATCATTCATCCGTCGCAGGCCACGAACGTCCACTTCGTCGACCGGTTCACCGACGAGGCCAAGACGATCGCCCGGCTCACGCACCCCAACGTCGTGGCGGTCTACGACCAGGGCCGTCACCTCGGCCTGCCGTACCTGGTCATGGAGTACGTCCAGGGCCGCACCCTGCGGGACCTGCTGACCCAGCGCCGCCGGCTCAACCCGGTCGAGGCCCTCGCGATCCTCGAGCAGATGCTCGCCGCGATCGCCGCCGCGCACCGCGCCGGCCTGGTGCACCGCGACGTCAAGCCGGAGAACGTGCTGGTCGCCGAGGCGCCCAGCGGCGGCCTGGCGAACCTCGTCGACGCGGTGGTCAAGGTCGCCGACTTCGGTCTGGCCCGGGCCGTCGAGGCGAGTCGCGTCGACGAGCCCGGCCAGCTCATGGCGACCGTCGCGTACGTGGCGCCCGAGCTGGTCACGGACGGTCGGGCGGACGCCCGCACCGACGTCTACTCGGCCGGCATCGTCCTCTTCGAGATGCTCACCGGCCGGGTGCCGTTCGACGGCGACGATCCGGTGGACGTCGCCTGGCAGCACGTGGACAACAACGTGCCGGCACCGTCGGCCGTCGTGAAAGGCCTCCCCTCGGTCCTCGACGACCTGGTCGCCCGGGCCACCCGGCGCGAGCCGGGCGCCCGGCCGACCGACGCGGGCGCGCTGCTCGCCGAGGTCCAGACCGTGCGCGACGACCTCGGCGCCGCGAACGTCGAGACCGCGCTGCTGCGCCAGGTGCCGGCCTCGCGGCGCCTGGACACGGCCGCCACCGCCGTGGTGCCCGCCGTGAGCGACGACGTCACCTCCGGCGCCCGGTCGACCGGTGATCGGCCGGCCTGGGCGCGCCTGCCCGAGCAGGACCGCCGCCAGCAGCCGCACGGACGGCCCACCACCGGCGCGCCGAGCCGGGACGGCGGAAGCGGCGGGCACGACCGGCAGCAGGTGCTGCTGATGGTCGCCGTGGCCGTGATGGTTCTCGTGGTCATCGGCAGCACGTGGTGGCTGACGCTGGGCCGCTACACCGAGACCCCGCCCATGCAGAACATGACCAAGGCGCAGGCTGAGCTGTACGCCCGGCAGCACCACTTCGGGCTGTTCTACGGCGACGGCAGGTACAGCGAGACGGTGCCCAAGGACACCGTGCTGGGCCAGAGCCCGAAGCCGGGCGAGCGGATCGTCAAGGGTGGCGTGATCACCCTGAATCTCTCGCTGGGCAAGGAGCGCTTCGCGGTGCCCGATCTGGCCGGCCTGGAGCTGACCGCCGCGCGCGGCGAGCTGGAGCAGATGAACCTGAAGCTGAAGCAGGGCAAAAGCGAGTACAGCGACACCGTGCCGGAGGGCGCGGTGCTCTCCTTCACCCCGAAGGCCGGCACCGAACTCAAGCGGGGCGACACGGTGACCGTCGTCGTGAGCCAGGGACGCGCTCCGATCCAGGTGCCCGACCTGACCGGCAAGAACATCAACGAGGTACGGGCGGCGCTGCAGCAGCTCGGCCTCGCCGCGGTGGAGCGCTACCAGGACAGCGACCAGCCCGCCGACACGGTCATCGGGCAGTCCCCGAAGCCGGGCACCGGCGTCGCCAAGGACTCCGTGGTCACCCTCGACGTCAGCAAGGGACCGCCGCTGATCACCCTGCCCGATCTGACCAACCAGCCGTGCCCGCAGGCACAGGCCACGTTGCAGCAGTCGAACCTGCAGGTCCGGGTGGACTTCAACCCGAACGGCCTGGTCCGGGGCATGCAGCCCGCCCCGGGCACCGCGGTGCCGCCGCAGAGCCAGGTCGCCATCCAATGCTTCTAACCCAGCGGATCGGTTCGCACACCAGAACGGCGGGCGGGCTGGCGAAGGCGGCCCTTCCGTACGCCGACGCGGCCGGCTCCGAGGTGCTGCAGGTGTACGTCTCGAACTCGCGCGGCTGGGCGTTGCCGCCCGGTGACCCGGAGCAGGACGCCCGGTTCCTCGAGGGGTGCGGCGAGCGCGGCCTGCCCGCGTACGTGCACGCCTCCCTGCTGGTGAACCTCGGCTCGCCGACCGAGCTGACCGTGGAGCGGTCGGTCGCGACGCTGGCCCACGCGCTCGAACGCGGCCGGGCGATCGGCGCGACGGCCGTGGTCTACCACGCGGGCAGCTCGGTCGATCCGGCGCACGCCGACAAGGCGCTGCACCAGCTCCGTGAGGCGCTGCTGCCGCTGCTCGACACGGCGGCCGCCCGCGGCCTGCCGAGGCTGCTCGTGGAGCCGAGCGCCGGCGGCGGCCGCAGCCTGGCGTCGAAGGTGCAGGACCTGGAGCCGTACCTCGCGGCCGTGGAGAACCACCCCTGGCTGGGTGTCTGCTTCGACACATGCCACGCCTGGGCGGCCGGGCACGACCTGGCCACCCCGGGCGGGCCGACCGCGACCCTGGACGCCCTGGTCGCCGCGGTCGGCGCCGAGCGGTTGCAGCTCATCCACGCGAACGACTCGAAGGACGTGTGCGGCTCGACCCGGGACCGGCACGAGACGATCGGCAAGGGCCTGATCGGCACGGCGGCCTTCGCCGAGCTGCTCGCCCACCCGGCGGCCGCCGGCGTACCGGTGGTCGTGGAAACGCCGACCGAGGAGCACGCCGGCCACGCGGCCGACATCGCCCTGCTCAAGTCGCTGCGCTGACCGCGGTCAGGACAGCAGCGCGCCCAGTACGCCGATCGCCCGGTCGACGCCGTCGTCGTCGACGTCGAGGTGGGTGACCAGGCGGGCCAGGCGCGGCAGCATCGGGGCGAGCAGCACGCCCTGCTCGGCGGCGGCCGCGGCCAGCGCGGGCGCGTCCAGCGCCGACTTCGTCAGGTCGAGCAGCACCAGATTGGTGCGGACCTGCGCCGGGTCGACGACGCCGTACGGCGCGAGCGCGTCCGCGAGGCGGCGCGCCCGGGCGTGATCGTCGGCGAGCCGCTCGAGGTGGTGGTCGAGGGCGTACCGGCCGGCCGCCGCGAGGATGCCGACCTGCCGCATGCCGCCGCCCATCCGCTTGCGGACGGCACGGGCCCGGGCGATCCGCTCGGCGCTACCGATCACCAGCGAGCCGACCGGCGCGCCGAGGCCCTTGGAGAGGCAGACCGAAAGCGTGTCGAACAGGGCGCCGTACGACGCGAGCGGCACCCCGTCGGCGACATGCGCGTGCCAGATCCGCGCGCCGTCACAGTGCACCAGGACGCCCGCTTCGTCGGCCAGCTCGCGCAGGGCGGTGAGCGTCGCGAGCGGGACGACCGACCCGCCGCCGAGGTTGTGCGTCTGCTCGACGGCGACGGCCCTCGTCGGCACCGACGGGTAGCCCGCCGGGCGGATCATCCGGGCGATCTGGCCGACGTCCAGGTCGGCGCCGACGTCCGGCCAGGTACGCGTCGAGATGCCGCCGAGCGCGGCGGCCGCACCCTGTTCGTACGTCACGACGTGCGCGTCGGCGCCGGCCAGCAGCTCCCCCGCGGGCGGCACGAGCAGCTGGAGCGCGATCTGGTTGGCCATCGAGCCGGACGGCGCGAACAGCGCCGCCTCGTGCCCGAACAGCTCCGCCACGTACGCCTCCAGCGCGTTCACCGTCGGGTCGTCGCCGAAGACGTCGTCGCCGACCTCGGCAGCGGCCATCGCGGCGCGCATCTCCGGCGTGGGCCGGGTGACCGTGTCCGACCTCAGGTCAACCACGGAGCATCTCCGCCACCAGGAAGGCCAGCTCCAGGCTCTGCTGGGTGTTGAGCCGCGGGTCGCAGGCGGTCTCGTACCGGTCCGGCAGGTCGAGGTCCTCGATGCCCTGCGCGCCGCCGAGGCACTCGGTGACGTCCTCCCCGGTCAGCTCGACGTGGATGCCGCCGGGATGGGTGCCGAGCGACCGGTGCACCTCGAAGTAGCCGAGAACCTCGTCGACGATCCGGTCGAAGTGCCGGGTCTTGTAGCCGTTGCTCGACTCGTGCGTGTTGCCGTGCATCGGGTCGCACTGCCAGACCACCTTGGCACCGGCGGCGCTCACCTTCTCCACGATCGGCGGCAGCGAGTCGCGGACCTTGCCGTTGCCCATCCGGCTGATCAGCGTGAGCCGGCCCGGGACGTTGTCCGGGTTGAGCTTCTCGCAGAGCTCCAGCGCGGTGTCCGGGGAGGTGCCGGGGCCCAGCTTGACGCCGATCGGGTTGGCGATCCGGCTGACGAAGTCGATGTGCGCGTGGTCGAGCTGCCGGGTGCGCTCGCCGACCCAGAGGAAGTGCCCGCTCAACCCGTACGCCTTGCCCTCGGAGACCCGGGTCAGCGCCCGGTCGTACTCGATCGCGAGCGCCTCGTGCGAGCAGTACAGGCTGACCGTGCGCAGCGCCTCGTTGTCGGTCATGCCGCAGGCGCGGATGAAGTCCAGCGCCCGGTCGATCTCGCGGGCGATCGCCTCGTACCGTTCGCCGGCCGGCGAGGCGCGCACGAAGTCCTTGTTCCAGTCGTGCAGGCCGTGCAGGTCGGCCAGGCCACCGGCCAGGTACGCCCGGAGCATGTTCATCGCGGCGGCCGAGTTCGCGTACGCCCGGATCATGCGTTGCGGGTCGGCCAGGCGGGCCTGCTCGCTCGCGTCCAGCGAGTTGATCAGATCGCCGCGGTAGGCCGGCAGGCCCAGCGAGTCGGTCGGCGACGAGCGCGGCTTGGTGTACTGGCCCGCCACCCGCGCGACCTTGACCACCGGCATCGAGGCGCCGTACGTGAGGACGACAGCCATCTGCAGCAGGGTCCGCGCGTTGGCCAGCAGATGACTCTCGGTGTTGTCGGCGAACGTCTCGGCGCAGTCACCGCCCTGCAGCAGGAAGGCGCGGCCCTCGCAGACGTCGGCGAGCCGGGCGCGCAACTGGTCCACCTCGTACGGCGCGACGATCGACGGAACGTTCTCGAGCACCTGGCAGACCGAGGCGACCTCGGCCGGGTCCGGCCACGGCGGCATCTGGACCCGCGGCAGGCCGCGCCAGCGGTCGAGGCCGAGCGCCTCGTCCTCGGCGGAGTCGGTGGACGGGCGGGACGTCTGCAGGGCAGGATGGCCCACGCCCGGATAGCTGAGCTGATGCCACTCACGGCGCATGCCGGAAGCCTACGGAAGCGAGGCGCCGAGCCTGCGCCGGGTGCCGCCATCCCAGATTTCGTGGCGACCGAACTCTTCCCACCGATCGCGACGGGGTGCACACGTACGGACACAGCGCGTAGTCTGCCGTCATGACCATCTTCGACGTCGACATCGACAGCCTCACCGGTGAACCCGCCGGGCTGGACCGCTTGCGCGGTTCGGCCGTCCTGGTGGTCAATGTGGCCTCCCGCTGCGGGTTCACCCCGCAGTACGCCAAGCTGCAGAAGCTCTACGACGCCTTCCGAGATCGCGGCCTGGTGGTGCTCGGCGTGCCGTGCAACCAGTTCGGCGGCCAGGAGCCCGGCAGCGCCCCGGAGATCGAGGAGTTCTGCCAGGTCAACTACGGCGTCACGTTTCCGCTGACGGCGAAGGTCGAGGTCAACGGGCCCGGCCGGCACCCGCTCTACCAGCATCTGATCGGCGCCGGGGGCGACGTGCGGTGGAACTTCGAGAAGTTCGTGGTCGCACCGGACGGCCGGGTGACCGCGCGCTTCGGGTCCGGCACCGAGCCGGACGACCCGCAGCTGGTCGCCGCCGTCGAGCAGCAGCTGCCCCGCTGAGCGGCCGATGAGCATTCACGTCATCGGCGTCGACGCGTACGCCCTGGGCTGGGTGGGCGTCGAGTTGCGGGACGGCGCCTTCGGCCGGGCCGTCCTGGCCTCCTCGCTGTACGAGATCGTGGCGAGCAGCTCCGGCGCCGCCGTCATCGGCGTCGACATCCCGCTCGGCATGCTGCCCGACCGCTGGCGGGCCGCCGACACGCTCGCCGCCGACCAGCTCGGCCCGCGCCGCGGCAGTGTGTTCCGGGTGCCGCCGCGAGCCGTCTGGATGGAGTCGGACTTCGCCGCGGCGAACCGGCTCTGCCGCGAACTCACCGGCGCCGGCCTCAGCCGGCAGTCCTGGGCCCTGCGTCCCAAGCTGCTCGAGGCCAACGCCATCTGGGAACGGCACCCCGGCCTGCTGTTCGAGGCACACCCCGAGGTCTCGTTCCGCACCATGGCCGGCGAGCCCCTGGCGTACGCCAAGAAGACCTGGGCCGGCCAGGCCCGCCGCCGGGATCTGCTCGCCCGCCACGGCATCGTGCTGCCCGAGCAGCTGGGCCCCGCCGGTCAGGCGCCGCCGGACGACATCCTGGACGCGGCCGCGGTCGCCTGGTCCGCGCACCGGATGGCGACCGGGTCGGCGCTGAGTCACCCCAGCCCTCCCGAGGAGAACAACGGCACCAAGATCGCCATCTGGTACTGAGGGGCGCGGCGGCGTCAGTACCTCTCCGGCGCCGACATCTGTACCGCGATCTCCTTCGCCCGGTCCCGCGCGGCCTCCAGCGCCGACAACAACGCCGCCCGGACGCCGTGCTTCTCCAGCTCACGGATCGCCGAGATGGTGGTACCGGCCGGCGAGGTCACGGCCTCGCGCAGCTTGACCGGATGCTCGCCGGAGTCGCGCAGCATCACCGCCGAGCCGATCGCGGTCTGCACGATCAGCTCGTGCGCTACCTGCCGGGGCAGGCCGAGCAGGATGCCCGCGTCGATCATCGCCTCGACGAGCAGGTAGAAGTAGGCCGGTCCGGAGCCGGAGAGTGCGGTGACCGCGTCCTGCTGGACCTCGGGCACGCGCAGCGTCTTGCCGAGCGGCTTGAAGATCTCCTCGGCGAGCGCGAGGTGCTCCTCCGTGGCGTACGGTCCCGGGGAGATCACCGTCATCGCCTGGTCGACCAGCGCGGGCGTGTTGGTCATGACCCGGACGACCGGGATGCCGCCCGGGAGCCGGTCGGCGAAGAAGCTGGTCGGCAGGCCGGCGCAGAGCGACACGACGAGCTTGTCCGGCGGCACCTTCATGCCGAAGTCCTCCAGCAGGCGCGCGGCGTCCTGCGGCTTCACCGCGATCAGCAGCACGTCGGCCTGGGTGACGGCGGTCAGGTTGAGCACCGGGCGGATGCCGTACCGCTCGGCGAGCTCGGCCGCCCGTTCCTCGCGGCGGGTGGTGGCGAGCAGCTGCTGGGCCGGCCAGCCCGACCGCAGCAGTCCGGAGAGGACCAGCTCGCCGAGCTTCCCGGCACCGATCACGGCGACGCTGTGCGTGGTCATTTCGCCCTCCGTAGACGACCCGAGGGCGGCCGTCGGCCGCCCTCGGGTGCAGGAAACGCCGGCTCAGCTGCCGAAGAAGATCTCGGCCTCTTCGTAGCGCGAGAGCGGGACGGTCTTGAGCTCGCCGGTGCCCTCGATCAGCGGCACACGGACGATCTCGGTGCCCCGCAGCGCCATCATCTTACCGAAATCACCCTCGTGGACGGCGTCAATCGCCTGCAGGCCGAAGCGGGTGGCGAGCACTCGGTCGAACGCCGTCGGCGTGCCGCCGCGCTGGATGTGGCCGAGGACGACGGTGCGGGCCTCCTTGCCGGTCTTCTCCTCCAGCTGCCCGGCCAGCCACTGGCCGATGCCGCCCAGGCGCACGTGGCCGAACGAGTCCAGTTCCTGGTTGTGCAGCACCATCTGGCCGTCGAGCGGCTGGGCGCCCTCGGCGACCACCACGATCGGCGAGTACTCCACCTGGAACCGCTTGGTCACGTAGGTCGCGACCTGCTCCACGTCGAACTGCCGCTCCGGCAGCAGGATCACGTTCGCGCCGCCGGCCAGGCCGGCGTGCAGCGCGATCCAGCCGGCGTGCCGGCCCATGACCTCGACGACCAGCGTACGGTGGTGCGACTCGGCGGTGGTGTGCAGCCGGTCGATCGCCTCCATGGCGATGTTCACCGCGGTGTCGAAGCCGAACGTGAAGTCGGTGGCGTTCAGGTCGTTGTCGATGGTCTTCGGCACGCCCACGACGTCGACGCCGAGGTCGTTCAGCTTGGTGGCGACGCCCAGGGTGTCCTCGCCGCCGATCGCGACCAGTGCGTCCACGCCCTGCTCGGCAAGGTTCGCCTCGATCTTCTCGACACCGCCGTCGATCTTGAACGGGTTGGTGCGCGAGGAACCCAGGATGGTGCCGCCGCGCGGCAGGATGCCGCGGACCTCCGCGATGCCCAGTGGCTTCGACAGGCCCTCCAACGGGCCCTTCCAGCCGTCGCGGAATCCGACGAACTCGTGACCGTACGCGGCGACGCCCTTGCGGACCACCGCCCGGATCACCGCGTTGAGACCGGGGCAGTCGCCGCCGCCGGTGAGCACGCCGATACGCATGTTTGCTCGTCCTCCCTGAATCGGGTCGCGAGATGCAGATAGCCCGTCGAGCCCCAGGGAGCGAGGTGTCGGCGGCATTGCCGGGCCCGGGGCGGGCCGCAAGCGCACTCTATCCGCCGCGGCCGACCCGGGTGCATCCGCCCCGCTGAAGCCGTACCGTTTCGTTCCCGGCGTTCCGGGACGCGAGCGCTAACCGCCCATCGCCCGCCACCGGGCCAGGTTGTGCCGCGCGTCCACCAGCGCGTCGTGCCGGCCGGACATCACGGGCAGGCCGGGCCGTCCCCGCTCGTCCCACAGTTGCCGCAGATCCTTCGTGAACCGCGGGATCTCGCGCGGCAGGGCCGGCATCGCACCCCAGAGCTGCGCCAGCGCCACATGGTCGTATGCCGCGTACCAGGCCCACAGCTCGAGCTCCTCGTCGCGGCCGCGGATCGGTTCCATCAGGAACTCGTACAGGTCGTCGCGGATCCGTTCGCGGGAGCGCCAGGCCTTGTCGGCCGGGGACGGCAGCTTGTCCAGCACGTTGCGCCGCACCCAGGGTATGGCGCGGCTGTCGTCGAACTCGGTGCTCACCGCGTAGAACTCGCGGCCGAACTCGTCGACGACACCGATCGAGACGAGGTCGACGACGCGGCCGTCCTCGATGAACTCGCAGTCGTAGAAGTAGCGGTAAACCCCCATCCGACCTCCCCACCCACCGCCCGCAAGAGGACTGAAGACCTATCCCGATCATCGTGGCCCATCGTCAGCCGCCCATCGATTCCAGGGCCTCGCGGGCCCGGCGCAGCGGCTCCCGGTGCCCGTGGCGGGCGGCGCGGTCGGCGTGCACCGCCCAGCGCAGCCGGAGCAGCACCGGCAGGGCGGCGTCGAGCTCGTCCGCGGCCACCGGGCCGGCCGCCAGGTAGCCGTCGACGAGCTCGGCGGCGTGGGCCGGGCCGCCCGCGTAGACGACCGCCGCCGCCACGTCGTACACCAGCGGGCCGACGCCGCTGGCGCCGCAGTCGAGCAGGCCGGCCCGGCCGGTGCTCGGGTCGACCACGAAGTTTCCCGGCGCCGGGTCGCCGTGCAGGACCCCGTACGTCAGCCGATCGGTGACGGTCAGCCGGGTGGCGGCGGTGACCGCGTCGCTGACCGCGCCGCGCAGCCACGGCTCGACCGCGAGGTGGGACGCCTCCGGGTCGAGCAGCTGCCACGGGCGCAGGCCGGGGTGGTGAAAGCCCTGCAGCGCCCGGTGGACGGCACCGAGCCGGTCGCCCCACCACTGCTGATCGACCGGGTCGCCGCCGTCGAGATGCCTGCCGGGCACCCGGCGGAGCACGGAGAGCGCCCCGGCCGGGGTGGGTGCGGTGAGCCCACCGCTCAGCGTGCGTACCGGCTCACCGGCCGCGATGTCCCGGCCCCGCAGGTGCTCGGCGGCGATCAGACCGGCCTCGACCGGCTGGCGCCATCCGGCTTCGCTGAGCCGCGCCACGTACCGGTCCGCACCGGCGGTCACCTCCCACCCGCGGGACATGAGCAGATCCGGCCCGGCGGTGATCTCGCCGGCGACCAGATGCCACTGGTCCCGCAGGGCCGATCGAAGGAGGTCGTCATCCGGCATCGCGGCATTATCGCGGCACAACCGCGATGTGCGACGGACACCGGGGGCGACAGTCACCCCTGGCTATCAAGAGGTTTACAGATAGCGACCCGCGCGACATGATCGTACAAGGCCGCGGCAGCGCCTCCGCACCGAAATGGCGCCCGAGGGTTGCCACGTGCTAAGAGTGATCGTTCGCGTCCCGGGGCCGGCGCCGCCGGCCACGGCGACGTGGTCTCCACCCGGGGAGGATTACGCCGTGGACCATCGCCTGCCGGACTCCGGCGACGCTCTCGCCGGCGTGGAGATGTTCGCCGGCCTCGAGCCCGAGGTGCGGCAGCGGGTCATCGCCACCGCGGTCCCCCGGACCTACCGCAAGGGACAGATCCTCTTCGTCGAGAACGACCCAGGCGAGTCCCTCATCATCCTGAAGCGGGGCGCGGTCGCGATCTTCCGCACCGCGCCGACCGGCGAGCGCGCCGTACTCACGGTAGTGCGCCCACCCGACGTGCTCGGGGAGGTGTCCCTTTTGGACGCCTCCACCCGCAGCACCTCAGCCGAGGCGATCGAAGACTGCCAGGCACTCACCCTGTCCCGCGCCGCGTTCATGGACCTCGTGCATTCCAACCCCCGCATCCTGGACGCGGTGATGCGCTCGGTGGGCGCGCTGATCCGCCGGCTCACCGAGCAGAACACCGACCACGTCTTCCTCGACCTGCCCGGCCGCGTGGCCAAGACCCTGGTCCGGCTGGCCGGCGAGAGCCAGGCACCGATGATCACCATCGAGCTCAACCAGAGCCAGCTAGCCGAGATGGCCGGCGGCTCCCGCCAGAGCGTCAACCAGGCGATCGGCTCCTTCGCCAGCCGCGGCTGGCTACGCACCGAGGGCCGCCGCATCGTGGTCACCGACCTGCAGGCCCTCCGCCGCCGCGCGGGCATGGGCTCCGCCTGACCAGTACGAGCGTTCCGGTGGTCCCCGGCTCGTGAGACTCGGCTGACTGCACCCACAAGGCCGTCCGCCACCCCCGTCGTTGCCCGCTTGCGCTCAGGGGTTGTGGGCGGGGAGGCCCCACTCCGGGCGGTCAAGCTTGATCCCTACGTGGGTCCTCCCCGCCCACAACCCGTTCGGGTAACTCCAGGCGTCCGCGACGACGGAACTCCGATCCTTGAGGGCAGCCGCGCCGCAATCTCTGTGAAGACGTAGCCATCCTGTGCGTCCGAGCATCCTGCATGGTGGAAGCTGCCGACGGACGACAGGGTGTCGAAGCGCCGTAGGACTCCTCGTCGTGACTATCTGCGCTGGTCGACGTTGTAGGTCCCGATGCCCGCAGGGTCCGTCGGCTCGCTCCCCTCTGCCCGCTTTCCCGTGGGCCCCAGCCCGAATCCGCCCCGCTCACCAGCCCGGGTCCACCTCCGCTCACCCAGCCCGAGTCCGCCGGCTCGCTCGGCTCGGCGTCTGCCCGCTCCCCCGTAGGCCCGGCCCGCTCCCCCGTGGGCCCGGCCCGCTCCCCCGTGGGTCCGGCCCGCTCCCCCGTGGGTCCGGCCCGAATCCGCCCGCTCACCCCGCCCGAGTCCACCTCCGCTCACCCCCCAAGTCCGCCGGCTCGCTCGGCTCGCGTCTGCCCGCTCCCTCGCGGTGCCCGCCCCGTCCGTCCCGCTCACCCGGCCCGAGTCCGTCCCGCTCACCTGGCGCATGGGCGCTCGGCGACCGCCGAACGCCAGCAACGACCCCTCGCGCCGGCCGTCTTGGCCACCGAGTCCCGCCGCAGCGACCCGATGAGGCGCCAACCCCGCTTCCCGGGTCTGCCACTTGGCTCCTTTGTGCTCTGCTGTCGGGCAGCTGTTCGGTTACCGGTCCGAGCATCCCCGGAAGGCGGCCGCGACCAATTCAATGCCTGCACCGAGTAACGCGATCAAAGGTTTCCCGGCGGGGCAATGTTGTCTCCTGAAGAAACCACAGGGTGCCGCATTCGCGAGAAGCGTCGCCGCTTTGTGCGTGGTGGCCTCGTGGTGAACCTTCTTTATTGGCCGTCGTGGGGCATTCCTTTCCGTCGAATCTGGACCGCCATCGTTCTGTTCGGGGCGGTCCGCGGATTCCCGGTCGCGAGACTGAATAACGTCTGGTAGCACAGCAAAATGGTAGTGAGATGGTGAGCAAGCACGGCTCTCCACGCTGTGGCGTGCCGGGCGTGCCCGGTGTCTGCTGCCGCGTCGCAGCGGAAGCGGACCGGTGACTCGCGTCGATCCCGGCCAGAGCCACGTGCGCGGCCGGCCGGGGCCGGCGCCGGGCGGCAGGTGGCGCCGCGGCCCGCACGACCGGCCCGACCTCGCGCTTGGGCGGCGGCACGCCGGGCCTGGGCCAACCAACCGGCTCGGACGTGGGTTGGGCGGCAGATCGGGCCGCGGCTCGTACGACCGGCCCGGACTCAGCCCGAACAGCAGGTCGAGACTCGGGCCGCGCGACCGGCCTAGGTCGGGCGTCGGCCCGCGCGACCGGCCGGGACGGCGACAGGGCGGCAGGTCGAGCCGCGTGCTCGGCAGCCGGTCCAGGCTCGAGCGGCGGCGTCGGCCGGGGCGGGTGGTGGGCGGCGGGTCGAGGGTCGTGCCGGGCGGTCTGGAGGTGCTGGTCGCCGGGGCTGCGGTGGCGGGGCGGGGTGGTCTGCCCGGTCGGGCAGCTGGGTGTCGCCGGTTGCCGGGACGGAGCCTGTCGAGATGGGGTCTGCCGGGGCGGGGACGGGGGTGCCTGCCCGTATCGCTCAGTGGCCGCCACCAGCCACGCGGGGCGGGGTTGGCTGCGGGCGTGGCGCAGCCGCTCGGCGTGGCGGCGGGCCAGACCGAAGGCACGGCGGCGTTCATGGTCGCGGCGGAACTCGTCACGCTCCGGAGAATAGTTGCGCGCTTTGGTACGGTCCCGCATTTTGGCGAGTTCCGCTGTGGTGAATAATTGCAGCTGCCGCATGCGGATAGTATCTCGTATCCGGGCGGCCGCATATCAGTATTCGATCATGCCATTTTATCGGCCGGCACAGACAGGTGTCCGGGCTGGTTCCGGTCGGTCGAACGTACGTATTCAGTTTGAGGTAGCCCTTTGGGGCAGCCGTGGGCAGGTGGTGAACAGTTGCTTAAACACGTCGAGGGCGTGCCTATTCAGCGTGAGGTGGACGGTCCGAGGCGGCTGTCTACTATGGCTGATCGGCGGCCATGATCGTCGTGCTCCCCTCGTACGAGGACCTGTGGGCGATGCTGGTCGCGCTGCGGGAGTGAGCGGAGCGACTGGCCGCCGAGAACGCGGAACGACGGCGCCGACTGGGGTGAACTCGTCGAAATCCTCGAAGCCGCCGTCCGCGGACGGACTGGCCCGGCCCCGGACACAGCCGGGCAGGGGTACGAGCGCTGAGCGCGGGGTTAGCAGCCGGGTCGACGCTGGATTTGGTCGCCGACTCGGACGAGACGATCGAGTATCGTCGGTGCGGGTGTATGCCCGGTCCGCGCAGTTCTTGCCCTACGCGGGCGCCGTGCATCAGGTGGTGGCCGAGGCGGCGGTCGGGCTCGGCCAATGGACCACGCACTTGTCCGCGCCTTTGCACACCGAGCACGTGTTGCAGGTCGATGAGATCCCGGCGCGCGTCGGCGGCGGGTTCAAGTACATGCGCGTAGCCTGCGCCTGCGGCCGGTCAAGCTCCAGAAGAAGATCTCCGCCTGCTGGCGCACCCTGCACGGCCTCGCCGACTTGGCCACCTGCGCTCGTGCCACGGAACGCGTTGAACATCGATGGTCACGGAGCTTGAGGAGATCCCGATCTCCTCAGACTCTGGCCGACAACTCCGTACGGGAGGAAGCCGGCACCTCGATCGAGGTCTTCAGGGTGCTGGCGTAGACGTCGACGTACTCCCGGCCGCTCAGGACCATCAGCTCGTACATGATCTCGTCGGTGATCGCCCGCTCGACGAAACGGTCGCCCCGGGCGTCGGCGTGGCGGGTGAAGTTCAGCGGGGCGCCGAAGCGCATCCGGACCCGCTTGATCCTGGGGATCAGCTTGCCGGTGGGCTGGATCTCGTCGGTGTTGAGCAGCGCGACGGGTACCACGACCGCGCCGCTCTCCAGGGCCAGCCTGGCCACCCCGGTCTTGCCGCGGTACAGCCGCCCGTCCGGGGAGCGGGTGCCCTCGGGGTAGATGCCCGCGACGCCGCCGTCGCGCAGCACGCGCAACAGGGTGTCGAGGGCCGCCTGGGCGGCCTTTCCGCCCGAACGGTCCACCGGGATCGTTCCGGTGCTGAGGAAGAACTGGCGCATGAGCCAACCTTTGATCCCCTTACCGGTGAAGTACTCCGCTTTCGCGACGAATGTCACCCTGCGCTTGACGATCAGGGGTGTGAAGATCGAATCGGAGAAGGACAGGTGGTTGCACGCGAGGATCACCGGACCGGATCCGGGTACGTTCGAGAGCCCTTCGACCTGAGGCCGGAAGAGCATCTTGAGCAGCGGTCCGAGGACCACGTATTTCAGCAGCCAGTAGAACACGGTGTCCTTTCGGGCGGGCGTGCGGACATCCGAGCGCAGAGGAAGCCTACGAAGCTTCGATGGCGTACCACAACGCACTCCCGCAACGGGTACCTGTCGTGTCACCATTCAAGGCACGGTCGGCGAGGGAGTGTGCAGGGTGACAGCGGGTGGCGCCCGCCGCGGGCGGCGGGACAACGGGCTCGACGCGGCGGACTACGCGGTGGCCGGCGACGTCGATCCACGCGTGGGCGAGCACCTGCTCGACGTGCTGGCGGCCGGTGGCATCGCGGCGTACCTGCAGCCCACCGCCGATCTCAATCCGATCCTGCGGGCCACCACGCTGCCCGCGCGCCCGACCGACCGGCTGTACGTGGACCGTGCGCACCTCGAGGTGGCCCGCGAGCACCTGCACAAGGTGACCGGCGGCGAGCCGCCCACCAGATCCACCCCGGCTCCATCGGATCCCGCGGAGCCTGACATCGAGGCCGAGTGGGCGAAGATCGTGGCGGGGTTCAACATGTCCGTCGATCCCACCGCGCCGCCGTGGCCGGCGGCGGAGGGCATCGAGACGGGGAACGAGCCCACCGGGCCGCCGCCGGGGACCGAGGTCTCCGGCGTCACCCCGAACCGCCGGCGCACCGACCAGCCGGATCCCTCGCTGCTGGACGGCCTGGACACGTTCGGCACCGGCCTGGGAGACGAGGACGAGGAGCGCTACACGCCGCCGCCTCCCCCACCGCTGCCGCACATCTCGAAATACGCGGTGGCGGGTGTCCTCGGCGTGGTGGTCGGTTTCGTGCTGTTCCTGTTCCCCACGCTGCTTCCGATCGACCGCAACTACGTCACGCTGCTCGGCTTCGCGGCGATCGTCACCGGGGCGGTCATGCTGGTGTGGCGGCTGCGTTCCGGCGACGACGACGAGGACGACTTCGACGACGGCGCCGTCGTATAGACCACTTTCGCTATAGATCACCGTAGTCCTGCAGTAACCTACGGTGATGCGCCAGAGTTCGCTCGTCGTCGTCGCGAACCGACTCCCGCTGGACGACAGCGCCGCCCGCGACGGCGCCTGCGAGTGGCGGCGCAGCCCCGGGGGCCTGGCCAGTGCCCTGCACGCGATCCTGCAGCAGACGCCGGCCACCTGGGTCGGCTGGGGCGGCGGAATCGGGCCGGCGCCGGAGCTGCCCGACTTCGGCACGCTGCGGTTGCGGCCGGTGGCCCTCGCCGAGGACGAGCTACGCGGCTACTACGAGGGCTTCGCCAACTCGACGCTCTGGCCGCTCTACCACGACGCCGTCGAACCGCCGATCTTCGAGCGCGGCTGGTGGGAGACGTACCTCGCGGTCAACCGCCGGTTCGCCGAGGCCGCCGCGGAGGTGGCCGAGCCCGGCGCGGCGATCTGGGTCCAGGACTATCACCTCCAGCTCGTCCCGCAGGTGCTGCGCGAGCTGCGTCCCGATGTGCTCATCGGGTTCTTCCTGCACGTGCCGTTCCCGCCGCCGGAGTTGTTCATGCAGCTCCCCCGCCGGGTCGAGCTGCTCCGCGGGATGCTCGGCGCCGACCTCGTCGGTTTCCAGCGACCGCAGGCGGCGCACAACGTGGCCCAGCTCGCCACCAAGCTGCTCGGCGCGCACGGCGCGGACGCCGCGATCACCCTGGACAGCCGGGTGGTACGCACCGGCGCCTTTCCGGTCTCCATCGACGTGGCCGAGATGCGGGCGCTCTCCGCCCGGCCGTACGTCGTGAACCAGGCGCGCCAGCTGCGCCACGACCTGGGCCTGCACAAGAAGGTGCTGCTCAGCGTCGACCGGCTGGACTACACCAAGGGCCTCGAGCACCGCCTCACGGCGTACAGCGAACTGCTGCGCGACGGCCGGGTGAAGGTGCGGGACACGGTCATGGTGCAGGTCGCCGTCCCGAGCCGGGAGCGGGTGGAGAGCTACCGCAGCCTGCGCGACCGGATCGAGGGCGAGGTGGGCCGGATCAACGGCGAGTACGGCCGGGTCGGCGAGCCCGCGATCCATTACCTCAATCAGCCGTTCGACCGGGCCGACCTCGCCGCGCTCTACCGCGCGGCGGACGTCATGGTGGTCACCCCGCTGCGGGACGGGATGAACCTGGTGGCCAAGGAGTTCGTCGCCGCCCGCACGGAGGACACGGGCGCGCTGGTGCTCAGCGAGTTCGCCGGCGCGGCGGCCGAGTTGGACCGGGCGTTCCAGGTGAACCCGCACGACGTGGACGGGCTGAAGGACACGCTGCTGCGGGCGATAGCCGCGGACCCCGCCGATCTGGCGGCCCGGATGGCGTCGATGCGCGCGCACATCACCCGGCACGACATCCACGCCTGGGCCCGCGCGTACCTGACCGCGCTCGACCACACCGGCCGGCTGGCCCGCCGGTTACGCCGCCGTTCCCGATAGTTCCTTGGTCAGCCAGTCGAGGATCGCCTCGATCGGCTCGGCCCAGCCGGCGTCCAGCATGAGGTCGTGGCCCATCCCGGGGAACAGCAGCGGGGCACCGCCGTAGCGGACCGCGGTCCGGTCGAGCGACGTCCGGGGCACCACCCGATCGTCGGGGGTGCCGATCACCAGCGTCGGCGGGTCGCCGACCGGCTTCGGCGGCCGCCCGTGCGTGATGAGTTCGCGGCGTGGGCGGGCGACGACCCGCGCCCGGTGGGCGTCCGCCTCGGCCGCGGGCAGCGCCGCGCTGAACAGCTGGCGCCGGCTGACGCGCAGCCGGCCGCCGACCAGGGCCGGCAGCGTGCCGAACGGGTTGGCCAGCAGGGCCGCGGCGAACGCCGCCCAGCCGTCGAGCACCGGCGCCGACAGGACGGCGGCCCGCGCCGGGTAACGGCCGAGGGCGTACGCCACCACGAGCGCGCCCGTGCCGTGACCGACGAGCACGGTCTGCCGCGGCAGCCCGGCGGCCACCTGGATGACGTCGTGGACGTGGGCGCGCAGGTCGCCGCGCTCGCGCGGCGTCAGGGCGTACGCCGGGAAGCCGCGCTCAGCGGTGTGCCCGAGCCAATGCGCCTCGAACGCCCAGGCCCCGTGGCCGAGGCCGGGGACGAAGAGCACCGGCGGCTGCTCGCCACCGCCCTCCGGCAGCCGGGAGAGCACCTCGCGCTGGACCGGCGGCACCGGCGAGGTCCAGTCGTCGAAGCGCAGCACCTCCGGGTTCACGCCGCCTCCATCTCGCGCAGGAGGCTCTCGACGGCCCGCAGATACCGCACGTGGTCGACCTCGAACCAGTGCCGGCGGGTCGGCACCACCCGCCGGCGCGACCAGCTGCGCGCCGGCCGGGCGGCTTCCTTCTGCTGCACCGCGGCCGCGCGCACCGGATCGGTGGTGCGCAGCCGCAGCCACCGGGCGATCGCGACGGTCTGCCAGTGGACCAGCGGGAACAGGCCGGCGTCGGCCTGCAGCAGGCCCGCCACGGCGAGGGTGGGGTGCTTGCGGGCGAACGCGTGCAGGTGCAGATCGGGCCGCCCGTCCGCGTCGGTGTCGATCAGCTCCGGGGCGAGGAAGTCGAAAGTCGGCCGGTAGCCGGTCGCGGTGATCACCAGATCGGGCTCGATCCGGCGCCCGTCGGTCAGTTCCACCGCGCCGCCGTCGAAACTCAACACGTCCGGCACCGGGGTGATCCGACCGTGGCCGAGGTAGTACGCCAGCTGGCTGTTGACGACAGGATGGCTCTCGAACGGCCGGTGGTCGGGCGGGGGCAGCCCGTAACGGGTCAGGTCGCCGGTGGTCAGCCGCAGCGTGCGCCGGTAGAGCCACTGCCGCAGGCGCAACGGGAGCCGCCACCGGAGCAGCCGGGCGTTGACCTGGTCGGCGGGACGCCCGAACAGGAACTTGGGGGTGTACCAGTAGCCGCGGCGGGTGGAGTGCCACACCGTGCCGGCCTGCTGCGCCGCCTCGACGGCGAGGTCGCACCCGGTGTTGCCGCCGCCGATGATCAGCACCTTGCGCCCGCGGAGCTGAGCCGGGTCCTTGTACGCCGCGGCGTGCATGACCTCGCCCCGGAAGGCGCCCGGGATCTCCGGCCTGGCCGGGGCCCAGTTGTGCCCGTTGGCGACGACGACGCCGGCGTAGCGCTGGACCCGGGAGGCGCCGCCGCCGGTCGAGCGGGTGGTGACGTCCCACCGCCCGTCGCCGACCGGCACCGTGGAGACCACCTCGGTGCCGAACCAGATGTGCTCGCCGAGCCCGAAATGGCGGGCGTACCGCTCCAGGTAGGTCAGCACCTGGCTGTGGTGGGGATAGTCGGGCCAGGTGTCCGGCATGGGGAAGTCGGGGAACTCGGTGAGCGGGCGGGACGAGATCAGGTGCGTGCTCGCGTACACCGGGCTGCGGTCGTGCCGCCAGTTCCAGGCGCCGCCGACCGACGTCTCGCGCTCGTAGCAATCCACGGCGAAGCCGTGCTCGCGCAGATTCTTGATCGCGGCGAGCCCGCTCGCGCCGGCACCGATGACGCACAGCGCGCCGCGGCGGTCGGCGATGTCCGGGATGTCGTGCACGCGGCGATCCTGCCAGATCGCGGCCCTACGAGGAAGGGCGATCGCCGCCGGCGAGATGGCGACCGTCCGCGGAGCTCAGCGGCGCCGGCGGCGTCAGCGAGAGGTCGGCGACCACGGGGAGGTGGTCACTCGCACGGCGGGCCAGGTCGCTCTCGACGACCTCGTACTTCTCGATGGTGACGTCAGGGCTGACGAAGATGCCGTCGATCAGGCGGGCAGGCAGGGTGGCCGGGAAGGTGGGCGCCGCCGAGGAAGAGACGAGCCCGTCGGAGACGGTTCGCCAGGCGCCGCCGCCCGGACCCTCGTTGAGGTCGGCGGCCGCGATCACCGGGCCGTCCAGGACGGCCAGGGCGTCCTTCCAGCGCGCCGCCTGGGCGGGCCGCTCGGCCGGATCGGTGGCCAGGTGCGAGCCGGAGACGGTGAAAGCGGTGCCGCGCACCGAGCCGCGCGCGAACGCCGCCCCGCGCAGGTGCCGACCGGGGGTGAGCGGGTACCGCATGCACCAGGTCTCCCGCACCGCCACCCGGAGGCTGACCAGGATGAGGTTGCCGAGGGAAGGCAGCCCACCGGCGGCGACCACCAGGCCGGTATCGTCGGCGAGGGCCGCGCACTTGTACCGCCAGCGGAACCGGCGCGGCGCCTCCTGCACCACGAGCACGTCGGGGGCCAGGTCCCGGATCAGGCGGACGAGGGCCGCCCGGTCGTCCTTCAGTCCGTGGACGTTGTAGCTCATGACCCGCAGCGGAACCCCGGACACCGTCGTCCTCTCTGTCAGTGCCTGTGTCTTGGCCGGTCCCGGTCAGACCCGCCGGGCCAGGTCGGCCGCGCCGACCACACCGGCCGTGTTGCCGGTCTGCGCGGCCGCCACGTCGGCGACCGGGAACCGGCCGCGCTGCTTGAGCTGATCGTGGTACGTGGTCCGGGTGGGCGTCATGAGCAGGTCGCCCGCGTCCACGACGCCGCCGCCGACCACGAGGATCTGCGGGTCGAAGCTCTGCGCCAGGTCGGCCATGGCGACGCCGAGCCAGTAGCCGATCTGGGCGAACGAGTCGCAGGCGACACCGTCGCCGTCCCGGGCGGCCTCGGTCACCTGCCGGCCGCTGATCGCCAGCGGATCGCCGCCCGCCAGCTCGAGCAGGCGGGCGGCCCGCTCGGGCTCCTGCCGCGCGCCCGCCCGGGCGAACCGCACCAAGGCGTTGCCGCTGGCGTACTGCTCGAGGCAGCCGAGGCGGCCGCAGCCGCACGGGTGCCCGTCCGGCACGGACTGGATGTGGCCGAGTTCCGCGGCGATGCCGTTGGCCCCGCGCCACAGCTTGCCGTTGAGCACGATCCCGCCGCCGATGCCGGTACCCACGGTGATCATGACCATCGAGTCGTCCGCGTCCCGGGCTGCGCCGTACCGGAACTCCGCCCAGGCGGCCACGTTGGCGTCGTTCTCCAGCACCGTCGGCAGGCCGACCGCCTTGGTCACGTAGTCGCGCAGCGGCTCGTCCCGCCAGGCCAGGTTCGGCGCGAAGAGCACGGTCGAGCCGGCCGCGTCGATCCACGCCGCCGCGCCGATGCCGATCGCGGTGGCCTGCGGGTACAGCCGGGCCAGCTCGGCGGCGACCTCGACGATCGTGTCCCGGGTGCCGGCCGGATCCTCGGCGGGCGTGTCGCGCCGGTTCGATGCCAGTACGGTGCCGTCCTCGTCGACCACCCCGCCGGCCACCTTGGTGCCGCCGACGTCCACTCCGATGGTCAGCGTCACGCTGCCCGTCCCCTCTCGTCCCCGCTCACGTCGCGCCGCCGTCGCGTTCCGCCGGCGCCGGGCCACCCGCGACCTCATGATCTACCAGGCCGGGTGGCGCCCCGGACGTGACACCCATCTCGGCCGTGGCCGCTGCCCACACATCGAACCTTCGAGGGGTACGGGTGTCCGGCCCGGCCCCGGACTCAGTGTCTCCCGTTTCCGACCCGGCCGCTGAGCCGCCCGATCCCGGATCCCCGCCGGCCGCCGCGGCTTCCCGGCGTGCCTTCGCCGCGGCGACCGCCTCCGCCACCCGTCGCTCGGCCTCGGCCGCCGCCTGGCGCGCGGCCGCCCGCCGCGCAGCCAATTCCGCCGCATGCTCAGCGGTGGCCGCGGCGGCGGACGCCGTCGTGGCCGCCGACCAGGGATCGCTGTTGTCTTCGGCCCCGTCGCGGACCTCGCCCGGAGTGCCGTGTGCCGGAGGCGCCGCGTTCGTCGCCGCCGACCAGGCGTCCTCCGGGCGGTTGCCCGGCTCGTCGGCCCGGGTCACGGCCGACCACGTCTGATCCGGATTGTCCGGGTGGGCCGCCGCCCCGGTGCGGGTAGCGGGCGGCCGGGCCGGCCGGGTGCGCCGCGACCGCTCCCCGCCCAGCACCGACATCGCCCGCAGCAGGGACGCCATCCCGGCCGCGACGTCCCCCGCGCTGCTCGCCAACTGCTCCGCCGACTCGGGGCTCGGGTCCCGCAGCGTGGCGATCACCCGGCAGATCGGGCACACGCAGCACTCGGCGCTGCCGGTGGACCAGCTCTGCCGCACCGCCGGGCCGGTCGGGTCTGCCGCCCACCGGCCGACCATCCCGGCGACCGTCTCACCCAGGGCGCCGAGCCCGGCGGTGACCCGCTCCCGCGCGGCCGACGAGTCACCGGCCATCGCGAGTACCGCCGCGACCAGGCGCTCGGCCTCCTCCCGCGCCGACTCGGGCATCTCCCCTCCCCCGCTCCGTCAGCTCGCCGGCAGGCTCTCGACGCGGTGCTTGAGCTGCTTCAGCGCCGTGTCCATGATCATTTTCTCGGCCTTGCGCCGGAACATTCCGAGCATGCCGATGGAGAGCTCCACCTCCAGCGTGTACGTCACCGTGGTGGTGCCGTCACCGTTGTCGGTCAGGTCGTAGGAGCCGCGCTGCGACTGCTGGGTCTTGGACGGCTCGACGAGATACCACTCGATCCGCGACAGGTCGTCGGCATACGCGTACTCGAGCGTGTACTCGTCCGCCATCACCCCGGCGTCGATCACGAAGTGCACGCGAGCGGCGTACCCGTCCTCGTACTCCTCGAGGACCTCCACCGCCTTCATCGCGCCGGTCCACTCGGGGTAGCGCGGGAAGTCGCTGATCACCGCGGCCACGCGGTCGAGGGGCGCATGGACGCGGATCGACTGCGTCGAGGTATCCGCCATGCACGGAGGCTACCCCGTGAGTACGACATTCCCGCCCACCGCCCCGGCGCGTGCCGGACCACCGCACTGGGCCTGCCGCACGCGGGCGACTACCATCCGTCAGGTGTCGAGCCTCACCAGCGTCTCCGCGCGTGTCCAGCCGCTCGCGGTGACCGCGCGCATCATCATGCTCGCGCTGGTCGCGGCGCTCACGCTGATCGCCACGCGGGAGCCGGTGCAGCTACGGTGGATCGCCCTGCTCCTGGTCGCCGCGCTGCCCGCGTTCCTCACGCCCGAGCACCGAGTGTTCGCCCCGCTGGGCCGGTTCGCCGAGGTGACGATCATCGGTCTGGCCGCCGGCTCGGTCGCGGCGGCCGCCGAGATCAGCCGCACCGTGGACGCCGGCTTCGGCGCCGAGGCCGTGCTGCCGTACCTGGCGGTGCCGCTGCTGTCCGCGGCGCTGCGCCGCCGGCCCACCGAGGGGGCGGCGCTGCTCGGCGTCGCCACCGTCGCGCTCGTCGTGGGCGGAACGCTGCTCGGCGCCAACAGCCCCATCACGCAGCGCGGTTTCCTGGCCGCGTGCGGGCAGTGGCTGGTGCTCGGTGCGATCATCACCTTCGCCGCCGACACGATGCGCCAGTTCATGCAGCCCGGGGACCAGACCCCGCAGCCGTACGCCGAGGCCACCCGCCTGCTCACCCAGCTGCGCAGCGTCGCCCGGTCGCTGCCGGGCGCCACCCTGGATCCGGGCGGCATCTCCGAGCACCTGCTCGAGGAGCTGCGCCTGGTGGCACCCGGCGACCGCGCCGCCGTGCTGTCGGCCAGCGGCGGCGGCCGGCTGGTGGTGCTGGCGCAGACCGGGGCCGACCGGGTCGACTGGGAGACGACGCTCGACGCCGATTCGGCCATCGCCGACGTGTGGGCGAGCCAGCAGCCGCAGACCGCGAGCCGGTCCCAGGCCCGGTCGCACCGCGGTGGCGAGGTCTCCTCCCTGGTCGTCCCGCTGGTCGCCGGGGTGCGGACGATCGGCCTGGTGATCCTCGAGACGGACGCCGCGAACGCCTACCCGTCGTCGGTGGTCTTCGATGTGACCGGCGTGACGGAGCCCGCCGCGCTGCGGCTGGAGGCCGCGCTGCTCTTCGACGACGTGCGGTCGCTGGCCACCAACGAGGAACGGCAGCGGCTGGCCCGGGAGATCCACGACGGGGTGGCGCAGGAGCTGGTGATGGTCGGCTACGGCATCGACAACGCGCTGGCCTGCCTGCCGGAGGGCACCGAGGAGACGGCTGAGGAGCTGCGCGCGCTGCGCAACGAGGTGACCCGGGTGATCACCGAGTTGCGGCTGAGCCTCTTCGAGCTCCGCTCCGAGGTGGACCGCAACGGCGGCCTGGCGGCGGCGATCGCCGAGTACGCCCGTACGCTCGGCACCTCGGCCGGACTGCGGGTGCACTTCACCTTCGACGAATCGACCGCACGACTGCCGGCCGCCACCGAGGCCGAGCTGCTCCGCATCGCCCAGGAGGCGATCACCAACGCGCGCAAGCACGCCGGGGCCTCCAACCTGTGGGTCACCTGCACCGTCGACCCCCCGTTCGCGGAGATCGAGGTCTCCGACGACGGCAAGGGTTTCGCCGACGACCGCCCGGACGGTCGGTACGGCCTCACCATCATGGCCGAGCGGGCCGAACGGATCCGGGGCCGATTGAAGATCACGCCGCGACACCCCAGCGGGACAACCGTTGCCGTAGTGCTCGGATCTCCGGCTAGGCGCGATAGCGTGCGGGATAGCGTTTCCGCTCCAGAAGGGGAGTAACCCGAGCATGTCGACCAGTCCTGCGCCGACGACGCGCACCAAGGTCCTCCTTGTCGACGATCATGATCTGATTCGTAAAGGGCTGCGACACGCATTCGAGCGCGACCGGCAGTTCGAGGTGGTCGGCGAGGCGGCGACGGCCGCCGAGGCGGTCCGCCAGGCCGGCGCCCTGCAGCCGGACGTCGTGATCATGGATCTGCGACTGCCCGACGGCAGCGGTCTCGAAGCCACCAAGGCCCTCCGCAAGAACAACACGAACATGGGCATCGTGGTGCTCACCATGTACGCGGGCGACGACCAGCTCTTCGGCGCTCTCGAGGCCGGGGCCAGCGCATTCGTGCCGAAGACCGCGCCCGCCGACGAGGTCGTCGCGGCCGCCCGGCACGCCGCGTCGGCGCCGAGCGCCTTCACCGCCGCCGACCTCGCCGAGGCGATGAAGCGCCGGCTGGCCCCGTCCGGCCCGCAGCTGTCCCCCCGCGAGGGTCAGGTGCTCCGCCTGCTCGCCGACGGCATGAGCGTCGCCGGGATCGCGAAGCAGTTGTTCGTCTCCGAGTCGACCGCCAAGACCCACATCTCGAAGCTCTACGAGAAGCTCGGTGCGGCGAACCGGGCGCAGGCGCTGATGACGGCGCTGCGGCTCGGCCTGCTGGAAGCGCCGGACGCGCCGAAGTTCTGACGGCGTCCAGCCGCCGCACCGTTCTGCCAGCTCCGGCTGACCCTCCGGATCTGACGGCTCCGCCCGACCCGGCCTTGTCCGGCTCGGTCAAACCGGGTAGGTCGGGCGTTCTCATACTCGGGTGAGTTGTTCGCGCCCTCACGGGCCACTCCTCTGACGTCGGCACATGGGGTTGGGGCGGCGATTGGCCTCCGGCGGTACGGCTTGATACCTGGAATGGGCCGGTAGGGCGAAGTGGCCGTCCGTGAGCGTGCAGCCGGCCGAAGTCTCCAGACTCCGGGAGGTTCCTCACTCCAGGGACAGGATCACCTTGCGCAACAGAGCGTTGAGCTGCACCAGTTCGTCGTGGGACAGCGCGCGCAGCAGATGCTTCTCGCGCGCCATGCCCTCGAAGATGTGCTTCTCCCACGCGGCGCGGCCCGCCGCCGTCGGGCGCACGAGCACCCGGCGCCGGTCGCCGGCGTCGACCTCGCGGGTCACCAGGCCGGCCTCCACCAGGCGGTCGAGGCGGCTGGTCATCGCGGCCCGGGTGACCTGGGCCGCTTCGGCCAGCTGCGCCGGCGTGGCCTCCGTCGGGTGCGGCTGCACCATCAGCACGTGCAGCGTCTTGAAGTCCTCCATCGTGAAGTCCTCGGAGTGCGCGAAGGCGGCAGCGTCCGCCCGGCGCCCCCGATTCATGATGTCGCCCATCCGGGTCAGGGCACCCTCGACCCGTGCGCGCCGGCGGCGGTGCCGGCGACCTGGGCGTGGTGATGGCGTGCTCGGTGGCCGCCATGCTGGTCTGCACGCTCTTCGGCGGCGTCTGGGCCGACCGGCTGCAGCCGCAGCGCGTCATGGTCGTCTCCGACCTCGTCCGGCTGCTCGCCGCGTCGGCGATGGCGGTCATGTTCGCCGGCGGCGCCTACCACCTGCCGCTGCTCTGCGCGCTCGCCGCGGTCTCCGCGGGCGCCGGCAGCTTCTTCGGCCCGGCGATGACCGCGCTGCGGCCGCTGCTCGTTCCAGCGGAGCGCCGCCAGTCGGCCAACGCGACGCTCAGCATGCTGCAGACCGGCAGCGCGGTCGTGGGCCCGGCGCTGGGTGGGCTCACCGTCGCCGCGTCCGGCGCGCCGGCCGGCTTCGCGGTGAACGCTGCCAGTTTCCTCGCGTCGATGGCCGCGGCGCTGCTTCTTCGGGTGCGCGCCGAGCGCGGGCCGCGCGAGTCGATGCTGCGCGAGCTGGGCGACGGCTGGCGCGAGATCAGCAGCCGCGACTGGCTCCTCGGCGGGCTCTTCGGGGCGACGGTCTACCACATCGCCAACGGCGTCATCCTGGTGCTGGTGCAGGTCATCGCGATCGAGCGGCTCGGCGGTGCCTCCGCCGCCGGCTTCATCGCGGCGGCCGAGGGCCTGGGCGGCATGATCGGCGCGGCGGTGGCGTTGCGCTTCAAGCCGCGCCGGTTGCTGCGGGCGGGATGGTTCACGCTGCTGCTCATGCCGCTCTGGGCGCTGGCGTACGTGTGGCCGGCCGAGCTCATCGCGGTCATCGCCGGCGCGATCATCGGGTACGCCGGGCTGATCTTCTTCGACGTGGCCTGGGAGACGGCCATCCAGGACCGGGTTCCGCAGCGGGCGCTCGGGCGGGTCGCCTCCTGGGACCTGCTGACCTCGTTCATCGCCATGCCGGTCGGCAACGCGCTGGCCGGGCCGCTCTCCGAGGCGTACGGGATCGACCGGGTCCTCACGGTCTGCGCCGGGGTGCTCTTCGTGGCGGCCGCGTCGCAGCAGCTCATCCCGGGCGCGCGACGGCTGACCCGGACGACGGCCGCACCGGTGGCACTCCGCCCGCTGACGCCCGAGGTCGCGGAGACGGCCGGGGTGTGAGCGGAGAATTCGACGAGCCGCACCCGGACACCCGGGTCAGCCCGGACCGTCGCCGGCGCGTTCACCGTCGAGAAGGCGCCGCATCCGGGCGGCCTGGGTCTCCCAGCGCCATTCGCGCTCCACCCAGGCCCGCCCGGCGGCGCCCACGGCCTTCGCCCGGTCCGGGTCGGCGAGCAGGCCGGCGATGCGGTCCACGATCGCCGGCACGTCGCGGCCGCCGACCACGTAGCCGGTTTCGCCCTCGCGGACCGCGTCGGGCGCACCGCCGGAGTCCCCGCCGACGACCGGCAGGCCGGCGGCCGAGGCCTCCAGGTAGACGATGCCGAGGCCCTCGACGTCGAACCCCGTGGCCCGGGTGCGGCACGGCATCGCGTAGACGTCACCGGCCGCGTAGTGCGCCGGCAGCTCCGCCCACGGGACCGACCCGGTGAACACCACGTCGGACTCGACACCCTGGTCACGGGCGAGGCGCTCCAGCGTCTTGCGGTAGGGCCCGCCGCCGACCAGCAGCAGGGCCGTTCCGGGCACCCGGCGCCGGATCTCCGGCAAGGCTCGGATGAGCGTGTCCTGCCCCTTGCGCGGCACGAGGCGGGACACGCAGACGATCGCCGGCCGGCCGGTGAGACCGTGCCGCCGGCGGACCCCGTCGCCGTCCACCCCCGGGTGGAAGGCGTCCACGTCGACCCCCGGTGCCAGCCGCTCGAGCCGCGTCAGCCCGTGCAGCGCCCGGTCGAGCCTGGTGCGCTGGTACTCCCCCAGGTAGGTCACCACGTCGACGCCCCGCCCGATACGCCGCAGCAACTGGCGGGCACCGGGCAGGGCGGCCCAGCCGATTTCGTGGCCGTGGGTGAGCGCCACCGCCCGCTCGATGCCCGCGCTCCGGCGCAACCCGGCGGCCAGCAAACCGAGCGGGGCCGCCGCGCCGAACCACACCCGGTCGCAGCCATGTGTCCGGGCCAGCTCCGCGGCGCGCCGGCCTATTCCGGGGGTGGGCAGCAACATGCCGGTCGGCTCCCGCACCACCTCGAACGGCTGCTCGGCGTCGAACGCCGCAGCGCCCCGCCAGGTGGACGCGTAGACGACGACCGAGGCGGGCGGCTGGCGCACCGCGAGGTTGTGCACGAACTGCTGGATGCCGCCGGGCCGGGGCGGAAAGTCGTTCGTCACCAGCAGGGTGCGACCCGTCAACGATCGCCCCGGGCGTAGGCGCGGGCCGCGGCCATGCGTTCCACCGTGGACGGATGCGACGCGGACATGACGTACTCCCAGGCGGGCGGATCCGGATCGGACAGGTTGACCGTGCCGAGACGGCGTTGCATCGCCTCGAAGGTGGCCGGGTCGCCGGTCAGGGCGAGGGCGTGGGCGTCGGCCCGGGCCTCGATCCGCCGGGAGACGAAGGCCTGTGCCGGGCCCGCCACCAGCCCGGCCACCGCGGCGACCGCGACGAGCAGGGCGACGGCGCGTGGCTCCCCGATCGACTCGACGCCGGCTCGCCGCAGCAACCCCGCCCAGGAGCCCAGGAGGAAGACGGCGATCACGCCGGCCGCGGTGCCGAGCGCGCCCAGCACCGTGCCGGTCAGCACATCGCGGTCCTTGGCGTGGCCGAGCTCGTGCGCCGTCACCGACACCACCTCGTCGGGCGCGGCCTCGGTGAGCATCGTGTCGTAGACGACGATCCGCCGGGTGGGGCCGAGACCGGACACGTACGCGTTCACCGCGCGGGTGCGCCGCGAGGCGTCGGCCACCAGGACGTCCTTGACCGGGACGCCGTCGCGGTCGGCGAGCGCGATCAGCTCGCCGCGCAGCGGGCCGGCCGGCATCGGCGTGAACCGGTTGAACACCGGCTCGACCAGCACGGGCAGCACGAACGACAGCAGCACGACGAGCGCGGCCGCGCCGGCCGCGCCCGGCGCCCACCACCAGCGTGGCAGGAAGTGGGCGACGGCGAAGAAGCCGAGCAGCGCGAGCCCGCCGATGACGGCACCCACGGCGTACGACTTCAGCAGGTCCACGGCCCAGCCGGCCCAGGACTGCGTGGAGATGCCGTAGCGCACCACGATGGTGTGCCGCCAGGCCGCGAACGGCAGCGTCACGAGCTCGGTGACGAGGACCACCGCCAGGCCGCCCAGCACCGCCTGGGCGATCCAGTTGTCACCGAACGGGCGCCCGGCCAGCGACACCAGCCGTGCGCCGAGCGTGGTGAGGCCGAGCAGCAGAACACCGGCCAGCCCGACCGCCATCGCGCCGTACCGGACCGGTCGCAATGCGGCATGGAACTCCCGCGCCCGGTCGACCGGTGCACGCGGCAGCTCGCGGAGCGCCGCCAGTTGGTCTGCCCGCGGGGCAGGCGGGCGATGCCAGGGAATCGTCACGGCCGCGACGATCACGATCGCGGCGAGCAGCACCACGAGCACTGCCGCCGCCCAGAGCCGCGGCGTCACACCGCACCGAGCCGTCTCATCGCCCTTGACCTCGTTTCTCGACCAGCGGTGCGGCGATGACCGCCCCTGATCGCTCGGCCGTGACCGCCCATCCTAGAGAGCCCTATCGGCGGGCCGGCCGCGGATGCCCTTTCATGATCACGCCACGTCACGCCGGCGCGGAAACATCGGGACCACGACCGGCGGCTCGGGAGTCTCGAGCAACTCGACGTCGAACCCGGCGAGCTCGAAGACCTCGATGGCCCGAAGCTCGTTCGGGGTCAGGTCACCGATCCCGTCCGGCGTGGTAAGCAGCGTGCTGACCAGGCATCCCGTGCACTCGCCGGCACGTCGGGCGCAGCGACCGCAGTCGATGATCATCACTCCTCCTTCGCGGGAGGACGGTCGCGGCGTCAAGCCGGGAAAGCGGACCGACCACCCTGGGCATTCCCTTGCAGTGCGGCGAAGCCGCCTGGGTTGCGCAGTGACAGTCACGCTAAGCGCTGGGTATGACAAAAACGGAAAGGCCTGGTCAAGCCCGGGCCAGCCGGCGCAGGAGGGAGTCGGCAGCCATCGGATAGGCACCGTGCCGGCGTACGCCGTCGGCGACCTCCCGGTCCGAGGAGATCACCACGATCGGCCGGCCCGGCGGCTCGGCCCGGACCAGCTGGCGGATCAGCTCGTCGGCGGTGTCGCCCTTGCGGGAGAAGAGCACCCGCACGCCACGCGGGGCGGGCGGCAGGCCGTGCACCCGCTCGGCGCCGTCGAAGACCACGGTGACCTCGTCCCCGGTCTGTGCGGCGATCCCGCCGAGGCCGGTGATCAGCCGCTTGCGCTGGTGCTCGAGGGACATCTCGGCGAAGCCGCGCTTGGTGACGTTGTATCCGTCCACGATCAGGTGGGCCCGGGGCAGGGCCAGCAGCTGGTCGAGACGGCCGGGGTCGTCGGTGTCCTGGGCCCGCGCCCGGGACCGCTCCGGCGACCCGGGCCGGTCCGCGGTGGCGTCCGCCACGAAGTCGGCCGGCAGCCTCTGCTGCGGGCCCAGCGCGAGTTCGCGGCGCAACCCGGAGGCTGCCTGCCCGATGGTCTCGAGGAGCAGCCACAGGCGGGCGTCGTCCACCGCGCGAGCGTCCTTGGCGCTCTGCTTGCCGCTGGCCGCCTGCGCCTCGGCCTCGGCCAGGCGCGTCTTCAGCCGGCGTACTTCGGACTCGTGGTCGGCCGCGACGCGTGCGGCCCGCCCCTTCTCCGTGGCCAGCAGGTCGCTCGCGCGCTTCTGCGCGCCCTGAGCCTCGCGCAGGGCCTTCGCGGTGGCACGCCCTTCCTCGCGCAACTGGCCCAGCTCCTCGCGGACCCGGGCCAGTTCGTCCCTGAGCTTGTCGGCCTCCACTCTGGCGACCGCTCGATCATGCTCGGCCCGGGCAGCACGCTGTTCGGCCTCACGGACCTGTCCCGCAACGGCGGCGCTGTCCGCCTCGGCCCGGACCGCCTCACCGGCGTCCTCGATGAGCCCTCGCCAGCCGTCCGGTCTGGCCAGATACGCCAGCGCGGCGACCTCCACCGGATCGGCGGCGGCGGGTGCCATTCCGCCGGACACCGCGCTGCCCAGGTCACCCGCGTCGGCGAGCACACGGTTGCTGATCCGCTGGCGGAACAGCGGGTCGGCGGCGAGTTGGGCGGCGATCTCCCGGCCACCGAGCCGGGCGCGGCGGTTGGGGGCGAAGCGGGCGACGCGCCGCAGCGCGCCGGGGATCTCCTCGCCGGGCAGGGCGGGCAGCGCGGCGGCGGCCAGGGCGGTGATCCGCTGCCGGACCGGCTCGGGGAGGGTCGGTTCCGGGACGAACTCCGCGTCCAGGACGGCCGCCTCCTCCTCGGGGCGGTCGCCGGACAGCAGAGGGTCGGACATCCGTTCATTCTCCCACCCTGGGCAGCGGAAAAGCTTGTCGAAGCAAGTGATCTTTTCGGGTGGCCGGCGGGTTGTTGTCGTACCCCCGCTCTAATCTCCCCGCCGTGGCACAACCCGCATACGTCCAGGGCACTCTGGACACGCTCCTCAGCGCCGACGGCTCGGTCGAGCCGGCGGCGCTCTCGCTGGCCGACACGACGTTCGTGGTGCTCGACCTCGAGACCACCGGCGGCGCGCCGGACGGCGCCGGCGTGACCGAGATCGGCGCGGTCAAGGTCCGCGGCGGCGAGGAGCTGGGCGTCTTCGCGACCCTGGTCAATCCGGGCGAGCGCATTCCGGCGTTCATCACGGTCCTGACCGGCATCAGCGAGGCGATGCTGGCGCCCGCCCCGCCGATCGAGGCGGTGCTGCCCAGTCTGCTGGAGTTTCTGCGCGGTGCGGTTCTGGTCGCTCACAACGCCCCCTACGACGTGGGGTTCCTCAAGGCCGCCTGCGCCCGGCACGGCTATTCCTGGCCTCGGGTGCGCGTGCTCGACACCGCCGCCCTGGCCCGGCGGGCCCTGACCCGCGACGAGGTACCCAACCGCAAGCTGGCCACCCTCGCCCAGTTCTTCCACGCGACAACTCAGCCCGTCCACCGCGCCCTGGCCGACGCGCGAGCCACCGTGGACGTGCTGCACGGCCTGATCGAGCGGCTGGGCAGCTTCCGGGTGCAGACGCTGGGCGAGGCGATCGAGTTCGCCAAGGCGGTGACTCCGACCCAGCGCCGCCAGCGACATCTCGCCGAGGGCCTGCCCCACGTGCCGGGCGTCTACGTGTTCCGGGCCGCCGACGACCGGCCGCTCTACGTCGGCACGTCGAAGGACATCGCCACCCGGGTCCGCAGTTACTTCACCGCCGGCGAGAAGCGGGCCCGGATCTCCGAGATGCTCGGTGCGGCGGCCCGGGTGGAGGCGGTGGAGTGCGCCCACCCGCTGGAGGCCGAGGTCCGCGAGCTGCGGCTGATCGCGGCGCACTCCCCGCCGTACAATCGGCGTTCCAAGTTTCCGGAGCGCGTGGTCTGGCTGAAACTGACCGCCGAGGCCTATCCCCGGTTGTCGGTGGTGCGCACGGTGGGCGACGACGACGCGGCGTATCTGGGGCCGTTCTCCTCGCGGCGCACGGCCGAGCTGGCGGCGGCCGGTGTCTACGACGCGGTGCCGCTGCGGCAGTGCGGCCACAAACTGTCGCCGCGGACACCGATGCCGGCGTGTGCCCTGGCCGAGCTGGGGCGCTGCCCCGCACCCTGCGAGCACAAGATCACCCAGGAGGAGTACGCGCTGCGCGCCGCCCTCCCGTTCCGGACGGCGATCCACGGTGATCCGGAACCCGTCGTGCGGGCTCTCATGACGCGGATCGAGACGCTCGCCGACCGGCAGCGCTACGAGGAGGCCGCGGTCGTCCGATCCCGGCTGGTGGCGTTGTTGCGCGCGACGGTCCGCATGCAACGGCTCGGCGCGCTCACCCGGCTCCAGGAGCTGGTGGCGGCCCGGCGGGACGGGATCGGCGGCTGGGAGATCATCGTGGTGCGCCACGGCCGGCTGGCCGCCGCGGCCACCTCACCCCCGCGAGAGCACCCGCGGCCCACCCTGGACGCGGTGCGGCTGACCGCCGAGACGGTCCAACCCGGACCGGGTCCGATTCCCGCGGCGTCCGCCGAGGAGACCGAGCGGATCCTGGCGTGGCTCGAGCGCCCGGACACCCGGCTGGTGGAAACGTCCGGCGACTGGGTGTCACCGGTTCGTGGCGCCGCGCGGTTCACCGCCCTGCTCAGCCGGGCCGAAGCCGCGGCATCGGCTCGAGACTCGTCCGTTCGCGCATCCGTAACTGACCGTTTGGATGACGCTCGCTCGCTTAGGCTGTAAGGCAAGTGAAATCACTGACCTGGTTCGCGGGTTTCACGGTGATTTGCCAGGCGGCTCGCGCGACGCCCTCAGGCGGGCCCGGGCGACCGAGCGGTGAGGGGGTGTCCAGTGGACGTCGACGCCGGCCACGGCGCCGCCCTTGGACGTGCCCTCCCGTCGACTGCGCCGTCGGACATGTCGCTCACCCAGCGGCTACGCTCGCTACTGAACTTCCCCGGCAACGACGACGATCCGGTGACCACTCTGACGCGCACCCACCGGACCGTGCACCCCTTCGCCGACGCCGCCGTGCTGCGCCGCAGCTACGCCATCGCGGAGAACATGCACCGGGGTCAGATGCGCAAGAGTGGCGAGCCGTACATCACGCATCCGCTGGCCGTCGCCCAGATCTGCGCCGAGCTCGGCATGGACACGACCACCCTGGTCGCCGCCCTGCTGCACGACACGGTGGAGGACACCAGCTACACCCTGGAGGCGCTGCACGGCGACTTCGGCCCCGAGGTGACCCACCTGGTCGACGGCGTGACCAAGTTCGACAAGGCGTTCTACGGCCAGGTCGCCGAGGCCGAGACGATCCGCAAAATGATCGTCGCGGCCGGCAAGGACGTCCGCGTCCTGATCATCAAGCTGGCCGACCGGCTGCACAACATGCGCACCCTCGACGCCCGCTCTCCGGCGAGCCGCGCCCGGATCGCCACGGCCACTCTCGACGTGCTGATCCCGCTCTGTGATCGGCTCGGCATCCAGGCCCTCAAGCGCGACCTCGACGACGTGGTGCTCTACCACCTGGAGCCGGAGGCGTACGCGCGGATCGCCGAGCACGTGAACAACCGGCCCGGCTGGGACGAATACCTCACCGAGGTCAGCGCCAAGGCGCGCACGGCGCTGCGCCGCCAGCGGGTCAGCGCAGACGTGAAGCCCCGACCCCGGCACTTCTACTCGATCTGGAAGGACACCGTGGCGGGTGGCCACGCCGTCCCCTTCGACCTCCCGCGCATCGCCGTGATCGTGGACGGCCCCGAGACGGACTGCTACGCCGCGCTGGGCGCGATCCACGGCCAATGGCGCCCGGTGGCCGGCCGGTTCAAAGACTTCATCGCATCGCCGAAGAACAATCTCTACCGCTCACTGCACACCACCGTCACCGGACCCGACGGCCGCCTGGTGGAGGTGCTGATCCGCACCGAGTCGATGCACCGCTATTCCGAGTACGGCGTGGCGACGACCTACCGGTACCCGAAGTACGCGGAGACGGCCGATGCCGCCGGCGGCGACCAGCTCGCCTGGCTCAAGCGGGTGCTCGACTGGCAGCAGAAAACCACCGACGCGGGCCAGTTCCTCGCCTCGCTGCGCTGCGACCTGGCCGAGGCCCAGATCACCGTCTTCGCCCACGGGCACGGGTTCGAGCTGCCGAGCGGGTCCACACCCGTCGATCTGGCCTACGAGCTGAATCCGAAGAAGGGCGATCAATGCCTGGCCGCGACGATCAACGGCCGGCTGGCGCCGCTCAGCTCGCAACTGCGCGACGGCGACGTGGTGGAGATCTTCTCGGAAACCGACGGCCACGTCGAGGTGGAGCCGAACGCACCGCGCGGCCCACGCCGCGAGTGGCTCGGGTTCGTCAAGTCGAGCCAGGCACAGCTGCAGATCAACCGCTACTTCGACGAGAAGAACGAGCCCAGGATCAGCATCGCCGACAAGGTGCGCCTGGGCCGTGCGACGATCGGGCTGACCCTGCGCAAGCACGATCGGGGCCTGGCCAGCGAGGTGCCGCTGCGCCGGCTCGCCGAGGAACTCGGCTACCCCGACCTGGAGACCATGCTGGTCGCGGTCTGTGACCGCAACCTCGAGCCGGACACGGTGGTCGAGCAACTCATCGCGCTCGTGGACCACCCGGACTGAGCCCGTCGTGACTCCCGCTAGCCTGTGCGAGTGAATCTTCATCGACGGCTGCGCGGGTACGCCTATCGGACCTTTTACGCGCTGCCGTTACGCACCCGTCGCCGCCTGGTCCGGCTGATCGTCCAGAAGTACCTGGTCGGTGCCGTCGCCGTCATCCGCGACTCCGAAGCCGCCGAGCCGGGCCGGTTGCTCCTGCTACGCCAGCCGTCGCACCGCGGCTGGGGTCTACCGGCCGGTCTGCTGAAGCGCGGCGAGCATCCCGTGGCCGGGGCGGCCCGGGAACTGTTCGAGGAGACGGGTGTCCGGGTCGATCCCGGCGACCTGACCGCCGGCGTGCCCAACGCGATCGTCCACCCGGCCGGCGTGGTGGACACCGTCTGGTTCGGCGCCGTTCCCGCCTCCACGACGACCCTGGAGGTCGACGGCGGCGAGATCCTGGAGGCTCGCTGGTTCCCGGTGAACGACCTGCCGCGGCTCACCACCGACGCGGCGGACCTGTTGGGCCGTTACGGCATCGGCCCGCGTGCCACCACCGGGCAGCCGTGACACCATCCTGTCGCCGGGCGGTCTCACCGCACGGATCGGACGCCGTTAGCATGGTCACGACCCCGTTCCGCCGCCCAGCCGAGGAGCCCTGAGGTGAACACCGCGATCGTGCACATCGACTGCGCCACCGACTCGATTCCGGAGGTCGCGGAGGCGCTGGCGGCCCTGGACGGGGTCAGCGAGGTCTACTCGGTGGCCGGCAACGTCGACCTCATCGCGATCGTACGGGTGCCGCGCTTCGACGACATCGCCGAGGTCATCGCCGGCAAGATCTCCAAGACGCCGGGAGTCCTGAACACCGAGTCGCACATCGCCTTCCGGGCGTACTCGAAGCACGACCTCGAGGACGCCTTCGCGATCGGCCTACCGGACGCCGACTGACCCGCCGACGAACAGCACGACAAACAGAGAAGGCCCGCCTGGCGGCGGGCCTTCTCCGTGAGTGCCCCGGTCAGCGCGCGGAAGTGATCTCCTCGCGCTCCTCGCGCGGGCTCACCGGAGGCATGCCGGGGGAGACCGGAGCCTCGGTCGGCTTCTCCACGGGGAAGAAGAAGCCCTTGACGGCGGGAGCGAGCGCGCCCAGACGGTTCATCTTCTTCGGCACGACCCAGCCGCCGTACTCCAGCGGGACCGGGTGGCCGTGGTCGTCCACCGGGCCGAGCGGCTGGTGGATCTCAACGAACTGGCCGCTCGGCAGGCGCCGGATGATGCCGGTCTCCACGCCGTGCGCCAGAACCTCCCGGTCGTGCTGCTGCAGGCCGAGACAGATCCGCACCGCGACGAAATACGCCAGCGGCGGCAGGACCAGCAGGCCGATCCGGCCGACCCAGGTCATCGCGTTCAGGCTGATGTGGAACTTGTCGGCGATCACGTCGTTGCCGCCGGAGATCGTGGCGATCAGGAAGAAGGTGAACGCCATCGCGCCGATGCCGGTGCGTTCCGGGTTGTCCCGGGGACGCTGCAGCAGGTTGTGGATCTGCTTGTCCTTCAACCTGCGGCTCTCGATGAACGGGTAGAACATCGGAACCGTGGTGAGCGCGCCCAGGCCGACCACCGCGGGCCAGAACAGCGGCGGGATGCTGTAGTCGCCGATGTAGAGCTGCCAGCTCGGCATGAGCCGCACCAGGCCGTCCATGAACATGACGTACCAGTCGGGCTGGCTTGCCGAGGAGACCTCGGACGCCCGGTACGGCCCGAAGAGCCAGATCGGGTTGATCTGGAAGAGGCCCGCCATCAGCGCGATGACGCCGAAGACGCTCATGAAGAAGCCGCCCTGCTTGAGGGCGTACCGCGGGAACATGCGCTCGCCGACCACGTTGGTGTTGGTCCGCATCGGCCCGGGCCACTGGGTGTGCTTCTGCTTGAAGACCAGGCCCAGGTGCACGGTGATGAGGGCGAGGAGGATTCCCGGGATGAGCAGCACGTGCGCGATGTAGAACCGGCCGATGATCAGGTGGCCCGGGAACTCCCCGCCGAAGATCGACGCGGACAGCCAGGTGCCCACCACCGGGATCGACAGCATGATCGCCGAGGCGATGCGCAGGCCGGTGCCGGAGAGGCCGTCGTCCGGCAGCGAGTAACCGGTGAAGCCGGCCAGGAAGCCGAGCAGGAACAGCGTGACGCCGATCGCCCAGTTCGTCTCGCGCGGCTTACGGAAGGCGCCGGTGAAGAAGATCCGGGACATGTGCACGACGATCGACGCCATGAACAGCAGTGCCGCCCAGTGGTGCATTTGGCGCATGAACAGGCCGCCGCGCACCTCGAACGAGAGGCGCAGGGTCGATTCGTACGCCGCGGACATCTCGGTGCCCCGCAGCGCCGGATAGGCGCCCTGGTACGCGACCTCCTTCATCGACGGATCGAAGAAGAGAGTCAGGAAGGTGCCGGTGAGCAGCAGCACGATGAACGAGAAGAGGGCTATCTCACCGAGCAGGAACGACCAGTGATCTGGGAAAACCTTGTTGAGCAGGCCCCGGAGCGGGGTCGCTGCCTGGAAACGTTCGTCCACTCCCCTGCCGAACGCCGCCGGGGCCTGAGCTAGATCGAGCTTTCGCCGCTTCACGGCCGCTCCCAGAAGTCGGGTCCGACAGTGTCTTTGTAGTCAGACTTTGCCACGAAGAAGCCTTCCTCGTCCACGTCGAGCGGCAACATGGGCAGTCGCCGCGTGGCGGGGCCGAAGATCGGCTGGGCGTTCCGAGTGATCATGAACTGCGACTGGTGGCAGGGGCAGAGCAGGCGGTTGGTCTGCTGCTCGTACAGGCTGGCGGGGCAGCCGGCGTGCGTACAGATCTTCGAGTACGCGACGTAGTCGCCCCACATCGAGCCCTTGTTGCGCCGGTCCGCGTCCGCAGCCTGCCGGGTCTCCTGCGCGTCGTCCGAGCGCAGGTGGATCAGCAGGGTGGGCGAGTCCGCCCACTCGTTGGTCGCGCCACCCGGGATGCCGGGGAACACCGTCATCTGGCCACCGGTGCTGACGTCCTCGGGGCGGATCGGGCTGCCGTCGGCCCGGGTGAGGCGCACCGGTTTGCCACCGTTGAACGCCTGGTTGAAGCCCGTCGAGAACATCATCGGCGGGTCGTCCTTGTGCGGGTTCTCGATCAGGCCGCCGATCAGCGGCGCCGCGGCTGCCACGCCGAGCGGCAGGACGCCCAGGGCGACCGCGCCCTTGAGCAGCGGCCGCCGCTGCACGCCGAGTTCGTCGGCGACGAACAGCATCGTCTGGCCGGTGATCAGCTGCTCGTCGGAGGGCGACGGCTGGTCGTGCCGCCGCTGGATGGACACCTCGTGCGGCAGCAGCTTCTTGGCCCAGGCCAGGATCGCGAAGCCGATGCCGAACAGGGCCACCGCCAGCGTCAGGCCCAGGATCGGGGTGTAGTAGTCGCTGAGCGTGCTGCCGAGCTCGAACTGCCAGGGCCACGCGATGTAGAAGATCACGAAGGCCAGGCCGCCGAGGAAGGCGATCAGGAACAGCAGCGCGATGTTCCGGACGACGCGCCGCTCCGCCTTCGAGTTGTGGCCCTGGAACTGCGACTCGTACGTGACGATCTCGATGTCGTCGCGCCGCGCGCCCTCCTTGACGATCTCGAACCGGCTGAGGCGCGGGTCCCGCACGTCGACCGGCTCGCCGCCGGCGTCGGTCGCCTCGTGGTGCACCGTGGTCATGACTTCCCCGCAATCCAGAGCGCCGTGAAGACCAGGATCGTGATGCCGACCGCGAAGATCGCCAGACCCTCCGTCACCGGACCGTACCGGCCCAGGTTGAAGAGGCCGCCCGGGTCCTTGTCCTCCTGCAGCTGCATCGTCACGTACGTGATGATCTGGCGCTTCTCGTCCGGCGTGAGCTCGTTGTCGCCGAAGACCGGCATGTTCTGCGGGCCGGTCAGCATCGCCGCGTAGATCGTCTCGGGACTCGCGTCGTGCAGGGAGGGGGCGAACTTGCCGGAGGACAGCGCGCCGCCCCCGCCACCGAAGCCGTGGCAGGAGGAGCAGTTGACCCGGAACAGCTCACCGCCGCGAGCCAGCGCCTCGGGGTTCTGCTCCAGGCTCTCGGTCAGCTCACCGGTCGGCAGCTGCGGACCGCCGCCCAGCTCCTGGACGTACTGCGCCAGCTGCTTGGTCTGGGTCTTGTCGAACAGCGGCTGCTTCTCCTCCGCCTGGGCCTCCTGGCGGGTCATCGGCATGCGGCCGGTCCCGACCTGGAACTCGACCGCGGCCGCACCCGCCCCGATGAGGCTGGGGCCGCGGCCCACGACACCCTGCGCCTCGCGGCCGTGGCAGCTGATGCAGCTGTTGTCGAAGAGCTGCTTGCCCTCCTGCGCGGTCGTGGAGAGCTGGGGACTGTCCTCGGCGAACGCGCCCGGCGCGAAGGCGGTGTAGACCCCACCGGCCAGCGCGAGCGCGGCGAGCATGCGGACCGCGGCGCCGATCCGGCGGCGCACCCGGCTCGGCGCGGACCGCCGCCGGGAGAACACCCGCCTGAGTCGCGTGTCTGAAGTCATGGGCTGTGTCCCTCTGGTTTTCGACCTGAAGCTCATGGACGGACGGGTCCTACTGCAGCCAATAGATCATGGCGAACAGCGCGATCCAAACGATGTCCACGAAGTGCCAGTAGTACGACACGACGATCGCCGATGTCGCCTGCGCCGGGGTGAACCGGCCCATGGTCGTGCGGATCATGTAGACGATGAAGGCGATCAGACCGCCGGTGACGTGCAGGCCGTGGAAGCCGGTGGTGAGGTAGAACATCGAGCCGTAGCCGTCGCGGTTGAGCGCGATGCCTTCGGGCACCAGGTTGCGGTACTCGTTCGCCTGGCCGAGCACGAAGATCAGGCCCATCACGAAGGTGATCGTGAACCAGCGTCGCAGGGTGTACACGTCACCCCTCTCCGCCGCGAAGACGCCGAGCTGGCAGGTGACCGAGGAGGCCACCAGGATCACTGTGAAGACGGTCGCGTACCCCAGGTTCAGTTCGGGCGTGTGCTCCTGCCACAGGCCGTAGTCCGCGGCGCGGATCGAGAAGTACATGGCGAACAACGCCGCGAAGAACATGAGTTCGCTGGAGAGCCACACGATCGTGCCGACGCTGACCATGTTCGGTCGGGTCAGCGAGTGGATCCTGCTCTTGTCGATGGCTGAGACCGCTGTCACGCGCTCATTATTGCCCCGCGATCAGTCCGGTGCGCCGCCGGGGGTGGAAATCTTGTACGAGTGCCGGCCCGGCGGAAGGTGCCCCGACCGGATGGGCCTAGCCTCGAGGGGTGCACCTCGCCGAATTGCCCCCGCTGGCGGACCCGGGCGGGGATGATGTCCTCCCGCCGTTCAGTCCGGCGGTCGTCTTCACTCAGGTCCACGTGATCAGCCTCGTCGCTCTCCTGCTGCTGGTCGCGGCGGCGCTGTACGGCTACGGCGTCCACCGGCTGCGCCGGCGCGGCGATCACTGGCCGGTGGGTCGCACGGTGGCGTTCGTCGCCGGCGGGCTGGGGTCCATCGCGGCGGTCACCGTCAGCGGCGTCGAGGCGTACGACGCCACGCTGCTCTCCGTGCACATGGTCCAGCACATGGTGGTGTCCATGGTCGGGCCGGTCTTCCTGGCGCTGGGTGCGCCGGTCACGCTCGCCCTGCGTACGCTGGCCGCCCCGGCCCGCAAGCGGTTGTCGGCCGTGCTGCACAGCCGGATCGTCCGGGTGCTCACGTTCCCGCTGGTCGCCTTCGGCGTCTTCGTCACGAACCCGTTTCTGCTCTACTTCACCAGCCTGTACCGGCAGACCCTGGAACAGGCCTGGCTGCACGACGTGCTGCACGTGCACTTCATTCTCACCGGCTGCCTCTTCTTCTGGCCGCTGCTCGGCCTGGACCCGCTGCCGAACCGCTGGCCCTACCCGGGCCGCGCGCTGCTGATGCTGCTGTCCGTGCCGTTCCACACCGTCCTGGGTCTGACCATCATGCAGAGCCGCACGCTGCTGGCCGGGGACTACTACCCGAACCTGCACCTCACCTGGGCCGATCCGTGGAAAGATCAGGTCACCGCGGGCGGCATCCTGTGGGCCGGCGGCGAGATCGTCAGCGTCACCATGCTCGGCATCCTGGTCCTGCAGTGGATCAGGCAGTCCGAACGGGAAGCCCGCCGGATCGACCGCGCCCTCGACCGGGCGGAGGCCGAGCAGGCACGGGCCGCGGCCGGCGCCGCCGAGATCACGAGTACCCCGGCGGCCGCGCCACCACGGCCGGACACCGATTAGCCGGTTCGGTACGATCAGCGGGCACCTACGAGCACGAACGGGGCACCCATCCGACCGCCCCACTCACCCCATGACCGGACTGAAGGCCCAATGATGAGCGACGCACAGGCGACTCCGCAGCCGGACACGTACACGGTCCTGCTCTACAGCGACGACAGCGCGGTCCGCGACCGGATCCGGCTCGCGATCGGCGTGCGGCCCGCCGCCGACCTGGCGGTCGAGTTCGTCGACGCGGCCACCTGGGAACAGTGCCGCGAGCTGCTCGATACGTACGAGATCGACCTGATGGTGCTCGACGGCGAGGCCGCGCCGGCCGGCGGCCTGGGCATCGCCCGGCAGACCAAGGACGAGTACGCGTCGCCCCCGCCGGTCTGCGTGGTGATCGCCCGCGCGGCCGACCGCTGGCTCGCGGCGTTCGCCCAGGTCGACCAGACCCTGGTCGCCCCGCTCGACCCGGTCACCACCGGCCAGACCATCGCCGGCATGCTGCGGGCCCGGCGCAACGGCGCGATCCCGCTCGGCACGCTGGGCAAGCTGGGCTGAAGCTCCGCTTCCGCCGGGCAACCTGGGCTGAAGCTCCGCTTCCGCCTGGGCCGGCTGGGCAGCGATCCGACCGACTCTCGACGACCGACCCCCGTAACCCCCGACGGAGGCCCGCCATGGGCGCACGTACCTGGCCGAACCTGACGAGCGCCCTGCTGCGCGGCGACGAACTGCCGAGCGCGGACACCGCCTGGGCGATGGGCGAGATCATGGCGGGCAACGCCACCCCGGCCCAGATCGCCGGTTTCGCCGTCGCGCTGCGCGCCAAGGGTGAGACCCCGGCCGAGCTGGCCGGCCTGGTCGAGGCGATGCTGGCCAACGCCACCCTGGTCGAGCTGCCCGAGAAGATCCGCACCGACGCGGTCGACGTGGTGGGCACCGGCGGCGACCGGGCGAACACGGTGAACATCTCGACGATGGCGGCGATCATCGTGGCCGCCGCCGGGGTCACCGTGGTCAAGCACGGCAACCGTTCCGCGTCGTCCACCACGGGGACGGCGGACCTGCTCGAGCACCTCGGCATCCCGCTCGACCTGGGTCCGGAGGGGGTGGCCCGAACGGTCACCGAGGCCGGGATCGGCTTCTGCTTCGCCGCGCGCTACCACCCCGGCATGCGGCACGCCGCGGTCACCCGGCGCGAGCTGGGCGTGCCGACCTTCTTCAACGTGCTGGGCCCGCTGACCAACCCGGCCCGGCCGACCTCGGCCGCGGTCGGCTGCTTCGACGCGCGGATGGCGCCGGTGATGGCCGAGGTGTTCGCCCGGCGCGGCGACTCGGCGGTGGTGATGCGCGGCGAGGACGGCCTGGACGAGTTCACCACCGCCGCACCGACCCGGCTCTGGATCGCCCGCGCCGGCACCGTCGAGGAGCTCGTGGTGGACGCGGTCGAGCTGGGCCTGCCGCGCAGCGAGCCGGCCGCCCTCCGCGGCGGCGAGGTGGCCGCCAACGCCGCGGTGGCCCGGCGCACGTTCGCCGGTGAGGCCGGCGCCGTCCGCGACGCCGTAGTCCTCAACGCGGCGGCCGCCTTCGCGGCGCACGACGGCTTCCCGGGCGACTTCCGCGAGACCCTGCGGGACGGGATCGCCCGCGCCCAGCAGGCGATCGACTCCGGCGCCGCCGCCGCACAGCTGGACCGGTGGGTGGCCGCCGCACAGGCCGCCAAGGCCGCCGAATAGGCCGGGCCGGGCGAAGATTTGGCAGCGGACACGCCGTCGGTAATACTCCACGATGCCGGAATTCCGTGGCAGCGTCTGAATGACATTCGGGTAATTCCACCTTCCGGCGAAGAGAGGAGCCACCCGTGCCGGAACGCGAACTGCGCTGTGTCATCTGCAGCGGCGACATGCTGTTCGAGGTGCCGCCTTGCGAGGACGGCCACGACGAGTGCCCGGAGCTGGTCTGCACCCGCTGCGGGGCCGCCGAGGTGGTCGCTCCGATCGTCGTGCACCTGTGGGTGCGGCCCCAGGGCCCGCGCCGCCGAGTAGCACCCCAGCAACGCCGCGCCGCAGCCTGAACCGAACGAGGCCGCGGCGCGTTCGAAGCGGAGCCGGATAGCTCAGTGCTCTGCGGTGTGGCGGGTGCCCGAGTAGTACTCGAACAGCAGGCCGCACGCCCCGAAGACGACCATGATCAGACCGGCGGCGATCAGCCACCACATCCAGAACACCAGCCCGAGGCCGGCCACGGCGGCCGCCAGCGCGATGCCGAACGGCCAGTAGCTGCCCGGGCTGAAGAAGCCGATCTCGCCCACGCCCTCGGCGATCTCGCCGTCCTCGCGGTCCTCGGGGCGCAGGTCGATGCGGCGCGCGACGAACCAGAAGAACCCGCCGCACATCGCGCAGAGCAGGCCGGAGAGGACCAGCGCGACGGTGCCCACCCACTCCACGTGGGTACCGGTGCCCCGGGTGTACTGGCTGTAGACGATGGCCGCGGCGAACAGGAAGGCGGCGACCCCGGCGAAGATCTTGTACTCGGTCCTCACGGTTCCCTACTTCCCCGCGGCGACGCTGTTGGACTGGTTCCAGCTGTGGTTCTGCCGGCGGGTGTTGAACGGCACGGTGGTCACCGCGTACGCCTGGTCGCCGGTGAAGCCGATCGTCTCCATCGCCTGCTGCGTGGTCTGCCCCGCCTGGCGGGCCGACAGGTACTGGTCGAACCTCTCCGGCGAGACCGCGACCAGCTCGAAGTTCATGAACGCGTGGTACGTGCCGCAGAGCTCCGCGCACCGGCCGACGTACCGGCCCTCCCGGTCGAGGGTGACCTCGAAGGTGTTGCGCACGTTGCCCGGCATGACGTCCCGCTTGAACAGCAGCTCCGGCACCCAGAACGAGTGGATCACGTCCCGGGCGGTCTCCTCGAACCGGATCTTCTCACCGGTCGGCAGCACCAGCAGCGGGATCACGTCGGACGAGCCGACCGTCGAGGCCACGGTGTTGGCCTGCGGCCCGATGCCGTCCCGGTAGTTGAACTGCCAGTTCCACTTGAACGCGACGATCTCGACGACCTGGTCGGGGTTCTTGGAGAGCTTGTCTACGTTGGTCTGCACGATCGCCGTGTAGTAGAAGAGCACCGCCACGATCAGCACGGGGGTGACCGTGTAGAGCACCTCCATCGGCATGTTGAACCGGGTCTGCACGGGCAGCTCGTCGCCGCGCTTGCGGTACCGGATGATGCACCAGAAGATCAGGCCCCAGACGAAGAAGCCGACCACCAGCGCGGCGATCACCGAGGCGATCCACAGGTCGTACATCCGGTGTGCCTGCAGGCTGATGCCCTGGTCCGGCCAGCCGAAGTGGCTGAAGGCATCGCCGATGCCGTCCGCCGAACAACCCGAGAGCAGCATCAGCAGCGCCGACCCGCAGAGACCGGGCCCGGCGATCCGGACAGCCGTTCGCGGCCGTGCGGCCGAACTCTTAGCGCCCACCTGCTTCTGCCTCCTTAGCAGCGCCGCCCCCGCTCAAGAGGACACGGACGGCACGGCGTCACCGACGGTCGCACACTACTCGACCAGGCCCTACCGTCCGGTTGCGGGGGTCGGATCTTCGATCGCCACCGCATACCCTTCCGCAACCGGGACGATACCGTTTTCCGGGTGGAATACACGGGCGTTCCCGCCGCGGCGACGGCGTACCTGGACGCGGCGACGGCCGCTCCGCTGCATCCGGTGGCCGCCGAGGCGCTGGTGGCGGCGCTGGCCGACGGCTGGGCGGATCCGGCGCGGCTCTACTCCGCGAGCCGGCGGGCGCAACAGCTGCGCGACGCGGCTCGGGCCGCGTTCGCCGAGGCTCTCGGCGTACGCGCGGACGAGGTGTCGTTCTGGCCCTCCGGTACGGCGGCCGCGCAGGCCGCCGTGCTCGGCGCGCTCGCCGGCCGGGCCCGCCGGGGCGACACGCTTGTGCACTCGGCGATCGAGCATTCGGCGGTGCTGTACGCCGCCCGCCGCGGCAAGGCCGTCGAGGTGGGCGTGGACCGGCTGGGCCGGCTCGACCTGGCGGCCTGGGAGCGCGCCGTCACCGCGCCCGGGGCGGCGGTGGCCGCGCTGATCAGCGCGAGCCACGAGGCCGGCACGGTGCAGCCGGTGGCGGCCGCCGCGGAGTGCTGCGCCGAGGCCGGCGTCCCGCTCTATGTGGACGCCGCGCAGTCGATCGGCCACGTCGGCGTGCCGCCGGGCTGGTCGCTGCTGAGCGCCAGCGCGCACAAGTGGGGCGGGCCGCCGGGCGTGGGTGTCCTCGTCGTCCGCAAGGGAGTGCGGTGGCTCTCGCCGTACCCGCAGGACGAGCCCTATCGCCCCGGCGCGACCGGCGCGCTGGACCTGCCGGCGGTGGTGGCGGCCGCGGCGAGCCTGCGCGCCGTGCTGGCCGAGGCCCAGGCCGAGGCCGTACGGCTGTCCGCGCTGGTGGACCGCATCCGCGAGCGGGTGCCGGCCACCGTGCCCGACGTCGAGGTGGTCGGCGACCCGGTGCAGCGGCTGCCGCACCTGGTCACCTTCTCCTGCCTGTACGTCGACGGCGAGGCGCTGCTGCACGCGCTGGACCGGGCGGGCTTCGCAGTGTCGTCCGGCTCCTCCTGCACCGCCGCCACCCTGCGGCCGAGCCACGTGCTCGAGGCGATGGGCGTGCTCAGCCACGGCAACGTCCGGGTCTCGCTGCACCGCGGCACCACGGAGGAGGATGTCGGGCGATTCCTCGCCGTCCTCCCCGGCATCGTCGCGGAGATCAGAAAGGAGGCGGGGATGTGAAGCACGAGGAGTCTGTGATCGTTCTGGACTGCCTGGGGCAGAAATGCCCGCTTCCGGTCATCGCGCTGGCGAAGCGGATGCCCGGCGTGGAAGTCGGCGAGGTCATCCGCGTGCTCGCCGACGACCCGGCCGCCGCGAACGACATTCCGGCCTGGTGCCGCATGAAGGAGCAGGAATACGTGGGGTCGCCGCAGCCGCACGCCTTCGAGGTGCGCCGGCTCAGCTGAGGTAGGAGACCACCGGGCCGACCGGGTTCTTGGCCAGGAAGGTGTCCACGACCAGGCGCGGGCCCAGATACGGCTCGTACTCGGCCTGCCGTTCGAGCACGCGCACCCAGTCCGGGATGCCGTCGTGGTCCCGGGCCGCGTAGCGGGCCTCGACCCGGCGGCGGTGCTCGGCGTCGTCGCCGCACACGACCTCCACCACCCGCAGCGGCACGCCGAGCCGTTCGGCCAGGTCGACCCACAGCTGCCGGGCCGCGCGCACCGGGTTCACCGCGTCGATGATCACGTGGTGGCCGATCCGGAGTTGCACCTCGGCCAGTGCGGCCACCACACCGTACGCGGCGTAGCCGGGCCGCGGCTCGCTGACCTCGTAGCGCTGCAGCGTGAAGTCGACCGCGTCCACGGGGAGCACGGCCGCGGGCAGCTCGACGGCCACCCGCGCGGCGAGCGTGCTCTTTCCGACACCGGGCAGTCCGGCGAAGACCGCCAGAACCATGAACTCTGCGTTCCCTCAGCGCGGCAGGAACGGCCGGATCTCGGCGGCGGCCGGGTCACCGTACGAGTCGGCGAAGCGCTTGACGAAGTCCTCGGGGCGCACGTCGTACTCCTGTGGGCCGACCGTCTCGAGCACCAGCCCCGCGACCAGGCAGCCGACCTGAGCGGCCCGCTCCAGGCCCAGTCCCCAGGACACCGCCGCGAAGAAGCCGGCCCGGAAGCCGTCGCCGACACCGGTGGGATCCTCGCCGATGACGTCCCGGGCGACCGGCACGCGGATCGGCTCGATGTCCCGCCCAGTGATCTCCACGCCGTCCTTGCCCAGGGTGGTCACCCGGACCCGGACCTCCTCGAGCACCTGGTCGCCGGTGAGCCCGGCCTTGGCCTCCAGCAGCGACCGCTCGTACTCGTTGGTCAGCAGGTATTCCGCTCCGCGGATGAGGGTCAGGATGTCGCCGCCGGCCATCCGGGCGAGCTGCTGCGACGGGTCGGCGGCGAACCGGAAGCCGCGGGCGCGGCACTCCTGCGAGTGGCGGATCATCGCGGCCGGATCGTTCGCGCTGATCAGCACGAGGTCGAGGCCGCCGGACCGGACGCTCACCGGTGCCAGCTCGATGTTGCGGGCCTCGGCCATCGCGCCGGCGTAGAAGGACGCGATCTGGTTCAGGTCGTCGTCGGTGGTGCATACGAAGCGGGCCGTGTGGGCGACCTCGCTGACGTGCACGGAGTCGCAGTCCACCCCGTGCCGCTCCAGCCACGACCGGTAGTCGGCGAAGTCGGTGCCGACCGCCCCCACCAGGATCGGGCGCAGGCCCAGCTTGCCCATCCCGTACGCGATGTTGCTCGCCACGCCGCCGCGCCGGACCACCAGGTCGTCCACGAGGAAGGACAACGACACCTTGTGCAGCTGGTCGGCGATGAACTGGTCGGCGAACCGGCCCGGGAAGTGCATCAGATGGTCGGTGGCGATCGAGCCGGTGACGGCGATCTTCATGTCGGCCCTCGAGGTCGGGAACGGGGGGCGTTACGTACGCAGCCTACCGGCACGTCACCGACGGCAGGCCGCCCCGTTGACGGGACGGCCTGCGATGAAAGTGCTGTGGGCGGGCGATCAGTGGAACGAGTCGCCGCAGGCGCAGGAGTTCTGCGCGTTCGGGTTGTCGATGGTGAAGCCCTGGGCGTCGATCCGGTCCGCGAAGTCGATGGTCGCGCCCGCCAGGTACGGCGCGCTCATCCGGTCCACCACGACCTCGACACCGCCGAAGTCGTTCACGATGTCACCGTCGAGCGAACGCTCGTCGAAGAAGAGCTGGTAGCGCAGTCCGGAGCAGCCGCCCGGCTGAACGGCGATACGCAGGCGCAGGTCGTCGCGCCCTTCCTGTTCGATCAGGGACTTGACCTTGACCGCTGCGACGTCGGTCAGGATGACGCCGGTCGCGGCGGCGGTCGACTCGGTCGACCCGGTGTGCGCTTCAGTGGTCACTGCGTATCTCCCTGGGACGGTGCATTCATCTGCCGTACTGGCCAACGCTAACCCCATTCCGGACGATTCCCAATCCGGGTGGCCCACCTCACCTCCAGTCCGGCCACCCTGACCGGGCTAACGGGGGCTCCACTGGGCGGCGAGCCGGGCGGCGAGCTCGCGCAGGCCGCGGGCCGGCTCGGCAAGGGCCTGCTGCTCGCTGCCGAAGTGCTCGGTGAGCGAGTACGTCTCGGTGACGCCGGCGGCCGCCGCCTCCCGGTGCCCGGTCTCGTTGCGGCCGGCCAGCACGATGCAGGGCACGCCGCGGTCGCGGGCGCCGTTGGCGATCCCGGCGACCACCTTGCCGCGCAGCGACTGGTGGTCGAACGAGCCCTCCCCCGTGATCACCAGGTCGGCCGCGTCCAGCTCCTTCTCCAGCCCGATGAGCCCGGTGACCAGCCCGATGCCGGAGACCACCCGGCCGCCCAGGGCGATCAGCGCCGCACCGAGCCCGCCCGCCGCCCCGCCGCCGGGTACCTGCCGCAGGTCCGTCACGCCGAGCGCCTCCTCCAGCACTCCGGCGAAGTGGTCGAGCGCGGCGTCCAGCCGCAGGACGTCCTCGCGGCTCGCACCCTTCTGCGGGCCGTAGACGTTGCTGGCGCCGTGCAGGCCGGTCAGCGGGTTGTCCACGTCCGTCGCGGCCACGAGCCGAACGTCGCGCAGCCGGGGTGTGCCGCCGAGACCGGTCGCGGCGGTCAGGGCCGCCCCGCCGTACGGCAGCGCGTAGCCGGCCACGTCGACCGGCGGGGCGCCGAGCGCGGCGAGCATCCCGGCGCCGGCGTCGTTGACCGCCGAGCCGCCCAACCCGATCACCACCTCGGCGGCGCCCGCCTCCACCGCCGCGGTGAGCAGCAGGCCCAGTCCGTACGAGGTGGTGGTGTTGGGGTCGCGCTCCTCCCGGGTGAGCAGGTGCAGGCCGCAGGCCTGGGCGCTTTCCAGGTACGCGGTGGTGCCGGCCAGCAGCACCTCGCCGGCGACGGGCCGGCCCAGCGGGTCGACGGCCTGCGCCGGGATCCGGCGGCCGCCCAGAGCGGCGGCGAGGACCTCGACGAACCCCGGCCCGCCGTCCGACAACGGCCGCTGGACGAGAACGTCCGGTGCGGACCAGCCTTCGGCGACCGCCTCGGCGACCTCGGGGGCGGACAGGGTTCCGGCGAACTTGTCGGGACAGATCAGTACGCGCACGCCATGAGTGTCGCAGCCCACTGTTCGCGCCACGATGCGAGTCCCGCGCTGTGCGACGATGGCTCTTGTGACGTCGACCTGGACCGAGCCCGCGAACACCGCCACCGCTCTCCTGCTGCTCGGCCGGGGCAGCGATCCCGCCTCCGAGCGCGGCGTGGACTGCCCCGGCGACCTGCCCGCGCCGAGCGACCCCGGCCTGGTGGCCCGCGCCGCCGCGGCCAAGCGGGCCCTGGGCTCCCGGGTCTTCGTGCTGGGCCACCACTACCAGCGCGACGAGGTCATCCAGTTCGCCGACGTGACCGGCGACTCCTTCAAGCTGGCCCAGCAGGCGGCGGCGCGGCCGGACGCGGAATTCATCGTCTTCTGCGGCGTGCACTTCATGGCCGAGAGCGCGGACATCCTCACCACGCCCGAGCAGAAGGTGATCCTGCCCGACCTGGCGGCGGGTTGCTCGATGGCGGACATGGCGGTGCTCGGCCAGGTGCAGACCGCGTGGGAGCACTTCGAGGACCTGGGAATCGTGGGCGAAGTCGTGCCCGTCACGTACATGAACTCCTCGGCCGACATCAAGGGCTTCGTCGGCCGCAACGGCGGCGTGGTCTGCACCTCGTCGAACGCCAAGCGCGCGCTGACCTGGGCGTTCGAGCAGGGTTCCCGGGTGTTCTTCCTGCCCGACCAGCACCTCGGGCGCAACACCGCGGTGCTGGAGATGGGCTTCGACCTGGACGACTGCGTCCTCTACGACCCGCACAAGCCGAACGGCGGGCTCACCGACGAGCAGCTCCGCGACGCCCGCATGATCCTGTGGCGGGGGCATTGCTCGGTGCACGGCCGGTTCACCGTCGACAGCGTGCGCGAGGTGCGCGAGCGGGTGCCGGGCGTGAACGTGCTGGTCCACCCGGAGTGCCGGCACGAGGTGGTCAGGGCCGCCGACCACGTCGGCTCGACCGAATACATCATCAAGCGGCTCGCGGCGGCGGCGCCGGGTTCGGCCTGGGCGGTCGGCACCGAGCTCAACCTGGTACGCCGGCTGGCGCTGGCCCACCCGGACAAGCGGATCATGTTCCTGGACCGGACGGTCTGCTATTGCTCGACGATGAACCGGATCGACCTGCCGCACCTGGTCTGGGCGCTGGAGGAGCTGGTCGCCGGCCGGGTGCCCAACCGGATCACGGTCGACGAGGACACCGCGCATCACGCGCGGGTCGCGCTCGACCAGATGCTCGCCCTACCGTAACGCAGAGTAGCCAGCGAGATCCTCTCCGCTCGGCGGAACCCTAAATATGCCTTAAGTCTCAGCCATTTCGGGCCGACTAGGCGTTGCCACGTCTTCCCTCCTTGTCACTCAACGCTATGCTTCCCCGGTTGCGAAACGGGTGCACCGGCCCGTGCCCGCCCCTCGATCATCCGGGCGCTCCCCGTCGCCCGCCGGCTGGAGGTTAGGTTGACCGACGATGTCCTGGTCGTGCACGGCGGTACGCCGTTGCAAGGCCAGATCCGGGTCCGTGGCGCCAAGAACCTCGTCTCCAAGGCGATGGTGGCCGCCCTGCTGGGGGAGTCGCCGAGCACCCTCTACGACGTTCCGCGCATCCGTGACGTCGAGGTCGTCAGTGGACTGCTCGAGCTGCACGGCGTGAAGGTGTCCGCCGGCACCGACCACGGCGAGCTGGTGATGGACCCCACCAACGTGGAGGGCGCCAGCACCGACGAGATCAACGTGCACGCCGGTTCCAGCCGGATCCCGATCCTGCTCTGCGGCCCACTGCTGCACCGCCTGGGCCGCGCATTCATCCCCGACCTCGGCGGCTGCCACATCGGCCCGCGCCCGATCGACTTCCACATCCAGGCGCTTCGCGAGTTCGGCGCGATCATCGACAAGGCGCCCGAGGGCATGCACCTGAGCGCGCCCAACGGCCTGCACGGCGCCAAGCTGCAGCTGCCGTTCCCGAGCGTCGGTGCGACCGAGCAGGTGTTGCTCACCGCCGTCCGCGCCGAAGGCGTCACCGAGCTGCGCAACGCCGCGATCGAGCCGGAGATCGTCGACCTCATCTGCGTGCTGCAGAAGATGGGCGCGATCATCACCGTGCACACCGACCGCGTCATCGAGATCCAGGGCGTCAAGACGCTGCACGGTTACCAGCACCGCCCGATCCCGGACCGGATCGAGGCGGCCAGCTGGGCCGCCGCGGCGCTGGCTACCCGGGGCGAGATCGAGGTGCTCGGTGCCCGCCAGGCCGACATGATGACCTTCCTCAACGTGTTCCGGTCGATCGGCGGCGAATGCCGGATCACCGACGACCGGGTGGCGCGGCCGGGCGTGACATCGGTCGAGGGCGGCATCAAGTTCTGGCACCCGGGCGGCGATCTGCGGCCGGTCGCCCTCGAGACGGACGTCCACCCCGGCTTCATGACCGACTGGCAGCAGCCCCTCGTGGTGGCGCTGACCCAGGCCCGGGGCCTCTCGATCATGCACGAGACGGTCTACGAGCGGCGCCTGGGCTACACCGACGCGCTGAACCAGATGGGCGCCACCATCCAGGTCTACCGGGACTGCCTCGGCGGCACCCCGTGCCGCTTCGGCCGCCGCAACTTCCAGCACTCCGCGGTGATCGCCGGCCCGTCCAAACTGCACGCGGCCGACCTGGTCATCCCCGACCTGCGGGCCGGCTTCGCGCACCTGATCGCGGCGCTGGCGGCCGAGGGCACCTCCCGGGTGTACGGGGTGAACTTGATCAACCGAGGGTACGAGGACTTCGACGGCAAGCTCGCCGCTCTCGGCGCCCACGTCGAACGGCTCTGACGGAGCAGCGGAGCTCGCTTTCATCACTATCAGCGGCGCGGTGTGAAAAGCACCGCGCCGCTTGGCTACTCTCCTAGCGTGTCCTCGCTCTTCCGCCGCAAGCCCGCCGACGTCGCCGCCGACCCCTCGCCGCCCGCCGACGAGGACGTGCCCGCGCCCCGGCGCAAGAGCTACACGCCCAGCAAGAAGGAGCTCGGCCAGGTCACGCCCAAACGGGTCAGCACCGGCCGCCGGGTCACCGAGGCCGCCGCCCCGGCGAACCGCCGCGAGGCGTACAAGCTGATGCGCGAGCGGCAGCGCCAGGAGCGCGCCGAGGCGGCGGCCGGCATGAAGGCCGGCGACGAGCGCTACCTGCTGGCCCGCGACCGCGGTCCCGAGCGTGCCCTGGTCCGCGACATCGTCGACTCCCGCCGCACCGCCGGCTCGTACTTCCTGGGCGGCGCCCTGATCGTCCTGATCGGCTCGACCGTCCGGATCCCCGCCGTCCAGCTCGCCAGCAACCTGCTGTGGGCGTTCCTCGCGGTGATCGTGGTGATCGACAGTATGCTGATCGGCCGCCGGATCAAGCGACTCGTCCGGGAGCGTTTCCCGAAGACCAAGCAGCGGATCGGCTCGCTGCAGCTCTACGGCGTCATGCGCGCGCTGACCTTCCGGCGGATGCGGGTGCCGAAGCCGCGGATCGAGCTCGGCGCCTCCGTCTGAGCCGGGTCCCTCACGGGACGCCGGCGAGCCGCAGCAGGGCCGCGGTGGCCGCCGCCGCGATCACGACGACGACGAAGGGCGCGCGCCGCCAGGCCAGCAGCGCGCCGACGGCCACGCCGGCCGGGCGGGCGATCCCGGCGAACGTCTGGCCCGCCATCAGCGCGGCCGTGCCGGCCAGGGCCGCGAGCAATGCCGCGGCGGCCATCGGCAGGAGGCGCTGCAGGGTGCCGGAGAGCTTCAGCCGCCCGCGCAGCAGCACGCCGCTCAGGCGCAGCGCGTACGTCCCCACGCCGAGCGCCACGATGGCCGCGATCAGCACGGCGCCTCCCCACGATCGGCGGTACGGCGGCGCGGGCGGAACACCGCGAACAGCCCGAGCAGCGCGCACAGCACCGGCAGCCCGGCCGGCAGCACCGGTGTCAGCAGCACCGCGATCACCGCGCCGGTCAGGGCCACGAGCCGGGTCTGCCGGTCGCGCAGCGAGGGCAGGATCAGGGCGATCAGCCCCGCCGGGAACGCCGCGTCCAGGCCCAGCGCCTGCGGATCACCCGCGGCGCCGCCCAGCAGGACGCCCAGAGCGGTGCCCGCGTTCCAGGACGTGAACAGCGTGACACCGATCAGCCAGTAGGTGCGCCGGCGGCGGGCCGGATCCCTCTCGGCCAGGGTGAACGCCACCACCTCGTCGGTCATCAGATGACTGCCGACGATCTGGTCCCGGCGGCGCGGTCCGACGGTCTCGGCCACGGCCAGCCCGAACGGCAGGTGCCGGGCGTTCAGCAGCAGCCCGGCGAGCACGGCGGCGAGCGGGTTGCCGGCGGCGATCAGCCCCACGGCGAGGAACTGGGCGCCGCCGGCGAACACCACGGTCGACATCAGGAACGGGACCCAGGTGGGCAATCCGTACGCGATGGTGATGGCGCCGAACGAGGCACCCACCGCGATCATCGCCGCGGCGATCGCCGCGGCGTCGCGCAGCAGGGTGCGGTCGTTCTCGACCGGACGGTGCGTTCGCTGTAACGTACGCATGGTTTGAAATAGTGAACGATGCCTCGCCGTTCGTCAAATCGAACGGTACGACCGACGGAGCGAACATGCAGCAACCGGCTCCCCCGCTCGCCACGATCGCCGCCGCCCTGCGCCGCGAGCGGGAACGGGCGGGCATCTCGATCGCCGAGCTGGCCCGCCGCGCCGGCCTGGCCAAGTCGACGCTCTCCCAGCTGGAGGCCGGCACTGGCAACCCGAGCATCGAGACCCTCTGGTCGCTCGGCGTGGCACTCGGCGTGCCGTTCAGCCGCCTGGTCGAGCCGCCGCCGTCACCGGTGCGCGTGATCCGGGCGGGCGAGGGGCTGCGGCTGCGGGCCGACGAGGCCGACTTCGGCGCGACGCTGCTGGCCGCCGGTTCGCCGCACACCCGGCGGGACATCTACCTGATGGAGCTCGAGCCGGGCAAGTCCCGGGAGGCCGAGGCACACATCCCCGGCAGCGTCGAGCACATCGTCGTGGGCGAAGGGCGGATCCTCGCCGGACCGGCCGGCGAGGCGGTCGAGCTGGGACCGGGCGACTACATCACGTTCCCCGGCGACGTCCCGCACCACTACGAGGCACTCGAGAACTCGTGGGCGGTGCTGGTCATGGAGCACCGCTAGCGCCGGCGTAGAGCCGGGCCACGACGTCCTCGATGTCCGGCTCCACCACGGACAGGTCCCGGACCGGCGCCGCGGCCACCAGCGCGGCCACCGCGGCACCCGCCGAGCTCTCCTCCAGCGCGAACGTCACCCGGTGCCCGTCCGCCTCCACCGAGGTCAGGGACGCGCCCGGCAGCACGAGGCCGGTCGGCAACGGCGTCTCGAGATCGACCACGAGGCGCCGCCGGGAGCCGTACCGGGCGTGCAGCGCCTCGATCGTCCCGTCGTGCACCACCCGCCCGCGGCCGATCACGACCAGCCGGCGGCACAGCCGCTCGATGTCGGCGAGGTCGTGCGTGGTGAGCACGAGCGTCACGTCACCGGTGCGGCCGAGCTCGCCGAGGAAGGAACGGACCGCCTGCTTGCTCACCACGTCCAGGCCGATCGTGGGCTCGTCCAGGAACAGTATCTCCGGGCCGTGCAGCAGCGCGGCGGTGAGCTCGCCGCGCATCCGCTGGCCCAGCGACAACTGGCGGACCGGCGTGTCGAGGAACTCGTCCAGGCCGAGCAGCGCGCGGCAGCGCCGCAGCCGGGCGTCGTGCTCGGCCGGCGGTACCCGGTAGATGTGCCGGAGCAGCCCGAACGACTCGCGCAGGGGCAGGTCCCACCAGAGCTGCGAGCGCTGCCCGAAGACGACCCCGATGCGCAGCGCCAGCCGGGTGCGCTGGGGCACCGGCCGCAAGCCGCAGACGGACACTTCGCCGGCTGAGGGTGCCAGCACGCCGGTGAGCATCTTCAACGTGGTCGACTTGCCGGCGCCGTTCGGCCCGATGTAGCCCACCATCTCGCCCGCCTCGATCGTCAGGGTCACCCCGTCGACGGCCGGGATCACGCGTTTCTCGCGCCGCAGCCGGCCGGCCTTGACGCGGACGGTGAAGTCCTTGCGAACGTTCTCGATGCGAATCATGAGCCGGTGCTCCGGTAGTGCCGGACGCCGGACCGCCACACCAGGGCGGCGACGAGCGTGGCGGGCAGGCAGACCAGCGGCGCCGCGAAACCCGCCCAGGCGGGCAGCCCGAGCGGATCGCCGCGCCCGAGCAGCGCCAGCGCCGGCTGGTAGGAGACGAAAGCGAAACCGAGGGCGTACGCGAACAGGTCGCGGAACCAACCCCCGTACACCGAAACCGGGTACGCCGTGAAGTCGCGCCCGCCGTAGGTGAAGCCGTTGCCCAGCTCGCCCGAGTCGACCCACCAGAACGCCACACTGGCGCTCAGCACGAAGATCGCCCCGAAGAACACCGCGCCGCCGAGCGGCGCCAGGACCGCCAGCAGCACCCGCGGCGGCGTCCAGTCGAGATGGTTCGCCCGCAGGGCCACGCCGTAGACGGTGAGCCCGAACGCGACCCGCAGCACCTTGCGGATCGGCAGGTCCAGGAAGACCAGCTGGGGCAGCACGCCCAGCGGCCGGAGCAGGATCGTGTCGAGGGTGCCGGAGCGGACGTACTTCTTGAGATCGTCGATGTTGCCGACGACCGCGTCGCAGAGTACGAAGCCGGCCACCGCCAGGCCGGTCATCAGCACCGCCTCGGCCAAGGTGAACCCGCCCACCACGGTCGCGGCCCGGAACAGGACGAAGACCGTCAGCACGTCGAGGACCGTGCTCCCGAGGTTGCCGAGCACCTCGAACGTGAACGAGGCCCGGTACGACGTCACCGAGCGGAACTTGCCGGCGACCATGGCGGCGTACGCCCGCAGCTCAGCCACCCTGCACGACCAGCTTGCGTTCGGCGCGGCGCTGGACCAGCCGGGCGAGCGCCAGCAGGCCGGCCGCCCACACCGCCTGGAGCAGGACCAGCGCGAACTGGCGCCCCGGCGGATCCCGCTCGACGAGCACGTCCAGCGGGGTCTGTAGCAGGCCCGGCAGCGGGGTGGCGACCCAGAGCGTGACGGCCGCCCAGTCCGGCAACAGGCGCAGCGGGAAGTAGAGGCCGGCCAGCACCGCCGAACCCAGCGTCCAGAGCATCAGCGGGCCGCGGGCGTCGTGCAGCCAGTAGGCGGACGCGTTGACCAGGAACCGGCAGCCGAAGCTGCCCACCACGGCCAGCACCACGGAGATCACGAAGAGCGGGACGGTCTGCCAGCGGTGCGGGACGGCGAGCGGGAAGGCGATCGCCCCCGCGACGATCGGCGGCAGGAATCTCGTCAGCATCGCGTGCCCGGCCCGGCCGAGGTCCACGGCGAGGTAGGCGGAGACCAGCGGCACCGGACGTAACAGGTCGGATGCGACGTCTCCGGTGCGGATCCGGTCGGCCAACTCCGTCCATCCCCAGATTCCGGTGACGGTGAGTAGTCCCTGGCCTACCCAGACGAACGTCGCCAGCTGCGCGGAGTCGTACCCACCGGGACGGCCGCCGGCCGCGCCCGCAGCCACGGCGAGAAGCACGTAGCAGCGGAGAAAGCCGAAGACTATGTTGGTGCACGATCCGGCGATCGTGGCCTGCCGATAGGTCGCGTAGCGCCGGAAACCCGACCACACCAGCGCACCGAAAGTCGTGACGGAGCCGCGGAACGGCTGACCGGGAGAGATCGTCAGCACCCTGGCGCCTGTCCCGTCCACGCCCTAATCTCCTTCCCGAACCCCCGCAGTGGAGCCGGGCGACTCTACCCGGGTCTCCGGACGGCCACCGCACATTTTCTGACGAGGTGGAATTCGCCGTGCCGGAGCGTCGCCAACCCGCGGGCCTCATGCAGGGTGCCCGATGAACGGTTGGAGCTCCCACGCGGACGACCGCTGGGGTAACGAGCCGGCCTGGGTGTACGAGATCACCTGGGAGTGGGAGCCGGTGCCCGGCCAGCGCTACCCGGGCGATCCCGGGCGGCGCAAGGCAGTGCACACGCCGGTCTACGAGGCGTCGCCCGGCATCCGGCGGATCGGCCGGGCGTCGGTGGCTCCCGGGTCCGCCGCGCCGGCGCCGTCCGGTCCGGGGCCGCGCAGCGGTCCGGAGGAGCAGCCGCCGGCGCGGTACCTCCACCAGCCGGTGTCCAACGAGGACCCGCCGACCTACGATCCTCGCCGGCCGCAGGGGCGGGAGAACCTGAGCCGGGACGGCAGCGGGTACGGCCCCCGGCCCGCCTCCGTACCGCCGCGGCAGCGCGACCAGCCCTCGTGGAACCGCCCCGCGCAGATCCACGAGCGCCTCGGCGAGGACCGCCGCGAGCACGGCCAGCCGGGGAGTGCGCCCGTCCCCGACCAGCGCCGCGGGTCCACCCCGGTGTACGGCCGACCGGCCGCGCCCGTCTCCCCGTCCTTGGCGGCCCCCGTCTCCCCGCCGCGCCAGCCCGCGGCGCCCGTCTCCGGCAGCGCCGCGCATCCTCCGGCGGCGCCCGTGTCCGGGGGCCGCCCGGCGGTCACCGGGACGGGCGGCGTCTACGGCGCGTCACCGGTCTCCCCCGCGCAGCAGGGCGGCCAGCACCCCGCGCCGGGCGGCTACTACGGCCGCCGGCCGGGCGCCGACGCCTTTCCGGCCCACCCCGGCGTCCGCCCGGCACCGAACCAGCGCGACGGCCATGGTTCCGACGTCCCCTTCGACCTGCGCCCGGCGCCGCATCTAGGCGCCCGGGAACCCGCGCGTCCGGCACCGCAGCCGACTCGGATGACACCCACCCGCCCGGCGACGCCGCCCGCCCCGGTCTACCCGGTGATCCCGGGCCGGGACGGCCCCCGGCCGCCACAGCCGGGCGCGGACCGGCCGGTCTCGGGGCAGCCGTTTCCGGAGCTGCCGGTCTCGGCTTTCCCGGCGACGGCCGACGAGGTGACCGTTCCGGTACGACCCATGTCACCGCCGGCCGCTCCGCCCGTGTCGCCCGCGGCGCAGCAGCACAGCGCCGCCCGGGAGCTCTACCCTCCCCGGCCCGACCAGTACGACGTCTGGGCGCAGCAGTACCGGGCCCCCGCCGGCCGCCCCGGCCCGGAGCCGGCCGGCGGTACCGGCTTCCCGCCGGGCTCCGTCGCGCCCGAGGCCGATCCGGCCGAGTTCGACGCGCCCGAGCCGGTCACGGCACCGCCGGCCGCCGTCGAGCCGGTCACCGCGCCGCCCGCCACATCCGCTCCGCCGGCCGAAGCCGAGCCGGATCGGGCCGGCGACGAGCCGCACGGCCTGGGCTGGCTGCTCTCGATGAGCGGGCTCGGCGCCACCACACCCGTGTCCGAGGAGACCCTCCCCCCGCCGGCCGAGCCCAGGGCGCCGGAACCGGTGGAGATCCGGCCGGTCAGCGCGGCGCCCGAGAAACAGGACTGGTTCGCTCCGCTGACCGGCGCGCAGCCGATCGTGACCTGGCGCGGCACCGAACCCGAGCCGGTCGCGGCGGCCGAGGACGCCGGGCACCCGCCGGCCGGGTACGGGCCGGCCGAGGAACCGCCGGCCGATGCCGATGCCGAGGCCGAGGCCCAGCCGGAACCGGTCGGCGCCGAGCCCGACGGCCCCGGATTGGTGATCACCCTGGTCGAAGCCCGGCTCGGCGGCCCGATGCCGCCCGGAGCGGAGACGATCGATGCCCAGGTGATCGAGGGCGAGTTGATCGAGGCGGAGGCCGGCCGGGCCGAGACGCCCGCGGCCCGCGAACCCGAGGCGATCATGCCGCCGCGGCAGGTCCCCGTACCGGCCGAGCCCGCTCAGGACCGGCCGAACGCCCAGCGGGATGCGCCGGTCGCGGAAGCCGGGCGACCCGAGCCCCAGGACGAGCCGCCCGGCGTCGCCGAGCCGCCGCCGGAGGAC